>Ga0335085_10000230_pt1 | contig 175412 bp, 162 predicted proteins | sample Lox_Sample_45_FD_206712 | JGI IMG/M metagenome (GOLD analysis project Ga0335085, IMG submission 206712) | Soil microbial communities from Loxahatchee National Wildlife Refuge, Florida, United States - Lox_Sample_4.5 | ecosystem: Environmental > Terrestrial > Soil > Wetlands | place: USA... | reverse complement strand
GTCGGCCCCTTTGGCGATGGCGGCGAGCGGCACGTCGCTGACGCCCAGGGCGGCGAGCGTTTCCTGCGCCGCGCTCAACTGCCCCTGCCCGCCGTCGATCAGCACCAGATCGGGCCAGAGGGCGTCAACTTCCGCTTCATCGCGCCCGGCTTGCCCGCCGCTCTCCCCTCCGGCAAGGGGAGAGGGCGAAGGCGCGCGCGGGTTCTCCTCCAGCAGCCGCCTGAACCGCCGTTGCAGCACTTCGCGCAGCATGCCGTAGTCGTCGCCGGGGGCGAGTTCGTCGGAGCGGATGTTGAACTTGCGATACTGGTTCTTGCGGAAGCCCTCCGGCCCGGCCACCACCATGGCGCCGACCGCATTGGTGCCGCCGATGTGGCTGTTGTCGTAGACCTCGATGCGCCGCGGCTGGCGCGGCAAGGCGAAAGTCTCGGCCAGCGCCCGAAGCAGCTTCTGCTGCGACGAGGTCTCGGCGAGCTTGCGCGCCAGCGCCTCGCGCGCATTGGCGAGCGCGTGCTGCACCAGTTCCTTGCGCTCGCCGCGCTGCGGCACGCTCACCTCGACCTTGCGCCCGCTCCTGGCGGTGAGCGCGCGCGCCAGAAGATCGCGTTCCTCGAAATCGTGCGACACCAGCACGAGCCGCGGCGGCGGCTTGTCGTCGTAGAATTGCGCGAGGAATGCGCCCAGCACCTCGCCCGCCCCGAGCGCGCGATCGGCCTTGGGGAAATACGCGCGGTTGCCCCAGTTCTGCCCGGTGCGGAAGAAGAACACCTCGACGCAGGAATAGCCGCCCGCCTGGTGCAGGGCGAAGACGTCGGCTTCCTCCAGGCTGCGCGGATTGATGCCCTGATGCGAGGTGATCGCGGAAAGCGCCGCGAGCCGGTCGCGATAGACCGCGGCGCGCTCGAAATCAAGCGCGGTGGAGGCCGTGTCCATTTCCGTCGCCAGTTCCTGCTGGATCAGCCGGCTGCGGCCGGACAAAAAATCATTGGCTTCGCGCACCAGCCCGGAATAGCCAGCAAAGTCGATTTCCTGCGTGCACGGCGCCGAGCAGCGCTTGATCTGGTAGAGCAGGCACGGCCGCGTGCGCGCCTCGAAAAACGAATCCGAGCATGAGCGCAGCAGGAACGCGCGCTGCAAGGCGTTGATGGTGCGGTTGACGGCGCCGGCGCTAGCGAACGGCCCGTAATAATGCCCGGGCCGCGTGCGCGCGCCGCGGTGCTTGAGGATCTGCGGCGCCCAGTGGTCGGACGTGATCAGGATGAAGGGAAACGACTTGTCGTCGCGCAGCAGCACGTTGAAGCGCGGGCGCAGCCGCTTGATCAGGTTGGCCTCGAGCAGCAGCGCCTCGGTCTCGGTCTTGGTGGTGACGAATTCCATCGCCACCGTATTGGCGATCATGCGCGCGATGCGCGAGTCGTGCCCGGTCGGCCGCGCATAGGCGGTGATGCGCTTTTTGATGCTTTTCGCCTTGCCGACGTAAAGCACCTCGCCTTTGCCGTCGATCATGCGATAGACGCCGGGCGCCCGCGGCGCGAGCTTGACCGCGCGCGCGATCGCGGCGCGGCCGGCGGCCAGCGTGCCGGCCGGCGGCTCCGGCGTTTCCGGCTCGGGCAGCGAGGATTCCTCGTCCTCTTCCCGCAGCTCGCTTTGCGGATCGATGTCCTTGGGGGTGCCGTTCATGCCCGATGACTATGTAATGCGCTTGAGCGCCGTCGCCAGCGACAGCCGGCATCAGCTTTACCCCCAAACGCGAATGCCCGGCAACGCCGCGGCACGGGCCGCCGACAACAGCGCAAAACGCCGCCGGTCGCGAATTTGCGCACCGCTTTCGATATGACATAGTTTGTTTTTTTGGCATCGCATCGCACATCATGGCAAAGCCGCGCATCCTTGTGGGAACCCCCGCATACCGCGGCGCCGACCATATCCACGAGGCGCTGCAATCGATCGCCAACCAGGATCATCGGGACCTTCGCGTCCTGATCTCCATCGACGACAATGACACCGGGACCGAGGCCGCGTGCCGGCCGTTTCTCGCCGATGCGCGGTTTTCGCTCGTCATGCAGCCGCGGCGCCTGGGCTGGGCCGCAAACATCAACTGGCTGATGGCGCAGCCGGACTACGATTTTTTCTGCTACTGGCAGCACGACGATTTCACCTCGCCGGATTACATTTCGGGATTATTGGCAAGCTCGATCGCGCACCCTGCCGCCGTTTGCCATTTCTGCGGCATTCAATGGATCGGCCAGTTCAACAAATGGATGGGCGGCGCGACGGTGGCCGGCCCGCCGCTGGCGCGCGCCGCCGCGATTTTCGACGAGTTGAACGGAATTCCGCTTCGCGGCCTCATCCGTCGGCAAGCCATCGAGCGCACCGGCCCGATCCGCATTACCGATCACGAGAGTGGATTTGAGGAATTCGTCTGGGTCGGCAAACTCGCGCGCGAGGGCGAGCTGCAATACGTCGAGGGCCCGACTTATTTCAAGCGCGCGCGCGGGAATTCGACGCACGCCCTATGGCACAAGCGCGACCGGCTCTGGCGGCGCGCCGTCTGGCTCGAATTCGGCCTCGGCATGCTGGAAACCTTCTGGCCGCTCGCCAACGAGGAGGCGGAACGAAAGCAGGCGCTCTTTACCGTGCTCGACCGGCTCTGCCTGCCGAAAGCGCAGCGTTTCTTCTTTTACGACGGGCCGGCGCTGCCTTTTGTGGCCGATTTTCTGCGCGAGGCGATGCGGCGATTTCCGCTGCCCTGGCTCGAGCGCGCCATGACGGCGGCGGCGGCGGAATCTTTCGCCGCGAGCCCGGCGGGAGAACTGCTCGACCGCGCCATCCACTTCGCGCAAGCCGGAAATCATTCCCCAGCGAAAGCGCAAGATCACTATCGGTTTCGCGCCGGGGACGCCGGCATCGACCTGCTGCTTGACGGCTGGTCATTCGCGGAGAACTGGGGAACCTGGAGCGACGGACCGCGCGCCGGGCTGCGCCTGCCCATCGGCCGCAAGCGCGGCCTGTGGCAGGCCGCAATCGCGTTGCGGGCATTCGGCAAGGACGGGGTCGTTCAGGTGGAAATGTCGGTGCCATCCTCCGCCGGCGTCACCGTGGCGCGCGTGGCCGCCAACCGCGACGTGCGCGTCGAATTGCGCGTGGAAAGCGACGGCAACGACATGGATCTGCGGTTTGCGTTTCCCGCGGCGGCCTCGCCCAAGAGTCTCGGCCACGGCGACGACATGCGCGAATTGGGAATTGGGTTGCTGTCGATGGATCTCGTCGAGCCCGCCTGACCGCGGGCTTCGTTCACGCCGTCCCGCAGATACGCTGCGCGCATTGCTCGGCGAAATACGGCGCTAGCGTCAGCTTGCCCGGGTCGATCGAGTGATAATTCCCGGCCGAGGTGATGCCGATCTCGTACCGACGGTGCAATTCGCTGGCCGGGTCGACAATATCGGTGCTTCCCCAGGCGACGATGACGCCGCCTTTGACGTCGGCGTCAGCAAAGTCCGCGCGGTTGAACGGCTCGAGGCGCGGCATGATGTCGGCAAGGGCCGCGACCGTTCCCCTGATGATCTGCGCGCGCAGCGGCGCCGCAGGATGCTTTGGCCATTGCGGCGGCGCCACCTCCGTCGAAATGGCCTGAAGGCATTGCGGATACCATGTCAGATAGAGCCGCCGGTCCGGATGCATCACCACTTCGCCGAAGGGGCCGGACACGACGGTGATGCTGGGCGGAAATTGCTGACCCCGCGGCAATGGCACGACGATGCCGTATTTCAGCCGATGCAGCCAAGGACGGCCGGGCCGGTATCCCATGCTCTCGTCGAGGGCGAGCCGGCCCTCCCACAGCGCGTTGACGACGTGATCGAAGCGGTCGGTCGCCCGCTCGCCCGCCCGCTCGCTGACAACGCCGATGCCGTCGTCGCCGCGCGCGGCGCTCACCACGCGCTGACCGAGCCGCACGTCGATGCGCGGGTGGCCGGCGATACAGGCGCGCAGCGTTACGGCGAGCGCGTCGGGGTCGATCGCCACTTCCGGCGTCTCGAATGCGGCGAGCACGCGCTGCGGATTGAACATCGCCTCGCGCTCGGCCGGACGCCAACTGCGCAGCGGCATCGCGAGGTCGAGACCGAAATACGCCTTTTCCCGGCCGCTTGCCGCTTCCGCGACCAGCCGGTGCACGTCGGCAAAATAGGCGGCCACCGCCTCGGCGCTGTGCTGGCTGTCGCGGTGGATGACATAGTTGGCGGTATAGGACGTCTTGATCCGCTCGATCGCCATGCCGGCGTAGCGGTGCATGAACGGCGCGAAGGCGAGCGCGCCGGTCATCATCGCCCGCGCCGTCGCCAAGGTCGGGTCGGCCGCATACATGTAGCCGAGGTGGATTTTGCCCTCGTTGGCGGTCGCGGCGCGACTGAGCAGCAACTGGTTCTGGTCGACGAGGACCGTATCGACGCCGCGCTCGGCCAAGGCCAGCGCCGCGCAGCAGCCGAGCAGGCCGCCGCCCAGGACGCCGACCCTCATCTTGCTCTCCCGGTGAGCGCGTGTGCCGCCATGATCCGGTCTGCCTTGTCCGGACGGCCCTAATGCGGCTCGATCAGCTCGATCCGGTTACCGAACGGATCGTCGACGTGACGCCGGTCGCAGCCGACAATGGGCTCGTCCTCGGTCACATTGTAGCCGGCCTGTTTGAGCTTCCGCTCGAGCCCGGCGAGGTCGTCGACGATGAAAGCCGGATGTGCCTTGCGCGCCGCGATGAAGTTCTTGTCGACGCCGAGATGCACGATCACCCCGCCGTTCTCGAACCAGCAGCCGCCGCGCGCGGCAAGCTGCGGCGGCTTCGTCTTTTCCGCGAGGCCCAGCATACCTTGATAAAATGCGCGCGCCTCTTCCTCGCGTCCCGCCGGCATGGCGATCAAAATGTGGTCGATCCGGCGAACCGGCATGGCGCACCTCACGCTGCGTTGCGCGCCATCATAACCGACAACCGGCAAAGCCTCTACTGGGCGGCGATGTGGTTGGTGCGGATCACGTCGCCCCAGAGCTTGATCTCCCGCACCAGCAGCGCGTGCGCAGCCTCGGGCGTTTCTTCCCCGGCCGGGAACGGCGTCATGCCACCGGTGGCGAAGGCCTGCTGCACCTTGGCATCGGCGAGCGCGTCGCGCAGCGCGGCATTCAATTTGTCGATGATCGGTCGCGGCGTGCCGGCCGGCGCCAGCAGCATGTGCCAGAAGTCGATGTTGAGCTTCGGATAGCCCAATTCGCCCAGCGTCGGCAGGTCCGGCGTGCCGGCAAAGCGCGTGCGGCCGATAATGGCATAGGCCTTGAGCTTGCCGGATTTGAGCAGCGGTCCGGCCGCCACGGCCGATATCGAACTCAGGTCCACCTGCCCCGCCAGCAGATCGACCAGCGCCGGGCCGGCGCCGCGATAGGGCACCTGGGTCGCCGTGAAGCCGAGCTCCTGGGCGATCAGCACGCCGGCCAAATGGCCGTAGGCGCCGACGCCGGGATGGCCGATCCTGACCCGGCGGCCGGGCTCCTTCGCCCAGGCCAGCAGCTCTTTGAAATCTTTCGGCGGCAGCGACGGCGGCGCGGCCAGCGTCGAGGCGAGCGTGTTGATGAGGCCGATGGTTTCGAAATCCTTCGCCGGGTCGAAGGCGAGTTTCGGATAAAGCGTCACGCCCGCCGCCAGCGCCACCTGATGGATCATGATCGTGTAGCCGTCGGGGGTGGCGCGCGCGGCGCGCGCGGCGCAGATCATGCCGCCGGCGCCGCCGACATTTTCCATCACGATCGGCTGGCCCAGCGATTTTTCCATGACCGGCTGGATGAAGCGCGCCAGCGCATCGGTCGCGCCGCCGGGCGGGAACGGCACCAGCATCGTTATCGGACGATTGGGATAGGTCTGCGCGAAAGCGCCAGTTGCCAGAACGCACGCGGCGAGGAACGCCGCGGCGAGCGCGCGTACGAAACTCATGTTGCCTCCCTGCACCCGCCCGTCGTTCTACTTGCGCGGCGGCGGCCGACATACTCCCCACATTCGCCGCCTTCCGCAAGATGGCGGCGGGATCAGTTGAGCCGGAGTTCCGTAATGTGCGCCGGATCGGGCTTGAGCTCGCCGCGCTCGACGCGCTTGACGATATCGGTCAGCACCGCATTGGCGCGGCAGGCAATCCCCACCTTTTCGCCCTCGCGCACGATCATGCCGTTGAGGAATTCGATCTCGGTGCGCCGGCCCTTCTGCATGTCCTGACCCATCGAGGGGCGCTGGCCGGACGCGGTGCGGCCGGCGTCCTTGAAGCGCTGCTCGTCGCAGGCGCGCGCGGCGTCGGCGTCGCCCTCGCCGGCGCGCGCGATCGTCTCGGGCGGCAAATGCAGGATGTCCTCGAGCTGATAGCCGTGCGCCTGTCCGACGCGTATGGCCTCGCTGCCGAGCCGCGTGGCGAAACGGCGGATCGGATCGATTTTCAGCATGTCGCCGCCGCCGAGCCCGGTGCAGGCCGAGAGCCCGTTCTGCATGGCATTGGCGACGAGTTTCGACCACCGCTCGCCCCAGAGATTGTTGGTCACCTTGGCGCTGTCGGCATACGCGACCAGGCGGCACACTTCCTCGGCGCGCTGCGTGATGCGGCCGTGCACCTCGCCGGCGCGGAATACGGTGTGCGCCGCGCCGTGCTTGCCGGCGCCGCGGTGGATATGGCCGGGCTCCGGCAGATTGACCGTGATGCTCGAGGCGATGCAGCCGAGCGTCTTGCCCCAGCCGACGATGCCGGCGATCGTTTCCTCGTTCATGCAATTTTGCAGCGAGACGACATAGCCGTTGGGCGCGAGATATTGCCGGATGAGCATTGCCGCCCAAGCCGTGTCGTACGACTTCATGCACACGAAGGCGATGTCGACCGGCTTTTCCTTGGCAAGCTGCTGCGCGTCGGTCACGTGCAGCGCGCGCACCGGCACGGTGAATTCCGGCTCGCGCATGGCATGGGTGACGCGCAGGCCGTGCTGGCGCATATGCTCGACATGCGCCGGCCACGGATCGATGAAGGTCACATCTTCGCCGGCCTGCGCCATATGGGCGCCGGCGTAGCCGCCGACCGCGCCTGCCCCGACAATGACAATCTTGCGGCTCATTGCATTCCTCCCTGCGGGCATTTTGTTGTTCGTTGGCGGCGCACATCATCGGCTTTGTCGCGGGCCTTCGGCAAGTACGTCGCCAAAGCTTGGTGGCGCGCTATGATCAGTCCGGAATCCCCGCGGCGCGAGCGGCTTCCGTGAACGGTACCGCGACTTCAGGCACAGCGCCGATGGCGGCGCATTGCCCGCCACTGGTGTAGTTGGGTTGCAGCGTGAGCGCGCGCGTGGCTGCGGCCTTCGCCTCATCCATGCGCCCGAGCTTCGCCAGCGCCGTCGCCAGCATTACGTGCGAGATACTAAAGCCGGGCTTGCTGCGGATCGCTCGGCGCACGGCGGCCGCCGCATCCTCGTACCGGCCGCGCACGAAGTGTCCGAGAAATATCCCGTGCAAGGCCGCGCTGATCCACGGATCGAACGGGCTCAGGCGGATGCCGCGCTCGCCCCACTCGATGGCGCGCTCCGCCTGGGCGCCCCAGCCCATGATGAGTGCGCCCCAGAGATAGGCGGAAGCGGCCGAGGGAGACAGCGCCAGCGCCGCATCGAATGCTTCCTGGGCCAGGGCGCGATCATGCTCGACAAGGCCGATCGCGATACCGCCGAATATCAATGCCGTGGCGTCGTCCGGCCCGAGGGTGATGGCGGCATGGCCATGGCGGATGGCCGCAAGCCGATTTTCCTCCTTGCGGCCGGCGCGCAAATACAAAACCTCGTTGCAGAATGCTATCTGGCCGTGCGCGAGAGCATAATTGGGCTCGATCGCAAGTGCGCGTTCCAGCAGCGGTACGGCTTGCAACGCGCCTTCCGGCATCCCGGTGTTGGCGAAAGGCGTCGCCCGCAGCACCAGATCGTAAGCGTCGAGATTTTCCGGCCGCTTGCGCCTGGCCCGCTCGATTTCGGCATTGCGCAGGCTCGGCTCGATCGCACCGACGGTATTTGTCGTGATTTCGTCTTGCAGCGCGAAAATATCGTCGGCTGCCCGATCGTAACGCTCGGCCCAGATGTGGGTGCGGTTTTCCGCTTCCACCAACTGGGTCGTGATGCGGATCTGACCGCCGGCCTTGCGCACGCTGCCCTCGAGCAGGTAGCGCACGCCGAGTTCACGGCCGACCTGCTTGATGTCGACCGGCCGGCCCTTATAGGCGAAGGCCGAATTGCGGGCGATGACGAAAAGCCATTTGAACCGCGAAAGTCCGGTGGTGATGTCCTCGACCAGGCCGTCGGCGAAATATTCCTGCTCCGGATCGCCGCTCATGTTCTGGAACGGCAGCACGGCGATCGAGGGCTTTTCGGGAAGCGCCAGCACGGCGCGCGCCGGCGCGTCCTGCAGCCGCACGCTATAGACGCGGACCGGCTGTGCGATATTCTTCAATTCCTGCTCGCCCATATCGCTGACGTCGAGGGCGAGCTTTCCCTTGATCTGCTGATAGGCGTTATCGGACATGCAGATCGCGCCGGGGCGCGCCAAAGCCTCGACACGCGCCGCGATGTTGACGCCATCGCCAAAAATATCGGTGCCGTCGATGATCACGTCGCCGACGTTGATGCCGATACGGAACTCAATGCGGCGTTCTTCCGGAACGTCGATGTTGCGTTCCGCCATGGCGCGCTGGAGGTCCACGGCGCAACGGATCGCATCGACGGCACTGGCAAACTCGGCAAGCAGGCCGTCGCCCGTCGTCTTGACGATACGGCCCCGGTGCCCGGCGATGTTGGGGACGATAAGTTCTTCCTGGTGCCGCTTCAGCGCCGCCAGCGTGCCCTCCTCGTCAACGCCCATCAACCGGCTATAGCCGGCGACATCAGTCGCGAGAATTGCGGCGAGCCGTCGTTCGACACGCGCTTCGGCCATTGCGTATGCATCCACCCCCAACGACGCTCGACAGTGTAGAGTTGGGCGTCGGGGCGTGTCTATCCTCGCGCGCCCGTTCGCGCCCTATTCCGCGCCGTCGCTGTCGGGCGTTCGCCAGGACAAGTGCTGCCCGCCGTCGACCGCGATCACGGTGCCGGTGACGCTGCGCGCCCCGGCGAGATAGACCACCGCGGCGGCGATGTCTTCGGGCGACGGTCCGCGCTGCAATGGCACCAGGCCGGCCTGCTCGGCGAATTGCCCGGCCGACTGGCGCGGGCTCGGCAGCGTCGGACCCGGCGCGACGGCGTTGACGCGCAGCTTCGGCGCCAGCGCCTGCGCCAACGTCACGGTCGCGGCGGTGAGCGCGCTCTTGCTCAGCGCGTAGGAGAAAAAACGCGGCGTCGGCCGCAGCACGCGCTGGTCGAGGACATTGACGATCGAGGCATCGCCGCCGTCCGGCGCCTGCATGGCGAAGCCCTGCGCCAGCAGCAGCGGCGCGGTCAGATTGACCGCGAGCGTGCGCTCGAAGCGCGCGCGTTCGAGCGTGGCGATCGTATCTTCGTCGAACAGGCTGGCATTGTTGACGAGCAGCGTGAGCGGCGCGAAAGCGGCCGCCGCCGGGATCAAGCCGCGCAGCGCATGGTCGTCGGCGAGATCGGCAAGCACCACCGAGGCGCGCCCGCCCGCCGCGGCGATTTCGTTTGCGAGTTTCTCGGCCTCGCTGCGCGAACGGTTGGCGTGCAACACCACGGCGTAGCCGGCGCCGGCCAGTGCGCGCGCAATCGCCGCGCCGATGCGGCGTCCCGCTCCGGTGATCAGCGCCGTGCGCGCCGTCTGTCGGCCGTCCATGCCATCTCACCTCTTCCAATCGGCAGCGCGACGAAACGATCCCCGCCGCCCGCGAAGTTCCGGCGGCAGCGCCGCCGGCGCGGGGCCAGCTATAGTGAATGTTAGCTGAGCGAACATGGTAAATCTGCCGGGTGCAAAGGCGGGTTCTAACGCTTCTTTAGGGATAACGGATCGCCGCCGGCAAACGATTCATGACCGCTTAACTTAAAAGGCCGGATAAATCCTCCATCATCAATTTCGCATTCCGCCCCGATCGCCACCCTGGCGGAGCGCGCAATACCGTGGAGGGTGTGATGAAAAAAACGCTTTGCGCCGTTGCACTTGCAGCCGGTCTTGCGGGCACCGGAATGGCCGCTGCCGCCGATCTGCCGCGCGGCCCGGCGCCCTATTATTCCGCCGCGAGCCCGGTCGGCACCTTCAACTGGCGCGGCGCCTATGCCGGTCTCAACCTCGGCTATGAATGGGGAAAGATCACCGACAGTTCGGTCAATCCGAGCGGCGTCATGGGCGGCGGCCAGCTCGGGTACAACTGGCAAAGCGGCGAGTTCGTATTCGGCGGCGAGACCGACATCCAGCTTTCCGGTGCCGACGACACCTTCGCGCCCTACAAGTTCTCCAACCCGTGGTTCGGCACGTTGCGCGGCCGCGCCGGTGTCGCGCTGGACAACATCCTGCTCTATGCCACCGCCGGCATCGCCTATGGCGACGTCAAGGCCGAAGTGCCCGGCCTCAGCGAAACCAGGACGCATATTGGCTGGACCGGCGGCATCGGCATGGAGGTCGGCTTCACGCCGAGCTGGTCGGCGAAAGCGGAATATCTCTATGCCGACCTCGGCAACCGCGCCTATTCGATCACCGGCGTGGACAACGGCCTGCACACCAATCTCGTGCGCTTCGGCATCAATTATCATTTCTGAGCGGCGCGAGCCGCGGCGCGGCAGGAAACCCCGGGCGGTCGGCCCGGGGTTTTTCGCGTTTGCGGCCCGGGGCTCGGGGTTCCGCATTTGACTTAAGTCGCAAGTATTCGACGAGCGTTGGAACCAAGTTCCATGGATTAGATCGAGGCGATACCGTGGCAATTGATTGGCATAATTAAGACAATACTTTTAGCAACTTAAATTGATTACGTGTCTTTTGAACACTAGACGAGTATGGAGTTATGAATACTTGTACGGCTTCAATTGTGGGGGCTCCACAGCGGCAGTGACGGAGGTTAGGTGATGAAGCGTTTGGTTCAGGCGGGTCTCGGCGTGCTCGCTCTCGTAACGATGGCAGGGGCGGCGAATGCCGCGGATCTGCCGCGCCGGCATCAGCCGATGCCGGCCAAGGCGGCGCCGATGTACGAACCGCCCTACAACTGGACCGGCCTCTATGTCGGTATCAATGGCGGCGGTGGCTGGGGCCGCTCGAACTGGAGCAACGCGCTCGGCAACGCCGACGCTGATCTCTCCGGCGGCCTGGTCGGCGGCACCATCGGCTACAATTACCAGATGGGCCAGGTCGTCGTCGGCCTCGAAGGCGACATCGACTGGAGCGACATCCGCGGCACCACCAGTTCGGGCCTCTGCGCCGGCATTTCCTGCGAAACCCGCAATTCGTGGCTGTCGACCGCGCGCGGGCGCATCGGTTACGCCTTCGACCGCGTGATGCCCTACATCACCGGCGGCGCGGCGTTCGGCGACATCAAGGCGACGCCGGCGGGCCTCGGCTCGACGACCACCACCCGGACCGGCTGGACCTTGGGCGGCGGCGCGGAGTTCGCCATCTCCGGTCCGTGGACCGCCAAGATCGAATATCTGCATGTCGATCTCGGCGACGGAAGCTGCGACGCGACCAATTGCGGCATCCCGACCAGCGTCGATTTCAAATCGGACATCGTGCGCGCCGGCCTGAACTACCGCTTCTGATCGCGGCGCGCGCGCCAAAAAGCAAAGCCCCGGAGTTCGCTCCGGGGCTTTTTCGTCATGGCGCCACTTTGGTCGCGGCAAAGGCCGGCACCGCGGCGGCGAACTGGTCGTGCCAGGCGAGCAGGCGCGGATGCTGGGCGCGCCAGGTGCCGCCGAAGCGCAGATCGCGATAGCCGAGCACGCAGGCAAGCGCGATCTGCCCGACGTCGGGCGTCGGCGAAAGCGCCGGCGGCGCCAGTTCCAGCGCCGCAAGGCCGCGCGCGACTTTTTCGGCCTGCCGGTCGACCCAGCCCTGCACGCGCCGCTCGGCCGGCCGATAGCGTTCCTCGTAAACGAGCAGCACGCTCGCATCGAGAATGCCGTCGCACAGCGCCTGCAATCGCAGCGCGGCAAAGCGCGCCGTCGGCTCGCGCGGGATGATGCGGCCGCCGCCGGCCACGTGGTCGAGGACCTCGAGGATCACGCGCGAGTCGTAATAGACGGTGCCGTCGTCGAGGATCAGCGCCGGAATTTTACCGAGCGGGTTCTGCGCGCGGATCGAGTCTTCCGGGTCGTTGAGATCGGCTTCGCGCACCTCGACGCGGCCGTCGAGACCGAGCAGACTGACGGCAATGCGCACCTTGCGCACGAACGGCGAACTGGGGCTCGAGCGCAGGATCACGTCAATAAAATTCCGCCGCGGCAAACGCGGGGAACCACGGACCCGCGGCTGGTGAAGATCGATTGCAATTCGGCGGGCCGCCGGCCTCGGCGGGCCCGGATTACGCGATCAGCCGGTGACCACCAGATTGACCGCCTTGGGGCCCTTGCCCTTCTTGTCCGGTTCGACATCGAAGCTGATGCGCTGTCCTTCGTTCAGGCCTTTCAATCCGGCGGCCTCCACGGCGGTGATGTGCACGAACACATCGCGCCCGCCGTCGTCCGGTTTGACAAAGCCGTAGCCCCGCTCTCCGTTGAAAAATTTCACCACTCCGGTCTGCGCCATCGGGAAAACTCCTCTCCCCGCACTGCTCCGCCGCCGGCCCCACGCGCGGCGGCTCGGCCGGACATTCACATTCGGGGAAAGCGTCGGCCGCAGCCGGCCTCAGTCACTCCCGCCAGCCCCCCATCCCGGAGGCGGAACGTCACTGCCAATAGGCGAACTACACACCAACTGGGTCGCTGTGGAAAGGGGCACAATGTCATCGTCCGGCCGCCGCCCCCTCGCGGGAAAGCCAATCGAGGCGGTGGCCGCCCTTGCCGGCGCGCGCCAAAATGCCGGCAAGCGCCGGCAGCAGGACGGAGAGTTCGCTTTCCAGGGTCCATGGCGGGTTGACGAGGACAAGTCCGCAGCCGTTGAGGCGGGTCGGATCGCTCAGCGGCGCCACGTTGAGTTCCGCCCGCAGGATTTTCGCCGGCCCCAGCCGGCGCAGGCTCCTGGCGAGCGCGTCCGGCCCGCCGCGGTCCTTGATCGGGTACCACAGCGCATAAAGGCCGGTCGGCCATTTGCGATAGGCCGCGGCAAGCCCGTGCGCCAGGCGGAGAAAATCGTTCTCCGCCTCGAACGGCGGGTCGACCAGCACCAGGCCGCGGCGTTCCTTCGGCGGAACATAAGCGCCGAGCGCGGTCCAGCCGTCGATGTCGAGCGTCTTGATGCGGATGTCGCCGCGCAGGTTTTGCCGCAGCGCGGCAATGGCCTGCGGCTCGATTTCGCAGGCGACGAGGCGGTCCTGCGGCCGCAGCCAGGCGCGCGCCAGCGCCGGCGAACCGGGATAGACCGTGAGCCGGCCGCGCTCGTTGAGGGCGCCGACGACCTCGAGATAGGGCGCGAGCAGTTCCGCGACCGGGGCTTCGAGCTTCGCCGCCATGAGCCGCCCGATGCCGTCGTGCCATTCGCCGCCGCGGCTCGCCTGCGGCCCGGCGAGATCGTAAAGCCCCGCCCCGGCATGGGTATCGATGACGCGGAACGCCGCCGGCTTGCCGCGCAGATAGTGCAGGATGCGGCAAAGCACCGCGTGCTTGAATACGTCGGCGAAATTGCCGGCATGGAAGGCGTGGCGATAGTTCACCGGCCGCTCGCTGGGTCCGCGCTGGGCCGGCTCAGGTGCCGGCCGCGCGCAACTTATGCCACAGCTTGATCGCGCCGGCGCTCAAATCCTCGCGGCGGCGCTTTTGCGCTTTTTCGGCTTCAGTCCGGCGCGCCGCGCAGGCCGAAATGCTTGCGCGGCTTGACCGAGCGGATCGGGTAAGCGGGCTTGCGCCGCGGCGGCCGCAGCACGGTCGCGGGCTTGCGCGCGGACGGCACGGCCTGCGCGGAACGGCGCTGCCCGATGGAGCGCACGAGAAGCCGCACCGGCACGAACATCGCCGAGGCGACGCCGAGCACGTGCAGCGCCGGCGGCAGCATTTGCAGATCCGGCGAGTTGAGCAGCCACATGACGATGTAGCCGAGCCCGGCGAACCAGACGGCAAAGCCGATATAGTCCCACACACGATGCATAGTCGCGCGCTCCCCGCGCTTGATCGCGGGCGGGAGGATTGCGGAATTGCCTTACGAGAACCTTGCATCGATTCCCCACGATCGGGGGTAATCCACGAAACGCATGCGGCCATCGTTAGTGCTGGCTTAACGCGATCGCAGACTCGGCGTGCGAAATTTCGCCGGAATTTGGCCGCGATTCATCCACCGCGCGTCGCCGGCATGGCGATGGCGTCGCGCTTGCAGGCGCGGCGCGTAACCTCGGGGCAACCGCGGAAGGAGAAATCCTTGTTGAGGCAGATGCGCACTTCGCTCAATCGCTTGCGGTCGCAAGCGACGGCAAAATCCGCGCGCGACAATCCGGGATTGGCTTTGACGAAGGCGTCCGCCACCTCGTCGGGCTTCACCGTGATCGGCTTGTCGAGCGCTGCATATTCGGACGGGATTTTCACCCTGGCGCGCGCCTTGCGCACGGCTTCGAAAAACGCGGACTGCGAAAGCCCCGAACAGGTGCCGTGCCGGTCCCATTCGTGGAAGACGAGCTGCGGCGCCGGCATCAGGTCGAGCATCTCGTTGACGATCGCGCGGCTGAGCCGTGGCGCCGGCACCTGGCAAAAGGCCGGAAAACCGTGCTCGAATTGCGGCCACAGCCCGTGCACGACAAAGGAAAACGGCCGCCCGCCGCATTGCTGGTCAGGCGCCCGCTCGGGCGAGCGCTCATGCGCGGCCTCGCAATAAGACGGCGACCAGGACAGCGCCAGCACATAGAAATCGAACTGCCCGGGCACGTTCGGCCGCCGGTCCTGCCCGCGGCCGTCCTGGGCGAACGCGACGACGGCGACGACGAACAGGAAGCTCAGGCCGATCGCCGCGGTCCGCGCCATGCGGCACAGGCGCTGCCGAACCAAATCACCAGACATGCAGACGCCCCTCACTTGCGCACCAGAACAAAACGGAAATTGACTTTGGTCAACGGTTTCAAAAAACATACCGCAAAAATGAGAACATTACAAGAACAAAATAAAACAAACCAAGATCGAATTGAGCGGTGCGACTGGCTAGCTTTCGGCTTCGCGCAGGCACCCTCATGGACGCCCGAGGAACCTGAAGTAGCAAGCGCCGAACACCAGGACGATGCCGATATTCACCGCCAGCCGTTCCCAGAAGCGGTTCCTGAAGAACATGAAATCCACGCCGACGATGACGGCTGCCATCGCTACGACGTAGAGCACCGCGGTTATCGTTTTGCCCATGTCAGGCGGCGGCCCAAGGCCGGCATCGGCCTAGGGGAGCGCCATCTTGCACGCCGGATTGTAGGCCCAGTTGCGGTCGTACCCGACCACGCACCATTCGACCCCCCAGGTCATGCCGATCATGCCGGTGTCTTCGCCGATCGAATAGTTCACCCGGTGCATGTGACCGTCGCTGACGGTCGCCATGGCGGTGCAGAAGCGGCGCGGAATCGTGCCCTTGGCCCAGGGCCGGTAGGCGATTTCGCGCACCTGCTCAAATTCGAGGATGTGCGCGTCGGAGTTCCAGAATCGGCCTTCCTTCTGGGAAAACCGCGAGGCGATCTTTTCCAGCGCGGCCTCGCAAGGCGGCAGCTCGCCGGAGTAATTCGCCCCGCTCATATAGATGTCTTTTTCCAGCCAGCTCGCGGCCTGCGCCGGCGCGCCGAAGCCGGAAAAAGCCAACAAAACCGCCGCCGATGCCGCCCCAACAAGCCAGGATGCGCGCGCCATGACTGAACTCCCACAGGCCAAGAAGCCACTTTATCACAGATTTTCCCCGCCGCAGCCGATTCGTGCACAGAATTGGCGGCGCCGGGACTCGTGACTCCGCTTGCGGCGCTGCATCATTCCCGTGCGAATCGGGCTGACACGTGGCGTTGCGCGATTTTTGCGTCCAGCGCCCGGTCAGTATGCGCGTTGTGCGTGTCGAACGGACGCCCGCGTTCGGACACAGCGTTTTGTAGCGTGCGGCCGGCCGTTCGGTGCGGCCGCGGTTTGGCGGGCGTCTGTTCCGTATTGCGCCTGGTACCGCCCGGCGACGGTCGCGTGATGTTGCGTCGGTTGCTCGCGTGCACGGCGTCGGTTGCCGGCCATGCGCCGTCGGCCGCGCCGGAACGGGCCCCGGGCTGATCGGAAACGGGCGAGGGACTATGTATCCCTCACGGCCGGTCAACCGGGGTGTCCGTTCCCTCGATTATTTTCGCCAGTCGCCCAACACGGCCTGCACCAGTGCGAGCGCCGCCACCGCCGCGGTGTCGGCGCGCAGAATGCGCGGACCGAGCGCGATCCGCACCACATTCGGATTTTTGCTCAGGCTGCGGCGTTCGGTCTCGTCGAACCCGCCTTCCGGCCCGATCAGCACGGCAAGCGACGGCCTTTGCATGGCGTCGGGCAACAGCACGGTTTTGTCCGGGCGCATCGCCGAAAGCGCGGCGACCGGGTCCTTCACCTCGGCGTCCTCGTCGCAAAATATCAGCAGCCGCCCAGGATCGGCCTTGGCAATCGCGCTCGCAAGCGAGGCCGGCGCGGCGACTTCCGGCAGGTGCAAAACCCCGCACTGCTGCGCCGCTTCGACGACATTGGCGCGCATGCGCTCGACATTGACCCGCGCCACCTGGGTGTGGCGGGTCAGCACGGGTTGCAGGCGGGAGACGCCCATCTCGACCGCCTTCTGCACCATATAGTCGAGCCGCGCATGCTTGAGCGGGGCGAACATGAAATGCAGGTCGGCCGGTTCCGGCTGTTTCCGCCGGCGCTCGCCGAGAATGGCCATCGGCGTCCTTTTGCCGCTGTCGGCGAGTTCGGCCTGCCATTCCCCGTCGCGGCCGTTGAACAGCAACACCGCGTCGCCGCGCTTGAGCCGCAGCACGTTGAGCAGGTAATTCGCCTGCGCACGGTCGAAGGAAACCGCCTGCCCGGTGCCGAGCGGCCTATCGAGATAGATGCGTGGGGTGCGGAAATCGTAGTGCGGCATGATGTCATCGCTAAGGCTATGGCCTGTTAAAGCCGGACTTTTGGGCTTTGGCGAGGGCCGAAATTTATGGCTGTATTGCCGTGTTCCCGACGCATTCGCCCGGTTGGTATAGACGGCCGGTACCGTGGCGTGCTTTGCCGCATGCTATAATCAACTGGAGATCAGGAGACGATCGGTCCCATGAGCTTCCGCCGGGCATTAATCATCGCCGCCTGCCTGTTGCCGGGCACCGCCGGCATGGCCGCCGCGCAGTTCGCGCCACCCGGCGCTCCGCCGCAACAACCGCCCTGCCTTGCGCAATTCACCAAGCTGCGCGATGACGCGGCGAAAAAGGCGGGCGCCATCCAGAGCGCGAGCGCGCGCCACGCCGAACCGCGCGAGGCCTGCCAGCTTTTCAATGTGTTCTCGGCCGCCGAGGGCAAGATGCTGAAATTCGCCGTCGATAATTCGGTCTGGTGCGGCATTCCCCCGCAGGTCATCAACACCATCAAGCAGCAGCATGCCAAGACGAACGAGATCCGCACCAAGGTCTGCCAGATCGCCGCCGCGCCGCCGCGTCCGTCGGCGCCGAGCCTGAGCGACGCGCTCAACGCGCCGATTATCGACTCTAGCGACATCAAGACCGGCCGCGGCACCTTCGACACCCTGACCGGTACCCCGCTCGGCAACAAATGAGCGAAAATTCCGGACGCGTCGCCGATGCGACCGGAAACTGGGTCGACGGGCTCGCGCCGGCATTCGCCCGCCCCTACCTGCGGCTCGCCCGCCTCGACCGCCCGATCGGCTCCTGGCTGCTGCTGATGCCGTGCTGGTGGTCGGTAGGGCTTGCCGGCATGCACGCCGGACACTTTCCCAGCCTGTGGCACATCGTGCTGTTCTTCATCGGCGCCTTCGCAATGCGCGGCGCCGGCTGCACCTGGAACGATCTGGTCGACCGCAACCTCGACGCCAGGGTCGAACGCACGCGCTCGCGCCCGATCCCCTCCGGCCAGGTGACGGTCGCCGAGGCCACCGCTTTCATGCTGGCGCAGGCGCTCGTCGGGTTGCTGGTGCTGCTCCAGTTCAACCGCTTCACGGTCGTCACCGGATTGCTTTCGCTGCTGATCGTGGCGATCTATCCGTTCATGAAGCGGATCACCTATTGGCCGCAGATCGTGCTCGGCCTCGCCTTTTCCTATGGCGCGCTGATGGGCTGGCCGGCGGCCTTCGGCCGGCTCGACTGGCCGGCGCTCGTGCTTTATGCCGGGTCGATCTCCTGGGTGATCGGCTACGACACCATCTACGCCCACCAGGACCGCGAGGACGATCTGCTGATCGGCATAAAATCGACCGCGCTGCTGTTTGCGGAAAACACGCGGCCGATGCTGGCGCTTTTCTACGCCGGCGCCGTCGTGCTGATCGGCATTGCCGGATTTACGGCCGGCGGCGGGCCGATTTTTCTGCTCGGGCTTGCCGGCTTTGCCGCCCATCTCGCCTGGCAGGTGCGGCGGCTCAATGTCGACGACTCCGCCCACTGCCTGATGCTGTTCAAATCGAACCGCGATGCCGGCCTGATCCTGTTCGCCGCCATGCTGGCGGACGCGGTGGCGTAGCCCGCGACAATGCGTCAAGGAACGATCGCAGCGCTGCCCGCGTAGGGTATCGGGCGTCCAATCGAGCAGTGGCCGATCATGAACCGCAAGAGCATCCTCATTTCCGGCGGCGGCATTGCCGGCCTCACCTTCGCCATCGAGCTCAAGCGCCGCGGCTTTGAGCCGCTGGTGATCGAGCGCGAAGCGGGCCTGCGCGCCGAAGGCTACATGATGGATTTCTTCGGCACCGGTTGGGACGTGGCGAGCCGCATGGGCCTCACTGAGCGCCTGCGCGCGGTGCACTATCCGATCGAGGTGATGGAATTCGTCGCCGCCGACGGTACACCCTATGTGCGCATGCCGATCGAGCGGATGCGGCATGCGCTCGACGACAACTACGTCTATCTGCGGCGTCCCGACCTCGAGGCGATCCTCGCCCAACGCGCGCGCGAAACCGGCATCGATGTGCGTTACGCCACCGCGCTCGCCGCGCTCGAAGACCGCGGCGATTACGTCCATGCGCGGTTCGAAGACGGCAGCGCCGGCGATTTTTCGCTCGTGGTCGGGGCCGACGGCGTGCATTCGCGCGTGCGCGAGCTTGGCTTCGGCCCCGAGCGGCAATACGAAAAGTTTCTCGGCCTCTATGTCGCGGCGTTCCATCTGCCGCGCGGCAAATTGCCGTTCGACCGCAAGGTCAAGGTTTACCAGGAAACCGACCGCATGATGTTCCTGTATCCGCTCGACGAGAAGCGGCTCGACATGACTTACGTGTTCCGTTACGCCGGGGAGCCGGCGACGCACGAGCGCCGCGTCGATTTCCTGCGCGAACGGACACGCGGCGCCGGCTGGCTGATGCAGTACGCGCTCGACGCCTATACCGGCGAGACGCCGATCTATTTCGACAGCGCGACGCAGATCGTCATGCCGCAGTGGCACAAGGGGCGCCTGGCGCTGATCGGCGACGCCTGTGGCTGTTTGACTCTGCTCGCCGGGCAAGGCTCGCATATGGCCATGGCCGGCGGCTACGTGCTGGCGCAGGAGCTTGCCCGGCAGCCCGACCATGATACGGCCTTCGCCGCCTATCAGGCCTTCCTCAAGCCGGCCGTCGACAAGAAGCAGAAGGATGCCGCGCGGTTTGCCGGTCTGGTCGTGCCCTCGGCGCGCTCGCATCCCTGGCTGCGGCGCCTGTTCATCCGCGCGCTGTTCAGCCGCCCACTCATAGGGCCCGGACTTAAATTCTTGGGCGCAACTTCCGTGCTCGCCGGCCGCGATTGCGATTAGCCGCAGCGACGGTGATCAGGCGGCATCAATGGCCGTCTTCTTGGTGAAAAAGCCGATGACGTCCTTGGCCGGCCGTGCCTGACTGAAAAGATAGCCCTGCATCTCGGTGCAGCCGATCGCCTGCAATGTTTCCAGCTGCTGCTGCGTTTCGACGCCTTCCGCGGTCGAGATCATGTTCAGGCAATTCGCCAGCCCGGCGACGGCGTGCACGATGGCAAGCGGCTCGGCCCCGTTCGCCAGATCCTGAATGAACGACCGGTCGATCTTGATCTTGTCGAAGGGGAAGCTGCGCAGATAACTGAGCGAGGAATAGCCGGTGCCGAAATCGTCCATCGCAATCTGCACGCCCAGCTTGCGCAGCTCATGCAGCGTCGCCAGCGTCGAGAAGGTGTTTTGCATGAGCACCGACTCGGTGATTTCGAGCTGCAGCTTGCGTGCCGGCATGCAGGATTCGTCCAGAGCCTCAGTCACCACCTTTACCAGATTGCGGTTGTTCAACTGCGACGGCGACAGGTTGACCGCGACCTTGACGTGATCCGGCCAATTCGCCGTTTCCCGGCAGGCGGTCTTGAGCACCCATTCGCCGAGCGGAATGATGAGGCCGGTCTCTTCCGCGATCGGAATGAACTCGGCCGGCGAAATCAGCCCGCGGCTTGGATGATGCCAGCGCAAAAGCGCCTCGAATGCGCTGATCTCGTTGGTCTGCAGCGTCACCAGCGGCTGGTAATACAATTCGAATTCCTTGTTCTGCAGCGCCTTGCGCAAATCCATTTCCAGATCGCGCCGCTCTTTCATGCGCGTGTTCATGTCGGGCTCGAAGAAGCGGTAGGTGCCGCGCCCGTCCGCCTTGGCGCCGTAGAGCGCCATGTCGGCATTCTTCAGGAGGATGTCGGGCTCCGTCCCGTCGATCGGCGCGATCGAAATGCCGATGCTGATATCGGTGATGATCTGGTGGCCGTCGACCTGGTAGGGCCGCACGATCGAGGCGCGGATGCGGCGCGAAAGATTGGCCGCATCCGTCGGGTCCTTCATCTGCGTCATGATGATCGCGAACTCGTCGCCGCCGAGGCGCGCGATGGTGTCGGGCTCGCGGGTGCAGCCGCGCAGCCGGTCGGCGACCAGTTTCAGGAGCTCGTCGCCGATCGGATGGCCGAGCGTATCGTTGACGCTCTTGAATTGGTCGAGGTCCAAGCAGAGGACGGCGAGACATTCGCCGCGCTTGACCCGCTTGAGCTCGTGCTGAAGCCGCTCGCGCAGCATGACGCGATTGGGCAGGTCGGTGAGCGCGTCGTGACGCGCCATATGCGCGATCTGCTCGTCGGCGCGCTGGCGCTCGGTGATGTCGTCGTGCAACGCCAGCCAGCCGCCGTCGGAGGTCGGCCGGTTCGAGATCAGGATGACCCGCCCGTCCTTCATCTTGACGGTGTTGCTGAACGATTTGCCTTCGCGCACGGTTTCCAGGATACGCGTGGCATAGTCTTCGAGATCGTCGCTGAAGGTGCCGACCGCGACGCGAAACTTGAGCAGGTCGCGCAGCGTGTGACCGGGCCGGCAGGCTTCCTGCGGCAGACCGTACATGGCGATGTAGCGGTCGTTGCAGACAAGCATCCGCGCGTCGGCGTCGAACAGCAGGACGCCTTGCGACATGTTGTCTAAAATCGTGTGCAACAGCCGGTCGTTGTTGTTTTTCCTGGCCGCATTCGGGAACGGTAAGATGCTATCGCCTGACGCGTGCGGTCCGCGCAAATCCATGACGGCGCTCCGTGCTGAAGGTACTCATGCACCCTCATGGATATGGGCTATTCATTTGAAACGATTGAATGGGTCGCGGCCGGATTGAATCAATATCGATCGAGCGGGTTTTGATTCAATTGCAACCGACCGGCCGGGGCGCGGCGGCGGATCAGTAGGCGGTCATGCGGTCGCCGGGGGCATAGACCGGTCCGCGGGCCGGGCTTGCCGGCGCGGCGACCGGGGCAGGGTCCACGCCGGCGCCCTCGTCCGCGACATAGCCGTCCTGACCGGCAATCGCGACCGGCAGCCTGTCCGCCGTGTCCGCCAGCGAGCCGGTATAGGCCGGCGCGCGGTGCCTTGCGGCATAGACCGCGCGCGCCTTGGCCGCCACCTGTTCGCCCGGGACCGCATCCGGCCGGCAAGGGTGCCGCCCGCTCGCGCGCCGCATCAGGTCAACGTGGATGTGGTCGTAGTGATAGATGTTGTAGCCCGGCGCCAGCACCGTGTTGAAAGTCTCGCAGGCATAGAGCTGCACGTCGTGCAGGAAGCCCTGTTCCTCCGGCGTGCCGTGCCAGCCATTTTTGACCATGATCGTGCGCCCGTCGGCCAAAGTGAAGCCGGCGATGTCGAGCGCGTCGCCGAATGCGTGCTCGGAAATCGTCGTGGTGCCGGAGCCCACCATCTCGCGGCACGAATAAGAGCCGATCTGCTTGATCTCGGTGACCGGCGTGCCGAACCAGTGCAATGCCGCCGGCTGCACCCCCTCGCTGACCCAGCGGTCGAGCGCAGAGACCAGCGGACAGGCGAGCGTCGCCGGCGGCGTCACCGCAGCCGGCATGATCGCGGCGGTCGAATTCGGTCCACGCATCGGCCCGAGCGCTGGCAGGCTGCGCGGTTGCGGCGGCACCCGATCGACCGGCGCGTTGTAGGCCGGCGCGTTGTAAGCCGGCTGCTGGCGCGGATAGGCGCCGCCGCCGGGCGGCAGCACGGCGTCATCGGGGATGTCGTCGGGCCGCGCCACGCCCGGCGCGTAGATCGACAAAGGCCGTGCGGCGGGCGCCGCGGTTTCCGGCCGCTCTATTCCCGGCGGCCCCGGCACCCAGCGCATATTGCCGTTGCGCACAGGCGCGCTCTCGACCGGCGCGATCTGGACCGGCTCGACCGGCGCCGCCGGCATGTAACGCGGCTGGCTCGGCGGCCAGCGCGGCTGCGCCGGCGACGCATTGGGAATATCGCCGGGCGGCCGCAGATCGTCGCCATAGGCGAGCGCCGGGCTGCCGCCGACGGCCGTCACCTTGAGCGGAAAATCGGCGCCGCACACCCCCGGGCCTTCGATCGGCTGCATCTGCTCGACGCCGACGCCGATCTTGACCGCGCCTGACTTCAGGCAGGCGACCTCCGCGTCATGCCGCCAGGCCGCGCGTTCCTCGCCAAAATGCAGGAAGCTGCGCCCGCATCCGGCGAGCGCCAGCAGCATCGCCGTGCCGGCAAGTGAGAAACGAACCCCACGCGTCATGCCGGCAAAAATGCCGGCAGGTCGTTTAACGAGGCATCAATGCTGCCGGCATGGGAATTCGTTAAGGATAAGGAATCCTTGCCAGCGCGCCTTTTCGGCGTTTTGTCCGGTTGACGCGCGTTACTGCGCCGGCTTGATGCCCAGGATCTTGCCGATCGCCGCGACCGTCGCGCGCTGCTCGTCGAGCGCGGCGGCAAATTCGGGCGGCGTTCCCGGATTGATCACCTGCCCGGTGGCCGAGAGCTTGGCCACCACCGCCGGGTCGGCGGCGATTTCACGGATGTCGGCGGCGATGCGCTCGCGCACCGCCTCCGGCAGGCTGCGCGGACCGAGGAGACCGACCAGTCCGTCGAACGCGAGCGATGGATAGCCCGCCTCGCGGCCGGTCGGAATGTCGGGCAAGGCCGCCGCGTGCTGCAAATTGGTCAGCGCGATCGCTTTCACCTTTCCGGCCAGCACCCGCGGCCGCATGATGGCATAGGCGCCGACGAAGGCGTGGATGCGCCCTTCCGAGAGATCGTTGATCGCCGTCACCGGGTCCTTGTAGGGCACCTTCGCCATTTCCAGGTGCTCGGTCTTCAGGAAGGCGGCGAACATCAGGTCGTTGGCGCCGGTGACCGAGGCATAGTTCAGCTTGTTCGGCGCGGCTTTGATCTTGTCGACCAGTTCCTTGACCGTGCCGACGCCCAGCGAAGTCGGCACGCCGAGCGCGATCAGCGTATTGGTGACGCGCGCGATCGGCACCAGATCGTGGATGTCATAAGGCAGCTTGTCATGCAGCAAAGGATGCGCGGTGAAGGTCGAGGCCGGCGCGAACAGCAGCACGTGATCGTCATTGGCGCCGAGCACCGCCGTAATGGCGACGAAGGCATCGCCGCCCGGACGGTTTTCCACCACCACCGGCTGGCCCCATTTGGCGGACAGCCTATCGGCGAACACGCGCGCGGTGATGTCGACGCCGGCGCCGGGGCCGAGCGGGATGACAAACTTGACGGGATGCTGCGGCCACGCCGGCGTTTGCGCCGACGCGGCGGCCGCGGAAAACGCGGCCAAGCCGCAAACGATCAATGCGAGAAGATAACGCCGCGCGCTGTGCATGGATTTTTCCTGGGTTGGTGCCGGTGCAGGTGGCCTCGATATCGTCGCCAGCCACTGCACGCATGCATATTTGCTAGCCTGACAATTTTATGAGCGGGAACATGGGCACTTCCTCGCCAATTGTCATGGAAATTTCGCGTAATTTGCCGAGGCACGCGGATATTGCACTGCCGCATTCTGCATCGCTGCGATTTTTTGTGGCGAACGATCAACCGCTTGCAGCCGCCATTCCGGCGGCGCATGACACGGCGGACAAATTCAGTACCGCCGGCCTGAACCCACTTCTTGGCATCGGCGTTGTCTGCTAACCTTTGCCCACGTCAACAAGGGAGGCACCTGCCGTGGACCTTGCCTTGCGATTCGAAGTGCTCGCCGTGTGCGCCGTGTTTGTTTTCGTCGGCGCAATCCTGCTGGGAGCATTCTGAGTTCAAGCGGCCAACGACGACGCCAAACCAAGAATTGCCGGTGTGAAACCGGCCGAACCGTTCAAGCACCGGAGAGCATGGCTCTCCGGTGTTTCGTTTTCACGCCGCGACGATGCTTGGCGCGGCGCGTTCGTAATTGAGGATCGGCGCTAGCCATTTCTCGGCCTCGGCGACGCTCCAGCCCTTGCGCCTCGCGTAATCCTCGACCTGGTCGCGCTCGATCTTGCCGACGCCGAAATAGCGGCTCTGCGGATGGCTGAAATAAAGCCCGCAGACCGCCGCGCCCGGCCACATGGCGAAGCTTTCGGTGAGTTTCACGCCGATGCGCCCGGCGTCGAGCAGGCGGAACAGGGTGGCCTTTTCGGTATGGTCGGGCTGCGCCGGATAACCGGGCGCCGGGCGGATGCCGCGATATTTCTCGGCGATCAATTCCTCCGCGCCCAGTTTTTCGTCCGCCGCGTAGCCCCAGAACTCGCGGCGCACGCGCTGGTGCAGCCGCTCGGCGAAGGCCTCCGCCAGCCGGTCGGCCAATGCCTTGACCATGATGGCGGAGTAGTCGTCGTTGGCGCGCTTGAAACGCTCGGCGACCGCGTCCTCGCCGATGCCGGCGGTGACGGCGAAGGCGCCGATGTAATCGGCAAGCCCGCTTTCCCGCGGCGCGACGAAGTCGGCGAGTGCCTCGTTGGCGCGGCCTTCGCGCTTGGGCAATTGTTGCCGCAGCGTGTGCAGCACGGCGAGCGGCTCGCTACGGGCCTCCTCGGCATAGAGAAGAATATCGTCGCCCTCGGCCGCCGCCGGCCAGAAGCCGAAGGCGGCGCTCGCGCTGAACCAGCGCTCGGCCACGATCTTGTCGAGCATGGCGCGGGCATCCTCGTAGAGCGGGCGCGCCGCCTGCCCGAATTTCGCGTCGTCGAGGATGGCCGGAAACTTCCCCTGCAGTTCCCAGGTCTGAAAAAACGGCGTCCAGTCGATGAAATCGACCAGTTCCGCCACCGGATAATCGGCAAGTGTACGGCTGCCGAGGAAAGTCGGCCTGGGTGGCCTATAGGCGCCGGACCAGTCGAACCGTGGCGCATTGGCGCGCGCCTGACCGAGCGGCAGCCGCACCTTGTCGGCCTGCGCGCGCGCATGCGCGGCGGCGAGCTTTGCATATTCGCCGCGCAGTTCGGCGATGTAGCCGGGCTTGGCGTCGCCCGACATCAGCGCCTGCGCCACGCCGACGGCGCGGCTCGCGTCGTTCACATAGACCGCCTGGCCGCGCTGGTAGTTCGGATGGATTTTCACCGCCGTGTGCACGCGGCTCGTCGTCGCGCCACCGATCAGCAGCGGCAGATCGAAGCCCTGCCGCTCCATTTCCGCCGCCACGTGGCACATCTCGTCGAGCGAGGGCGTGATCAGCCCGGAGAGGCCGACGATGTCGGCCTTCTCGGCGCGCGCCGTTTCCAGGATCTTCGCCGCCGGCACCATGACGCCGAGATCGATCACCTCGTAATTGTTGCAGGCGAGCACGACGCCGACGATGTTCTTGCCGATGTCGTGCACGTCGCCCTTCACCGTCGCCATCACGATCTTGCCGTTCGACGAACTGTGCGCGCGGCCGTCCTTTTCCTGCTCCATGTAGGGCATGAGACAGGCGACCGCCTGCTTCATCACGCGCGCGGATTTGACCACCTGTGGCAGGAACATCTTGCCGGAGCCGAACAGGTCGCCGACGATGTTCATGCCGTCCATCAGCGGCCCTTCGATCACGTCGAGCGGGCGCCTGGCCGACTTGCGCGCCTCCTCGACGTCGGCCTCGATGAAATCGGTGATGCCGTGCACCAGCGCGTGCGACAGGCGTTTCTCGACCGGCCGTTCGCGCCAGGCGAGATCGACTTCTTTCGCTTCCTGGCCCTTGCCGCGGAATTTTTCCGCCAGCGCCAGCAGCCGCTCCGGGGCGTCCGGGCGCCGGTTGAGCACCACGTCCTCGCAGGCCTCGCGCAGTTGCGCATCGAGGCCGTCGTAAACCGCGATCTGCCCGGCATTGACGATGCCCAGGTCCATGCCGGCCTTGATGGCGTGGAACAGGAACACCGAATGCATCGCCTCGCGCACGCGCTCGTTGCCGCGGAACGAGAACGACAGGTTCGACACGCCGCCCGACACGTGCGCATGCGGCAGGTTCGCCCTGATCCAGCGCGCCGCCTCGATGAAGGCGACGCCGTAACCGTTGTGCTCCTCCATGCCGGTGGCGACGGCAAAGATATTCGGATCGAAGATGATGTCCTCGGGCGGGAATCCAACCTCGTTCACCAGGATGTCGTAGGCGCGTCGGCAGACCGCGCATTTGCGCTCGAGCGTGTCGGCCTGGCCCTTTTCGTCGAACGCCATCACCACCACGGCGGCGCCGTAGCGGCGCACGGTCCTGGCATGGGCGATGAAGGCGGCCTCACCCTCCTTCATGGAGATCGAATTGACCACCGCCTTGCCTTGCAGGCATTTCAGGCCAGCCTCAATGACCGAGAATTTCGACGAGTCGACCATCACCGGCACGCGGGCGATGTCGGGCTCGGCCGCGATCAGGTTGAGGAAGGTCACCATCGCCGCTTCCGAGTCGAGCAGCCCCTCGTCCATGTTGACGTCGATCACCTGCGCGCCGTTCTCCACCTGCTCGCGCGCGATCGACAGGGCGCTGGCGTAGTCGCCGGCGGTGATCAGCTTGCGGAACTTGGCAGAGCCCGTGACATTGGTGCGCTCGCCGATGTTCACGAAGGGGATTTCCGGCGTCAGCGCGAAGGCTTCCAGCCCCGACAGCCGCAACTGCCGCGCAATTTCCGGAATCGGCCGCGGCGGCTTGCCGGCAACCGCCTTGGCGATGGCCTCGATATGCTCGGGCGTGGTGCCGCAGCAGCCGCCGACCACGTTGACGAAACCGGCATCGGCGAACTCGCCGAGCAGCTCGGCCATGTATTCGGGGCTTTCGTCGTAGTAGCCGAACTCGTTGGGCAGCCCGGCATTGGGATAGGCGCAGACGAAGGTATCCGCGACGCGCCCGATCTCCTCGATATGCGCGCGCATCTCGCGTGCGCCGAGCGCGCAGTTGAGCCCGATGCTGACCGGGCTGGCGTGGCGGACCGAATTCCAGAACGCCGCGGGCGTCTGCCCGGAGAGCAGGCGGCCGGAGCGGTCGGTGATGGTGCCAGAAATCATCACCGGCAGGTCGAGGCCGCGCTCGGCGCCGGCCTCGGCTGCGGCAAAGATCGCCGCCTTGGCGTTGAGCGTGTCGAAAATCGTCTCGATCAGCAGCACATCGGCGCCGCCGTCGAGCAGGCCCTTGATCTGCTCGCCATAGGCCTCGCGCAATTCGTCAAAGCTGATGGCGCGGAAGCCGGGATTGCTCACGTCCGGAGAAATCGACGCCGTACGGTTGGTCGGGCCGAGCGCGCCGGCGACAAAGCGGCGGCGGCCGTCGGCATTCGCGGCCTGCGCCGCGGCCTCGCGCGCCAGCCTTGCGCCGGCGTAATTGAGCTCGTAGGCGATGCCCTCCATGCCGTAATCGGCCTGCGCGATCTTGGTCGAGGAGAACGTGTTGGTGGAAACGATGTCGGCACCGGCGCGGAAATAGGCGAGATGGATGTCGCGCACCGCCTGCGGCCGGCTCAGATTCAGGAGATCGTTGTTGCCGCGGACCTCGCGGTTCCATGCGTCGAAGCGCGCGCCGCGATAGCCTTCCTCGTCGAGCTTGAGCGCCTGGATCATGGTGCCCATGGCGCCGTCGAGCACGAGGATGCGACTGCGCAGCAGGCGGGTCAATTCGGAACGGATGCTCGAGGTCTTTGTGACTGACATACGGACTCGCAACAAGCTCAGACGCGTTCCCTCTCCCCGTCGGGGAGAGGGTTAGGGTGAGGGGCTTCCTGACTCGCAGTGGTGACGATCGTTTCAAGAACGCCTTCGACGTTGCGTACAACATCGTCGTTCCAAAAACGAAGGATCAAGTAGCGATGCTTTTCCAGATGAACGGTTCTCCCTGCGTCACTCGTAGGTTCGGCATGTTGGCCGCCGTCAAGTTCGACAATCAGCCGGGCGGACACGCAGCAGAAATCGACGACGTAAGATTCAATCGGCATCTGCCGCCGAAATTTGAGTCCGTTTGGCCATCGATCGCGCAGGCGGAACCATAGTTTCCGCTCGACATCGGTTTGATCGCGCCGCAGACGTCTTGCTGTTTCCACGCGTGACGCCATGACCCCTCACCCGCCCTCGCTTCGCGCGGGCACCCTCTCCCCTTGGGAGCGGGAAGACGCATCGACTGGCCGCAGGCCGAGCAAATGGCAGATGGCGTAGACCAGGTCGGCGCGGTTCATGGTGTAGAAGTGGAACGTGGTGACGCCGCGGTCGAACAGGTCGATCACCTGTTCGGCGGCGACCGCGGCGGCGATCAGCTTGCGGGTGGTCGGGTCGTCGTCGAGCCCGTCGAAGCGTTCGGCGAGCCACACCGGCACGGAAGCGCCGGCGCGCGCCGCGAAGTTTTTCGCCGCCTTGAAATTCTGCACCGGCAGAATGCCTGGCACGATCGGGATGTCGATGCCGCGCGCGCGCACGCGGTCGAGATAGCGAAAGTAAAGATCGTTCTCGAAGAAGAACTGCGTGATCGCGCGGCTGGCACCCGCATCCACTTTCGCCTTGAGCATGTCGATATCGGCTTCCACGGTCGGCGAGTCCGGATGCTTTTCCGGATAGGCCGAGACCGAAATCTCGATATCGCCGGACAGGCGCTTGATGCCGGCGGCAAGATCGGCGGCGTTCAGGTAGCCGCCCGGGTGCGGCGCGTATTTGCCGCCGGCGCCGCCCGCCGGATCGCCGCGCAACGCCACGATGTGGCGCACGCCGGCGTCGTGGTAATCGCCGACGATGGCGTCGATTTCCGCTCGCGTTGCGGCGACGCAGGTGAGATGCGCGGCCGGTATCAGCGACGTTTCGGATAAGATGCGCTTGACCGTCGTATGCGTGCGTTCGCGCGTCGAGCCGCCGGCCCCGTAGGTGACGGAAACGAAAACCGGCGCGAGCGGCTTCAACCGCTCGATCGACTCCCACAACGTCTTTTCCATCTCCGCGGTGGCAGGCGGGAAGAATTCAAACGATACGGCGATGCGGCGATGGCCGGCCGGCATGAAACGGCTGAGCCGCGGGACTGCGCTCATCACGCCACCTCCCGCTGCGGGGGCTGCGCCATCAGCGCGCGGGCATCGCGCGCGAGCCACAGCGATACCGCGATCTTGCCGTCGGAACCGGGTTCCGGCGCGAGCGATTTGTGCAGCACCGGCTCGAGCCCGGAGGCCGTCATCCATTGCATCACCGTCTCCGGCGCAAAACCCAGGCGGCGATGCGCGAACTGCTCGCGCAGGAATTCCTGCGCGTGCGGCGCGAAGTCGACCACCAGCAGCCGCCCGCCGGGCCGCAATACGCGCGCCGCCTCGCGGATTGCGCGCGCGCCGTCGTCGAGGAAGTGCAGCACCTGGTGCACGATGACGACGTCAAAGGAGTCGTTGGCGAGCGGCAGATCGTAGATATCGCCCTGACGCACGCTGCAATTTTTCAGTCCGGCGCGCTCCAGCCGGTCGCGCGCCAGCAGCAGCATGTCGAGCGACAGATCGAGCCCGAGCCCGCGTTCGATTTCGCGGCCGAACAATTCCAGCATACGGCCGGTGCCGGTGCCGAGATCGAGCAGCGAGCGGAACGGCTTGCCGGCAAGCGCGGCGCGGATCGCCTCCTCCACCGCCGCATCCGCCACGTGCAGCTTGCGGATGCGATCCCATTCGGCGGCGTGCGCGCGGAAATAGGCCTGCGCCGCGGCGGCGCGCGCCTGGCGCACCGAGGCGAGCCTGGCGCGGTCGCGCGCGATGGTCTGGTCGGCCGGATCGAGCTTGTCCAGCAGCGCGCGCGCGAGTTCGGCGCCGCCGCCGCGCTCGGCGAGGCGAAAGAACGCCCAGGTGCCCTCGCGGAAGCGCTCGACCAGCCCGGCCTCCGCCAGCAGCTTGAGATGGCGCGAGATGCGCGGCTGCGACTGACGCAAGATGTCGGTCAGGTCGGAGACGGTCAGCTCCGCCTCCGACAGCAAGGCCAGCACACGCAGGCGCGTCTCCTCGCCGGCCGCTTTCAGGGCGGCGTTGAGGGCATCGAAACCGAGGCGGGTACTGCTGCTCATCGGCGGTGATTGAGGCTCACTTGGGCTGTCTTGGGCCTGTTCCCACTATATAAAGATATCTTTATACGTTGAAACGCCCGTCGGCAAGCCTGCCCCGGCGCGCATTTGCAGGGCCTGACCCGGCAATCCATGATGCCGCCCCGTTTAATCAGGCACGCTGGCATGGCAGCGAAGGATTTCGGCGTCTGGGAAGGCGAAGTCACGGCCGATCTGCCCGAGCAGACCGACGCCGGCCTTTATTTCATCGGCCGCATCCATACGCCGTGGAAGGCGCGCAAGGACTGCCCGAAAAACGCACGCGCTTCCGACGCCGTTTGCACCGTCGAACTCGACGCGCGCTGGCAGCAAGCGCTCAAGGACGTGGAAACCTGCAGCCACCTCGTCCTGCTCTACTGGATGGACAAATCGCCCCGCCACATCGTGCTGCAGGTGCCGAGCCATTACGGCGTGCAGCGCGGCACATTCGCCCTGCGCTCGCCGGCGCGGCCCAATCCGATCGCCATGAGCGTCGTCAAACTCGTCGGCGTCGCGGGCCGCACACTCTCGGTGGTCGGGCTCGATTGCCTCGACGGAACGCCGCTCCTCGACATCAAGCCCTATTTCGCCTCCACCGACAGCGTGCCGGAGGCAACCGTCGGTTGGCACAGCCGCAAGGATTGAGCGCCGTAACGCGGACGGGCGCCTGCGGTTCCATTCGTTTGCGGTGATTTGAGCCGGCCGCTATGCGGAACATTTACGCCGTCCCGGCACTTGCCCCGACGAATGTTTTCGTCGGAGGGAACCATGTCGCGCAGTCTTTATTCCGCCGGTCCGCTGGCCGTGCTGGTCGCCGCTTTGGCATGCGGCGCCGCGCGAGCCGAGCCGCTGTCCACTTTCCAGGCACCGAACCAGGTGGCGCCGCAATATGCGCCTGCCGAACAGAACGACGCGAACGACGATGCCCAGCTCGGGTCGCGTCTCCAGCGCCAAGTCGTCGACTATCCGAGCGCGGAGGCGCCCGGCACCGTCATCATCGATACGCCGCACACTTATCTTTACTACGTGCTCGGTGACGGCAAGGCGATCCGCTACGGGATCGGCGTCGGCCGCGAGGGTTTCACCTGGTCCGGCGTCAAGGCCGTGGTGCGCAAGACCGAATGGCCGGACTGGTATCCGCCGCCTGAAATGATCGCGCGCCAGCCTTACCTGCCGCGCATGGTCGCCGGCGGTCCGGGCAATCCGCTTGGCGCGCGCGCCATGTATATCGGCGGCACCGAATATCGCATCCACGGCACCAACGACCCGACCACCATCGGCAAGCACGTGTCGAGCGGCTGCATCCGCTTGACTAACGAGGACGTGGAAGATCTCTACAATCGCGTGCAGATCGGCGCCAAGGTGATCGTGCTGCCGCAAAGCGGCTCGCCGACCATCGAGGCCAAGGGACAGGACTGGCAGGCCAAGGCGCAAGCGGCGATTGCGGCGTCGCGGCAAGCATCCGCACCGCACGAGCGCATGAGCTGGAATGTCGGCCGCTCGCCCGGCCTCTACTAACTCTCCGGCAACTTCGCCCGCTGCTGCCCGGCCACCGTGCCGGGCAGTTTTTTAGCGGCCGGGCACGTCATTGCATCTTGATGTGTGCTGCCTTGATCACGCCGTCCCAGCGATCGACCTCGGCACGCATGTATTTCGCCGTGTCCGCGACCGAACCGCCGAAAATCTCGGCCGATAGTTTCTTGAGGCGGTCCACCAGCTCGGGCTGCCGCAGCGCCTCGTTCACATCGGCATTGATTTTCTGCACGATGTCCTTCGGCGTGCCCGGCGGCGCCACGATGGCATACCAGGCAACCGACTCAAAACCCGGCAGGCTTTCCGCCATGGTCGGCACGCCCGGAAGCGAGGACAGCCGTTTGGCCGAGGCGACGGCCAGCAGCCGGAGTTTGCCGGCCTTCACCAGAGCGAGCGAGACGCCGAGATTGTCGAACATCATGTCGACATTGCCGGCGAGCAGGTCCTGCAGCGCCGGCGCCGAGCCGCGATAGGGAATGCTGCGCACCTTCACCTTGGCCTTGAGATTGAACAGCTCGGTCGTGAGATGCGACGTCGTGCCGTTGCCCTGCGTGGCGGCGGTGACCGTGTCCGGATGCTGCCTGAGATAGTCGATCAATTCGGCGACGGTCGTCGCCTTGAGCTTGACCGGATTGACGAGCAGCGAATTGGGGACCTGCGCCATCACCACAATCGGCTCGAATTTGGCCGGGTCGAAGCCGAGATTGGGATAAAGATTCTGATTGACCACCAGCGGCGGCGGCGGCGCCGACAACAGCGTGTAGCCGTCCGGGGCGGACTTATAGACGAACTCGGCGCCGATATTGCCGCCCGCGCCGGTGTGATTCTCGATGACGACCGGCTGGCCCCATTTGCGCGACAGCCAATCTGCCAGAATCCGCGGGACGGCGTCGGCCGTGCCCCCGGCCGGGAACGGCACGATGATCCGGACCGGACGATCAGGAAAGCCCGCGGCACGCGCCGGTCCCGCGATGCATTGCCATGCGGCAAGACCAACCGCCAGGGCGATGACACAGCAGCCGGCAGCAACGCAGCGTTTCGCGAATGCATCGCGCATTGAAAGTCCTCCCTGGTTCCCCGAGCGGCACTTGATCGGCACCCTTGCGCGGACAAGACTGCGATAGGCACTCTGCGGATACAACAAGCATGATCGCGCGCCGGCGCTTTTTTCATGCGGCCGGCGGAGACGGAACGAAGAGGTCGGCGATGGCGGCGGCACGGCCCACAATCGCGGTGGTCGGAGGCGGGATCGGCGGCCTGTTCGCGGCCAACGCGCTGATCGCCCAAGGGCTCGCCGTATCGGTCTACGAGCAGGCGCCGGCGCTGGGCGAGGTCGGGGCCGGCGTGTTCCTGACGCCGAACAGCGTGCGGCAACTGGAGCGCGTCGGGCTCGGGAAAGCGGTTGCGGCGTGCGGCGCGCGGGTTGGCCCCGGCTCCCATTACTTCCGCCATGACGGCGCGCCCATCGCCCCGGTGCAAGTGACCGATTCCTCGGGCTGGAACGCGACCTTCGGCATGCACCGCGCCGATTTCGTCGATCTTCTGGCCAAAGCCCTGCCCGCGGGCGTGGTCCGAACCGGGCACCGCTGCATGGGTTTCGAGCAGAACGGCTCCGGCACCAAAGTGTCGTTTGCGAATGGCGCAGTGGCCGAGGCCGATATTGTCATTGCCGCGGACGGCATCCATTCCGAGCTTCGCCCGTTCGTATTTCCGCCGTCGCGGCCGGTGTTCCACGGGTCCGTCGCCTATCGCGGCACGGTCGCGCACGCGCGCATTCCGCAATGGCCGGCCGACGCCTGGCTGATGTGGCTCGGCCAGGGCAAGCACTTCCTCAGCTTTCCGCTGCGCGCGGGCGAACTCATCAATTATGTCGGGTTCGTGCCGGCGGACCGGGAGATGAAGGAGTCGTGGTCGGCGCCCGGCGATCCCGACGTGCTCCGCCGCGAATTCGCCGGCTGGGACCCGCGCATCGAGCTGCTGCTGCGCGAGGTGCAGGCGACGTTTCGCTGGGCGTTGTATGACCGCGAGCCGCTGCCGACCTGGACCAAGGGACGGCTGACCCTGCTCGGCGATGCCGCGCATCCGATGCTTCCCCACCTCGGACAGGGCGCCAACCAATCGATCGAAGACGGCATGGCGCTGGCAACAATTCTGGCGCGCGCAAGCGCGCAGACCGCGCCCGCGGCGCTGCTTGCCTACGAGCGTTTGCGCCGTGAACGCGTTGCCCAGGTGCAGCGCGGCGCGCGCGAAAACGGCATGCGCTACGATTCCGCCTATTCCGATCTCGGCGTCCGCGACGCCGAAATCGCCGCACACGCCGCATTCCGAAAACGGCTTTACGACCACGACGTCGTGCCCGAAGCGCAGGCCGCGGCCGCGGCACTAACGTAATTTTCCGCGCAATTCAGAAACTGCCCGCGACTTCCGGGATTTCGCGCAAAGGCGCGCCGATCGCCTGCATCAAGGGCAGCGGATCGGGCTTGAGGCCGGCGCGCGGCGGATCCTCGAGATAGGCGCCGAGATAGCGCGCGCGCGCAACCAGCGCGGCGCCGAAGGTCCGCGCCCGCGCGTCATAGGCGGCAAGCGCGCCGTCGACATCGCCGGGCCGCCCCGTCAGTGCGTCGGCGAGCCAGGCCGCATTCAGCGCCGCCTTGGTGACGCCGGCGCCGACATGCGGGCGGGCGACAAAACCGGCATCGCCCAGCAGCGCCACACGGCCGGCGACCAGCCGCGGAGAATTGAGATCGAAAATCGGCTGGAAAAACGGCGCCGGCGTCGCCTCGATCAGGGCGATGAACTGCGGCGGCAGCAATGCGCGCGCCTGCGCGCGGAAACCGGCGATCACCTCGGGCCGGATCAGCGGCGGCGGAATGGCGACGTGCCGGTGTCCTGCATCGTCGGTGCACAGGTCCGGCAACGCATCCGCATGCACCGGATGATACCAGAGCCAGTTCAGGCGCCGCCGCCCCGGCCGAAGATCGTCATCGGCGCCAGGCTGCAAATAGGACAACACCATCGCGCGCGGCGCCAAAAAGAAGACGTAGGATTCGCGCAACTCGCGCGCCGCCTGCGGCACCGCCGGCTCCTCGATCACGCCGCGCCAGGCGACATAACCGGCATAGCCCGGCGCCGGCCCGGTGAATGCGCGCGCACGCACGCTCGAATGCAGGCCGTCGGCGCCGACCAGAAGGTCGCCCGCCGTTTTGCTGCCGTCGGCGAATATCGCGGTGACGCCCGCTTGCTCCTGCGCGACGTCGACAAGCTCCATGCCCGGCCGGTAACAGGCATCCGGCAACAGCCGGCGCAGCGCGCGATAGAACAGCGCCCACGAACTCAGGATCTTGTCGAACGGCAGGTGCGCGATCACCTTGCCGTCGCGGTCGAGACAAATGCGCGAGGTAACCGCCACCCCGATCGATTCGTCGACCGTTATGCCGAGCCGGCGCATGACCGCGAACAGTTCGACATGCGTGCCAATCCCGACACCGCGGCTGGCGAGATCGCCGGCGCTGCGTTCGAACACGGTCACGTCCCAGCCAGCCTGGCGCAGCAGCAGGCCGGCAAACAGCCCACCGAGCGAGCCGCCTATAATCAGTGCGCGAGCCATTGTTGACGCTCTGTTCGCTTCGACGCGGGTTCGTTCAAGCCTAGCCGCGGCTCGCGCGCCGGGCAATTTTCCTGCCCGCGATCGGACTGTGCCGGTGACCGATTTAGGATAGGATGGCGCGTTTGAAATGCAGGTCAGTGCGGATTGGGGCGATCCATGGCCAGACGAAACGCGGGCGCCGCGGCGACGGCGTTGAAAGGCGCGATCAAACCCGAAGCCTTGATCGACGCGGGTCTTGAAGCGCTCGACGTCGGATTTGCGATTTTCGACCCGAATCTGAAACTGGTCGCCAGCAACAAGCCCTTCGCCACGTTGCGCGGTTATCCCGACCGCCTGCTCAAGCCGGGCACCGACATCATCGAGCTTTACCGGCACAACGCCGAACGCGGCGATTACGGGCCGGGCGACGCCGAGGCGCAGGCGCTGTCGCGCATCGAGCGTTTGCGCGAACGCAAGCCGCACGAACTCGACTATGAACTCGCCGACGGCCGCATCCTCAATATCCGCTACAGCCCGATCGCGAACGGCGGGCTGGTGATGTCCTATACCGACATCACCGAACGCAAAAGCGCCGAGCGGGATGTCGCGCGCAAGCAGGCGCAACTCCACGTCGCACTGGAAAACATGCCCGGCACGCTGCTCTACACCGACGACGCCTTGAATATCGTGTTCTGCAACAGCCGCTTCATGGAAATGTATCCGGTCCCCAAGGACCTGTTCACGCCCGGCCGCTCCTATGTCGACTTCCTGCGTTACGTGGCGGAGCACGGCTATTACGGCGAAGGCGATCCCGAGGCGCTGGCCGCCCGCCGCGTCGACAGCCTGCGCAACCCGACCGGCATTCCCTTCGAGGATCGCACCCCCGACGGCCGGGTCTATGAGGTCAACCGGCGCCGCGTCGCGTCCGGCGGGACGGTCACCGCAATCACCAACATCACCAGGCTCAAGCAAGCCGAGGAAAGGCTGGCGCGGCGCGAAGCCGAGCTGCACGTCGCGCTCGACAACATGGCCGGCGCGCTCGTCTACACCGACGACGATCTGAATATCGTCTTTTGCAACGGCCGCTTCATCGACATGTATCCGGTGCCGAAAGAGCTGTTCACGCCCGGCCGTTCCTATGTCGACTTCCTGCGCCATCTCGCCGAGCACGGATACTACGGCGAAGGCGACGTCGGCGCGCTGGTCGCCGCCCGTGTCGAAAGCCTGCGCAACCCGACCGGCGTCACATTCGAGGACCACGCGCCCAATGGCGACGTCTATCAGGTCGTGCGCCGGAAAATCGCCACCGGCGGCGCGGTCTCCGTGATTACCGACATCACCGGGCTGAAGCGGACCGAGCAAAACCTGGTCGAGGCCAAGCAGCGCGCCGAGCGGGCTAACAAGCTCGTCTCGGAGAAGAACCGCATGCTGGAATCGCTGTCGGTCAAGCTCTCGAAATACCTTTCGCCGCAGCTCTACAAATCCATCTTCAGCGGCGAGAAAAACGTCGAGGTGGCCTCGCAGCGCAAGAAGCTGACCATCTTCTTCTCCGACATCGCCGGCTTCACCGAGACGACGGACATGCTCGAATCGGAGGAGCTGACCAACCTGCTCAATCAATATCTGCGCGAGATGTCGGATATCGCGCTCGAGCACGGCGCCACCATCGACAAGTTCATCGGCGACGCCATCATGCTGTTTTTCGGCGACCCGGAGACCAAGGGCGCACGCGAAGACGCCATCGCCTGCGTGAAGATGGCGATCGCCATGCAGCAGCGGATGCGCGATCTGCAGGCCGAATGGCGCGAGCGCGGCCAGGAGCATGTGTTCCAGCTGCGCATCGGCATCAACACCGGCTTTTGCACGGTGGGCAATTTCGGCAGCGACGATCGCGTCGACTACACGATCATCGGCAACGAGGTGAATCTTGCGGCGCGGCTGCAATCGCACGCCGATCTCGGCGGCATCCTGCTGGCGCATGAGACATATTCTTTGGTCAAGGACGTGGTTCTCGCCGAAGAGACGGGCACCATCACGGTCAAGGGATTTTCCACCCCCGTGCGCACGCACCGCGTCGTCGGCTTGCACGACGGGGGCGGCGTCCAGGGCCGCGTCATCCGGCAGGAGCAGGACGGGCTGCTGCTGATCATCGACCAAAAGAAGCTGACCGCGGACGGCCGCGCCGACGCCATCCGCATCCTGCAAGAGGCGGCGGGGCGGCTGCGCGATTCGTGACCCGCGCGGGTCCGGCGACAATCGACTTCACGTTCCCCGAAGCGGCGGCGATCGGCTAGGCTCGGCGGCAAACCGGGGGAACCCAGCGTGACCTTGCGCATTTACGGAATTGCCCGCACCCGCGCCTTCCGCGCGCTCTGGATCGCGGAGGAGCTTGGGCTCGCCTACGACCTTCTGCCGATCGAAATCGGCGACGCCGGCGCCCGCGCGCCGGAGTTTCGCAGGCTCAATCCGAACGGTCGCCTGCCGTTCATCGACGACGACGGCTTCGTGCTGTTCGAGTCGCTGGCGATCACCCTCTACCTCGCCAAGAAGCACTCGCACGGCAAGCTTTATCCCGGCGCGCTCGAAGACGAGGCCAAGACCTGGCAATGGACCGCATGGGCGCTCAACGAGGTCGACCGCGGCGTCAATATCTGGTCGCTGCACGCCATCCGGCTGCCGGCGGCCGAGCGCGACGCCGGCAAGCGCGACGAGGCACTGAAGGTTTTGGCCGCGCCGTTCAAGGTGCTCGACGCCGCGGTCGCGAGGCAGGACTATCTGCTTGGCAAGGAATTCACGGTCGCCGACCTCAACGTCGCCGCCGTCATCAGCCGCGCGGTCGACATGGATTTGTCCGCGGTGCCAAGCCTCAAGGCCTGGCTCACGCGTTGCCTTGAGCGGCCCGCCGCGCGCAAGGCGCTCGCGCTCAAGACCAGGGCCGACAACGAGACGCCGCCGGACGTGATCCGCCGCATCGCCAAAATCAATCGCCTGTGAGACGGCGCTTCCTGCCGTTGGCCGGCGGCCGCGCGCGGGCTATACGTTGCGCCCCAATCGAAGGAGCCAAGCGATGCGTATTGCGGTCATGGCGGCGGGGGCGGTCGGCGGATATTACGGCGCGCGCATGGCGGCCGCCGGCCACGACGTCTTCTTCATCGCCCGCGGCGCCAACCTCGACGCCATGCGCAAGGACGGCCTCACGGTCGAGAGCGTGCACGGCGACCTGCATCTGCCCAAGGTCAACGTCACCGACGACCCCAAGGGCGTCGGCCCGGTCGACATCGTGCTGTTCGCGGTCAAGCTGTGGGACACCGAACAGGCCGGCGAGCGCACGAGGCCGCTGGTCGGGCCCGGCACGCGCGTCATCACCCTGCAAAACGGCGTCGACAGCGTCGAACGCCTGAGCTCGATCCTGCCGGCCGAATGCGTGATCGGCGGTACCGCGGCCATCGCCTCGACCATCGCCGCGCCCGGCCTGCTGCGGCAGACGAGTTCGTTCGCCGCCGTGCGTTTTGGCCGCGCCGACGGCAAGGCGGACGCGGTATTGCAGGCGTTCGAGGCCGCGGCGAAGGCCGCCAAACTCGACGTCGCGATCGCCCCCGACATCGGGCGCGAAATCTGGAACAAGTTCATCCTGCTCGCCGCCACCTCGGGCGCCACCGCCACGCTGCGCTCGACGGTCGGGCCGATCGTTGCCGATCCCGAATTGCGCGCCTTCCTGCGCGCGCTGATGGACGAGACCTGCGCCGTTGGCCGCGCCAAGGGCGCCAACCTCGAGCCTGACATCGTCGACAAGCGGATGAATTATGTTTTGACCCATATGCACGCGACCATGCGCGCGTCGATGGCGGTCGACCTCGAACGCGGCAACCGGCTCGAACTCGACTGGCTCTCCGGCAAGGTGCAGGAGCTCGGCCGCCGGTATAAAATTCCGACGCCGGCAAGCGACATTGTTTGCCTCGTGCTCAAGCTGCATCGCATGGGCTCGGCGCGTTGACGCCGCTACCGGTTTACCGGCGCCGCCGCATCGGCAGCGATTTCGTTACTGTGCGCATGCAAATTTTCGCCGCCGCGTAAACGCGCGGCCATCCACGTCGCGCGATTTCAACGCCAGCGCCGCCGCGCATCCCTACCATGTTACGGAAGCGATCGCGGATACCACACCATGATACGCGATCGGCGGATTCGGCGGGCGCGGCGGCAAGAAAAAAATTAATCGTTGGCGTGGCAAGACTGCGCGCGCGATTGCCGCATGGGTGAGGTGCTCGGGTGAATTCGTTTCGCATACTCCATGTCGACGACGATCCGCTGATGCGGGACGTGGTCGAGCTCGCCCTCGGCTCCGGTTCCGAATTCGTGGTGATGAGCTGCGCGGGCGCCGAAGAGGGACTGGCGGCGATCCCGGGCTGGCAACCCGATCTGATCATCCTCGACGTCCTGATGCCGGTCATGGACGGGCCCGCCATGCTCAAGCGCATGCGTGAGGACGCAAGCATGGCCAGGATATCGGTGATTTTCATCACCGCCCGCTGCCCGCCGGCCGAACGCGAGCGGCTGATGAGTCTCGGCGCCGTCGCGGTCATCGCCAAGCCGTTCTATCCGGTGAAGCTCGCGGAGACCGTGCGCCGCCACATGCTCACAATCAGGCTCGCATCGGCCGGCTATAATTTCGGCCAGCGCCTGCGCAGCGACGCGGTCGCGCTCGCAGACTATCGTGACAAATTGCGCAACGGCCCGGGTACAGACTTCGTACCGGACGAATTCCAGTCGTTCGTGCACAAGCTCGCCGGCGCCGCCGGCGTTTTCGACTACCAGGCCGTGAGCACGCAGGCGGCATCGCTGGAGGACGCCATCGTCGAGTGCCGCGCCGGCCGCGGCGCTCCGGGCGTCGTGAAAGCGAACCTCGACGCCCTGCTTGAATCGATCGAACGCGCCGGGGTGAACCGCGCGGAGGGGGAGTTGCGACCATGAGCGTCAATCTCGAGCCGCGCGAAGGGACGCCGAAGATGCTGATCGCCGATGACGATCCGGCCATCGTGCGGCTGCTCGCCGACCGTTGCGTGAAACTGGGCTTCAAGGTGGAAACCGCCACCAACGGAATTCAATTGCTGATCAAGGCGCGCCGCAGCCACCCCGACGTCCTGATCGTGGACGTCAACATGCCCGAAATGGACGGGCTGTCGGTTTGCTCGCGCCTTCTCGATCCCGGCAACAAGCCCATGGAGGTGGTCGTGGTTACAGGCAGCAACGATCCGGAGACGGCCGAGCGCTGCGAAAGCCTCGGGATGTTCTATGGACACAAGGGGCCGGATTTCTGGCACAGCGTCGAAGGCGCGCTGGCCGAAATCTATCCGGACCTCGCGCCCAGATTCGCCGGCATCGAAGCGCCGGCCATCGAACCCGACGTGCCGCGCCGCCCGCGCGTGCTGGTGGTCGACGACGATCCCGACATCGAAACCTTCCTCGCCAGCCGGCTCGGCAAGTTCGGCATCGACACCCTGTATGCGCCCGATGCGATCCAGGGGCACCGGATCGCCTGCAAGGACAAACCGACCGTCATCATCACCGATAACTTCATGCCGGACGGCGATGCCCAGTTTCTGCTGTACCGGCTGCGCTCGACGCCGGCGACGGAAAACATCCCGGTCTTCGTCATCAGCGCGCGCAAGCTCAGCGACCTGACCCAGCAGCAACTAAAGCGCGAGATCGGCGGGCGGCCCGGGGCGCTGAAAGTGTTTGCGAAATCCTTCGACACCCAGGAGCTGTTTGCGGCGCTGCAAAAATATTGCGGCTTCCAGAAGCATAACGCTTAAGATCGCCCCGCCCCGGGCAGCGCGCGGCTGCCGCCGCTCGCAACCCAAAGCAACAGGCAGACCGCGTCCTGCGGCCTTTGGCAGCAGGCGCAGCCATATTTTGCGTCCTGCCCAATAAAGCAGCCCCGGACCACGCCTCCGCAACAAGGCTTGGCCACCGGCCGTCGGCTTGGAAATCAGAGCCGTATGCGGAGGAAAGCCTTCCGCCGCCTTGCCTGGAACCGACCGGGAACGGCCGCCGGCGCAATCACTCGATTGTGGCCGGGCGGCGCGGGCGGCGCGGTCCCCGGGCATATAGAAAAACGCCCCGCACTAGACTAAAGATAAGGGATGGCGTCCCGCTCGTTGCAATAATCGACAACAAAAAACGCTTGGAGGATACGTCTTTGTTCCGCACGCTCGTGAAAAAGCGGGACTTCTACGCCGGCGGATTGATGACCCTGCTGGGCGCGGCGGTCACGCTCGATTCCATGACCTATACGCTCGGCACCCTCACCCATATGGGTCCGGGCATGTTCCCCTTGATGCTGGGGATTACGCTGACCTTTGTCGGTGTTCTGATCCTGGGGACGGCGGTAGTCACCCCGCTCGGCGAAGACGAAAGCATCCTGCCGAAGGACCGCGAATGGTACGCGTGGGGCTGCATCCTGGCGGGACCGATCGCGTTCATCATCCTCGGCGAATTCTTCGGCCTGGTGCCGGCGACCTTCGCCTGCGTGTTCATTCCGGCGCTCGGTGACCGCACCGCGACGTTGAAGAGCTCGGCCATTCTGGCAGCCGGCGTCACCTTCTTCGGCGTGCTGCTGTTCTCCTACGTGCTGAAGATTCCGTTCCCAATGTTCAAGTGGGGCCTCTAATGTTCGAAACCGCACTGCAAGATCTCTGGTACGGCTTCGGCGTCGCGCTCGAGCCCCACAACGTTATGTGGTGCTTCATCGGCGTGTTCGTCGGCAACATGGTCGGCGTGCTGCCGGGCATGGGGCCGCTCGCCACCATCTCGATCCTGCTGCCGCTCACCTTCGGCATCAAGCCGGTGGGCGCCATCCTGATGCTGGCCGGCGTGTTCTATGGCTCGCAATATGGCGGCGCCATTTGCTCGATTCTGCTCAACCTGCCGTGCCATCCACCGCACGCGGTCACGTGTCTCGACGGCTTCCCGCTCACCAAGAAGGGACGCGGCGGCGCCGCGCTCGGCATCACCGTCATCTCGTCATTCGTCGGCGCGTCGTGGGGCATCACCGAGATGATCTTCCTGGCGCCGATCCTCGTCATCGTCGCGCTCAAATTCGGCCCGGCGGAAATCTGTTCGCTGATGCTGCTCGGCCTGCTGGCCGGCTCGACGCTGGCGCGCGGCTCGCCGCTCAAAGGCGTCGCCATGACCGTTTGCGGCCTGCTGATCGGCATTGTCGGCAGCGACATCGAAACGGGGACGCCGCGCTTTACCTTCGGCATTCCCAACCTTTTCGACGGCGTGGAAATCGTGGCGCTGGCACTCGGCCTGTTCGGCATCGCCGAGTTCATGAAGAGCGTCAACCAGCTTTCCGAGGTCGACACCAAATACACCAACGTCAAATTCAAGGACCTGCGGCCGACGCGCGACGAATTCCGCCGCTCGATCCCGGCCATGTTCCGCGGCACGCTGATCGGCAGCCTGTGCGCGCTGATCCCGGGCACCGGCCCGACCATCGCGTCTTTCATCTCCTACGCCACCGAAAAGAAGATCTCGAAGACGCCCGAGCTGTTCGGCACCGGCATGATCGAAGGCGTCGCCTGCCCGGAGGCGTCGACCCACTCCTCGGTGCAGGGCGACTTCATTCCGACCATGAGCCTCGGCATTCCGGGCGACGCGGTGATGGCGCTGATCCTCGGCGCCTTGATGATCCAGGGCATCGTGCCCGGCCCGCAGCTGATCAGCGAGCATCCGGATATTTTCTGGGGCCTGATCGCGAGCTTCTGGATCGGCAACATCATCCTCGTCATCCTCAACGTGCCGATGATCGGGCTGTGGGTGAAGCTGCTGACCATCCCCTACAAATATCTTTATCCGAGCGCGATGTTCTTCGTGGCGATCGGCGTCTACTCGACCAACAACGACATGTTCCAGGTCGGCGAGGTCATCGTCATCGGCGTCGTCGGCTATCTCCTGCTGCTGCTCGATTTCCACCCGGCCCCGATCCTGCTCGGCTTCGTGCTCGGGCCGCGCTTCGAGGAGAATTTCCGCCGCGCCATGTTGATCTCGCGCGGCGATATCCTGGTGTTCATCAAGCACCCGATCAGCGCGGTGTTCATCGGCCTGTGCGTGCTGCTGATCGTCATGCAGGTCTATGTGCGGCTGCGCGCGCCGAAATCGCTGCCGACCGAGATGGCGCTGCCGACCGACCACCACGCCAAGGTGCCCGAAGCCGCCGAGTGAGGCGTCAGCCGAAGACCAGCCAGCCGAGATAGGCGTAGGCGAAAAACGCCGCCAGCAGCACGACGAAGACCGCGGACACGCGTTTGGCGATCTGGTCGGCCCAGTCCTGCTCGTTTTCGTGCATGATCCGCTACTCCGGGATCGTGGCGTCAGACGCCTTGTCCAAAAATGGCCGCCCGCGAACGGTGCGGCCAAAAGTTTCAGTTTGGGTCAAGGCCACCCGCTCCAGAGGGGAATAGAGTGGCCGAAGCGATATTGCCAAAGCCCGGCCGGAGGGCGCTTTCAGCGCGATTATTGATTCAAATTAATGAACGAGGTTACGGTAGCTGCTGGTTTTGAGTCATGGCCGCGCCGACCTCACGCTACGCGTTGGATCAGCATCCGTTTGTCGCGCGGCTGATGCAGCTTGTCGATCTTAAGGCCGCCGATCTCAAAGCCCTCGATGACATCGTCGATGGCGAACTGGTGATCCGCAAGCGGCGCGACCTCATCGCCGACGGCTACGAATACCGCAAGCTGTGCTTCGTGAAAGACGGCTACGCCGTGCGCTACAAGCTGCTGCGCAACGGCAAGCGTCAGATTCTCAACGTCATCCTGCCCGGCGACGTGGTCGGCTTGCCCGGCAGTTTTTACGAGCGCGCGGTTTACGCGGTGACCGCCATCACCGATCTGCGCATGAACGTCTGCTCGCTCGATAAATACGTGCAGCTTTGCTACCGCCACCCGCGATACGGCGTGACGCTGGCCTGGATCGCCGTGCAGGAGGCGACCACCTACGCCGAGCATGTCATCGACGTCGGCCGGCGCACGCCGATCGAGCGGCTGTCGCATTTCCTGCTCGAACTGCATGCCCGCCTCAGGGCGGTCGGCCGCGCCGAAAAGGCGCGCTTCACGCTGCCGTTCTCGCAGGAGGTGATTGCCGACGTGCTCGGCCTCAGCCTGCCGCATCTCAACCGCGTGATGCAGCAGTTGCGCCGCGAAAACCTGATTGCCGACAGCGAGCGCGTGATCGAGTTCCTCGACGCCGGTGCAATGCAGTCGCTCGCCCATTATCAGCCGCAGGCGATGACGCCGATCCCGCCGCCGTCACCCACGGCATAGGCAGCCGAGAACGGCACGTCAGCCATGATTTGCCAGCATTGACAGCCATGCCGCCGGGCATACATTAAGCCGATTCCGAGGGGTGCCCGCCGGTGCGTTGCGCCGGGGCTGAGAAAAACCCTTTGAACCTGATCCGGGTCATGCCGGCGAAGGGACAGGACGCCATGCAGAAATCGCACGCCATCGCGAGGCTGGTCGGGCCGGTGTTTTGCGCGATCGGCATCGGCATGCTGGCAAGCGGCGGCACCTATCGTGAATTGGCTCAGCAATTCGTGACCGGCTATCCCTTCATCTATTTCTCCGGCGTGCTGCTACTGGTCGCGGGCCTGACCATCCTCAATGCGCACAGCGCCTGGACGCCCGACTGGCGCTCCTCGATCACCGCCCTCGGCTGGCTCTTCGCCGGCGTCGGCGCCTTTCGCGTCATCGCGCCGAACTTCGTGGTCTTTGTCGGCGGCGCGCTGATCACCAGCAACGGATTTTTCTTCGCCGCCGGCATCGTCTTTCTGGCGGCCGGCGCGTTCTTCACATTCAAAGGCTACGTCAGTGCGACGGCATCGGAGATGAAATCATGAACAAGCCTGTGACATCGGCCGATCTGGTCACCCCCAAAGTCACCACCGGGCCGCTGCCGGCCTCGCGCAAGGTCTATGCCGCGCCCGAGGCTGCGCCGGAGCTGCGCGTGCCGTTGCGCGAGATCGTGCTCGACGCCTCGAGCGGCGAGCCGCCGCTGCCGGTTTACGACACGACCGGCGTCTACAGCGATCCGGACGTGACCGTCGACGTGGAGAAGGGCCTCGCCCGCACCCGGCTCGACTGGGTGAAGGAGCGTGGCGGCGTCGAGCTATATGAGGGCCGGCCGATCCAGCCCGTCGACAACGGCAACGTCAGCGGCAAGCATCTCGCGCGCAATTTTCCCAACACGCCGAAGCCCTATCGCGCAAGTGATGTTTCGTTGGCAGTGCGGCCGGACGCAAAACCGGATTCCACTTTTGCTGGCCGCACTGCGGACGGCAAGCATCCGTTGACGCAGCTCGAATGGGCGCGGGCGGGCGTCATCACCAAGGAAATGATCTACATCGCCGAGCGCGAGAATCTCGGCCGCAAGAAGCAGCTCGAGCGCGCGGAAGCAGCCCTTGCCGACGGCGAGCAGTTCGGCGGCGCCGTGCCGGCCTTCATCACGCCGGAATTCGTGCGCAGTGAAGTCGCGCGCGGCCGCGCCATCATCCCTTCGAACATCAACCACGCCGAACTCGAGCCGATGATCATCGGCCGCAATTTCCTCACCAAGATCAACGCCAATATCGGCAACTCCGCCGTCACCTCCTCGGTCGAGGAGGAAGTCGAAAAGATGGTGTGGGCGATCCGCTGGGGCGCCGACACGGTGATGGATCTCTCCACCGGGCGCAACATCCACAACACGCGCGAATGGATCCTGCGCAACTCGCCCGTCCCCATTGGAACTGTGCCGATCTACCAGGCGCTGGAGAAGGTGAACGGCGATCCCGTCAAGCTCGACTGGGATGTGTACCGCGACACGCTGATCGAGCAGTGCGAGCAGGGTGTCGACTATTTCACCATCCACGCCGGCGTGCGGCTCGGCTACATCCACCTCACTGCCAATCGCGTCACCGGCATCGTCTCGCGCGGCGGCTCGATCATGGCCAAGTGGTGCCTGTCGCGGCACAAGGAGAGCTTCCTCTACGAGCGCTTCGACGAGATCTGCGACATCATGCGCAAATACGACGTGTCGTTCTCGCTCGGCGACGGGCTGCGCCCCGGCTCCATCGCCGACGCCAACGACCGCGCCCAGTTCGCCGAGCTGGAAACGCTGGGCGAGCTGACCAAGGTCGCCTGGGACAAGGGCTGCCAGGTGATGATCGAAGGCCCCGGCCACGTGCCGATGCACAAGATCAAGGTCAATGTCGAGAAGCAGCTCAAGGAATGCGGCGAGGCGCCGTTCTACACGCTCGGACCGCTGACGACCGACATTGCGCCCGGCTACGACCACATCACGAGCGCCATCGGCGCCGCCATGATCGGCTGGTTCGGCACGGCGATGCTCTGCTACGTGACGCCGAAGGAGCACCTCGGCTTGCCCGACCGCGACGACGTCAAGGAAGGCGTCATCGCCTACAAGATCGCCGCGCACGCGGCCGACTTGGCCAAGGGCCACCCGGCGGCGCAATTGCGCGACGACGCCTTGTCACGCGCGCGCTTCGAATTCCGCTGGCAGGACCAGTTCAACCTCGGCCTCGATCCGGAGACCGCGCGCGAGTACCACGACGAGACGCTGCCCAAGGAGGCGCACAAGGTCGCGCATTTCTGCTCCATGTGCGGGCCGAAGTTCTGCTCGATGAAGATCACGCAGGATGTGAGGGATTATGCGGCGGGGTTGAACGATCCGGGCATGCTGACGGCCGAACAAGGCATGGCGACGATGAGCGAGAAGTTCAAATCGATGGGCGAGCAGGTTTATGTTGATGCGGAGAAGGTGAAAGAAAGTAACAAGGCGCTATGAGCCGAGCCGCCGCCGCGGCGAAGGAACAACAAGGCGCTCTAACAGCCGTCCGGTCAGCCGGCCTTGCGCGCTTCACCTTGGCGATTCGACGTCAACCGGATTTGCCCGTCGCGCCCGAGCTTGGCGCGGACTGCGTTGGGGTCCGCGCTGCGGATGAATGTTTCGAGCCTGGCGCGGGTTTCGCTCGGCAGCAATGCAAAGGCACGAACAACGGGGAGCAGATCCGGCTCCGTGCTCCAATAGTACAATTCAAGCAAACGCACCGGGTCGCGGCATCCTGAGATTAGCCCTTTAATGAGCGCCCGCATTTGCGGGCTTACCGCTGTGCGGTCATCCAATTGTCCCAAGGCCGACCCCCTTATTTTTGTGGCAACCCCCACGGTTGGGCTTTGGTGGGACGACATAACAATCCGGACGATCCCGATAGTGTCAGATTTGCAGTTGAAAACTTTCTTCGAAGTTATTGACAGTTCGCAAGAGTCTACAAATCAATTTCGCCGATGCGAATCGCGTTGACGACGGCTTGCGAGCGGGTCACGGCTTCAAGCTTGAACATGGCATCCGCCATGATCTTGTTGATCGCACGTTCGCTCAGTTTCATAATGACGCTGATTTCCCAGGAGGTTTTTCCGGCGGCGGTCCATTGCAGGACTTCGCGTTCGCGCTGAGAGAGACGGCTGGTCTGGGAGTTCAACTCCGGCGGCCGTGAAATCTCAAGCGCCTTGCTCGCCGCAAACAACGCGACCAATTGAGTTGCAAGGATTGAATCGTGGTCGAGGTCGGGACTTTCGCCGGCCAGCCATACGCAAGCCGGCATGGACGCCACCCGGCCGATCGGGACGATGAGACCCTTGTCCATGCCGAATGTCGCCAGGGCCTGCATGAAGCGCATATTGCCACGCGATTCTTTACTGTCGTAGGGCGCGTCGCTAAATCGAAACGGCTCGAAGACCGCTTTGGCGTAAAGGCAGATATGATCGAGACGGTATAACTGCTCGCGTATATAAAAATCACGAAAGCCTTCGGGCGTCTTTTCGGTCAGGACAAACGGATCGGCGCCCGGTCCGGGGGGCGGAAGCCCATTGATGCCCAACGCGTGGAAGCCGAATTGTTCCATTGCGTCCGCAAGCGTGAGACTGATCTGCGCAAGCGCGGTCAGATGCGACACGTGCTCGATCGTATCGAAAACGGAATTCTGCTGACCTCGCGACAACATTAAGCGAACCGCCTCTCTAAAGGCACCTTTTTAAATAACGGCACCATTTTGGGAAATCAACAAATCCTTATCGAATTGTCACAATCCATCGCTCACCGAGCCGGTCTTGCTCAGCCGTTGCGCCGCCGCGTTAAACTTTCGGATAATTTCCCAACTGCACCGTCCCGATGGAACAACAAATCAAAATCTGCGCGGCGCATGAACCAACGGCGTGCCAATCGCGACCAATGCCAGCGTGCAGCCCGCCTGCAATAAGAGGTGGGCATCTTAAGCTTCTTGACAAAGAAACTTCATAGGACTAAATTCCGATTCACCCAATCCGCCCACGGAAACAGACGGCAGCGCCTTTCGGCACGCCGTCCCTCGGATTTTCATCCGGGGCGCCCCACTCGCGAAGGCGGGGAACGGAAGACCGGCGCACCCGGCGCCGCGACAAAGAATACGGGCGTGCACGCACGCCCTGTCGGAACGCGGGCGATGGCGCGCCCGCTGCGCAAAACCCGCCGTTTGACTTTTATTTCGGGATTCTGCTCCGATTGGGCAAACGAGGAACGACGAGGACAAAAGCCATGGCCAATGAAAGCACGCTGTCGCTGCCCGACATCGAGGACCGTATCGCGATTCTGCGCGACAATATCCGCCAGCTCACCGAAATCGCGGCGGCGGTTTCCGGCGCCGGCGACGAGGCGCGCAACGCCGACCGGCTGGCGCAGCAGAACGAGGAACTGGCGCGGATGATCAAGCAGCGCGACGCGCTGTTGAAAAAGAGGACATAGCGGCTCGCCGCCGCCTGAGGGGTGACAGCATGAAGCCGTTTTGCGCATTCGCTGCAGGCGCGGCCTTTCTTCTCGCACCGTTCTTCGCAACGCCCGCCGCCGCGCAGGCGCCCTCGCCGGTCGCCAAGATGAACGCCTATGTCGGCTGCATCAACCGGATTTCGGCGCGCGCCTTCGACTCGCGCAAGCGCTATTTCTCCTGGGCCGCGAAAAGCGGGCCCACCGGGCGCGAGCACATCATCTACGGGCTCTACACGATCTACGACACGTCCGACTGCCGCAAGAACGTCGAGAGGGCGAATGCGATGGAGCCGCACGACGCCGCGCTCGAGGCTGCCGCCACGGCTTTCGCCGAAGCGGCCGGCAAGCTCGAGCCGCTCCTGAAGGAAGCCGACGACTATTACGAGCAGCAGAACTACAAGGACGACAAGATGGCCAAGGGCAAGGCGCTGCATCCGCAGCTCGTCGCCGCCTGGGACGCCTTCGAGCGCGCCGACCACACGCTGCGCGGCGAGGTCGAGGCGATCAACGACCGCCGCGCGCTCGCCAACCTCGCCGAGATCGAGCAGAAGGAAGGCAAGCAGGCACGCTATCACGTCGAGGCGCTGATGATCGGCGCCAAGCGCATCCTGCGCACGGTCGATACCGACAAGCCGGACGTCGGCGCGATGACGCAGGCGATCGCCGACTACGAGGCGGTCATCAAGGGCGCCGAGGCGTTCGGCGGCGGCGGCGCACTCGCGCGCGACAAGATCGGCTCGTTCTTCATGAGCAACGCCAAGTCGTACCTGGTCACCGCGAAGCAGCTGATGCGCCGCCTGCGCGACAAGGTGCCCTACAGCGCCGGCGACAAGATGATGCTCGGCAATGCCGGCTCGGGTTGGATGGTCGAGGGCTCTCCGCCGCGCCTGTTGCGCGACTACAATCAGCTGGTCGACGCCTATAACCGCGGGGCGAATATCTAGCGGCGCGCGGCGCCATCGCCTCGCCCAATGTCTTCAAAGCCAGCGGCAGAGACGGGTTCGCCCCTGGTTGGGCACGCCGCCGGTGCAGGCAATGCGCCGGCCGCACGGATGCGTGCCGGTCACTTCTTTTCCGGTCGGAATGCCGTTTGGCGGCCAGACCGCGAAGCTCGCTGCATTCGCATTGGCGGGGCAGTTCGCCGCGCGGCCGGCCGAGGGCATCAGAACGAGAAGCGGGATCGCCGCCAGCAGCAGAAGCGGAATCCGCATGGCGGCGGCTACTTCACCGTGATCGCCAGGCCATTGAGGTCCGCGCTGACGATGGCGCCGGCCGAGTGGCCGGTGAGCGAGAGCACCGCGCCCTTCTCGTTGGTGAGCACGATCGCCTGCGCGCCGCGGCCGACCGCCGCGCCGACATTGCCCGCGGCATAGACGCCGGCAACATCGGAGGCGCGCTGGATGTTGCTCACCGTGCCGTGGAAGCGCGTCTCGGAAGCGCCGAAGGTGAAGCCGTAGCTGATGCCGCCGATCGACAGCGAATAGCTGCGGCCGTGGAAGTTGAGCGTGCCGCTGCCGCCGGAGCCGCCGACGATGAAGCCGGCCTTGAGCACGCGGAAGCTGATGGAACCGCTGTCGGCCTGCGCGGCCGACGACAGGACCAGGCCGGCGAGCCCGGCAAGCGCGATCGTTGCCGCACGCAATCGAGATGACATTCGCATGATGCTTTCTCCCTGTGAGCTTGCTGTTATGCCGGGCGTCCTGCCGGCCCGCTAGCCGTTTTCCTCACCGCTTGAACAACCCCATGATACTCGCCTTGGCGAGCGTCGTGAAATGCAGATTGAAGCCTACCACAGCGGCGCTGGTATCGGCCTTGACCGGCAGTTTGTCGGCGTTGACGGCAAAAACCGTGAACAGATAGCGATGCGGGTGGTCGCCTTCCGGGGGGCACGGGCCGCCATAGCCGGGCGCGCCGAAATCGGTGCGAGTCTGCAAAGCGCCCGCGGGCAACACCCCGCCGGCGCTGCCGGCGCCGGGCGCAAGCTCGCTCACATTGGCAGGGATGTTCACCACCAGCCAGTGCCAGAAGCCCGAGCCGGTCGGCGCGTCGGGGTCGAAACAGGTGACGGCGAAGCTTTTGGTGCCCGCCGGCGCGCCCGTCCATTTGAGATGCGGCGACTTGTTGCCGCCGGCGCAGCCGAAACCGAAATCCGCCGACAGGATGAAATCTTTGGCCAGATAGTCGCCGTCCTTGAAACCGTTGCTGCTCACCGTGAACGCCATGTAACGTCTCCCTTGCGTCCGCCACCGGCGCGAAGCGTAATCCCGGCAGAACAAATCGCAATGGCCTCCTTGCCCGTCAACCCGTTCGATGCCGCAGTCTATATCTGCCTGTTCTTCGCTGTGGTCATGGGCTTCATGTCCGGTCTGCTGCGCAGCCTGGCGACTATCCTCGGCTATGGCGCGGCGATGGGCCTGGCGCTGGCGCTCGCGCCGGCGCTGTCGCCCATCCTGATCGAGCGGTTCAAGCTGCCGCCGGCGCAAGGCTGGCTGGTGGTCGCCGCGATCTTCCTTGCCGGCGGCATGGCGCTGGGCGCGATGCTGCGTTACGCCGTAAGCGAAATGGTCAGCGCGCAGCCGAGCATTGCGGACCGCGTGGCCGGCGCCTTCTTCGGCGCGGTGCGCATCGGCCTTTTGGCCGTGGTGCTGGTGCTGGTCTTCGACCGCATCATCCCGCCCGGGCGCGAGCCGGCCTTCTTGCAAGGCTCGCAATGGCGGCCGGTATTGTCGAAAGCAGGCGAACGCGGCCTGCGCACGCTGCCGCCCGATGTCGTCGATTACATCGACCGGCTCAAGCGCGAGCGGGGAATCTGACGGGCGCGCCGATGGCAGCCGGCTGCGGTCTGTGCAACGAAGCCGCATCGGGATAGGCTATCGGCCAATCTTCTATCAACACGGAGTGGTGCCCCCATGGCGGAAATCGTTTACGAGATCGTCGAGCACGACGGCGGCTGGGCCTACAAGGTCAACGGCGTATTTTCCGAGCCATACCCGACCCACGCCGATGCGCTCGCCGCCGCGCAAGCCGCGGCCGAGGAACAGGAAGTGCCCGGCAGCAACGAAACCATCGAATACGAAGACGAAAAAGGCCGCTGGCACACCGAGGACGCGGCCGGGCGCGACCGCCCGCACACTTCGGTCAAGGACAAGGGCTAGGGCGCGATCCCGATCCATCACGGCTGCGCCTTTACCGATTGCACAGCAATCCGGACTAGCCTCCGGCGCGAACGGCCACGCGAGCGGGGCAATGCCATCGGACGAAAACTTCGGCGAGAACGCGGCGCGCGTCTTTGTCGCGCTGCTGTTTGCCGCCTACAACCTGCTGCCGCTTTACGGACTGTGGGCCTGGCATTGGGATGCGTTCCAGCTCCTGATCCTGTACTGGTCGGAAACCGTCATCCTCGCCGCCTGGACCATGGTGCGCCTGATGTTCGTCCCGGCGGCCATGCTCGGCAATATCGAGATCAACAAACAGACGCAGGCCGCGACCCACGCCAACCTGATCGGCCTCATGTCGATGGTCGCGGGCATATTCTGCGCCGCGCATCTTTTCTTTCTGTGCACGCTCTTTTCCGGCGACTGGTTCCGCCGGCTGCACGGAATCGGCGATTTCCTGCGGACGTTCTACGTCGATTCCGGCGCCTGGTTTGCGTTGGGTCTGGTCGCGATTGCCGGCGGCATCGACTCGCTGATTGGGGAATACCGCCCGCAATTCGTCGACCGGCTGGCGCGGCGATGTCACATCACGCTGCCGGCGCCGATATCGCATCCGGGCGACCCGGTCGCCAACATTCTCAGCGTGCTGTTCAACCGCATCATCGTCATGCAGGTCGCGGTCATCTGCGGCGCATGGTTCGTGCGGCACTGGGGCTCGGCCGGCCCGCTCACGATCATCGTCGCGATCAAGACCGTATGGGATTTCGGACATCGCACCCGATTGATAAAGGCCGACGTCATCCAGGTGTGAGGTCGGGCGGCGAGCTCGGCGTTTCGCGCCTTTTACTTCTTGGCGGCTTTCCTTTTCGCCGGCACCGCCGCCGCGGCGGCTGCGGCCAGTTCCGCGTCGCGCGCCAGGCGCAAAGCGCGCAGCCGCGCGGTCTTGTTGCGCATGGCGGCGGCGGAATTTTCATATTCGATCATTGCGCGCCGGCCGTCTTCGGCTTGCCGCAGCTTCCTGAATTGACTGTTGGCAGCGTTCTTGTTTGCGTTGTCGGCCAATGCAATCTCCATGGCTGAAATGTCTAGGCTACGAATGCACGCCGCAGGCGCGCAGCCGGACTACAGGCCGGCGGCTTTTCGGAGCGCGGCACTGATGCGTTCCTGCCAGCCGGGACCGTCCGCCTGAAAGTGATCTAAGACCTCGCGGTCGATGCGCAAGGAGACAAGCTCCTTGACGCCCGGCAAGGAGGTGCTTTTCGGCAAGGATTCCGGCGGCTTGGTGGTGGCCACCTTGAATGCCTGTTCGGCCGCTTGCCGCGAATCGGTGGTGCGCCGCGTCATCTGCGTTTTTTAGCACGCCGCGGCGCGATTTGTCCGGCGGTCGCACATCCTTGCCGACCGGTTCGGGTTGCCCGCGCTGCGTGCAAGGGGCAGAATGAGGTTGTGGGGGATCGAACGTGGCGTCGGGGTCAGTGCTGCGTGTTGGCCGGTTGGCGTGCATGGCAGGCGCGGTCGTCACGCTTGCCGCCTGCGCCGCCGACAGTTCCTATGTCAGCCCGGCACGCGCCCCGATCGGGAAATGGACGATCGAGAACAGCCTTGACCGCGTCACCGGCGCGCCGCTCTCGAATTCAATTCTGCCCACCCTGCGCGTGTCCAACGGCACCATCCCCTTCCCGCCGCCAGCGAAGTTGCAACTGATATGTTTCAAGCAGCACCCCGCGGTGTTCATCAGTTTTGATTTCTCGATCGGATCGACCCGCAATACCGAAGTCGGTTACCGCTTCGACGAAAAGCCCGGCCATGAGCCGCGCGTGCGCATCGTGGAGGATCACAAGTCGCTGATCATCGAGGATCCGGCCGAGGTAGCGCGATTCGTCGACGAACTGGCCACCTCCGACAATCTTTACGTCAGGATCCGCGCGCTCAACGCGGCCCGCACCAGCGCCGAATTCAAGGTGACCGGCGCGCCGGAGGCGATCAAGGCCGCCTATGCCGGTTGTCCGTTGCAGCCGGCGGCGCGTGCGAGTGCCACGGCGCCTGCCGGGCGCGACGACAAAGACGACTGAGCATCACTGCCAAAGGCCGTCGGACGCCCATTTGGCGGCGGGGATCTCCGGCCCGATGCTGTAGTGGAACTTCTCGACCGTCATGCGATCGGGCGCGGCCGCGCAGGTGAACGAGAGCGCGTACCATTTGCCGCGGCTGCGGAAGGCGCCGCCCTTGGCGACGATGGTGTGATCGTGAATGCGCGGTTCCGCCGTTGCATTGGCAACCGCGCGATCGGGACGGAACTCTCCCGATTCCTTGCGGATGCGCTTCATGGCGGTGTAGTCGCAGAGCTGCTCGAGGCGCTCGTCCGGCGCCAGCATGCGCAAGGCGCGTTCAAAACCGCCTTCGGCGGCGAATGCCTGTGCCGTAACCAGCAGGCTCAAGCCGATCGCCAATCCGCACGCCCGCATCCAGTCGATTCCTGTACCGCCGCGCTGGGGCATTTATCCGGGCGGCGGCGCGCTAGGCAACCCGCACCGCCGGCTTGTCCCACGCTAATTGCAGGATCGCGGACAAAGCGCCGCAGGCGCTCAGGCGTATTTCGAGTCGCGGTCGAGCAGTTCGATCGAGATGCCCTGCGGCCCGCGCAGGAAGCAGATTTTGATGCCAGGCCGCGGGCTGTGCGGTTCCTTGGTGAACTCGACGCCCTTCTTTTTCAGGTCGGCGGCGACCGCGTCTATTCCGGCAACCGCCAGACCGAAATGGTCGAGCCCCTGATACGGCGTCACCGGCGGCGCATTGACGCCGTCGCCGGGCTTGACCTCGGCGAGAAAGATATTGGCGCCGCCGAGTTTCATGTCGATGCGCGGCTTGCCGGCCTGCATCGAGCGGGTGATCTGCGCGCCGAATACGCGCTCGAACCACTGCGCGGTTGCCTCCGGGTCCGGCGTGCGCAGGTGGATATGGTCCCAAGTGTAGTTGGCCATCGCGTTTCTCCCATGATTTTGTTGGCGCGATTTAGGCCATAGACGGCGGCGCGGCGCAACCGGGGTGCGCCTTGACCGTCAAGACGAGCGCGCGGCGGCCAAACCAGGAGCGGACGCGGGCAATGCGTTGAAGCTCATGCGCAGCGCGACGATGAATGCCGGTGCGATGAACAGCGGACCAAAGGCGATCCCGGTCATGTGCGCGAGCGCGGCGGCAACCAGCGGCAGGATCAGCAGCAGGCCGCAGCAAACCTGCAAGGCGCGCTCGGATGTGTCGCTATCCACCGGCTGCCGCCAAAGCCAGGCGACCACGATCACGCCGAAGACAAGGTCGTAATCCTGCAAATAGGGCGCGACCAGGCAGGTGCCGAGCAGCAGCACGGCGTTTTTCAACGCGGCGGGCGTGTCCCTGAACCACACCACGGCGACGGCGGCCAAGGCGAAAGCGCCAACGATGCCTTGCGCCCAATAGGCGGTCGCGACCGAGGCGCCCAGCGAGCGCGCGGCGATGAAGACCGAAATCATGCGCGGCGAAATATCGTCTTCCAGGATGACGTGGCGCAGGGCCGTCAGGTTGCGCAAGTAGTGCGCCCACAATTCCGGCCCGAAGACGAGCCAGCTCAGGCCGAGCAGCGCGCCCGCGGTGACCGCGGCGGCGGCGATGGCGCGCCATTGCCGCCCGGCGGCGAGCGCAACCGGCAGCAGCAAGGCGAGGTGCGGCTTGTAGATCATCGCGCCGAACAACGCGCCGGCAAGATAGGGGCGACGTTCCACCAGGCTCAGGCCGCCGCCGAGCAGCGCCGCCGTCCAGCAGCCGTTCTGTCCGCCGACGGCGTTGATCAATATCGCCGGCGAAGCGAGTGCCAAAAGCAGCACGCCCTGCCCCCGCATCGCCAGCCTGAGCGCGCGGTAGAAGGCATACCAGCTTGCCGACAGCCACACGAACAGCGAGGGGACGTAGGGGATGAGCGCGAACGGCGCGCTCATCAGCAGCATCACCGGCGGGTAGCTGTAGTGATACCCGTCGAGTGGCGAGCCGACGATCGTTTCCTGAAAGGCGTGGAAGGCATGGATGTCGTAAATCTCGGCGGCGCGGCCGTGCAGCGCGAGAAAAGCGCCCGACCAGTAATTGACCCAATCGTCGCCGAACGGCCGGCCGGCGCCGTTGATCAGGTGATTGTGGGTCTGGTGCAACAGATCGTAGAAATAGCCGAACAGCGCGGCGGCGATAAAGCTGCGCGCTAAGGTGACGGCAATCGGGGGAACGGCGGCCGCTCGCATGCGGCCCCATGAAACGCCGCCCCGGTTACAATAGGGTTAAGCCGGCCGCGCGCGGACGCTGCCGGATGACTGAATTGTGACAGCGGGCCCTGCCGCCACGTTGTGCACAACCGGGCGCCGGCCGCACGCATTTTGCTTCATGCCTGCGTCAAATTTGCTTACATGGGAAGCGACGGAGAGCGGACCGCAATCGATGGCGCAGAAACCTATTCAAGCCGCGGGCGGCATCGTCGTGCGCAACGGTCCGCGCGCGCTGGTCGCCATCGTCCAGCGCAGCAAGGATGACCGCTGGGTGCTGCCGCGCGGCAAACTTGAGCGCAAAGAAAATGCGGCCGCCGCCGCCCGCCGCGAAGCGGTGGAGGAAACCGGGCATCGCGTCGAGGTGTACGAATTTCTCGGCGCCATGACCTATCGCGCGCGCGGCCGTCCGAAGGTCGTGCAGTTCTGGCGGATGCATGCGGCGGCAAGACCGAGCCGCGACCCGATGAAGGACATCGCGGCGGTCGAATGGCTGCCGCTGTCGGCAGCGGTGCAGCGGCTCAGCTATCCGCTGGAGAAATTGTTTCTGCATCACGTCGGCCGCCGCGTGCTGCGGCGGCGGCGCAAATCCGGATGGCGCAAGCAGGCGCGCAAGCCAGCACGCAAGCGCGCGAAGACGCGCCGCCGTCTCGTGCGGCGGAAGACGCGCAGGCAAAGCCGGCGTTAGCCCTATTCATGCGCGGCATTCGCCGCAATCCTGCCCAGAGTCTTGCAAAAATTTAATACGCGCGAGGCCCGCGCAAAGCCGATTCCAAACGCGCCATTCACGTAGCGTTCACCCGAAAATGAGGAACTTCACCGTCGACACGAACGTTGTCGTTGCGAATGCGTGTCGCAGGAAATGCAAGCATCGGCCGTTGATTGAATACGGCCAGACAAATTAGCGAAGGAGCCAAGCCATGAACAAGTTGACCAAGACCCTGACAGCTATCGCGGCCACCGCGACCATCGCCGTCGCGGCCGTGGCAACACCGCAGCCGGCCGAAGCGCGCGGCGGCGCGATTGCCGCCGGCATCATCGGCGGCCTTGCCGCCGGCGCCATCATCGGCAGCGTGGCGGCGAACAACGGCTATTACGGCCCCGGCCCCTATTACGGCCCGGCGCCGGTTTATTACGGCGGGCCCTGCTACTGGACGCGCGAGCGGGTGCAGACTCCGTGGGGCTGGCACTGGCGGCGCGTCCGGGTTTGCGACTGACCGACCCGGCGAAATGACGCCAAACCAATTCGAAACGCCCGGAATCTGCCAGGATTCCGGGCGTTTCGAGCGGGGACAAACCATCCCGTCATCAAATTTGCGACATATTAAGCCTGCCTCTTATATAGAGGGCCGGGACAGGCTTTAATCCCATAGCTTGGCGGTCGGCCCCGGCCGATCTCGACTTTGGAGGGCGAACCTATGAAGAAAACGATTTTCGCGTTGCTGGCTGTTGCGACCATCGCCGCAGCCACTCTGGCTGCCCCGCAGTCCGCGCAGGCGCAACGCTGGCGCGGCGGTCCGGGGATCGGGCTTGGCATTCTCGGCGGCGTCGTCGCCGGCGCCATCATTGGCAGCGCTATCGCCAACCACCCGGGCTACTACACCTACGACGACTACTATGCCGACGCGCCGATGGATTGCCCGTATGGCGGCTACTGGGCGCGCCGCGCCTGGCGCGACGACTATGGCAACACCCATTACGGCCGGCCGCGTTATTTCTGCCGGTAGTCTTCGGGCTTAAGACCGTTGCATTCGCCGCGGCCGCTCCGGTGGCCGCGGCTTTGCTATTTTTGCCCGGCCGCGATCGCGCCGGTCAGTGCCGCATGTGGTCGAGAACCGCCGCGGTCGGCCAGCAATCGGTCTTCAGGCCGTTCTTCTTTTGATAGGCGCCGAGCGCGGCGCGCGTCAGCATGCCGGCCTTGCCGTCGATCTTGTCCCGGTAGAGGCCGAGCGCGGTCAGCCGCTGCTGCATCGCCTCGACCTCCGTGGTCTTGAGCTGCGCGTTTTTGCTCCACGGCACCTGGAACGGCTTCGCGCCGGCGATGCGGTCGCTCAGGTGGCCGACGAACAGCACGTAGAGATCCGAGTAGTTGTAATCTTTCAGCACATAGTAATTCTTCGGCGTGAGGAAGGCCGGCCCGTAGGTGCCTTCCGGCAGCAGCAGCGAAGCCTCCGCCGACAATTCGACATCGGTCAGCTTGCGCCCGTAGGTGGGGACGTAGCCGCGCCGCAGCCACTCGGCGACCGGCATCGTGTGCGAGGGCTCGGCGATGGTGCAATCGACATTCGCCGGGATGCGCACTTCGATCGCCCAGGGCTTGCCGGCCTGCCAGCCTTTGCCGGCAAGCTGCTTTGCCGCCGAGGCGAGCGCATCCGGCACCGAGTGCCAGATGTCGGCCTTGCCGTCGCCGTCGAAATCGACCGCGTATTTGTAGAACTCGGACGGCAGGAATTGCGTCAGCCCCATGGCGCCGCCCCAGGACGAGCGCAAATCGGCGCGCGGCACGCCGTCCTGAAGCATCTTCAGCGCGTGCAGGAACTCGTTCTGGAAAAACTCCTTGCGCTTGCCGACATAGGCCTGCGTCGCAAGTACCCGCAGCGCGTCGTGCGGCTGACGCTCGGCGCCGTAATCGGTCTCGCGCGCCCAGATTGCCAGCACCACATTGCCGGGCACGCCGAAGGTCCGCTCGATGCGGGCGAGCGTGTCGCGGTATTGCACGGCGAGTTTCCTGCCCTGCGCGGCAAGCCGCTCGAAGGTCGGCTCGCGCAGGTATTGCGCCGGCGTCTGCACGAATTCCGGCTGCTGCGGCTGCTTTTCCGGCCGCCCGGGGAGCGCCAGATCGGGCAGCGAATAATCGGGCTCGAGCCCCTTGATGGCCGCGTCGAACACGGTGCGCGAGACGCCGAGCTGCCGCGCGGCGGGCCATTGCGTCTCCAGCCAGCGCTCGAACGCTGAATCCGCGAATGCAGGCGCAGCAATGAGCAACGCCAACAGCGCCGCGGCGAGCCTTCTCATGATCGCATGCCCGCCATGTGCAGTGCGAACAGGCAAAGCGGGACGAGGTCGAGCAGGGTCGCCCCGGCAAGCAGCGCGCGCGTGACGCGCCCGCGCACCTGGAGAAAGGCCATCGCCTCGATCACCAGCAGGACCGGACCGAGGACCATGCGCGGAATGGCGCCGAAGGCGATGAGCGGGCCGAGCAGCATGCGCACGAACTCAGGCACCTGCTGCAAGCTCGGGCCGCCCGGCGTGGTGGTCACCGCCATGGCGGTCACCGCGAGCCAGCTCACCGGCCCCAGCACGGCGGCGATGAGCAGGACCGCGATCGTCGTGCGCTGTGACTTGTCGAAGCACAGCCTCAGCAGGAACCAGGTCGGCGCCAGGCCGAGGAACCCCGTAACCAGCACAAAAAGGATCATGTCGCCGAAGGCGACCATGCCAGGCGAGGTCTGCGCGATGTCGGCCGGCATGAACAGCTCGTTGGCGGCGACGGCGGCGACACCACCAACGACCGCAAGCACATAGCCCGCGGCGATCAAAGCCAGCTTCTTTGCCGTGCTCATGCGCCTACCCCGCCTTCGATGAAGCATCCGCGTCACTTCTCCCGGATTCGCCGGGCAAGACAACTGCCGGGGTGGGAAAACTCCCGGTCCCCGCGTCCTCATTCTCGCAGCGTAAATTGGTCCGGGATGGGGCGATGCCCGCGCCGGCAGGGCTTGGCTGTCGCCCTTTGCCGGGCAAAGCGGGATGAAAACCATCCCGGGCCGCAAATTGCCATGAAAAAGCCGGCCCGCCCCGGGGGCCCAAAGTCAGCGGCGCAATTGGACACTCGTCCAGAACGGCTTGCGGGCTTCAAGGTTAATATCGGCCTTGTTGAGCGAAAGGTCGCGCAGCTCGACGGCATCGAGCATCAGAAGCTCGTTTCGCTGACGTATCCGGGCTCGCCATGTGCAAATCATGGCGAATGTGCGCTGGATTATGCTGGCGAAGGGCCAAGCCCGCCGGCCGGCGGCAGGCAAGGGCGGATGATCGACAACCGCTGACATCGGACCGTCCTGTGCATGGCGGGCGAAGCCCCGTCGAACGAGGACTAGCTTGCGGTCGACGTGCGCGGGAGCCGCAAGTTTGCTGACGGCCGGGGCAAAAATGCATAACCTTCGCGCCCGCAACAGCGCATAATTCGCCGATGTTCGATTGGAACGATCTGCGGCATTTTCTGGCGGTCGCGCGCCACGGTAGCACGCTTGCCGCGGCGAAAGCCTTGCGCGTCAGCCAATCGACGGTGCACCGGCGGCTCGATGAGCTGGAAAAGCGTCTTGGCCGCAAGCTCGTTGTGCGCCAGCCGACGGGCTACAAGCTCACCGAGCTCGGCCGCGACATGGTAACCCACGCCGAGCAGGTCGAAACGGCGGCGCAAGACTTTGAACGCCGCGTGGCTGCCTCCAATACCGAGCTTACGGGCATCATCCGGGTGACATGCCCCGAGGTTCTCGGATTGAAGCTGATGCGCTCGCCGCTGATCGAGAAATTCAACGCCCGCTATCCGGCCCTGCGCGTCGAAATGCTGGTGAGCGACAAGTATTTCGATCTCGCCAAGGGCGAGGCCGACATTGCGTTTCGCGCCTGCGCCCCCTTGCCGGACGACCCGAGTTTATTCGGCCGCAAGATCGTGCCCTCGCCCTGGGCCGTTTACGCAAGCAAGACTTACGTGAAGCGGCACGGCGGCATCAGTCGCGGCGACGAGATCGATCGTCATGCGGTCATCCAGTTTGAATCGTCGATGCGCGAGCATCCGGCGGCGCGCTGGCTGCAATCGGTTGCGCCTGCGGCGAACGTCATCGCGCGCAGTTCCAGCCTGCATGGCGCCTTGACGGCGGTGAAATCGGGGGCTGCCGTGGGTGTGCTGCCGGTAAATCTCGGAGACAACGAGCACGATCTGGTCCGGCTTTTCGGACCTGTGCCGAACCTGCCGTCCGACATCTATCTCCTCATCCACGAGGATATGCGGGAAACCCCGCGCATTCGCGCATTTTTCGATTTCATCATCGGCGAGCTGGCATTCGTGCGCAAAACGCTCGAAGCCGCCCCCCGCCAACCGTCACCGTCGGCGGAATGATCCGGGAAAAAATGCGGAACGCGCGGGGAAGCGCATTCCGCATCGCAGCTTCTCAGGTTACGCCGGACCGACGAGCGGCTTACCCTTCTCGACGATATAGGTGATCATCACCCTCGTTTTCGTGTCGCTCGGTTTTCCGCCCGCGTGCGGCGTGTAGGGCGGGATCTGGAATCCTTCGCCCGCCTTCACCGTGCGCGTCGCCTGACCCTGCACCGGCAACTCGATCTCGCCTTCCATAACGTAGCTCGACTCGATTCCGGGATGGGTATGGCGCCCGATCGACACCCCGGGATCGATGACGACATCCATGAGGATCGATTCGTAGCCAGCCGCCGGTCCGTCGGTGCGCGACAGAATTTTGCGCGTGACTTTGCCCGGCCCGGGCGCGCCCTGGGCGAGCACTTCGGTGGCGGCAAATCCCGTAATCGCGCAAATTGCGCAACCCGCAACAGCCGCAAATCCTCGACGCGTCAACATGCCTGCCTCCCCCTCGATGTGAACCGCCGGATTTTTCCGGCGGCGCAAAGGCTGCCAGAGGGAGCGCGCGAGGAGAAGCGACTCGGCGCGTAAATTTCCTGTATTTGACGCGGTGCGGGATGGCCGGGTGCGCCATCTTTGCGCGGCGTGCTGCACGAACCCCCCTCCGGCGGCGAAACCGAAAGGAAAAAACCCGTAACCGGAAATATCGGAGCGACTCAGTTAACCTCGCGCCGCGGGGCTTGAAGCCGACGATGCCGAGCGGATATTTGCCGCTTTTTACGGCGTAAAGCCGAGCGGAATGGGTCTCGGCTTGACCGTCACGCGCTCGATCATCGAAGGGCACGGCGGACGCATCTGGGCCGAGCCGGCGGCGTCGGGCGGCGTGGTGTTTCGCTTTAATTTGCCGCCAGCGCGAACGGCGCATTAGTGTAGGAGAATCGCGAGCAACTATGACCATCAAGCCATCAATTGCCGTGATCGACGACGATGAATCCGTGCGCGAGGCGACGACCGGCCTGTTGCGCTCGCTCGGATTTATCGCCAAAGGCTTTGCCTCGGCCGATGAATTTCTCAATTCCGCGCGGCTGAAGATCACGTCTTGCGTCATCGCCGACGTGCAGATGCCGGGCATGAGCGGGCTCGCGCTCTACGGCAAGCTGGTGGCGTCGCGCACGCCGATCCCGACGATCCTGATCACCGCCTACCCGGACGACAATGTCCGGGCGCGCGCCTTCAGCGCCGGCATCCGGCACTATCTGATCAAGCCGTTCAGCGAAAAAGAGCTGCTCGACTCGATCGACGACGCGACGCGGCATTAGCCCGCGTCGAGCGCTACCGCGTGAACTTCTTGTATTTCACCCGGTGCGGAATGATTGAGTCCGTCCCCAGCCGGCGCATCTTGTCCTTCTCGTAGTCCTGGAAGTTGCCCTCGAACCATTCGACATGGCTGTCGCCCTCGAAGGCGAGCATGTGGGTGGCGATGCGGTCGAGGAACCATCGGTCATGGCTGATGATGACGGCGCAGCCGGCGAAATCCTCGAGCGCCTCTTCAAGGGCCCGAAGCGTCTCGACGTCGAGGTCGTTGGTCGGCTCGTCGAGCAGCAGGAGGTTCGCGCCCGAGCGCAGCATCTTGGCGAGATGCACGCGGTTGCGCTCGCCGCCCGACAGCGTGCCGACCTTCTTCTGCTGGTCGGCGCCCTTGAAATTGAACGCGGCGCAATAGGCGCGCGAGTTCACTTCGCGCTTGCCGAGCAGGATCATGTCCTGGCCGTTGGAGATTTCCTCCCAGACGGTTTTCTTGCCGTCGAGCGCGTCTCGCGATTGATCGACGTAACCGAACTTGACGCTCTCGCCGATCTTGATGGTGCCGGCGTCGGGCTTTTCCTGACCGGTGATCATGCGGAACAGCGTGGTCTTGCCGGCGCCGTTTGCCCCGATGACGCCGACGATGCCGCCGGGCGGCAGCTTGAAGGTGAGATCGTCGATCAGCAGGTTGTCGCCATAACCTTTCTTCAGGTGATCGAAATCGACCACGTGCTGGCCCAGGCGTTCTGCCACCGGAATGGTGATCTGCGCCACGGTGTTGACCTTGGCATTGGCGATCTTGAGCAGGTCCTCGTAGCGCTGGTAGCGCGCCTTGGATTTCGCCTGCCGCGCCGCGGGGGACGCCGCGACCCATTCCTGCTCACGCGCGAGCGTGCGCTGGCGCGCCTCGTCCTCGCGCGCCTCCTGCTGCATGCGCTTCTGTTTCTGCGCCAGCCAGGACGTGTAGTTGCCCTCGTAAGGGATGCCGCGGCCGTGGTCGAGCTCGAGGATCCAGCCGGTGACGTTGTCGAGAAAGTAGCGGTCGTGGGTAACGATCAGGATGGCGCCCGGATAATTGCGCAGGTGGCCTTCGAGCCAGTTCACGCTTTCCGCGTCGAGATGGTTGGTCGGCTCGTCGAGCAGCAAGAGGTCGGGCGCATCGAGCAGCAGCCGGCACAGGGCGACACGCCGCCGCTCGCCGCCGGACAGCTTGGTCACGTCGGCGTCGTCGGCGGGACAGCGCAGCGCGTCCATGGCGAGGTCGACCTGGCTGTCGAGATCCCACAGGTTCTTGCTGTCGATCTCGTCCTGCAGCTTCGCCATCTCCTCGGCGGTCTCGTCGGAATAGTTGGACGCGATCTCGTTGTAGCGGTCGAGCAGCGCCTTCTTGGCGGCGACGCCCTCCATCACGTTCTCGCGCACGGTCTTCTTCGGATCGAGCTGCGGCTCCTGCTCGAGGTAGCCGACGCGGGCGCCTTCGGCGACCCAGCCCTCGCCGGCGAAGTCCTTGTCAATGCCGGCCATGATGCGCAAAAGCGTCGACTTGCCGGAACCGTTGACGCCGAGCACGCCGATCTTGGCGTCCGGGTAAAAGGAGAGATGGATGTTATCCAGGACCTTCTTGGCGGGCGGATAGGTCTTGGTCAGACCCTGCATGTGATAGATGAATTGGCGGCCGTTCATAAAACCCCTCGAACCCAGCGAATCCGCGCCGTCCGCGGCTTGAGCGCTGATCGACGCAATGTCGGGAAATTCGGGGCTCATGTAGCGGCGGGGAACCCAAAGAGCAAGGCGGCGGTAGCGCTTTCCCTCTGCGCGCCCGCGGCGGCAGGCAAGGGCCGGCCGGTAAAACTCTGGAAAGGGTGATTGCAGAATCCGCGGCAACAAGGCCCCGCGCCTACCCGGTTTTAACCGCCGGCGCGCCACCATCGCCGCCGATGAACCCGGCCGCATTTGCAACGCGACCCGGGGTGTACGGGCGGAATGCCCGGCATGGTGGGGAGTTCAAGTCATGGGCCGCGCGATCTCAGTTCTTTCCGGTTCGGCGCTTGCGCTGCTGCCCCGCCCCTTGGCCCTCATCAATTCGGCCTTGAGAGCATTCTGGCGCGGCATGACCAGCGATGCGGCCGCGGTGTACCGGCCCGAGCGGCATTACATGCGCGGGCCTGGCCCGAAATATCGCGCCAAGCACGGCCTGCCGCCGGCCTGACGCCCCCTATCTTTTCGAATTACCGGCTCTAAATTGGCCTCGCCCGGCGCCTTTCGGGCGCAAGCCAGGGAGTTTCCGGTCATGCTCAGAGCCGCCATCCTCGACGACTATCAGAACGTCGCCTTGCGGCTGGCCGACTGGTCGACGCTCGGCGGCGAGGTCGAGGTCAAGGCGTTCAACGCGCCGCTCGGCGACGACAACACGGTGATCAAGGCGTTGCAGGGTTTTGCCGTCATCAACATGATGCGCGAGCGCACCCCATTCAATCGCAAGGTGATCGAGGGCCTGCCCGATCTTAAACTGCTGATCACCACCGGGGCCCGCAACGCCTCGATCGATCTGGCGGCGGCGGCCGCGCGCGGCATCACCGTCTGCGGCACCGGCGGCTTCGGCAATCCGACCGCCGGCATCGCCATCGGCCTGATGCTGGAGCTGACACGGCATATCGGCCTGGAAGACGCACGGCTGAAATCCGGCGCGCTTTGGCAATCGACCCTGGGCCAGGACCTGGAAGGACTGACGCTCGGCCTGCTCGGGCTCGGCAAGCTCGGGCAGCGCGTCGGCAATATCGCAAAGGCCCTCGGCATGACGACGATCGCCTGGAGCCAGAACCTGACGCCGGAAAAAGCCAAGGAAGTGGGGGCCGACTACGTTTCCAAGGATGACCTGTTCCGCCAGGCCGACATCGTCTCCATTCACGTCGTGCTCAGCGACCGCTCGCGCGGTCTCGTCGGCGCGCGGGAACTCGGCCTGATGAAGAAGACCGCCTATCTCGTCAACACCTCGCGCGGGCCGATCGTCGAGGAAAAGGCGCTGCTCGCCGCGCTGACATCGGGGTCGATCGCCGGTGCCGGGCTCGACGTGTTCGACATCGAGCCGCTGCCGCTCAACCATCCGCTGCGCAAGATGGACAATGTCGTGCTCACGCCGCATCTCGGCTATGTCAGCGAGCAGAACTACCGGGAATATTATCGCGGCGTGGTCGAAGCCATCCGCGGCTGGCTCGACGGCAAGCCGGTCAGGGTCATCGCGGCGAAGTGACGCCGAAGAAACCTGAAGCCTACCTCTTGTACGCTTGGCGGATTGAATCGTCGCCGCCCAATGGGGCCTAACCGGTGGTCCCGAGAAGTTGCGCGATATCGACGCCGCGCGTGAAGAATAGGGCCGTCAACGTCAAACCGAGAACGCCCCAGAGTGCGATTGCTTCAAGGTCAGGGAGTGTACGCGAAAGATCCGCGGATGCTGGATTGCGGTAAAAGTAAAAGTGAGACGTTTTCATGCAGGTCTCCCTTCCGTTAAATCGCGAGCGAGTAGCGATTGGTCACGCGACAAAATGAGTGCAACTCTTCAACTCGCCTTGCAACCCCAGGCTTGCACGTGAAGCTTGTCGATGATGACGGTGTTCGAATTCTCCAAGTGCTCGTTCAAAGCCTTCCTGTGAGCAGCCAATTCTTGCTCGCTTATGAGCCCAAGGGCGATGATCTTGTCGTGCAGGGAATCGAGCAGCGAGAAAAGGTGTCTACGCCGAGGACTGTCCGGTTTGACCACGTCAACGTGCACCTTGACCTGCACGTCTCGAACTCCGGCCGCCCGTAACATGCCTGGAAGACGCCGACCCAAGAAAAGATCGCCTCCATTCGAGTGGAATGCAGCGGAAAATGCGTCCCGCAGAATTTTCCACGAAGGATGCTCAGGGTGACAAAGCCATGATACGTTGTCGTTGTTTCCAACGGCCAGCCTTCCGCCCGGACGAAGCAGCGACAGCATCTCGGCAAGAAGCGCCTCGCGCTCCGGTATATTGGTTAAGACCAGCCGTTCGTGAACCAAATCGAAAGAGTTCTTTTCGAGACCGGTCTTTAGTGCGTCAGCCTGAATCACCTTGACATTCTTTAGGCCGCGTTTAGCCAGCGCGCTCCGTGCCGCGTCCACGAAGCGCGTCTCGCGTTCGACCCCAACGACCTCGCCATATGGCCCGACACGGTCGGAAAGCAGACCGAGAATGCCCATCGGACCGCAACCGATATCGACCACTCGAGAACCGGGCCTGATGTCGATGTTATCGAGCAACCAACGGGCATAGGGTTCAAGTTCGTCAACTTTGGAGACGAGCCGTTCCAGTTCGGTCTGCGTGCCGCCGAAAATATATTTTGCGGACTGTTCCGAAACCGTCACCGTTCGTGCTCCCTAAGCTGCGGCCACCGGTCCATCCCGTCCGGCTTGGTTATTCGACCTTGATATTGGCCGCCTGAATCACCTTCGCCCACTTTCCTGTCTCATCGACGACCAGCTTGCCGAAATCGGCCGGCGAACCTCCGTGTGGTATCGCACCCAAATCGCCAAGGCGCGCCTTGACCTTTGGATCGGCAAGGGCTGCGTTCATTTCTCGATTGAGCTTGTCGACGATATCGGGGGGCGTGGTCCTGGGCGCGCCGATACCCCAATGATTGCTCGCCTCAAACCCCGCAACGAACTCACCGACGGTCGGTATCCCTGGCAGCGCTTCGGAGCGCGCGGCAGTGGTCACGGCAAGCGCACGTAGTTTGCCCGCCCTGATCAGCGCAATTGCCGTCGAAAGAGTGCTGAAATAGACCTGAACCCGGCCGGCAAGCAGGTCCGTCAGCGCCGGTGTATCCCCACGATAGGGCACGTGTACCATCTTGACGCCAGCCATCGTCTTGAACATCTCGCCGATGACGTGCGGTACACTGCCGATGCCGGCCGAGGCCATCGTAACCTGTCCGGGATTGGCCTTGGCAAAGCCTATGAACGCAGGGACGGTCTTGGCCGACATCGATGGGTTGACCACCATGACGTAGGCCCCGGAGGCGATACTCCCGACTGGCGCGATATCGCGAACGACGTTGACGTTGAGTTTGTCGTACACCGTTGCGCTGGTGAAGGCGGACGAAGTGATGAGCAGAAGCGTGTAGCCATCCGGCGGTGCCCTCACGACTGTCTCGATGGCGATGTTGCTGCCGGCTCCGGGCCGATTTTCGACGATAAACGGCTGACCGAGATGCTCCGATAGCCATTGACCGATCACACGCGCGAGAACGTCTGCCGGGCCGCCCGGCGGAAAGCCGACAATGATGCGTACTGGCCGCGTCGGATAATCGAGCGCAGGTGCGACGCGAGACATGGCCGGCAGCGCGGCGGCACCGGCGGCGAGATAGAGGAACTGTCGACGGGGGAGTTTCATAGAACCCTCCTGCCCTGGGGCCGACGGTCGCCGGAGTTTAACTCGCAATCTCTTGCGACCGCTGACCCGAAATTACGGCGGGCCGCGGTCGGCGAATAATGCTATGTTTTGATACGGGTATATCAGTCCCGCAATGGTGCCGATATGCAGCTGACGGACCGCATCGGACTTCGGGTGAAGTTGCACGACCTGCACGTCTTAATGGCCGTGGTGCAGGCCGGTAACATGAGCAAAGCGGCCGCGCTGCTCAATACGACTCAACCGGCCGTTTCCAGGTCTATCGCGGAATTGGAACGGACTATTGGCGTGCGATTGCTCGACCGCAGCTCCCAGGGCGTCGAGGTGACCGAGTACGGCCGGGTCTTGCTCGATGGCGGAACGGCGGTGTTCGATGACCTCCGCCAAGCCGTAAAGAATATCAAGTTTCTCGCCGATCCCGCCGCCGGAGAAGTGCGGATCGGATGCAATCACTTTATGGCTGGGGGCTTTGTTGCCGCCGTAGTCCAGAGGCTTTCCCAGCAATATCCGCAAATCGTGTTTCATCTCGTCACCGCGCAAGCGGAGGCGCTGCATCGCCAATTGATGGAGCGTAACGTCGATCTCCTGGTGGCAGCTAAATGGGGTTCGCCATTGGATGAGCGGCTCGAGTTCGAACCTCTGTTTGATGACCAATATGCGATCGTGGCAGGTGCGCAAAATCCGTGGGCTCGCAGGCGCAAGATCGAACTTGCTCAGTTGGTGAACGAACCATGGGTGCTGTCGCCACCCGGTAGCGTGACTGCATCGCTTGCAATGGAAGCCTTTCGCGCCTGCGCGCTCGATTACCCCCGCACGATTGTCGTCACCGAATCCCCGCAGGCACGGTTCAATCTTCCGGCGACCGGACCCTTTCTCACGCTGTTGTCGGGTTCCGCGTTGAGATTTTCCGCCAGGCGCACGGAGGTCAAGACATTGCCCGTCCGGCTTTCAGTGGCGCCCGTGCCTAACGGAATTGTGACCCTGAAGAACCGCACGCTCACCTCCGTCGCCCGGCTCTTCATCAAGCACGCCCGCGAGGTCGCGAAGGTCTTGGCAAAGCCAAAATGAATGAAGCCTTGTCATCTACTAGCCATGGCTGGCATCGGCGCGCATTACTCTCCACATCCTAGAAATTCAGCAGCTTCGCCGCGTTGTTGTAGGCGACGTCGGCGCGCAGCCCTTCGTCCATCGGCGCGGCATCCATGAACTCGGCGGCGCCCGCCGAGTCGAACGGATAGTCGGCCGAAAACATCACGCGGTCGCGGCCGAGCGCGTCGAGCGAGCAGCGCACCGGCGGCATGTCGTACATGCCGGACAGCGTCACCCAGACATTTTCCTTCAGATACTGCGAGGGCGGCTTCGGCAAATTCCAGCCGTATGGTGCCGAACGGCTGTCGAAACGCCAAAGCTGGAACGGCAACGTCTCGCCGAGATGGCCGAGCACCAGCCGCGCCTTCGGATAGCGATGGAAAACGCCGCCGCAGATGAGGCGCAGCGCGTGCGAGCCGGTTTCCACGCCCCAGCCCCACATCGGCCGCGCCAGCACGTTGTAACCTGCGACCGCCGCCAGCGGCTTCACCGGATCGGCCGGGTGCAGGTAGATCGCCGCCGCCAAATCCGCGGCGCGTTCCCAGAACGGATCGTAGCAGCGGTCGTCGAGATATTTGCCGTTGGTGTGGCCGTCGATCATGGCGCCGCGGAATCCCAGCTCGCGCATGCAGCGTTCGAGCTCGTCGGCGGCGGCCTTCGGGTCCTGCATGGCGAGATGAGCGAAACCGGAATAGCGCTGCGGGCGCTTCTGCACCTCGCGGGCGAGGACATCGTTCGACGCGCGCGCCTTGCGCACGGCGGTCGCGGTATCCGGCTCGACCTGCACGCCGGGCCCGGCGATCGACAGCACCACGCGCGCGATGCCCGCCTTATCCATCATTTGCAGGCGCTGCTCGCCAAAATTCGTAAGCGCGGCATAAAGCTGCGCGGTTTTTGCCGGCGCCACGTCCACCATGGTCGGCCGCCAATAGGGCTCGGTCGCCGGATCGAGAAAATGCTCTTCGAGCGCGATTTTTTTGACCATGGCGTTCCCTCTGCGACCGGCGGCGCGCCGGCTTATTTTTTCGTTTTTACCTGTACCGCATATTGGGCTATCGTGTACCATCATGCAAGGCGGGCGGACCGCCGCTTCAGTACCGAGTTGCCGCCGATGAACCGCCACGTCACCAACGACAAGAGCCAGGTGCAGGTCATCGCCCGCGCGGCCACCATCCTGCGCGCGCTTGAAGATGAAAATGCCGGGCTCAGCCTCGGCCAGATCGCGCAGCGCGTGAACCTCGCACGCTCGACCGTGCAGCGCATCGTCTCGGCGCTGGAAACCGAAAAGCTCGTGATCGCGGCGACGCCGAACGGCCGCGTGCGGCTCGGGCCCACGATCATGCGGCTCGCGGCTTCCGTGCGCAGCGATTTCATCGCCATGGCGCGGCCGTTCCTCGAGCGCCTGAGCGAGGAGTTGCACGAAACGGTCGACCTCTCGACGGTGAAAAAAGACCATCTGGTGTTCATAGACCAGGTGATCGGGCCGCAGCGCTTGCGCACGGTTTCGGCGGTCGGGGAAACCTTTCCGCTCCACTGCACCGCCAACGGCAAGGCCTATCTCGCGCATCTGACCGACGCGAGCGTCGAGGCGCTGATCGGCCGCAGCTACGAGCCGCGCACGACGAAGACGCTCACCCGCTTCGACGCCCTCGTCGCCGACCTCAAGGCGGCGCGCCGCGCCGGCGTCGCCTACGATCGCGAGGAGCATACACTCGGCATCTGCGCGGTCGGCGTCGCCATGCGCGACCCGCTCGGCAACGCCGTCGCCATTTCGGTGCCGGTGCCGACGCAACGCTTCCAGGACCGGCAGGCGCTGATCGCCGAACGGCTGCTCGCCGCGAAGCGCGCCATGGAGACGCATATGAATTCCGCCGCCGCCTGAGCTAGGCTCGGGCAAACCAAACAAGCGCGAATGCGCGCAAAACACAGAGGGAGGATGCCGTGGCCAAAAGAATTCGCGGCGTGATGTTTGAAGAAAATCTCAAAAACAGCATGGGGCTGGAATTCTACAACCTGTCCCATCGCTTCGGTTACCAGTCGCCGAATTGGCCCTATTTCGAAGACGTCAAGATCGAGCGCATCCACTACATGGCCAAGTCCGGCGTGCTGTCGCAACGCATCACCACCTCGATGCACAACACCACGCATATCGACGCGCCGGCGCACGTCGTGCAGGGAACGCCGTTCATCGACGAGGTGCCGCTGCCGCATTTCTTCGGCTCTGGTATCGTGGTGTCGATCCCGAAAAACAAATGGGAGCCGATCACCGGCGACGACCTGGAAAAGGCCTGCGGCAAGATCGTGCGTCCGCGCGACGTAGTGATCGTCAACACCGGCTGGCACAAGTTCTATGAGGACTCGGAAGACTACTTCTGCCGCGCCCCCGGCTTCGTGCCCTCAGCCGGCGAATGGTTCGTCAAGAAGAAGGTCAAGGTGGTCGGCCACGACACGCAGGCCAACGATCATCCGCTCGCGACCGCCATCGGTCCGCAGCGCAACGGGCCTTTGCACCCTCACTTGGCCGACGAATATCGCGAATGGTCCGGCGGCCGCGACTGGAAGGACGATTTCCCGGAATGGGAGCCGGTGCACCGCATCCTGTTCAAGAACGGCATCATGGGCATCGAGAATGTCGGCGGCGACATCGACAAGGTCACGGGCAAGCGCGTCACCTTCGCTTACTTCCCGTGGAACTGGGAGCGCGGCGACGGCTGTATCGTGCGCCTGGTCGCCATCGTCGATCCGAGCGGCAAATATCGCATCGAGCGCGGGAGGAGTTACTAATGCACGTCAAACGCTTTGCGGACGCCAAGCCTTACGAGGCGCCCAATCACCGCAACTATACGTCGCTGCGCATGTTCGGCGCCGAAGCCGGCGGCACCAAGGGCCTGGTGTTCGGCTATTCGCATTTCCTGCCGGGCGGCGGCGCCGGTCCCGACGCTTCGCCGCCGGAAAAAGTCTATTTCGTATTGCGGGGCGAACTCACGGTGATCGTCAACGGCAAGGAGACGGTGCTCAAGGCAAACGATTCCTGCGTGATCGAGCCGAATGAGACGCGCGAAATCATCAACCGTGGCAACGAGGTTTGCAGCATCGTGGTCGCGGTGGCGATGCCGCCGAAATGACTGTCGCTCCGGGGCGCGGCCGAAGGCGGCAAGCCCGGAATTCATGGACGCCGGACCGGGAAGCGGGGATCTGGGCCCGCACCCGCGTCGGAGAATGCCGAGGAGACAAAGAATGTCCGATGCCTTTCTGAAAAATCCGCTGTCGCTGTTCGACATCAAGGGCAAGACCGCGATTGTCGCCGGTGCCTCGGGCGCCTTCGGCGCGCTCTCGGCCAAGACGCTCGCCGGCGCCGGCGCCAATGTCGTGCTGGCGGCGAGCAAGCAGGACGAGTTGAAAAAGGTCGCGGCCGAATGCGAGGCGCTCGGCGCCAGGACGGCGATCGTTGCGTTGCGGCCGAGTTCGGAAGAAAACTGCGATAAGATCGTCAAGGCGGCGGTCGACAAATTCGGCCGCGTCGACATCCTGGTGGTCGCTTCCGGTCTCAACAAAGTGTCCAAGATCGTCGACCAGAAGGTCGAGGACTTCCTCGATGTCATGGACGCCAACGTCAATCAGTCGTGGCTGATGGCGCGCGCCGCCGGCCGGCAGATGCTCAAGCAGGGCGGCGGCGGCAAGGTGATCCTCACCTCCTCAGCGCGCGGGCTGCTCGGCCATCCCGCCGGTTACACGGCCTATTGCGCCTCCAAATCGGCGGTTGACGGCATCACCAAAGCACTCGGCTGCGAATGGGGCGACACCGGCATCACCGTGAATGCGCTCGGCCCGACGGTGTTCCGCTCGCCGCTCACCGCCTGGATGTACGAGGACACCGAGCGGGCGCAGACCGTGCGCAAGGGCTTCCTCGCGCGCGTGCCGAAAGGTCGCCTGGGCGAGCCGGAAGACCTCGCCGGCCCGCTGTTGTTCCTCGCCTCCAAGGCGTCCGACTTCTACACCGGCCACATCCTTTATGCCGACGGCGGCTACACGGCGGGCTAAACGATGACAAAAGCGCGCATCGCGGTGATCGGCGCCGGCCTGATGGGCCACGGCATCGCCCAGGTGTTCGCGCTCGCCGGTCACGACGTGACGATCTACGACGCGAGCAAGCCGAGCCTCGACAGCGCCAAATCGCGCATCCTCGCCAACCTGAAGGATCTCGGCGACGACCAGAGCGCGGTCGAGCGGGTGACGCCGGTCGCCGACCTCGCCGCCGCAGTGCGCGAGGCCGATTATGTGGTGGAAGCAGTGCTCGAGGATTTGCCGCTCAAGCAGAAACTGTTCGGCGAGATCGAAAAGCACGTGCGGCCGGACACAATCCTCGCCAGCAATACATCGGTCATTCCCATCACCGACATCATGCGCGGATTGCAGCGCCGCGAGCGCGCGCTCGGCACCCATTGGTGGAACCCGCCGTTCCTGGTGCCGCTGGTCGAGGTGGTCGAGACGCAGTGGACCTCGCCGCAGACGGTTCGCTTCACCATGGAATTGCATACCGCCGCCGGCAAGACGCCGGCGCACGTGAAGAAAGATGTCGCTGGCTTCATCGGTAACAGGCTGCAACATGCGCTGTGGCGCGAGGCGATCGCGCTGGTCGAGAATGGCATCTGCGACGCAAAGACCGTCGACGACGTGATCAAGGCGGCATTCGGCCGGCGACTGCCGGTGCTCGGCCCGCTGGAGAACGCCGACATGGTTGGCACCGATCTGACGCTGGCGATCCACAAGACCGTGCTGCCGGCAATCGACAGCCGGCCCGGCCCGTCGCCCTACCTGGAAAAGCTGGTGGCCGACGGCAAGCTCGGCTTCAAGTCGGGTGAAGGCTTTCGCGAGTGGTCGCCCGCAGAACAGACGGAATTGCGCATGAAAGTCCTCAAACATCTAAAAATGGCAAGAGAGGAAGACGCAAGGAAATGAGCAATCTCACTCGGCCTTCGTGCCGAGGCGGAATCCAGGCATCGCAAAAATCAAAGAGGAGGAAGCAATGACCGATCGCAAGACGATTTCCCGCCGCACTCTCGTGAAAACCGGTCTCGGCGCCCTCGCCGCGCCGGCCATGTCGGGCGTGTTGCCGGCGCAAGCGCAATCGAACGTGATCAAAGTCGGCCATGTCAGCCCGCGCACCGGGCCGCTCGCCGGGTTCGGCGAGGCCGATGGTTTCATTCTCGATCAGGTTCGTGCCATCCTCGCCAAGGGCATCGTCGCCGGCGGCAAGACCTACAAGGTCGAGATCATCTCCAAGGACAGCCAGTCGAGCGCGAGCCGCGCCTCCGAAGTCGCCGCCGAGTTGATCCTCGGCGACAAGGTCAACCTCCTGATCGGCTCCGGCACGCCCGACACGACCAACCCGATTTCGGACCAGGCGGAAGTCAACGAGGTGCCCTGCGTCACCACCAACTGCCCGTGGCAGCCTTATTTCTTCGGCCGCAAGGGCGACCCGGCCAAGGGGTTCAAATGGACCTATCTGTTCTTCTGGGGCCTTGAGGATGTGATCGGCTCGTTCCTGGCGCTGTGGGAAGAGTTGCCGCACAACAAGGTGATCGGTTGCCTGTTCCCCAACGACGCCGACGGCAATGCCTGGGGCGACCCCGAGCACGGCGTGCCGCCGGCCTACACCAAGGCCGGCTACAAGCTGATCGACCCCGGCCGCTATCAGCCGATGAACAACGATTTCACCTCGCAGATTTCCGCGTTCAAGGCGGCCGGCGCCGAGATTGTGACCGGCGTGATGATTCCGCCGGACTTTGCCACGTTCTGGTCGCAGGCGGCGCAGCAGGGCTTCAAACCCAAGATCGTCACCATCGGCAAGGCGCTGCTGTTCCCCTCGGTGATCGATTCGCTCGGCGCGCGCGGCAACGGGCTCTCCAGCGAAATCTGGTGGTCGCCCAACCATCCGTTCAAGTCAGGGCTGACCGGACAAAGCTGCCAGGCGCTCGCCGACGCCTATACCAAGGCGACCGGCAGGCCCTGGACGCAGCCGATCGGCTTCCAGCACGCGCTGTTCGAAGTGGCGATCGACGTGCTCAAGCGGACGAAGAATCCGAACGATCCGAAATCGATCCTCGATTCGATCGTCGCCACCAACTACAAATCCATCGTCGGGCACGTGCAATGGACCGGTAAGCCGGTCAAGAATGTCACCAAGACGCCGCTCGTCGGCGGACAGTGGCAGAAGAAGGGTGACAAGTTCCAGCTCGTCATCACCGAGAACAAGACGGCGCCGGAAATTCCGGTCGGCGGCAAGCTGCAACCGCTCGCCTGACCGGGTCCGTCACGCAGGGTCGTGGCCGGGCGCCGTCCGGCCACGGCCGCCTGAATCCACACAGTGGGAGGCTGTCCGATGCCCACGGAAACGACACCGCTACAGAAGAAAAAAGAAGCCTTCGCCGCCCGGCCGGAAACGACCGGGACGCTGAGCGTCGCCAAACCGCAGACCGGCGCGGAATACATCGCGTCGCTGCGCGACGACCGCGAAGTGTTCATCTACGGCGAACGGGTCAAGGACGTCACGACGCATCCTGCCTTCCGCAACACGGCGCGCATGGTCGCGCGCCTCTACGACGCGCTGCACGATCCCAAGCGGAAAAGCAAATTGGTCGTGCCGACCGACACAGGCAATGGCGGCGTGACGCATCCGTTCTTCAAGGCACCGAAAAACCAGGCCGATCTCATCGCCGGGCGCGACGCCATCGCGGAATGGGCGAAGATCACCTACGGCTGGATGGGCCGCGCTCCCGACTACAAGGCGGCGTTCCTCGCGACGCTGGGCGCAAACGCCGAGTTCTACGCGCCGTACGAGGAAAACGCGCGGCGCTGGTACAAATTCAGCCAGGAGCGCGTCCCCTTCATCAATCACGCCATCATCCACCCGCCGGTCGATCGCGACCGGCCGCCGAACGAGGTCAGCGACGTTTGCGCGCATGTCGAGAAGGAGACCGACGCCGGCATCGTCGTCTCCGGCGCCAAGGTGGTTGCCACCGGCTCGGTGCTGACCAACTACACTTTCGTCGCGCACCACGGCCTGATCCCGGTGCAGGACAAGAAATTCGCCGTGGTGTTCATGGTGCCGACCAATGCGCCGGGCGTGAAATTCATCTGCCGCACGTCGTACGAAATGACGTCGACGGTCATGGGCAGCCCCTTCGACTATCCGCTCTCCAGCCGGCTCGACGAGAATGACGCCGTTTTCATCATGGATAAGGTGCTGGTGCCGTGGGAGAACGTGTTCGTCTACAACGACATCGAGAAAGCCAATAATTTCTTTCCGCGCACCGGCTTTCTGCCGCGCTTCGTGGTGCACGGCTGCACGCGCCTTGCCGTCAAGCTCGATTTCATCTGCGGCCTGTTGCTCAAGGCGACGGAGGCGGCGGGCACCAAGGACTTTCGCGGCGTGCAGGCCAATGTGGGCGAGGTGATCGCCTGGCGCAATCTGTTCTGGGGGCTCTCGGATGCCATGGTGCGCGATCCCAAGCCATGGATCGGCGACTATGTGCTGCCCAACATGGACCCGGGCAACGCTTACCAGATCATCGCCACGATGGCCTATACGCGCGTCAAATATCTCATCGAGCAGACCGTCGCCTCGGGACTGATCTATCTCAACAGCCATTCCCGCGATTTCAAGAATCCGGAAATCCGTCCCTATCTCGATCAGTATCTGCGCGGCTCCAACGGCTACAAGGCCGAGGAGCGGGTGAAGCTGCTCAAGCTGTTATGGGACGCGCTTGGCAGCGAGTTCGGAGGGCGGCACGAGCTTTATGAAATCAATTACGGCGGTTCGACCGAGGAAATCCGCCGCTACTGCCTGTTCGGTGCGCAGGCGTCCGGAAATGCCGACAGGTTCAGGGGGTTTGCCGAAGCCTGCATGGCCGAGTACGACCTGGAAGGATGGAAAGTGCCCGATCTCAGCGACCCGGGAGACCTCAGCTATCACGCGCTGCGCGGACCAAAGTAGTTGACGCCGCGCGTGAGTGACCGCCGCATGCCCACCATCCTCGCGCTGGAAAACATCTCGAAGCGGTTCGGCGCGGTGGTGGTGGCCGAGGGCATCGACCTCGCGCTCGCCGAGGGCGAGGCGCTCGGCATCATCGGGCCGAACGGCGCCGGCAAGACCACGCTGTTCGGCATCGCCACGGGCACGGTCGCGCCCGACGCCGGCCGCGTCGTCTACGCCGGGCAGGACATCACCCGGCTGCCGCCCGAACGGCGCTGCCGCCTGGGGCTCGCGCGCTCGTTCCAGATTCCGCAGCCGTTTTCCGGCATGACCGTGTTTGAAAACGTGGTCGTGGCGGCGGCCTTTGCCGGCAACGCCAGCGAGGCCTCGGTGTACGATGCCTGCGCCGACCTGCTCCTGCGCTGCGGACTCGCCGACAAGGCCAACCGGCGCGCCGGCGGCCTCACGCTGCTCGACCGCAAACGCCTTGAACTCGCCCGGGCGCTCGCCACCAGGCCGCGCGTGCTGCTGCTCGACGAAGTCGCCGGCGGACTGACGGAACACGAATGCGCCGTGCTCGTGGCGCTGATCAAGGCCGTGCGTGCCGGCGGCGTTTCGATCGTCTGGATCGAGCACGTCGTGCACGCCTTGCTCGCCACGGTCGACCGGCTCGCGGTGCTGCATGGCGGCAAGTTCATCGCCGAGGGCGACCCGGCAAGCGTCATCAAGAGCCCGCAGGTGGCGGAGATCTACATGGGGATTGCCGCCGATGCCTGATCCCCTGCTCGAGGTGCGCGCGATCGACGCCTATTACGGCGACTTCCAGGCGCTGTTCGGCGTCTCGCTCAAGGTCAATGCCGGCGAAGTGGTCGCGGTGATCGGCGCCAACGGCGCCGGCAAGAGCACGCTTTTGAAAAGCATCGCCGGCATGATGCAGCCGCGCCGCGGCGACATCCTGTTCGGCGGCACGGCCATCGGCGCGCAACCGGCCTTCTCGGTGGTCAAGCACGGCATCGCGCTGGTGCCGGAGGGCCGGCGGCTTTTTCCCTCGCTGACGGTCGAGGAAAACCTCAAGATCGGCGGGCAATCGCGGCGGCCGGGTCCGTGGACGCTCGCGCGTGTGTACGAACTGTTTCCGGTGCTGGGCGAGCGGCGCGACCAGCCGGCGCCGACGCTCTCCGGCGGCCAGCAGCAGATGTGCGCCATCGCGCGTGCGCTGATGGCCAATCCGCGTCTACTGTTGTGCGATGAGATCAGTCTCGGTCTTGCGCCGATCGTAGTGCGCGACATCTACGCGCAACTGCCGGCGATCGTCGGGGAAGGCCTGTCGCTGATCGTGGTCGAGCAGGATATCGCGCAGGCGCTGAAAGCCGCCGCGCAGGTCTACTGCCTGCAGGAAGGCCGTATCGCGCTGCATGGCCCGGCGCGCGAGATGACGCGCGAGCGCATTTCCGCGGCGTATTTCGGGGTGTGAGATGACATCGGAAGCCGCCGCAAGCGCGAGGCCGCCGCCATGACCGAATGGGTCAACGTCATCTTGCAAGGCGTCCTGATCGGCGGGCTCTACGCCATGTTCGCCGCCGGCCTTTCTTTGATCTTCGGCGTCATGCGACTCGTCAACATCGCGCATGGCGACCTGATCGTGCTAGCCGCCTATGTGGCGCTGCTGGTGACGCAAGGCGCCGGCCTCGACCCGCTCACCTCGCTGATCCTGGTGGTGCCGATCATGGCCGCGATCGGCTATGCATTGCAGCGCGGCCTGCTCAATTTCACGCTCGGCGAGGACCTGCTGCCGCCACTCCTGGTCACCTTCGGCCTGTCGATCATCATCCAGAACGGCCTGCTCGAACTGTTTACCGCCGACAGCCGCAAACTGCAGGCCGGCGCCATCGAGGTCGAGACTTTCCAGGTCATGCATGGCGTGTGGGTCGGCGTGTTGCCGCTGATCCAGTTCCTGGTGGCGGCGGCGGTGATTGCCGGGCTGCAAATCCTTTTCTACCGCACCGCGCTCGGGCGCGCCTTCCGTGCCACCAGCGACGACCAGGCGGTGGCGCAGTTGATGGGGCTCGACACCCGCCACGTGTTCGCCATGGCCATGGCGCTGTCGCTCGCCATCATCGCGATCGCGGGCGTGTTCCTGGCGGTGCGCTCCAATTTCGACCCGGCGATCGGCCCGGCGCGGCTGATCTTCGGCTTTGAGGCGGTGATCATCGGCGGCCTAGGCAATATGTGGGGCACGCTCGCCGGCGGCATCATCCTCGGCGTGTCGCAGGCGATCGGCGCGCAGATCGACCCGGGCTGGCAATTGCTCGCCGGCCATATTGTCTTCCTCGCCATCCTTGCGGTGCGGCCGCAGGGCCTGTTTCCGAAGGTGTCGGGATGAACCGGGTCGAGCATGCCACGCGTTCGAGCCGCATCGGCGTCGCCCTGATCGCCGCGACGCTGGTTGCGCTGGCGCTGGCACCGCTCTGGGGCGACCGGGCGACGCTGCGGTTGCTGTCCGAGATTTTCACTTTCGTGGCGCTGGCGAGCCTGTGGAACCTGCTCGCCGGCTATGCCGGGCTGGTCTCGGTCGGCCAGCAGGCCTTTGTCGGGCTTGGCGGCTATCTGCTGTTCGCGCTGGTGATCCTCGCCGGCGTGCACCCGCTCGTCGCCATCCTGGTCGCGGGGCCGATCGGCGCGCTGGTCGCCGTGCCGGTGGCGGCGCTGATCTTCCGCCTGCGCGGCGCCTATTTCGCCATCGGCACCTGGGTGGTGGCGGAGGTGTTCCGCCTCATCGCCTCGCAGATTGGCGTGCTCGGCGGCGGCTCCGGCATCAGCCTGCCGGCCGCCGCGGTGATCGCCATGGCGCCGAGCCGGCAGGCGCGCGAATTCGAAACCTACTGGCTGGCGCTGGCGCTGACCGTCGCCGTGCTCGGCGCGATCGTGGCGCTGCTGCGCTCGCGCCAGGGGCTCGCGCTCACCGCCATCCGCGACAACGAACTGGCGGCGCAGAGCAACGGCATCGACGTGACGCGCGTCAAATTCATCGTCTATGTGCTGACCGGCTTCGGCACCGCCATGATCGGCGCGCTCATTTTCCTGATGAAGCTGCGCATCTCGCCCGACACCGCGTTCAGCGTCAACGACTGGACCGCCTTCGTGATCTTCATCACGGTGATCGGCGGCATCGGCCGCATCGAGGGGCCGATCATCGGCACCATTATCTTCTTCGTGCTGCGCCAGGCCCTGGCCGATCTCGGCAGCCTTTATTTGCTGATGATGGGCGCGGTCGCCATCGTCGTGATGCTGTGGGCGCCGAAGGGCCTGTGGGGGCTGATCGCCGAACGCTTCGGCTGGCAGGCGCTGCCGCTGCAACGGCGCCTGATTGTCGCCGCGCCGGCGGAAAAAGCCGGGGGCAAGCCGTGAGCACGATCGTCGACATTTACTGCCACATCTATCCGGACCGCTTCTTCCGGGAAATGACGCGCGTGGCGCCGAACCTCGAGAACATCGGCAAGCGCCTGCGCGGCATCGCCAAGCTGTTCGATCTCGACGCCCGGTTCAGGGAGATGGACGAGTTCGGCGACTACCGGCAGATCATCTCGCTGCCCAACCCGGCGATCGAAGACATCGCTACGCCCGACGTCGGCCTTCAGCTTGCGCGCATCGCCAACGATTCGATGGCCGAGCTGTGCCGCAAGCATCCGCAACGGTTCCCGGCTTTCGCGGCCGCGCTGTGCATGACCGACGTCGAGGGCTCGCTCAACGAGGCGCGGCGCGCCATCAAGGATCTCGGCGCGCGCGGCGTGCTGCTTTACACGAATGTCGCCGGCGAGCCGCTCGACCAGCCGAAATTCGAGCCGATCTTCGCCTTGATGGCCGAGCTCGATCTGCCGATCTGGCTGCATCCGGTCGGCACCGCGGCGATGCCCGACTATCCGGCCGAGAAGAAATCGCGTTTCGAGATGTGGTGGTGCTTCCATTGGCCGTATGAGACCTCCGTCGCCATGGTGCGCATGGTGTTCAATGGGCTGCTCGACCGTTATCCCCGCCTCAAGATCATCACCCACCATCTCGGCGGCATGATCCCCTATTACGACGGCCGCGTCGGAGCGGGCCTGAAAGTGCTCGGCCAGCGCACCTCCGATGAGGATTATTCGAAAATCCTGCCGTCGCTGAAGCGGCCGCACATGGATTACCTGCACGACTTCTACGCCGACACCGCCATGTTCGGCGGCGGCGTGGCGGGAACGCGCTGCGGCTATGAATTCTTCGGCGCCGACCGCGTTGTGTTCGCGACCGACACGCCGCTCGGGCCGATCGCCCCCACGATCAGGACCGTGCGGGAACTCTCCCTGACGCCGGCCGACGAGCGCAAACTCTTCTGCGGCAATGCCGAAGCTTTGCTGAAAATGAAGTTCTAGGCCGCCCGGCGCCGTCAGGCGGCGGCAGCCGGTTTTTTCTTTTTCCTGGTCTCGCTCGAGCCGATGCCGTGCACCGGCGTCCAGCTCGGCGGATCGCTCGCCGGGAAGCTTTCGTCGGAATTAACCACGACGTTGTCTTCGTCCTGTTCGATGCGCCGGCGTTCCTCGTCGAGATGGCGTCTCGGTTTTTCCATCATCGTAAGCTCCTAAAGGGCCAAAAGGCCGCCGTTCCGGCGGCCGGTTTCCTTCGTGACAATAACCGCGAAGCGCCCCGCCCGGTTCCATGGGCGCAATCAGAACACCCGATTCTGCGGCGGTTCGTTCCTGAGCAGAACGCGCTCGACATTCTGCCACGCCGAGCGGAACAGGGTGGACGAGGATTGGCGCGTCACGCCGGCAATATGCGGGGTCAGCAGCAACCGCCGCGCCGCCTCTCCGTCGAGCTTGAACAGCGGATTGTCCGCGGCCGGCGGCTCGGCCGAATAGACGTCGACCGCGGCGCCGCCGAGCCGGCCGGCGCGCAGATGCGCGGCGAGCGCCGCTTCGTCCACCACCCCGCCGCGCGAGGCTTGGATCAGCACCGCGGCCGGCTTCATGAGCGACAGTTCGCGCTCGCCGATCATGCCAGTGGTCGCCGGCAGCAGCGGCACATGCAGGCTGACGATATCGGCGGCGGCGAGCAGCGCATCGAGCGACATTGGCTTGGCGCCGATGGCCTCGCCCGCTTTGCCGTCGCGCGGCGCCGGATCGTGGTAGCAGACGCGGCAGCCCAATGCCGCGAAGGCCTGTGCAACCGCCATGCCGATGGTGCCGAAGCCAACGAGGCCGGCCAGCAGGCCGTCGAGCCCGGCGAGATTGTCCGCCACCATGCGGGCGCGGAAGGCGATGTAATTGCCGGCCTTGAGCTCGGCGTCGGACCAGGCGAAGCGGCGCAGCAGGGTCGCGGCGGCGGTCACCGCATATTCGGCGACCGCGCCGTTGCTGCCGCCTGCCACGTTCGCGACCGCAATGCCGAGCCGCGTCAGCGTTTCGCGGTCGAGACGGTCGACGCCGGCGCCGGTGATCTGCACCAGCTTGAGGCCACTGCCCTCGAACAGCGGCGGCGCGAGTTTCGGCCCGACCGCCGGAATGACGAGGGCGGCGGCGGCCCGCATCAAGGCCCGCACGTCGGCATCGTCCGGCTTGCGATACGTCACGCGCAGCGTCGCCGGCGCCGCAGCATCGACGCGCGTGAAATCGGCCTCGGGCCGCAGGCATAAGACGTCGGTGCTCATGGGCGCTTCAATTCAGAAATCGGGGAAGCTGTCGGTCGAAGAAACGATGTCGGGCGTCGGGAAAAAGCAGAGCAGGACGAGCGGCTCGCCGCCGGTATTGCGGGTAACGTGCTTCTCCTCCGGCGGAACCAGCACGGCGTCGCCCGGCCCGATCGCGAACTCGCCGCTTTCGCTGCGCATGCGCCCCACGCCGCGCAGCACGTAGATGCATTCCTCGTAGCCGTGATGCAAATGCGGGCCGCGCAGGCTTTCGCCCGGCTTCTGCACCGGGATTTCGACGACGCGGAAGGTGATTTTGGAGTCGATCTCGCCCGACACCATCTCCAGCACGGCACGTCCGGTCAGGACGAGCCGCTTGCCCTCTCCGCGCTTGAGCAGCCGCGCCATCAGATCGCCTGCCGCAGCCGCCTGACCTCGGCGGTGCCGCCCTGCACGGCGTCGAGCTCACGGAAGATGTCGGCCGCTTCGCGCGCGATGGCATCGGCGATGTCGGTGAGCATGCGCGCGCCCTTTTCGGCGGTCGCGTGCTGCGGGCTGCCGAACCAGCCGGTCGGCGCAATCGAGCGGATATCGGTGAGCACCGGCTGATAGCTGCGTGTGCGGCGCAGCTTGTCCATCTTGTGGCCGTGGCCGTGATCGGAGGAATAATCGATGCGGTCGAGATGCACGAGCTCCGGCCGGAACGCCAGCACGGCCAGCGCCTCGATCTCGCCACCGTGGGTGAGGCCGTTGCAGGTCTTGCCGTAAAGCTCCTCGGCGACGTAGCAGGCCTGCACCGTCAGCACGCTCATGCCGTGATCGCGGTGCAGCGATTCGGCGGCAATCGCCAGCGACGGGATGTTGCCCTCGTGCCAGTTAAGGATGAGCAGCCGTCTCGCGCCATGGCGGGCGGTGGAGACGCAGGTTTCGACCGTGACCCGCATATAAGTATCGGGCGTGAAGGTGACGGTGCCTTCGAACGGCATATGCATCGGCGTCACGCCGAAGGGCGTTGCCGGCAGCACCAGCCCATCCATGCGCCCGGCGACGGCGGCGGCGATGACGTTGGCGGCGAAGGAGTCGGTGCCGGTCGGCAGATGCGGCCCGTGCTGCTCGACGCTGCCGGCGGGCAGGATGACCAGCGGATTGGCCTTAAGCTGCGCGGCGATCTCCGGCTGCGTCAGCTCGATGAAATACCGGCTAGGCAACATGGATTTTCCTCGTCGCGGCCCGCGCGCGGGCTTCGTCGATGATGTCCGCGATACGGATGTATTTGCCCTGGTTGTCGATCGAGCGCAGCGCCGCGTTGACCACGGCCACCGCGACATTGCCGTTATGCGCGGTCAGCTCGTTGGCCGTGCCCGTGCGGCAGCTATGCGCGAACATTTCAAGCTCGGCGACGAACATGTCGCTTTCCGGCACCTTGAGGTCCTCGCGCCGGCCGTAGCCGTCCTTGCCGCGCTGGATGTAAAGCTGCGACGACAGATGCAGCTTGCCCGGCGTGTCCCAGGTGGAGAAATCGGTCTCGCTGTGCATCAGGCCCTTGGCGCCGAAGACGCGCACCGAAAACACGCCCGGCGACGTCCACGAGGAGCCGACATAGCCGAGCTTGCCGTCGGCAAAGCGCAGCGTTGTCATCGACTGGTCGTCGACTTCGGCGCCGACCGGGGAAAGCTTCGAGGCCATCGAGCTCGCCTCGACGATTCCGCCGCCGAGATAATGCAGGATGTCGAACTGGTGGATGGCGAGCTGCGAGAGCGGCCCGCCCGGCGCCTTGGCCTTGTACCAGCGCCAGGTATTGGGCGTGAGCTCGAGCGCCCTCTCGTTGGAGAAATTCGCCTCCATGAACGCGACGCGGCCGAGTTCGCCGGCGTCGATCGCCTCACGGATGCGCCGGATGCTGCCGAGCAGCCGCGCGCTGTGGCCGACGGTGACGGTGACGCCGCAGCTCTTTTCCAGCGCTTCGATTTCAAGACCGTCCTCGAGCGTGGCGGCAATCGGCTTTTCGGTATAGACGTGCTTGCCGGCCCTGGCAATTTCACTCGCCACCGGCAGGTGCTGCTCGTTGGGAACCGTCACGATCACGCCGCGAATCTGCGGATCGGACAACAGCGTCTTCATGTCCGGCACGCCGCGAACGCCGAACTCCTGCTCGAAGGCATGGCGCTTGTCCTCGCTGCGGCTATAGCCGGCGACGATCTTGAGCTTGTTTGATTTTGCCACCGCGCGGGTGAGCACCTTGGCCCAGCGGCCCAGCCCCACGATACCGAGCCTGACCGGTTCGCCGCTCATGCGCAGTCCTTTCCCTGCCGCCGTCTCAGTTGGCGGTCGCCTGGGCGCCGCCGGCCTTGGACGCCGGATCGCCGAATTCCGCCGAAAGCGCGCGCGTGGCGGCGTTGACCTCGTCGCGGATGCGCGCGATGTGCTCGTCGGTCGCCCGCATGGTCGGCGTCGATGCGCTGATCCCGCCGATCACCGTGCCGGCCTGGTCGCGGATCGCGGCACCGACGCAAATGACGCCCGGCAGAAATTCCTCGCGATCGATGGCGTAGCCGTGGCGGCGCACGGTGCGCAGCGATTCAACGAAAGCCGGAAACTCCGTGATGGTCTTGTCGGTGAAGCGCTTCATGCCGCCGGTGAGGATGCGGCGAATTTCGTCCTCGGGCAGCCAGGCGAGGATCGCCTTGCCGATCGAGGTCGCGTGCGGCGCTTCCATGACTCCGATCTTGCCGGTTCCGACGCGCACGGCGTGATGCGATTCGCGCACGGCGAGCGTGACCACCGCGTCGCCCTGTAGCGCCGCGAGATGCACGGTCTCGCCGGTCGCCTGGTTGATCGCCTCCAGATAGGGCTGCGCCCGGCGCGGCAGATCGACCTGCAGGCAGGCGTGGCCAAGATAGAGGATGCGGGCGCCCAGCGCATAGAGCCGGCGGCCCGGCACCTTGGCGGCAAAGCCGCGCTGGATCAGCGTCGCCAGCAGGTGATGGCAGGTGGAAATGTTGAGCCCGGTGCGGATCGAAAGGTCTGTCAGCGAGGCTTCGCCGCCGGCTTCGGCGATGGTTTCCAACAAAAACAACGCGCGGTCGACCGACTGGATATTGTGGCGGTCGCCGGCGGCACGGGCTTGCGGCGCGCGCGCCTTGGTCCCCGGCTTCGGCAAGGTGGTGGCATCCATGGTTTCGTTTCTCCCCGGGGCACAAGGGAAATAGCCCGCCACCATCAAGTCAAGGGCGTTTTCAGAATGGGCCAACTCAATTTCAAATCATGAAAATGCGAAATAAGGCGGTCTATCGCGGGTGCGAGGCCCTTTTCGCCCCAGCGGTCAGGGCTTGGCGAACCCCAGCTCGATCTCGATGGCGCCGCAGAGCATCTGCCCGAGGGCGATGTGCATTTCCTGGATGCGGGCCGTGGTGTCGGACGGCACCACCAGCAGGTGATCGGCAAGCCCGGTCATGTCGCCGCCGCCTTTGCCGCCGAGCGCCGCGGTGACGAGCTTCATCGCCCTCGCCTGACGCAGCGCCGCGACGATGTTCGGGCTTTTGCCCGAGGTCGAAATGGCGATGGCGACGTCGCCCGGCCGGCCCAGCGCCTCGATCTGGCGCGCAAAGACCTTGTCGAAGCCGAGATCGTTGCCGGCGGCGGTGAGCGCGGAGGTGTCGGTGGTCAAGGCGATTGCCGCGATGGCGGCGCGGTCGGCCTTGTAACGGATGGTCAGCTCGGTCGCGAGATGCTGGGCGTCGGCAGCGCTGCCGCCATTGCCGAAAAACATGAGTTTGCCGCCGCCGCGGATCGAAGCGACGCAAGCCGCGACCAGTCCGGCGAAGGCCGCGGACAACGCCGCCTCGCTGCGCCGCGCCACCTCGTGATGTTCGGCGAATTCGGCCTTGAAAAATTTTGAAAGGTCCACGCGCAATCCCCTTATGCGGCCTCGCCGCCATTCGAAGTAAAAATCTTTCGTGGCGCGTTCATGGTCAGGCGACGACGTTCGCGTTGGTGAGGAAACCCCAGACGTCCACCACCGGCTTGCCGCCGAGACTGGCGTTCCTATAGACCGAATGCGGCGTGCACAGAATCAATATATCGCAGCGCGCGACAACCTGATCGAGCGGCAGCAGCGAGGCATCGGCGGTGACAAAGGGATCGGTGGTCAGCACGGCGCCGGCGCATGTTTGCAGCGCGCGCTTGAGCTTGTAGCTCAGCGACGCGCGGGTGTCGTCGATCTCGGCCTTGAACGCCATGCCCAGCAGCCCGACCGTCATGGCGCCGAGGTCGTAGCGGCTGCGCAGGTCCTCGACCAGTTGCAGCACGAGGCCTTCGTTGACCTGCATGGCGGCGTCGCCGAGCGCGAATTGATTGGGCGCAAAAGCGGCAAGTTGCGTCATGTCTTTCAACAGGCAGGGACCGCCGACAAAACCGGGGCCGGGTAAATTCCTGGCGCGCGGATAGTTGTGCTTCATCGCCTTGACGATTGCCTGATAATCGGCGCCCGCCGCCTTGGCGATCGTGTAGAGCTGGTTGGTGGCGGCGAATTCGATATAGCGATAGGCATTGTTGAACAGTTTGGCGAGCTCGGCCTCAAGCGGGTTGACGACGACGAGTTCGGGCGCAATTCGCCCGAACAGCTCGGCCGCTTCCCGCTCGGCTTCCGGCGACGTGGCGCTGACGATCTGCGGCATCTCGCGCAATTCCTTGACGGCGAACCCCTGCACCACGCGCTCCGGACAATACGCGACCCGGTTCTTGCGGCCGAGCCGCTTGAGATAGCCGTCGAGCCAATCGGTGGTTCCGGGATAGAGCGTCGAGCGCAACACCAGCAACTGGTCGTCCGATATATACGGCAGCAGACCGTCGATGCACTGCTGGACCGCGGCTTGCACCGAATTTAGCAATTCGTCGGCCGGCGTGCCGATGGCAACGATGATCGGGCCGATGCGCGTGATGCCTTCGGCCGACGAGGTGAACACCAGCCGGTTGTTGGCGAGCGCCTTGGCCAGCGCCGGCGCCGCATCGTGCTCGACGAAGGGCAGCCTGCCCGAGCGCAAGGTCGCCAGCCCTGCTTCGTTGAGGTCGTTGACATTGACCGTCAGCCCGCTCTCGGCAAAGGCGAGCACCAGCGGAATGCCGACATGGCCGGCGCCGCCGACCACGGTCAGATCGGCGCAGGCGGGGTCGGTCAGGCCGGCCTGGATGGTTCTGGTCGATGGATAGTTCAACGGCCGGCCTTCCTCTCGATGCGGCGAACTATAGCGTGAAACCGGCCGCTTTCCGACCCTTGGCAAGCGGGGATTCCATCCGGATTGCAGGCGTTTAGCCAGCAAACAGGCGGCCCTGGGGGCGGCTAAATTCATAGCAAAAGCGAGCGACACCCGGCCAATTCTGTAGCATGGTCGCGGCGATGCCGGTCCCTGCCATGCAATCCCCCGCCGACCAGCGGTCGCGGGCGCGCTTCCTGACCACGCTGCTGCTGCTCTGGCTCGCCGGCGCCGCCTTGCGGCTGACCATCCTTGCCGTGCCGCCGGTCATTCCGCTCATCCACGACGAGTTGAAACTCAACGCCACCCAGATCGGCATTCTCACCGGCCTGCCCTCGATGCTGTTTGCCATCGCGGCGGTGCCCGGCTCGCTGTTGATCGCCCGCCTCGGCGTGCGCAGCGCGCTGGTCGTCGGGCTCGGCCTTGCCGCAACCGGCGGCGCCCTGCGCGGCGCGTTTGCCGACGTGACCTGGCTCTACGCCATGACCATCGCCATGGGCGCCGGCGTCGCCGTGATGCAGGTGACCATGCCGCCGGCGGTGCGCGCCTGGTTTCCCGAGCGCATCGGCTTTGCCACCGCGATTTACACCAACGGCCTCCTGATCGGCGAAATCCTGCCGGTCGCGCTGATGCTCCCGCTGGTGCTGCCGCTGGTCGGCGGAAGCTGGCAATCCGCCTTCGTATTCTGGAGCGTGCCGGTCGTCGTTATCGCGGTAATGGTGCAGACGATGGCGCCGCCGCCACCGAGCAAGCCCGCGCGTGCTATGCGCCCGCGCTGGTGGCCGGACTGGCACAGCCACCTGATCTGGCGGCTCGGCATCATGCTGGGAACCACCAACGCCACATATTTCGCGACCAATGCCTTCCTGCCGGACTACCTGCGTGGCAATGGCCAAGGAGACTGGATCAGCGCCGCGCTGACCGGATTGAACATCGGGCAGATCCCGGCCTCGTTGCTGCTGCTTGCCGTCGCCGGCCGGCTGGAGCGCAAGGCCTGGCCCTACGTCGTCTGCGGTTTGCTCTGCGTGATTTCGACCGCCGGCATCGTGTTCGGATCGGGCGCCTGGATCGTCGCGGCGGCGACCTTGCAGGGCTTCGCCAATGCCGTGATTCTGATCCTCATTCTGGCGCTGCCGCCCTTACTCAGCGCGCCGGACGACGTGCATCGCGTCACCGCGGCGATGTTCACCATCAGCTACAGCTGCGCGGTGATCGTGCCGGTGATCAGCGGCTTTGCCTGGGACAGCAGCGGAATTGCCAGTACGGCCTTTGCACCGATCGCACTTTGCGGCATCGTGCTGGTCGTGCTGGCGCCGGCGATCAATCACGTAAAGCCGGCGGGAGAGGCAAACTAATGCGTCCGATTCCGGTGGGAGCGAGAGGCACCTATACGCTGCGTGTAATGCCGGCGCATCTCGCCAATCAGTTCAAGGACGGCAGCCTGCCGCAGGTGTTCGCTACGCCGATGATGGTGACGGCGATGGAGAATGCCGCGCTCAACGCGGTGCGCGGCTATCTCGACCCCGGCGAGAGCGCGGTCGGTACCGCCGTCGATATCCGCCATCTGGCGGCGACACCGGTCGGCCATCAGGTGACCGCCGAGGCCGAGGTGACCAAGGTCGACGGCCGCCGCATCGAATTCAAGGTGAGCGCGCGCGACGAGATCGAGCAGATCGGCAGCGGCACGCACGAGCGCATGGTGGTCGATATGGCGAGGCTCGAGCAGCGGCTGAAGGCGAAAAAGCCGGGCGGAGCAGCCGGCGGGCCCTAGCGTTGCGGCCTAGACCGCGACTTTGGTGAGGAAGCCCTCGACTTCGCCGCGCAGTTTGGCGGCTGCCTGCTCGACCGATTCCGCCGCAGCAAGCACGGTTTGCGCCGAATCCTGCGTTTCGGTGGTGGCGCCGGCCACCTCGCTCAGCACCGTGACGATCAGCTTGGCGCCATCGGCGGCGCCGGTCACGTTCTTCGATATTTCGCCGGTCGCGGCATTCTGCTGCTGCACCGACGCGGCGACGGCCATGGTGTAGCTCTCGATCTCCTGCATGCGACGGGCGATCCGTCCGATCGCTTCCACGGCCTTCGCAGTCGAACCCTGCACTTCCTCGATCTGGTTGGAAATATCCTCGGTCGCCTTCGCGGTCTGCACCGCAAGCGATTTGACCTCGGAAGCGACCACCGCGAAGCCGCGGCCCGCTTCGCCGGCGCGGGCCGCTTCGATGGTGGCATTGAGCGCAAGGAGATTTGTCTGCCCGGCGATGGTTCGGATCAGATTGGTTACGTCGCCGATTTTCTGCGCGCCGGCCGCCAGCGCGCCGATGTCCCGGTTGGTCACCTGCGCTTCGCCGACCGCGACCCGCACCACCTCGGTGGTCTGGTTGAGCCGCCGTCCAATCTCGGCGATCGAGCTCGACAGTTCTTCGGCGGCAACCGCCGCGGTCTCGACATTGATCGAAGCCTCGTTCGACGTGTGCACCGCGCTTTCGGCGCGTTGCGAAGTATGGCCCGATGCCTTGAACAGGCTCGCAGCCGTCGTGCGCATTTCCCCGGCGCTGTCGGCGACCGTGCGCAGCAGGCTCTCGGCCCGCTCGCGGAACATCGAAATCGCATTGTCGACGACGGCGCGGCGCTCTTCCTGGTGCTGCATGGCAGTGCGCTGCAGCTCGGCCTGCCGCCGCTCGGTGATGTCCTCGTGCGTGCCGATCCAGCCGCCGCCCGGCATGGGATGATTGGTGACCAGCAAAAGGTGCCCGCCTTTGGACTTGACCTCATGCACGATGGTGCGCCCGCGCGCCACTGCGGCGAGAAATTCCTTGCGGTATTCCTGCGGATCGCGCGAAAACGTGCCCTTGGCGACGCGTTTCGCCAGCACCTCCGACAGCGTCGCCCCCGGCTTTACGTCGTCCGGCGTCAGTTCATACATCTTGTAATATTGCGCATTGCAGACGACCAGCCGCTCCGTCGCGTCGAACATGCACATTCCCTGCGCCATGCTGTCGATCGCGGTGCGGGTCTGCGCCATTTCCCGGCTCTGCCGCCGGGTCAGAATGGCGCCGACGACGCTCATGGCAAGCTGGGCAATGATCGCGGCAAACATGGCGCGAAGCGCCGCCGCCGAACTCCCCAAGACGACGCTGGCCGCCCAATTGGGTGCGGCGATCGTCAACGCACCGAAGACAAGCGCGAACGCGGCAAAGCCGACCAGCGCAACCAACAAAGAAACGCGCTTCAAATTCAGTGAAAACAGCATTCCGACAAGTTTCCCCGGTGGGCATGCACCGCCGCGCATTATTGCCCTGCCCGCTTTTTTTGCAGTTAATTGATGGTAAAGAGACCGTTAATAACCGGCGGACGCAAAAAGCCGGCCCGCGACAGGAAACGCTGTGTTGCAATGATTGCAGGAGGACTTCGTGAAACTTGTGCTGTTCCAGACGGCGCCCGGTTCCGGGATTTTGCCGGGCGTGCTTACCGAGCGCGGCGTCGTCGATATCTCGGCGGCGGTGAAAAAAGACTACACGCCGCAACTCACCATGCAGGGCATCATCTCCGCCTTCGACACCCTGCGCCCGGCGCTGGAGAAGCTCGCGCACGACGGCGCCGCGCTGCCGCACGAGAAAATTCGCCTGCGCCCGCCGCTGCCGCGGCCGGGCAAGATTCTCGCCTGCATCGCCAATTACTGGGAGCACGCCCAGCGCGAAGCACGGCCGCTCAACATGTTCATGAAAAATCCCGACGCGGTGGTCGGTCCCGGCGACACCATCGTATTGCCCGAATACACCGTGCCGTGGATGTTCATGCACGAAGCCGAGCTCGCCATCGTCATCAAGGGTCCCGCCAAGATGGTCAAGGCCAGGGACTGGAAAAGCGCGGTGTTCGGCTACACCGCCATGATCGACGTGTCGGCGCGCGAACAGGGCCGCAAGACCTGGCCGGCGAGCCCTGTGACGAGCTGGCTCGGCAAGTCCTTCGATACATTCGCGCCGATCGGACCCTGCATCGCCACCGCCGACGAAATCGCCGACCCGAACGATCTGATCGTGCGCTTCTGGAACGACGGCCAGCTCCGCCACAACTACAACACCGACGACATGGAGCACCGGGTGCCCGCACTCATCGAGTTCGCCACCACGGTGATGACCATGAACTCCGGCGACCTCATTTCCTGTGGCACCAACCACGAAGGCCTCGGCGCATTGCAGGACGGCGAAACCGTCGAAATTGAAATCCAGAATATCGGCAAGATGAGCCTGAAGGTTTCCGATCCGCTGAAGCGGACATGGGAGCGCGGCGTCTACATGGGTGCCGATTCGACAAACCCCGATGCGGTGAAGCGGCACCGGCCGCAGGGCGGCGCCTCGGTCAACCGGACGGTGTAACCATGGACGCAACGACCGACATCGCAAAAAGCGAAATCCGCGACGGCATGCAAATCGACTGGGACGCTCCGGTCACCATGGACGACGGGCTGGTGCTGCGCGCCGATGTGTTTCGCCCGACGGACGGCGGCCGGCATCCCGTCATTCTCACTTACGGTCCCTACGCCAAAGGCCAGGCATTCCAGGAAGGCTACAAGGGCAACTGGATGCGGCTCATCAAGGCGGCGCCCAACGTGCTCGAAGGCTCGAGCAACAAATATCAGAATTGGGAGCTGGTCGACCCGGAGAAATGGGTGCCGGACGGTTACGCCGTCGTGCGCGTGGATTCGCGCGGCGCCGGCCGCTCGCCCGGCTATCTCGACGTGTGGTCGCCGCGCGAAACGCAGGACCTCTACCACTGCGTCGAATGGGCCGGCACGCAAAGCTGGAGTAACGGCAAGGTCGGCATTCATGGCATTTCCTATTACGCCATGAACCAGTGGGACGTCGGCGCGCTCAATCCGCCGCATCTCGCGGCCTTGTGCGTCTGGGAAGGCTCCTGCGACTACTATCGCGAGCTGAGCCGGCATGGCGGCATCCTCTGCGATTTCTTCAGGAGCTGGTTCGGCCGCCAGGTGCTGCGCGTGCAGCACGGCGTCGGCGAGCGCGGCTGCAAGAATCCGGTGACCGGGGACACCGCCGCCGGTCCGGAAACCTTGCCGGAGGCGGAACTGGCGAACAACCGCGCCGACTGCGCCGGCGATATCAAGCGCCGCCGCTTCGACGACGACTTTTACGCCGCACGCACCGCTGACTTCGCCGCCATCCAGGCGCCGCTGCTCTCGGCCGGCAATTGGGGCGGCATGGGCCTGCATTCGCGTGGCAATTTCGAAGGCTGGCTCGCCGCCGGCTCGAAACAGAAATGGCTCGAGGTGCACGGCGATACCCACTTCACCCATTTCTACAGCAGCTACGGCGAAGCCCTGCAAAAGCGCTTCTTCGGCCACTTCCTCAAAGGCGAGAACACCGGCTGGGACAAACAGCCGCGCGTTTCGCTCAATATTCGCCATCCGGGCGAGAAATTCGTGCTGCGCGCCGAAAGCGAATGGCCGCTGGCGCGCACGCAATGGACCAAATATTTCCTGCAACCGGGCGGCGCGCTCGGTCCCGATGCGCCGGCGGCCGCAACGACGCTGAGCTACGACACGACGGGCGAGGGCCTCACCTTCATGACGCCGCCGCTCGGCAACAGCCTGGAAATCACCGGGCCGCTCGCCGCCAAACTTTGGGTGTCGTCCGAAACGACCGACGCCGATATGTTCCTGGCGCTGCGCCTGATCGACCCGGCGGGCAAGGAGGTCACCTTCATCGGCTCCAACGACCCGCGCACGCCGATCGGGCTCGGCTGGCTGCGCGCCTCGCACCGCAAGCTCGACGCCAAGCTGTCGCGACCCTACCGGCCTTGGCACAGCCACGACGAGGCATGGCCGCTCAAGCCCGGCGAACCGGTCGAGCTCGACATCGAAATCTGGCCGACCTGCATCGTGGTGCCGCCCGGCTACCGGCTGGCGCTCAGCGTGCGCGGCAAGGATTATGAGGTCGACGGCACCGACGCGGCGCTGCCCAATGCGCCCTATCCGATGAAAGGCGCCGGGCCCTTCCTGCATATCGATCCCGACGACCGGCCCGCGCGAATTTTCGCCTGCCGCAATACGCTGCACTTTGCCGCAGGCAAGCAGCCTTACCTCTTGTTGCCCGTGATACCGCAGGCGTAAGCTTACAAAAAAACAGAAGACCACCTCAGGGAGGATCAAATGCTCAGGCGTGTCGTTAGCATCGCTCTGGCCGCACTCGGCGCCGCTATCGCCGCGGCGCCCGCCGTAGCGCAGAAATACCCGGACCGCACCGTGACCCTGGTCGTGCCCTACCCGGCCGGCGGTCCGACCGACGAAACGGCGCGCGTGATCGGCAACTTCCTTGCGAAGAAGCTCGGCCAGAATTTCATCGTCGAGAACGTGACCGGCGGCAGCACCATCATCGCCACAAACAAGGTCGCCAAGGCCACGCCTGACGGCTACACGCTGCTGGTGCACAATCTGCAGATCACGGCGAACGTCACGCTGTTCAAGAACCTGCCGTTCGACACCGAAAAAGACATCGTGCCGGTCGGGCTGATCAACAAGAACCCGCTGGTGATGGTCGGCCGCCCGGGTCTTGCGCCGAAAAACCTCAAGGACCTGATCGCGCTGATGCAGAAGGAACATCTGAAAGAGGCTTTGCCGGGCTTCGGCACCACCGGCCATTTGACCTCCTCGCTGTTCATCCAGGTCACCAAGTCGAAGCTTGACCAGATTCCCTATCGCGGCGCAGCGCCGGCGATGACCGATCTGCTCGGCGACCATGTCGATCTGTTCATCGGTACGCCGCAGTCGATCGTCGGTCACGTCAAGGCCGGCAAGCTGCAGGCCTATGGCATCACCACGATGGAGAAATCGCCGCTGTTGCCCGGCGCCGAAAGCATCCCCGCCCTGCTCGGTCCGCAGTTCAACATTGTCTATTGGCAAGGCCTGTTCGCCCCGGCGGGCACGCCTGCCCCGGTGCTCGCGACACTCAACGCCGCGTTGCAGGAAGCAGTGGCCGATCCGGCGATCGAGAAGACCTGGGCCGGCGAAGGCGTGTCGGCCTTCCCGAAAAATCAGCGTTCGCAGGCGGCGGCCGTTGCCTTCGTCAAGAGCGAGACCGCGCGCTGGGGCAAGATCATCACGGACAATAATATCACCGTGAAGCAGTAACGCGGTCCTTTCGGCGGCCGGCGCGAGGCGTGCTCTAGCGCGCCGGCTGCAACACCTGCTCGAGCCAGTCCCACATATAGGCCGAGCAAATGCTCTGATTGTCGATCTGGCAGTGGTGATAGCCGCCCTCGTCGCGGCTGAAGATTTTCATTTCTTTCTGCTTCGAGCCCACGGCGTCGAAGCATTTTTTTGCCTCGGGCAGCGGGATCTGCTCGTCGCCCTCTCCGTGCAGCATCAGGAACGGGCAAGTGATTTTCTGCACCGCGCCGTCGAGCTTGAATGGCTCGAGCCGCTTGAGCACGTCGTCCTGCGAGGTGGCGTTGAGAACCCAGGAAATATGCTGCGCGGCAACCGAAAGCGACGGCGTGTCGGCCTTGGCGAGGCGCTCGAACCGGTCCGCCCAGATTTTGCGGTAGTCCCACTGCGCGCCCCAGGCGAGGCAACAGGCGAAACGCCGCTCGAACGCCGCCGCCCGCGGCGCGTAATAGCCGCCGAGGCTGATCGCCATGACGCCGATGCGCTTGGCGTCGACCTCGGGCCGCGAGGCCAGGTAGTCGAAGGCCGGGCTCGCGTAGTGCTCGGTGTCGTGCCGAAGATACAGATTGCGAAAGCGGATGCTCTCGCCGTTGCCCGGACCATCGACGATCAGGCAGGCGATGCCGCGCGCGGCGAGATCGGCGATGCCTTTGAAATATTGAATTTCCTTGGTGATATCGAGGCCGTCGAAAAACACCATGGCCGGCACCTTGCCGCCCCGGTTGGCCGGCTCGGCATGCACATAGATCGCCGGCAGGCCGGTCGCGCCATAGGGCACTTCGACGTGCTCCAGGCGCGGCCGCTTGATGTATTGCGCCGCGTCGCGCAACGCCTTGACGCCGCGCATATAGGCGTCGTTGCCTTCCTTGCTCTTCGGTTGCAGGAAACGCTCGCCGACGTGGTAATAGGCGCTGGCGCGCTGGAGATATTGCGCACCGCTCACCGTATGGCCTGCGGTAATGCGCTGGCGCCCGCGGTCTTCCACGGTGCGCGCCTCGCGCGCCCATTCGCGGAACCACGCGTCGTCGTCGCCCACGGCTTTTTTGAGCCGCAGCCCGATGCGATTGACCTCGCCGATCTCGGCGCCGCCCCAGGGCGCCATGTTGAGCCCGATCAACAGCCCGTGCGACCAGCGGTAATTGTCCGGAAAATACGTGAACGACAGTTCTTCCAATGCCATGACTACGCCTTGCCGTTTGCATCCTTGTCGGGGCGGAATTTGGTTTCCGGCTTGAGGCCCTTGCGTTTCTGTTTGGCGCTGATCTGCCCGTTCTCCAGATAACGGCCGAGCACCGCGCGCCTGGCGGCTTCGTCCCATTGCGGCAGCCAATCGCCCAGCGAGTAGCCGAACCAGGGCGGCTGCGGCCGCAACGGCTCGAAGCCGAGCTCGTTCCAGATTTTCTGCGCCCGCTCCATGTATTCCTGCTTGGGCAGCGCCAGCGGCGGCATGTCGCCTTTCATGGTGGCGTCCATCAGCAGCGTCGAATCCTCCTCGTTGTCGTGCTCGCGCTTGGGGCCGTGCCCCTGGCCGCGATGCGGCACGATCTGCACGTCCTCGACCGGGTTCATGCGATAGGCCATCGCCCAGAGCAGCGCATCGGCGTTGTCGGCGGAAATGTCGTCGTTGACCGCAATGCAGATCTTGCCGCAGTCGCCCTTGAAGAAGGCCGCACCATAAAGCGCGCGCCACACTTCCGTGCGCGACGTTCCCTTCTCGAGCGTAACGATGATGGCGCGCAGCAGGCCGGTGAGCGGTTCGTGCAGCGCGACGTGCTTGACGCCCTTGATGCCGAGCGTATTGCGCAGATGCGTGAGGAACAGCGGCTCGTAGGCGACGCGTTTGATCACGCTCGATTCCGATGGCGCCACCTGGCTGATATAGGACGGGATGATCGGCTTCTTGCGATGCGTGATCGCAGTCACCTGCATCGGCATGTTGAATTCTTCCAGCGCCACGTGGCCGTGCGACTCGCCGAACGGGGCTTCCGGCTCGAGCCAAACGGTGTCGATCAGCCCTTCGATCACCAGTTCCGATTCCGCCGGCACCAGCAGGTCGATCGTCCGCGCGCGCACCACGTTGATCGGCTCGCCGGCAAGTCCGCCGGCGACGGTGAATTCATCGACGCCGATCGGCAGCTTTTGCGGCCCCATGAAGGCCACGTAAGGCGGGCAGCCGAGCACGATGGCGCAGGGCATCGGCTCGCCGCGCTTCTGGTATTTGAGATAGTGCTGGTAGCCGCCGGCGCCGCCGACGCGCGTCGCCATGCGCACCACCAGGCGGTCGGGCGCCTTCAGCGCGGCGCGGTAGGTGCCCATGTTCTGGATGCCGGTTTCCGGATCGCGCGTGATGACGTTGGTCGCGGTCAGCGTCGGCGCGGCATCGAAGCCGGGCGTCGACACCGGAATCGGCAGCCGGTCGAGGCCGTGGCCCTCGCCTTTGAGCGCGTCGCCCTCGATCACCACCTCGTGGCAGACCGCCTCGTTGACCAAGCGCGGCGCGATCGGATTGGCGATGGCATGATCCCACTTTGCCTGGATGTCCTCGAGCCTCGCGTCCATGCCGACGCTGTAGATCGCCGGATTGGCGGCGATGGCGCCGACCACGACCGGAATATCGTATTGGCGCCCGCGCCCGTCGGTGATGTTGGTGAACAGGAAGGCCTTGCGGTCGTCCTCGTCGAGGCCGCCGACGAATTGCCAGCGCACCAGCGGGTGCAATTCGGAATCCTTGTCGATCGGCCGCGCGATGGTGCGCACCAGGCCGCGCTGTTCGAGAACCTGCAAATGCTCGTGCAGATCCCGGTAGCTTCGCGTCGATTGCGCCATGGCGTCGTTCCCGCAAGACCCGGCCGGGTCGCCCGCGCAGTTCTAGCATTAATCGGCCGCCGGGGAGCAAGGGCCGCGGCAACGGCGGGATTTGCGCCGGCGTGACTTCGGCGTTCGCCGGTGGCTAGAGTTGGCGGCGCCAACCGGGGAGGTTTTCAATGGAAGAAATGTTCATCCAGACCGACGAGCAGCGGGCGATCCTCGCCTCGGTCAAGCGGTTTGTTGCCGAGGTGGTGAGCCCGAAGGCGCCCGCGCTCGACGCCCTGAGCGACCCGGCGGCGGGCTATTCCGAGGAGATCGTGGCCGCCGCCGACGCGATCGGCATCCGCACCATGACGCTGTCGGAGAAATACGGCGGGCTCGGCACCGACTCGATCACCACGGCGATGGTGGTGGAGGAATTGGCGCGCGGCGACCTCGGCATATCGGTGGTCATGGCGCAGACGCTCAAGCTCGCGCAGATCATGGAACGGGCGCTCAATGAGGAGCAGCAGCGGCGCTCGCTCGCCCTCTTCGCCAGGGACCCGAAAGCCGTGCTGGCGATCGGCATCACCGAGCCGGACAACGCCTCGAATTACTTCCTGCCCTTCCCGACCGCGCTGCGCACCACCGGCGAGCGCAGCAAGGGCGGCTGGATCGTCAACGGCATGAAGCACTTCATCTCCAACGGTAACCGGGCGAGCTTCTATCTGCTGTTCGTGCAGACCGAGAAAGGCAAGCCGATGGCCGAAGGCATGACCTGCTTCCTGCTCGAGCGCGGACGCGCGGGCTTCAGCATCGGCCGCGTGCACGACAAGATGGGAGAGAGGCTCGCCAACAATGCCGAGCTGATTTTCCAGGATTGCTTCATTCCCGACGAAAACCGCGTCGGCGAGCCCGGCAGGGGCTTCGAGGTGCTGGCGCGGTTTTTCCCGTCGAGCAATTCCTACGCGGCGGCGAGCATCCTCGGCGTCGCGGTCGCGCTGCACGAGAAGGCGGTGAGCTGGGCGAAGCTGCGCGTGCAGGGTGGCAAGCCGCTGATCGAGCACGACGGCATACGCGCACAGCTCGCGGAAATGAAGATGCTGATCGACGCTTCGCGCTCCTACATCCATCGCGCCTGCTGGCTCGCCGATCACCAGGACCAGGGCTGGGACAAGACGCTCGGCGCCCTGCCCAAGGCCATGGCGTCGCAGGCGGCGTGGAAGATCGCCACCTGGGCGCTCGAGATTCACGGCGGCCACGGCTACATGAAGGAAACCGGCGTGGAAAAGCTCGTTCGCGACGCCGCCGCATTCCTGCATTCGGACGGCGTCAATCGGACGCTGTTCCTCAAGGCGGCGAATTTCATGTTCAATTAGCGCCGCGCGCGGCGATCAGGCTTTCTTGCCGCGCGGCTTGCTTTTCGCGCCCGCCGGCGCCGGCCTGCTGGACGACCGCATGCGTCCGTCCCAGCGCCTGACGAACGGCGTTTCGATGCCGAACTGATCGAGCACGCGCGCCACGATATGATTGACGATATCGTCGACGGATTTCGGATGATTGTAGAACGCCGGCATCGGCGGAACGATGGTCACCCCCATGCGCGCGAGCTTGAGCATGTTTTCCAGGTGAACTTCCGATAGCGGCGCCTCGCGCGCGACCAGCACCAGCCGCCGCCGTTCCTTGAGCACGACGTCGGCGGCGCGGTGCACTAGGTGCTCGCTGATGCCGCTGGCGATGCATGCGAGCGTGCGCATCGAACACGGGATCACCACCATGCCCTCGGTGACGAACGAGCCCGACGATATTTCCGCGGCCATATTCGCCGGATTGTGATGCACGGTGGCGAGCGCCGACACCTGCCTGAAGGTGTAGGACGTCTCGTGCTCGATGGTCCGCCGCGCCCAGTTGCTGATGATGAGATGGGATTCCACCTCGCACGTGTGCAGCGCTTCGAGCAGCCGCACCCCGAGGATCGCGCCGGTCGCGCCGGTTATGCCAACGATCAGGCGCCGCATCCGCCTTTCCCCTTAGCCCGTCCGCCACGCCGCAGCGTCGGACGGCCACTTATGGCCAAAGCCCTCGCCCTTGTCGATCCCAGCAAATCGGGCGGGCCTTGGCGGGCTAGTCCGCCATGTGGCAACAGGCCCGGCCGCTTGCGGCATGGGCGAAACCGGACGGCTATATTTCCGACCCAGTCTTGCTATGGTCGCCGTCCGTCAACTCCGCGAGGCCGCATGCCCGATCTCGATCGACTGAAGGAAGACCTCGTCACCGCGAACCGGATCCTTGCCGACAACAACGTGCTCGATTCGTTCGGCCACGTGTCGATCCGCCACCCGGACAAGGCCGGGCATTTTTTGATGGCGCGGGCACGCGCGCCGATGTGCGTCGAGCTCGGCGACATCATGGAATTCACCTTCGACGGCAGGGTGGTGGGACCGGAGCCCGGCAAGCCCTATTCGGAACGCTTCATCCACGGCGCCATCCTGGAGGCGCGGCCCGACGTCAATTCGGTCGTGCACAATCACAGCCCCAACATCGTGCCGTTCTCGGTCGTGAAGGCGCAGTGTTTTTGCGCGGTCATGCACATGGCGGCGCCGGTCGGCCGCGACGTGCCGAACTGGGATATCCGCGACAAGTTCGGCGACGCCACCAACCTCCTGGTGACCAGCATGGACATGGCGCGCGACCTCGCCAAAGCGCTCGGCACGCGCACCGTCGCGCTGATGCGCGGTCATGGCTGCGTGGTGGTGGGTAAGTCGCTGCGCGAGGCGGTGTTCACCTCGATCTATACCGAGATCAACGCGCAGATGCTCGGCAAGGCGCTGGCCATGGGCGAGGTCACCTATTTGAGCGATGGCGAAATCGCCGCCGCCAGCAAAGGCCGCGCCGGTTTCACGCTCGAGCGCGGCTGGGAGAACTGGTGCCGCCGCGTCGATCGCCCCTATTACCCGCTGAGCATGGACACTGGGCCGGGATTTTCGCGCAGCGACAAATAGGCCGCTCCCCGCGCGCCGGAATGGCGCGTTCAGATCGTATAGATCTTGTCCGGCAGCACGTCGGCGCTCGCCGCATCGCGCGGAAAATGCTGCGCCAGCTTCTTGCCGCACATTTCGATCGCCGAGATGAAGCCGTCGGCGATGCGGCCGTCGCGCATATGCGCGACCAGCGTGTTGATGGCGCCCTGCCACTCCGCCTGCGGCACATGCGCGGCAATCCCGTCGTCGGCGATAATGCGCGCATAGCGCTCGGCGAGCGAGACGAAAATCAGGATCCCCGAGCGCTCCTTCTTGTGCGCGATGCCGCGCAGGGCGAATTGCGCCATGGCGGCGCGATGCGCGACAGCCTGGCGCGCCTTGCGTGGCATCAGCGCCACACGCATGCGCGGCAGGCAGAGCAGCACCAGCAGCAGCACGAAGACCGCGATCTGCGACATCAGGATGCGGTGAACCGTCATTTCCGTGAGCGCGACAAGAAACCACGGCAACGCCAGCGCCATCACCGCGGCGGTGAAAACCGGCAAGGCCGTGGCCGGCGCGGATGCGCGTGCCAGCACGCAGACGATCTCGCCCGAGGTATTCGACTCGGCGGAGCGAATAGCGCTCGCGATGCGCTCGCGGTCTTGTGTCGACAGATGCACTACCAGCTCCCCGAGGCCCCGCCGCCGCCCGACGATCCGCCGCCGCCGGAAAATCCGCCGCCGGACGAGCCCCCGCTCGACGATCCGCCGGAACTGAGCAGCACATCAAGCGCAAAATTAAAGGCAAACCAGCGGAATCCAGGTACAAAGATGCACAGCAGAATGAAAACAGCCGCCGCCAGCAGCAGAAACAGATTGGTCGGATCGCGCGCCGGCTCGCTGTCGAGCCTGACCGCCGGACGCGCCTGCCAATCCGAGGAATCGGTGGTCAGAACGGTGATGATGTCGTCGACGCCGCGCGTGATGCCACCGCCGATATCGCCGGCCTTGAACCGCGGCGTGATGGCATTGACGATGATGACCTTGGACAGCGCGTCGGTGAGCGTGCCTTCGAGCCCATAGCCGACCTCGATGCGCACCCGGTGCTCGTTCGGCGCCACCAGCAGCAGCACGCCGTTGTTCTTGTCCTTCTGCCCGAGCTGCCAGGTGCGGAAAAGCTGGTTGGCGTAGGGCTCGATTTCCTGGCCTTCGAGCGAGGCGACGGTGGCGACGACCAGTTGAATGCCGGACTTGGCTTCCAGATCGGCAAGCTTGGCGGTGATCGCGCCGCGCGTATCGGCCGGGATGATGTTCGCCTGATCGACGACGCGGCCCGAAAGCGCCGGAAAATTCAGCGCGGCGGCGGCGCTGATCGCCCCCAGCAGCGCGAGCAAAGCCACAAGCAGCCGCGCTCCGCTGCCGGTAGCGGCGGAAGCGCTGCGGCCCGCATGCATGGCGATGCCTTTCCGCCGGCGGCGGCGCGTCAGAATTTAACTTGCGGCGGCTTTTCGGCGCCTTCGGTCGCGGTGAACGCGGCCATCGGCTTGTTGCCGCGGAAGAAGGTCATGGCCCAGAGGACGGAGGGGAAGGTCCGCAGCGAAGTATTATAGACGCGCACCGCTTCGATATAGTCGCGGCGGGCGACCGCGATGCGGTTCTCGGTGCCCTCGAGTTGCGATTGCAGCGCCAGGAAGTTCTGGTTCGACTTGAGGTCGGGATAGTTCTCGCTCACCGCCAGAAGCCGGCCCAGCGCGCCGGTCAGCTGGTTCTGCGCGTCCTGGAACTGCTTGAGTTTTTCCGGATCGGTCAGCTGCGAAACGTCGATCTTGACCTGCGTCGCCTTGGCGCGCGCCTCGATCACGGCGGTGAGCACGGTCTTTTCCTGGTTGGCATAGCCCTGCACGGTAGCGACCAGGTTCGGAATGAGGTCGGCGCGACGCTGATAGTTGTTCTGCACGTCCGCCCATTTCGCCTTGGCCTGCTCCTCGTAAGTGGGAATGGTGTTGTAACCGCAGCCGGCGAGCGTAAGCCCGAGCAGAACGGCGGCAAGAACGCCGCGAATACGCGTCATCGAAACAGCCATTTCGGCCCCCTTGACTGAACAGCAGTGAAAGTTTTCTTCCGCGATCGCGAAGGCGCGGCGGCACGCGCGCCCTTCAATACCCCGCGACGCTGTGGCCCCGCAAGATACATGCGGGGCCTAGCGATGCAGGCAGGAAAAATCGCGCACAAGCCGGCGGGTTTCCGGCGGGATAGCGCGCCCGGCGTTGAGGTTGGCGGTTGCCGTCGCACAGGAAAGCCAGAAATAATTGTACCGCCGCGGATCGATGACCAGCCGGCTCGGTGCGAAATCGGCGAGGATGGCCGACAGATAGGGGGTCGTGGAATACCAAGACAGCCGGTTCAACGCGGCGCCGATCCGCGCCGACGACACAAAGCGCGGGTTGCCGAGCGCGGGATCGGATGCAGCGCCCGTTGCGAGCGCGACGACAGCCGCCTTGTATTGCGCCCAGGCCGTGACGAATTTTGCGGTTTCCACCGCATGCACCAGCATCACCAGCACGAAGGCGCCGGCAACCGCTCGCGCTGCCGCGCGGCATGACAGCAGCGTGACCATACGAGCAAGGCCCGGCAGCGGCAGCATCGGTTCGCCGCCAGCGATGAGCGTGTGCACGCACGCCAAGACGCCCAGCACAGGCGTGACGATGACCAGCAGCGTGCGCAAGTAATAACGGTCGGCGGCGTGCAAAGCCTGATCGGCGAAGATCCAGTAGACGGCAAGCGCCGCGGCGACGGCCACCGCGGCGCAGACGGGAGCCTTTGCCGGCGCGAACCGCGCCGTCACATAATAGACCGCGCAATAGCCTGCAAGCGTCGCCGCGAGCAGAATGACCAATTCGCCCGAGAAAACTTCGCGGTCGAAAAAATCGCGCGCCGCGCGCGCAAGCACGCCGGCAAAATAGGCGTCAGGCGGAATGAGCAATTTCACCGCGGCCCAGACCGCCGCCGCCGCCAGCAGCGCGCCCACGGCGCGGAGAAACCGCATGTCGCGCAGGCCACGCAGCGCCAGCGCCGCGGGGATGGCCGCCGCCAGCACCAGCGCGCCTTCGTGGGTTAGCACCAGCATGAGCAGCAGCGCAAACAACAGCGCCACCGCGCCGGCGCCGCGGCGCGCGCCGTAAGCGAGCGCGAGCGCCGGCCAAAACAGGGCGTGCGCGATCCACATTTCGGTCGGGAAACCGAACACCAGGGGACACAGGCAGGCAGTCGAAAAACACGCATAGCCGAAAATCATGCGGCCGCGGCTGCGATCGGCGGCGAGGGTCGCAACCAGCCCGGAAAGCGGCGCTACGAAAAACAGAAAGCCGTAGACGCCGATGCCGCCGCCGGGATCGCCGGTCAGCCCGACATAGATTTCGGCCGGCAACAGCGTGAGCAGAAAAACCGTCACGCGGCCGGAAATATTGTGCCAGTGAAAAGCCCAGGCGTCCTGCGCGGCGCCCGAATAGGAAAACATCGCGCCGTCGCCATAAAGCTGCAGCGCGAAAGCAAGCCCGACGACAACGAAGGCGATCGCCCACGCAAAACCGAAGCCGACGACGATGGCGCGCAACACGCCAGCGTCGGACCGGCGCGCGGCCTCCGTCCAGGCCGCGCGTTGCCCGATGCCCGAATGCAATGGACTGTCCGTCATGACGGCAGCCTTCCTCCGCTTCTGCGGAGCCTAGCGCGCCGGCCGCGCCCGGTCCAAAAGCTGCCGCAGCACGCCGCCCGCCGCTTCCGCCACATCGTCAAGCAGCCGCGCGCCGAATTCCGCCGAGGCCTCCCGCGCGTTGCCCGTCACGCCCTGATCAGCGATGCGCTTGTCGTCCGACGTCCACGGCCAGCTCACTTTGGGATCGAGGATGGTCCGGCGCACCGCTTCTGCATCCGGCGAATGCTTGAGCTGCGCGATCTCGCTCTTGCGCACGAGGTGCGGCGCCGCCGCCAGCATCATCGAGGTCTCGTTCTTGCCGCCGTGGATTTCGGCAACGGGCAAATTCGCCTCGTCAACCGCCCATGCGGCGGGGTGCAGCACGCCGACATTGAGGCCGAAATCGGCGCGCAGGTCCTGCGCCAGCGCCTCGAGGATGCCGCGATTGCCGCCGTGGCCGTTGACTATGGCGAGATTGCGCGCCGGCAGCGCCCGGGCGATTTCGCGTCCGAGGTCGTGCAGCAGCGCGGTCATGCCCTGCACCGACAGCGACAGCGTGCCCGGCGCCCATTCGTGCTCGCGCGCGAGACCGAGCGAAAGCGTCGGCAGTTGCCAGAGGTCCAACGTCTCGCCCCAGCGCGCGACGATGCGGCGGGTGAATTCCTCGGCCAGCACCACGTCGGTATTGAGCGGCAAATGCGGCCCGTGCTGTTCGATCGAGCCGATCGGCAGGCAGAGGATCGAGCCGGGCTTGAGGACGCGCGCGATTTCCGGCGAGGTCAGCTCGCCGATCAATCGCCCCGGCAATGTCGCTGGCATGCTCGCACCCGTTCCTTAAATCGGCAGGAACTCCCGCGCGGCTCGCGCCGCGAAGCGGCCGCTCGATTTCAACTTGCCGCCGGGGCCACGTCCGGCTCGGCGTCCGGCGTGTCGGCGAGCGAGGCGATCAGATCGTCGAGCCGGTGGCCGGCGCGCGCCGCCTTCGCCGTCAGATAACGGCGGTTGTCGGCGTTGATCGGCGCCTGCAGCGGCATGCGGCTGACGATTTCGATGCCGGCCTTGGCGAGGCCGTCGAGCTTGGCCGGATTGTTCGTGAGCAGCACGATGCGCGGGCAATTGAGCATTTGCAGCATGCGCGCGGCAATGCCGTAATCGCGCTCGTCGTCGTCGAAGCCAAGCGTGGTGTTGGCATCGATGGTGTCGAGCCCGTCGTCCTGCATCTGGTAGGTGCGCATCTTGTTGGCGAGGCCGAGCCCGCGCCCCTCTTGCGCCAGATAAAGGATGATGCCGCCGCCTTCCTTTTCCAGCCGCGCCAGCGCGAGGCGAAGCTGATCGCCGCAATCGCAGCGCCGCGATCCGAAGACGTCGCCGGTGAGACAGGCGGAATGCAGCCGCACCGGCACCGGTTTGGTGAAATCAGGCGTGCCGACGATGATGGCGGTCGAATTGCCGCCGAGGGCGTCACGGAACACGACGAAGCGCGTGCGCGTGCCGGAATTGAGCGGCACCGAGGCTTCGCTGGCGATCGCCAGCGACCGCACCGCCGCGTCGGCGAAGCGCGCGACCGCGGCGGCTTCGACGGTGATGATTTGCGGCGCGCGCGCGAGCGCGTCTTGCGCCGCGGCCTCCGCCGCCAGCACGGCCGGCAAGCCGTGCGACCATTTCACAAGCTGGATCGCGGCCGCGGCCGCCGTGCCCGCCGGCCTGGCGTCGAACTTGCCGTCGAGCTTGGCATCGGCGACCAGCGCCAGGATTGTTTCGGCGTCGTAACCGGGCTTGAGCTGCAACGCGACCGGCCCGCTTGCCGCAAGCCCGAGCGCGAGCGCCCGCCGCGCCGTGATGATCAGCCGCGGCACCGCCGGCGCGCACAGCGCGGCGAACTCGGCAAGCCGCCGCCCGTCGAGTCCCTCGACCGGCAGTACGAGAAGGGTTTGACCGTCGCCGGTGATGAGCACCGGCCTTCTGGCGTGGAATTCAGCGAGGCCGCGATTGACGCCAACCTGCCCATCGGCGCCGAATAAAGTAGAACCCGCCCCCGCGCGCATCGCTTTTATTTCCAGACTACCCATTCAGCTTACTCTTTACTTTAAAACACCGCGACCCCCAGGCCAATTCCGGTCGTAAATTCAGGTGTTTTATGCCAGCCTGTTGCGTCAAATCTACATCGGCCAGAAGCCATAGCTATGCGTCCTAAAAATGACCAAACGTCGCAGCCCACGGCGCAACAGGATGCCCGGGCCGGCGCGGACCGGTCAGTGCAGGCCGGCGCGGGCGACGATTATTGGGCCGAATTTATCGAGGTTTTCCGCCATTCGACCGCGCCGCTGCCGCCGCCCTGGGGCGATCTGTTCGGCCCACTGCGCCGCGGTGCGGCCGACGGGCTGATGGTGGTCGGCCAGATCGGGCAGTCGCTGGACGGGCGGATTGCGACCGAAACCGGCCACTCGAAATACATTAACGGACCGGCCGGGCTTGCCCACCTGCACCGGCTGCGGGCGCTGGTCGACGCCGTGGTCATCGGCGTCGGCACCGCGCTTGCCGACGATCCACAATTGACCGTGCGGCGGGTCGCCGGACCGCAGCCGGCGCGCGTGGTGCTCGATCCGAACGGCCGGCTCTCTCCCGGCGCAAAAGTCCTTGCCGGCGACGGCGTGCGCCGCCTGTTGGTGACGGCGGCGGGCACACGATGCGCACCGCCGCCCGGCGTCGAGGTTCTGCCTTTGCCGGTCGCCGGCAAGCACATCGCGCCGTCCGCGATCCTCGCCGCGCTCGCCGAACGCGGCCTGCGGCGCGTGCTGATCGAAGGCGGCGCCGACACCGTCTCGCGGTTTCTCGCCGCCGGCTGTCTCGACCGCCTGCATGTGATGGTGGCGCCGATCATTCTCGGCGCCGGACGCGCGAGTTTCATCCTGCCGCCGGTCGAACGTGCCGATCAGGCCCTGCGTATGCCGATGTACGCGCATCGGCTCGACGATGAGGTGCTGTTCGACTGCGATCTGTCCGCTCAGCGCGTGCCCATCGGCCGGGCGAAGATATCGACGTGACCGACCCGCATGGATGAGCGCCCGGCGGCAACCATATCGCGCCGGCGCGTCAGCCAACCGACGGCATCGGCGAGCGAGAGTTGGCCGATGTCGCGCCCGGCGCTCGCCCAGCCCGCCAGAAGCTCCGACTGGATGTCGCGGTCGTGCGGGCCGATGACCCAGTCGGATTTTCCATGCACGACGGAATAGCCGAGCGTTTCAAATCGCGCGACGGCGGCGGACGCCGCCGCCGGCCCGAGCGCGCGGCCAAATCCCTTGTCGGTGCGCTGATGCGCGTTCACCGCGGCAATGACCGCCGGGTCCGACGCATCGGAGGGATCGAATTCGATGCGGCCGTCGTAACTCAGCGCCGCGTAGAGCGGGATCGCGCGCGCCACCGTCTCGACCGCGAGGCGCTCGAGCCATTCTTGCGAGACGAGATCGAGCAGCGCCGAGATGGTTATGAGATCGACCGGGCCGTCGAGCGCGGCTTCGAGGTCGCGGTTGAGATCGAGCGGAACGGCGTTGACCGTGACGCCCTGCGGACACGGGGCAGCCGACGCGCGCGCGAGCAGGCTGAGATCGTTGTCGGTAAGCCGCCAGTGTTGATGCGCCGGCAGATGCGGCGCCAGCGCCCGCAGCGTCGAACCGGTGCCGCAGGCGAGATCGACGACGCGCAGCGACGGATAGCCGGCGAAGGCGCCGCTCACCGCATCGCGCACCAGGGAATCGCGCGCGCGCAGGTCGTACGGCTCGCGTAGCGCCAGCCAGTCGGCGGAAAAGCCGCTCACGCCAGCGCCTCGAGGGTGCGCGAAAATATCTTTGCCGAGTCCTGCCAGCCCGGCAGCTGGATCGCCGCCATGCGCGCGGCCGATCCCAGACGCTGCCGCTCGTCCTTGTTTTCAATGAGCCGGCGCAGCGCCTGCGCGAGCGCGTCCGCGTCGTCCGGCGGAACCAGGATTCCGGCGCCCGCCGGCACCGTATCCGGTATGGCGCCAGCCCTGGTGCCGATCACCGGCAGGCCGTGCGCCATCGCCTCGGCAAAGGCGATGCCGTAGCCTTCGTAGCGCGATGCGAGCACGAACAGATCCGCGGCGATATAGAGTTCTTCCAGGCGCTCATGCGGCACGGCGCCCAGCAGCGCGACGCGGCCGCCGAGGTTGTGGCGCGCGATATCGGCGGCAAGCTGCGCGGCGGTTTTCGTGTCGCGGACGTCATCGCCGACGATGGTCAATTGCCACGGCAGGTCGCCGAGCCCGGCAAGCGCCGCGATCAGCACGTCGAAACCCTTGCGTGGCACCACGCTGCCGACCGATATGAGCCGCACGACGCCGTCGCTGCCGCCCTTGGCTGCCGGCACCGGATCGCTGCCCGGACGCGCGACGGTAATGCGATCGGCCGGCACGCCATATTCGGCGGCAAGCTGCCGCGCGGTGACCGGGCTGGTGACAATGACGCGGGTGGCCGCGGCCAGCGCCGCGCGCTCGTCGGCGCGCAGAATGCCGGCTTGCGCCGGCGTGAGGCCGGATTCCGAGGCAAGCGGGTGATGCACCAGCGCGACCAGGCGCAGCCGCGCGCTCAGGCGCGCCGCCGCCTCCGGCAGCACGCCGAATGCGAGCCCGTCGATCACGAGGATGCGGCCGTCCGCAACGGCGGCAAGCCGCGCCTGCGCCGCCGCCCTGCGCGCGGTGCTCGGCCAGGGGAAGCCGTCGCCGAGATCGACGATCTCGACCCGCCAGCCGAGCCGCTCAAGCTCGGCGATCATGCGCCGGTCGTAGAAATAGCCGCCGGTCGGCGTCGCCAGATCGCCGGGCACCGCGAACGTGAACGCGCTTACCACAAGGGCGCCTCGTACCAGGCGCGCGCGACGTGCGACTCCGACAGCGTCACGCGGATCGCCTTGAGCTCGCGTCCGTCGCGGCCGAGCTTGCCGCCGCGCGCCGCCGCCGCCAGGGCATCGAATATATGCCTGGTGAGGAACTCGGTCGTGGTGTTGGCGCCCGTGAGTTCGGGCATGTCGTCGAGATTGCGGTAGTTGAGCGCGCCGAGCACGGCCTTGAGCGCCTCGTGCGCGCGCCCGATATCGACGACAATGCCGTTGCCGTCGAGCGCCTCGGCGATGAATGCCGCGTCAACCACGAAGGTCGCGCCATGCAGGGCCTGCGCCGGGCCAAAGACGGCCCCGCGGAACGAATGAGCGATCATGATGTGGTCGCGGACTTCGACGGCGAACAAGCGATCCCCCTTCAGTATTTTATAAGTTGGCAGAGTATCCCGCTCTTGGCCGTAAGAATATCGGGAAGCCGCGCCGGCAGGTCGGTGAACGCCACCGCCGGGGCGAGCAGCGCGTCGAGCCGCGGATCGGCCAGCAGCGCCACCGCCTCGGTGAGGCGGCGGTGATGCGTCCAGTCCTTGCGGTGCGAGGGCGCCACATGGCCGACCTGGCTCGATACCAGCCGCAGGCGGCGGCTGTGAAAGGCCCCGCCGAGCGGCACCGCCACCTGCGCATCGCCATACCAGCTCAGCTCGAGCACCGTCGCCTCGAAGGCGGCGAGCGACAATGCGGTGGCAAGGCCCGCCGCCGTGCCGCTCGCATGGATCACCAGACCGCAGTCGGCCGGCGCCGCCGCGGGCGCCGCAAAACCGATGCCGAGCCGCCGAGCAAGCTCGGCGCGCGCCGGGTTGATATCGACCAGCGTCACCTGCGCACCGGCAAGCCGGGCGCAGAGATAAGCGGCGAGCGCGCCGACCGTGCCGGCGCCGACGACGGCGATGCGTGTTGCCGGCAGCGGCTCGGCATCCCAGACGGCGTTGAGCGCGGTTTCCATATTGGCGGCGAGCACACCGCGCGCCGCCGGCACGGCGTCGGGCAGCGCCACCGCCGCGCTCGCCGCGATGTTGAACAGGCTTTGATGCGGATGCAGCGCGAACACGGCGCGGCCGATCATGTCGGCGGCCCCGGCCTCGACGCGGCCGACGGTGGCGTAACCGTATTTCACCGGAAACGGAAATTCGCCGCCCATACAAGGCGCCCGCATGCGCACGTATTCGCTTTCGGGCACATGGCCGCCAAGCACCAGCGCCTCGGTGCCGCGGCTGAGCGCCCCGTAGAGCGCCCGCAGGCGCAGTTCGCCCGGCCCCGGGGCGGCGAGCCGTTCGGCGCGGATCTCGGCGCGTCCCGGCCCCGAATACCACAGCGCCTCGGCCACCTCCTCGGTCCGGCTGGTCGCCAAATTATCAAATCCCCGGTTGGACTTCTGCGGCGGTCACCTGTGTTATACCCTGCGCCGATTGCCACGAGATCGGAAGCCGTAAGCCGCGTGTTGCAACGATCCAGCCTACAGCTACCGGAAACCGCCCGCGCCGGAAAGATCATGACCGGCCGGCGAGTGCTGTTCGGCGTGCTGTTTGCCGCGACCATGGCCGTCTCGCTCTTTCTCATGGCCATGGCGCTGTCGGCGGGCGGTTTCAGCCTCGCCGATTTTGCCATCCTCGCTTTGTTCGCGCTGACGCTGCCGTGGATGGTGACCGGGTTCTGGGACGCCATGATCGGCTTTCTCATCATGCGCCTTGCCGACCCGGTCGCGGCCGTTCTCCCGGCCGCCGCCGGTATTCTCGGCCACGAGCGCATTACAGCCTCGACCGCGATCCTGCTGTGCATTCGCAATGAATTGCCGGAGCGGATGATCCGCAATCTCGAACCGATGCTGGAAGGCCTTGCCGATGTCGGCGACCGATTTCACCTTTACGTGCTGAGCGACACGGACGACACCGCCTTCGCCGCGCAGGAGGAAGCGCGTTTCGCCGCGCTCGCCGCGCGCTGGCAGGGCCGCATCGCGGTCGATTACCGGCGGCGCGCGCACAATACCGGCTACAAGGCCGGTAATATCCGCGACTTCTGCGAACGTTGGGGAACCAGGCACGACTTCGCCGTCGTGCTCGATGCCGACAGCTTCATGACCGCCGGCGCCGTGCTGCGCATGGTGCGCGTCATGCAGGCCGATCCCGATCTCGGCATCTTGCAGGGGCTCGTTGTCGGCCTGCCCACGACCAGCGCCTTCGCGCGGCTGTTTCAGTTCGGCATGCGGCTCGGCATGCGCTCCTACACCATCGGCAGCGCCTGGTGGCAGGGCGACTGCGGTCCGTATTGGGGCCACAATGCGGTGCTCCGCCTTGCGCCGTTCATCGCGCATTGCCAGCTACCGGCCGCGGGCGACGAGCACATCCTCAGCCACGACCAGCTCGAGGCCGCGCTGATGCGCCGCGCCGGCTATGCCGTGCGCGTGCTGCCCGAAGAGGACCTCGGCTGGGAGGAAAACCCGCCAACGCTGATCGAATTCCTCCGCCGCGATCTGCGCTGGTGCGAGGGCAATATGCAGTATTGGCGGTTTCTCGTTTTGCACGGCCTCAGGCCCGTCACTCGCTTCAACCTCGCCATCGCCATTCTGATGTTCATGGGTTCGCCGGCCTGGATCGGCCTGTTGGTGCTCGGCACGCTGTCGGCGGCTTTCGCCGCGACGCCGGCGGATTTCATCAGGCCCGATTACGGCATGGCCACATTCGTGCTGGTGCTGCTCATGTGGTTTGCGCCCAAGACAGCGACCGTCATCGATATCCTGCTGCGCGGCGATGCGCCGCGCGTCTTCGGCGGCACCGGACGTTTCCTCGGCAATGTCGTCGTCGAATATCTGTTCTCGATCCTGCTCTGCCCGATCGAATGGTTCAGCCACACGCTGTTCCTCGCCGGGCTGATGTTCGGCCGCCAGATCGGCTGGATCGGCCAGACCCGCGACGACCATGCGGTGCCGCTGGCGCTGGCGCTGCGCAACCTGTGGCCGCACACGCTCCTCGGCATCGGCGCGATCGGTTTGCTCATCGCGGCGCAGCCGGCGGCGCTGCCCTATGCGCTCTATCTCGCCGCCGGCCTGGCGCTGTCGGTGCCGCTCGCGCTGGTCACGGCCCTGCCGGGGGTGGGCGCGGCGTTCGCCCGCATCGGAATCGGCCGCCTGCCGGAGGAGAGCGAGCCGCCGCCGGCATTGTCCGCGCTGGCGCTGCCGGCCATCGTCCTGGCGTCGCCACGCCGGCGTCCGGCCTGACGCGCTCCATGCTGGCCGGCCTCAGGACCGCGCGCGGCATCGTCCGGTCGCTGCGCATCTATTACGGCGACCGCGCCCGCGCCGCGGCAATGGACCGGCTCTATGGCGGCTTCGTCAGGCGCGGCGACCTCGTCTTCGACGTCGGCGCCCATGTCGGCGACCGTGTCGCCGCCTTCCGCCGGCTCGGCGCGCGCGTCGTCGCCGTCGAGCCGCAACCGGCAATGGTGGGCGTGCTCAGGTTGCTGTACGGCCGCAAGTGCGATGTCGCGATCGAGCCGGTCGCCGTCGGCCGCGCGCCGGGGACGGCTGAACTGATGATCAATCCCGACAATCCGACGGTGTCGACGGCGTCGCGGCAATTCGTCGACGCCGCGCGCGAGGCGCCCGGCTGGCGCGAGCAGCGCTGGGCGGCAACCGTGCGCGTCGATGTGACGACGCTCGACGCGCTCATCGCCATTCATGGCACGCCCGCCTTCATCAAGCTCGACGTCGAAGGCTTCGAGGCCGAGGCCTTGGCCGGCCTGACGCAGCCGGTCAAGGCGCTGTCTTTCGAATTCACCACCATCCAGCGCGATGTCGCGCTCGCCTGCCTTACGCGGTGCCTGACGCTCGGCTTTACGCGATTCAATGCCGCGCTCGGCGAGAGCCAGACATTCGCGCACGGCGGCTGGATCGCCGGGGATGCGATGGCGCGCTGGCTCGAGGGGCTGCCGCACGAGGCCAATTCCGGAGACGTCTATGCCGCCCGCTGACGGCGCGCCGCAAGGATTGCCGTGGCGTACCGGCCTGCTGCTGGCCGCGTTGAGCGGCGCCGGCTTCGCGCTGACGCTTTATGTCTTTTATCCCGGCGTCATGACCTACGACGCGCGCTTCGTGTATGAGGACATCGCCAAGGGCACGCTGGGCGACTGGCAGTCGCCGGCGATGACCGTGCTGTGGGCGTGGGTCGATCCGCTCGCACCGGGGTCGGCGAGCATGTTGCTGCTGATGGCGGCGATGTACTGGCTCGCCTTCGGCCTGTTGGCGGCGACTTTGGCGCGCCGCTCGTTTGGATTGGCGGCGATCCTGTTGTTACTGGCGCTGTCGCCGCCGGCTTTCGTTTTCCAGGGCATCATCTGGCGTGACGTGCTGTTCGCCAATTGCTGGCTGCTGGCTTCGGCGCTTTCCTTCGCCGCCGCCGGGCGCGGCGCCGATCTGCGCCTGCCCGCGCAAATTCTGGCGTTAGGCCTGCTCGCACTCGGCGTTCTGCTGCGCCCCAATGCGCTCCTCGCCGCGCCATTGCTCGCCGCCGCAATCCTGTGGCCGCGAGACCTGTCGTTCAAACGCACGGCCGTCGCTTACCTGCCGATTGGCCTCGCGCTGTTCGGGCTGGTGCAGCTCGTCTATTACGGCGCGCTCGGCGCAACCCGCCAGCACCCGCTGCAATCGATCATGGTGTTCGACCTCGGCGGCATCAGCCATTTCGCGAGGCAAAACCAGTTTCCCGTCACCTGGAGCGAGGTCGAAACCAAACAACTGCTCGACACCTGCTACCAGCCGACCCAATGGGATATTTACTGGCGACTCGAGCCCTGCGAATTCGTCATGCGCAAGCTCGAGCGCGAGGAAAAGCTGTTCGGCACGCCGGCCATCACGGCGGCCTGGGTGAAGGCCATTGCACACCACCCGCTCGCTTATCTCGAGCACCGCGCCGCATTCATGTGGAACTTCCTGGCGCGCGAAAACCTGACGATGTGGACCGACGACGTCTACGATCCGCCGAAGAAAGTGTTCGCCGGCCGGCCCGCCTTCAACGCACTGGTGGCGGCGCATGACGCGCTTAAAGCCTCGCCGCTGTTCCGCGCCGGCACCTGGCTTGTTCTTTGTGCTGCCGTATGCGCCTTCGCCTGGCGGCGGCGCGACACCGCCGGCGGGGTCTTCGCCATCGGCGCCTGCGGCTCGGCGACGCTTTACGTGCTGACTTACTTTGCCGCCGGCGTCGCTTCCGATTTCCGTTACGCCTATTGGGCGGTGCTCGCCGGCATTGCCGGCGCCGCCGCGCTCGTCATGCCTCGGCGAGCAGGAACTGCGCCTTCGCCAGCTTGCTGAAGTGCCCGCCCATCCGGTTGAGCTCGTCGAACGAGCCGCTCTCGACAATGCGCCCGGCCTCGAACACCAGGATGCGCGTCGCCTTGCGGATGGTGGCGAGGCGGTGGGCGATGACGAAGGTGGTGCGGTTCTTCATCACCTCGTCGAGCGCGACCAATACCCTCGATTCGGTCGTCGCGTCGAGCGCGCTGGTCGCTTCGTCGAGGATGAGGATCGGCGGGTCCTTCAATAGTGCCCGCGCGATCGACAGCCGCTGGCGCTCGCCGCCGGAGAGCGAACGCCCGCGCTCGCCCACCTTGGCGTTGAAGCCCTCGGCGTTGTATTCGATGAATTCGAGCGCCTGCGCGCGCGCCGCCGCCGCCCGCATGTCGGCGTCGCTTGCGTCCGGCCTGCCGACGCGCAGGTTTTCCGCGATCGTGCGGTTGAACAGAAGCGATTCCTGGAACACCACGCCGATATTGCGGCGTAGCGCGGCGAGCCTGAAGTCGCGGATGTCGCGGCCGTCGACGACGACCGTGCCGGACTGCGGATCGAAAACGCGATAGAGCAGCGCCAGCGCCGTCGACTTGCCGGCGCCGGTCGCTCCCACCAGTGCGACGGTCTCGCCGGGCAGCGCGGTGAAGCTCAGCCCCCGCACCGCCGGCCGGTTCGGATCGTAGCCGTAGGACACGTCGCGAAATTCGACGCGGCCGGAAAGCCGCCCCGGGTCGACCGCATCCGCGCGGTCGTGAATGGCCGGGACGGCGTCGAGTACGCTGAAAAATTCGCGCAGCTTGGCCGCATCGACCGCCATGCGGTTCATGAAGCCGACCGCCTGTTCGAGCCGGGTGATCACCATCCCGGCAAAGGCCATGAAGGTGACGATCTCGCCGATGGTGATGAGGCCCCGCTCGAACAGCCAGCTGCCGAGCAGGATGATCGACAGCAGCGTCAGCGTGGTCGATGCGCGGGTGAACACCGCCACCACCGCCCACCAGTTCAGCACCGGGAATTGCGCCGCCAGCACCCGTTCGCTTGCGTGCCGCAGCTCGGTCACTTCCTGCTCGACGCGCGCGAAGCTCTGCACCAGCGCAATATTGCCGAGTGCGTCGGAGGCGCGCTCGGCCAGATCCGAATGCTGAAGCTGCACCTTGCGCTGCATCGACTCGGTCTTGCGCAAAATCGCCGCGGTGCAGAGTGCAAACAGCGCGCAAAGCGCGATCAGCAGCAGCGCCAGCCGCCAATTGAGATAAAGCGACAGCGGCACCAGGATCAGCAGTGAGACGAAGGCTGCCATGTGCTCGCGGAAAAACCCGAGCCACAGCGCCCACATGGCATCGGTGCCTTCCAGCATGACCTTCATCAGCCGGCCGGAATGCGTTTCGCCGTGGAAGGACAGCGGCAGTTGCATGACGTGCTCGAAATAATCGGTGAGCACGGCAAGCCGGCGGCGATGCGCCATGCGGTCGGCATAGAGCGCGACCAGCGTGCCGCAGAGGATAGTGAACAGGCCGAAGCAGACCCACACCGCGAGCAGCGTCCACAGGCCGGAGCCTGCGGCGGATGCGCCATGCGTCTGCGCCAGGAGGTTGATGACGCGGCCGAACAGCACCGGTTCGGCGAACAGCGCGATGGCCAGCGCCACATTGGCGAACGCCAGCGCCAGGCCCAATCGGCGGTCCGACCCGAGCTGTTCAAGGACGCGGCCGTAAAGGCTGAGGAAATTCATTCGGGCATGCGCCGGCTATGGCAAGCGGCGACTATAGCTGAAAGTCGCCCGCGCCGAGAACCGGCGCGGCCCGCCGTTCATTATTTCGGCGGGGCCGGTTCCGCGGCCGCGGGCGGCGGCGGTGCGGGCGCGGCGGCCGGCGGCGGCGCGGCCGCAGGCGGAGGCGCGGTCCAGGCCTTGTAGTCCGCGTCCTTCACTTTCGGCAATTGCTTGAGAAAGGCGACGATCAGCCAGATGTCGTCGTCCTTGGCACCGGCGAGCTTGAAGCTCGGCATGCCGGTCATGTTGATACCGTTCTTGATGACCCAGAACAGCTGCGACGGGCTGAGTTCTTCGACCACGTCTTTGAGATCCGGTGGATCGGGCTTGAGGCCTTCCGAAAACTTCGCCCAGGTCACGCCCGGCGCGCCGTGACAATTGGCGCAGCCCTGTGCGGCGAACGCACGCGCGCCGGCCTGCACCTTGGCGGGATCGGCCAAGCCGGCCGGTGGCTTATCGGTCGCATGGCGGTTGATCGAAGCCTCGCGCACGTGCTCCAGCGCCCAATGCACGAATGAAGGGTCTTCGCTGGTGCCGGCGACGCTGTAGAAGCCGCCGAAAAAGAACACCGCCGCGCCGATGCCGGCAACTATGCCAAGTGCGCCGATCAACGCCAAGATTCGCATGGAGTTTCTCCCGAACTTGCTTTGCACGAATTATATGGTGCAATCGCGACGCGGGCCAGAGCGGTTCCGGCGCCCGATTTTAATGAACAAGCTGGCCGGAAAGGCGGCGGCCAAGAAAACTTTCTTTCCATGCCGCGGCGAACCGACCATAAATGCGAATGCGGCTGCGGCCGCACGCGATAACGAAGCGCAGGCGGCCCGGGAGCGCCGGTTATGCCCGAAACAGGCGACATCCAGCCGCTGCCCGGCAATGCCGCGGACCTGGACGCCAAATTCAGCCAGGCCATGGCCTTGCACCAGCAGGGCCGGCTGGCGGACGCGGAACGCCTTTATCGCGAAATCCTGCAACGGCGGCCCGACCACTTCGATGCGCTGCATCTGCTCGGCGTCATCGCCCTGCAAACGCAGCATGCGGAACGGGCGGTTGAACTCATCGGCGAGGCGATCAGGCTGAGCGGAAATGGAGCGGCCGCTCACATCAATTTGGCCAAGGCGTGGCTCGACCTGAAACGTCCCGAGAAGGCGCTGGAAAGCTGCGACAGGGCGATCGCGCTCAAGCCGGAAATCCCCGACGCGCACAACAATCGCGCCACCGCGCTCATTGCGTTGAACCGGCCGGCGGAGGCGCTGGCAAGCTGCGATCGGGCGATCGCGCTCAAGGGCGACTTTGCCGAGGCCTACAACAATCGCGGCTTCGCCCTGATGGCCTTGAAACTTCGCGACGAAGCACTGGCAAGTTACAACACGGCGATTTCGCTAAAGCCCGACTTTGCCGACGCGCATAATAATCGCGGCAACGCCCTGCTGACCATGACGCGTCCGGCCGACGCCCTGGTGAGCTACGATCGCGCCCTCGCGCTGACGCCGGATTTTGCCATGGCGCACAGCAATCGCGGCAATGCGCTGCTCGACCTGAACCGCCCCACTGAGGCGCTCGCCGCCTTTGACAGGGCGATTTCGCTCAAGCCCGATTATGCCGAGGCGCACAACAACCGCGGCAATGCGCTGTCCAGCGTCGGGGATTTCGACGCGGCCCTTGCCAGTTACCGCCGCGCCATCGAGCTGAAGCCCGACTACGCGGAGTGTTATCGGCACTATGCGGCAAGCGTTAAAATCGAGGCGGACGACCCGATCATCCAAAAAGCGGAAAAGCTCGTCAGCGCCGGAGATATTTCGGATGCGGACCTGATGCATCTGCATTTTGCGCTGGCAAAGGCGCAAGATGACCTCGGAAACAGCGAACTATCCCTTCATCACCTGGTGCGGGGGAATGCAATCAGGAAGAAAGACCTCGGCTACGATTTTTCCCGGGACGAGCAACTGTTCGTCGCGATAAGGCGGTTCTTCGATTCCGAGCCCATGACCCGGCGAGCGGAGCCTGTATCCGATCGTTCCGCCACGCCGATATTCATATTGGGCATGCCGCGATCCGGAACGACGCTTGTGGAACAGATCGTTTCGTCGCACTCGATGGTGTTCGGCGCCGGCGAACTGGAGATCCTGAACGAGGCCGTCGAGAGCAGCGGGTGGCAAGTCAAGAAGGATCGGCGAGATGTATTCGACGCGGTGCGCTCATTCTACCATCAAAAGCTGTCCGAGGTTTCCGCCGCGGCCTTCGTTACGGATAAGATGACGGTCAATTTCCGCTGGATCGGGTTCATCGTGGAGGCATTGCCGGAGGCAAGGATCGTCCACGTCAAAAGAGAGCCTGCGGCGGTCTGCTGGTCCAATTTCAAAACATATTTTCCTTCGGAGGGACTGCGATTTGCCTTCGATATGCAGGACATCGCAAAGTTTTACCGGCTCTATGACGGGCTCATGGATTTCTGGCACAAAAAATATCCGGGCAGAATTTACGATTTGAATTACGAGGCGCTCACCGAGCATCAGGAAGAAGAGACAAGAAAGTTGTTCGGCTACCTTCAACTCGGCTGGGAAGATAATGTGCTGGCGTTTCACAGCAATAAGCGAAGCGTGACCACCGCTTCCGACATTCAGGTGCGGCAGGCGATGTATCAAGGCAGCTCGCGCGAGTGGGAAAAATATCGGGCGTGGCTTCAGCCGTTGCTCGCGATTCTCAATGCGTAACTTTGGGAAATGACGCCATGAACCCGTCCGAGCGCATCGACCGGCTGATCGCGGGGATCGTGGACTGGCGCGGCAAAACCTTCGCCGCCGTGCGCAAGGCCATCCTCGCCGCCGACCGGGGGATCGTCGAGGAATGGAAGTGGATGGGAAGCCCGGTGTGGTCCTGCGACGGCATGATCGCGGTCGCCAACGCGCACAAGGGCAAGGTTAAGCTGACCTTTGCCCACGGGGCGGGCCTTGCCGATCCCGGCAAACTGTTCAATGCCGGCCTCGAAGGCAATATGCGGCGGGCGATCGATTTCTTGGAAGGCGACAGGGTTGACGCGCGCGCGCTCAAGGAGCTCGTGCGTGCGGCGATCGCTTACAACCGCAGCAGGCTGAAGAAAAATGCAACCCGCGGCGCGCGGGCGAAATTACGCAAAAGCAAAAAGCCTTCCGCCTAATTGGCGCTGAGCAGGCCGATTTTGGCGTTGGCCAGGATCAGGCGCTTGGCCAGCAACATCGACAGGTTGCGCACGACGCGGTGGCCGCCGCGCGGGTGGCGCAGGCAGAATTCGTCGAACCGGTCGAGGCCGAGTTCAAGCACGGTGACCAGCGTGTCCGCCCATACGTCGGCCGAGCGAACGTCCTCGATCAGCGCCATCTCGCCGAACACCATGCCGGGGGCGAGGCTGGCGAGCCGCACGCCGCCCGGCAGCTTCACGCTGACCATGCCGCTCTGCAGGAAAATGATCGAGGCGGCCTTTTCGCCGGCGGCGACGATGCGCTCGCCGGTGTGAAAGGTGCGCGTTACGGCAAGCGCGTTCAGCTCCTTGAGCTCGTCCGGCGTGAGCCCGCTGAGCAGCGCCTGTTCCGCGATCGCCACCGGATCGGCGACCATGGAGAAGCCGCCGTAACGGTAGATGATCTGGTCTTCCGCCCATTCGATCGCCTCGTCGAGCAGGTCGAAGCGCCGCACGCCGGCCATTTCTCCGATCGAGTCGGCGATGACGTTCCACACGGTCGAATTCTTGTCGAGGCCGGAGACCACCACCGTGATGTTCGTCGACGTCACGCCCTGCAGGCAATCGGCGAGCAGGGTCGCCGCGCCCTCGGTTATCGCCGGCACCCGCCGCAGGTCGAGGATGAGGATTTCCGGCCGCGCGCCGCCGGCGAGCTTGCGCGAAACGAAATCGACATTGGCGAAGGACAGCGCGCCGACCAGCTCCATCACGCGGATTTCGCGATAATGGTCGTTGAGGAGCTTCTGCTCGTGCGGCTGCCGGCTGCGGCGCGAGGTGATCGCCTTGATGTCATAGTCGGCACTGATTGTAGTGCGCACGTCGCTCGAGCGATTGAGCACGTGCAGATTGAAGCGCGACGACAATTCCTCGCAGACCTTGATGCCGCGCACGCTGTTGCCGTGGCTGTCGAGCAGGGGCGAAAACGTGCCGAGCCCGATCTGGCCGGGCAACGCGGCGACGATGCCGCCGCCGACGCCGCTTTTCGCCGGCATGCCGACGCGATAGACCCATTCGCCGGCATAGTCGTACATGCCGGAACTGGTCATCACCGACAGCGTGCGCGTCACCGCATAGGGCGACACCACGCGCTCGCCGGTCAGCGGATTGACGCCACGGTTGGCGAGCGTCGCCGTCATGATGGCGAGATCGCGGGCTGTAACCAGGATCGAGCACTGGCGGAAATAGACGTCGAGCACCTCGTTGACGTCGCTCTCGATCGCCGAGTAGTTGCGCAGCAGATAGCCGATGGCGCGGTTGCGGTCGCCGGTCGCGCGCTCGGAGTTGAACACCGCCTCGTCGACGCCGAGCTTGCGGCCGGCGAAACGGCCGAGCGCGTCGCGGATGCGCTCGAACGCATTGCCGCGCTCGACGCCGTGGATCAGCCCCGAACAGGTGATGGCGCCGGCATTGACCATGGCGTTGAACGGGCGGTTGTCGGCGGTGAGCCGGATCGAATTGAACGCCTCCCCGCTCGGTTCGACGCCGATCTTGGCTTCCACCCGCTCGGCGCCGACGATGTCAAGCGCGAGCGCGAAAGCAAAGGCCTTGGAAATCGACTGGATGGTGAATTCGACGTTGCAGTCGCCCGCCTCATAGACGTAGCCGTCGATGGTCGCGAGCGCGATGCCAAAATGTTTCGGATTGGCCTTGCTCAGTTCGGGAATGTAATTGGCGACCGCGCCGCTGCCCTCGCCGGCATAAGTCTCGATGCAGGTATTGAGAAAATGTCCAAGCGCCGGCTGCGGCTGGGCGCGGCTCATCGCGGCCCCCCGGTGCAGATTGATCATCGGGTCGTTCATTTCAGTCTTTTCGCCCCACGCAACGCCGGTTATCCGCCGGATAGTTGCGGTTTTCCCGCTTGTTTACAAGTCGGGCGCGCGGCGCGCATGGCAGCCGCCACAGCGGAGCGCGCGCCAGTGGTGCGACAGGTTGTCCCGGATCTCGCGGCGCCAGCGCGTCAGGAAGCCGTGGTCATGCAGCTATAAAGAAACGGCCAACTCTTGCGGCCGACCAGTTTTTTCTCGAGCGCCTCGTTTTGGCAATGCGCCCATTTCACCTTTTCCTTCACCCATTTGGCTTTCGCCGCGTACCATTGCTGCTTGGTCCAGTTGGAAATGTCCTGCATCTTGGTCGTCAGCATCGCCGCCGGTTTCGCCTCGGTCTTTTCCGGCGCCGGATTTTGCGCAAACGCCGGCGCGGTGGCGATGAACGTCAGCAAGGCTATCGACAATACCGAACTGCGGATTTTGATCATGATGCGCGTCCTCGCTTGAGATTGATCCGGCCGCCGGCGGCAGCAAGCGCCGATCTTTTTGCGCGATATTATCGCTCCCCGTCGGCATTTGATTGCAAGTCCTTCGCCCGGCCTGCGCTGGTTTAGTCCCAGGATTGTGCGTGAAGGCGCGGGCGATTTGCCACGCAATTATCACCGCGACAGGCACGGCAAATCGCCGCTTACGTTGCGCCGATTGAACCCCGGTCAGCCGTTTTGTCGCATGCGACCCGCTGCTCGCATTTTAAGTCGTGCCTATTTTATAGGCCGAAATCTTGAATTGTATGCAATTCGAGTAGTCGGGCCGATAGCCGATGACACCTCCCCTCCGAGCCGGTTCTCCTTCCGGATCAAATCGTTAAGCCAAATACCCGCGGCCGCGCGCGGTTGGCACGAGCTTTGCGGGAATCCCGGCAAGGCAAACATCTTTGCCAGGGCGGAAGTCTTTCACACGCCGTTCGTCTGGATTCGGAGGGTTCCCATGAAACGTCGCCAATTCCTGCAATCAATGACCGCGCTCGCCGCGACCGCGGTGACCGCCCCGGCGGTCTGGTCGCCGGCCAAAGCGCAATCGCGCAAAGAGACGCTGCTTCTCGTCACCGAGAACGGACCGAACAATCTCGACATCCACGGGGTCGGTACCAACCGGCCGGGCTACGAGGCATCGTGGAATTGCTACGACCGGCTGATCCGCAACGGCAAGAAGACGCTCGCCGACGGCTCGATCTCCTACGACCGCGACAAATACGAAATGGAACTCGCCGACGACATGAAGATCGGCGACATGTCGGTCACCTTCAAGCTCAAGAAGAACGCCAAATTCCAGGACGGCACGCCGATCACCGCCAAAGACGTGAAGTGGTCTTTCGACCGCGCCGTCTCGGTCGGCGGTTTCCCGGTGGTGCAGATGAAGGCCGGCTCGCTGCTCAAGCCGGAGCAGTTCGTCGCCGTCGACGACGCCACCTTCCGCGTCGACTTCGTCAAGAAAAACAGCCTGACCATTCCCGATCTCGCGGTCATCGTGCCCGGTGTCTACAATTCCGAACTGTTGAAGAAAAAAGCCACCGAAAAGGACCCTTGGGCGCTCGAATACACCAAGAGCAACACCGCCGGCTCCGGCGCCTTCAAGGTGACGAGCTGGAAGCCCGGCGTGGAAATTGTTTACGAGCGCAACGACGCCTGGGTGGGCGGCAAGCTGCCCGAGCTCAGGAAGGTGATCTGGCGCACCATCCCGTCCTCCGGCAACCGCCGCGCGCTGATGGAGCGCGGCGACGCCGACATTTCCTTCGATCTTCCGGCGAAAGATTTCACGGAGATGAAGAAGGAAGGCAAGCTGAAGATGATTTCCAATCCGATCGGCAACGGCATGTACAGCCTCGAGCTGAACGTGGTGAAGCCGCCGTTCAATAACGAAAAGGTCCGCCAGGCCATCGCCTACGCAATCCCGTACCAGAAGATCGTGGACGCCGCGATGTTCGGTCATGCGCGGCCGCTGTTCGGCGGTCCCTCGAACAGCGTCAGCACGATCGAGTGGCCGCAACCGACCGGCTACAAGACCGACATGGCGAAAGCGAAGGCGCTGATGGCGGCTTCCGGCTCCGGCCCGATCGACAGCACCATCTCGTTCGATCTCGGCGACGGCGTCAATTCCGAGCCGATCGCCACGCTGATCCAGGAAAGCCTCGCCGAGATCGGCATCAAGCTCGCCATCAACAAGGTGCCGGGCGCCAACTGGCGCAGCGAGATGGCGAAGAAGTCGATGCCGATGATGGTCAATTTCTTCTCCGGCTGGCTCGACTTTCCGGAATATTTCTTCTTCTGGTGCTATTCCGGGCAGAACGCCATCTTCAACACGCCGAGCTACGTCAACAAGGACATGGACGCTTTCATCGACGGCGCCTATGCCGCGGCGGCCATCGGCGACAAGGAGAAATACGCAACCGACGTCAAGGGCTTCATCTCCAAGGCCTATGACGAGGTCCCGCGCGTGCCGATGTTCCAGCCGTTCCTGAACGTGGCGACGCAGAAAAACATCTCCGGCTACAGCTACTGGTTCCACCGGCAGGTGGACTATCGCGCGCTGGTGAAGGCGTAGTCGAACGTCATTGCCGGGCGGCCGCGCAGCGGTACGCCCGGCAATCCGTTATCGAAAAGATGCGCGGGTCGAGTCCCGCGCGTGACGCAGGAACGACTGAAAAGGCAGCGCAATGCTCGCGACCCTCGCCAAGCGGCTGGTGACCGTGATCCCGACCCTGATCGGCGTGGTCATCGTCACCTTCCTGCTCACGCGCGTGCTGCCCGGCGACCCTGCGGTCTACTTCGCCGGGCCGGCCGCGACCCCGCAGTCGATCGCCGACATCCGCAAATCGCTCGGCCTCGACCGGCCGCTGCCCGAGCAGTTTGCCCGCTATGTCGGCGATCTCGCGCACGGCAATCTCGGCAATTCGCTCTCCACCGGCAGGCCGGTGGTGACCGAGATCGAGAGCCGCCTGCCGGCTTCCGCCGAACTCACCCTTTTCGGCCTCATCCTTTCGCTCGCCATCGCGCTGCCGCTCGGCATCCTCGCCGCGGTCAAGCAGGGCTCCTGGATCGACCATACCTGCCGCGTGGTGGCGACCGCCGGCGTGTCGCTGCCGGTGTTCTTCACCGGCCTGCTGCTGGTTTACATTTTCTACTTCCGGCTCGGCTGGGCGCCGGCGCCGATCGGCCGGCTTGACGCGTTTACCAGCGCGCCGGCGCAGATCACCGGGTTCTTCACCATCGACAGCCTGCTCACCGGCAATCTCGAGGCCTTCCGCGGCGCCTTAGGCCAGCTGTTGCTGCCGGCCGTCACGCTCGCCGTATTCTCGCTGGCGCCGATCGCCCGCATGACGCGCGCTTCCATGCTCGCTGTGCTCGCGTCCGATTTCGTGCGCACGGCCCGCGCCTCCGGCCTCGACGGCAGGACGATCATTTTCACCTACGCCTTCCGCAACGCCATGCTGCCCGTCGTCACGACGCTCGGCATGGTGTTCTCGTTCCTGCTCGGTGCCAATGTGCTGGTGGAGAAGGTGTTCGCCTGGCCCGGCATCGGCTCCTACGCGGTCGAGGCGCTGCTGCAATCGGACTTCGCCCCCGTGCAGGGCTTCGTGCTCGCCATGGCAATCCTCTATGTGGCGCTCAACCTCCTCATCGACATTCTCTACGGCGTCATCGATCCGCGCGTGAGGCTGGAAGGATGAACGAGAGCGCATCCATCATCCGCCAGGCGGCGGAGGCAAAGCCGGCCGGCAATTCGATGCTGCGGCACGCCCGCTATGTCGTCTCGGAAAATCCGGTGACGGGCTTTTCCTTCGCGATGTTCATGCTGATCGCGCTGTGCGCGCTGCTCGGGCCCTTTGTCGTGCCCTACGATCCGCTGGCGAGCGGTCCCTCGACGCTTGCGCCGCCGTCCTTTGCGCATTGGTTCGGCACCGATCAGACCGGGCGCGACATCTTCAGTCGCGTCGTCGTGGCGACGCGGCTCGATTTCGTCATCGCCATCGCCTCGGTCGCGCTGGTCTTCGCCATGGGCGGGTTCGCCGGCATCGCCGCCGGGTTCTTCGGCGGCTGGACCGACCGCATCGTCGGGCGCATCTCCGACACCATCATGGCGTTTCCGCTGTTCGTGCTGGCCATGGGCATCGTCGCCGCGCTCGGCAACACCGTGACCAATATCGTGATCGCCACGGCCATCATCAATTTCCCGCTCTATGTGCGCGTCGCCCGCGCCGAGGCCAATGTGCGGCGCGACGCCGGCTTTGTGCAGGCGGCGCGGCTGTCCGGCAACGGCGATTTCCGCATTTTGCTGATGCACATCCTGCCCAACATCATGCCGATCATGATGGTGCAGATTTCGCTGACCATGGGTTACGCCATCCTCAACGCCGCCGGGCTGTCCTTCATCGGCCTCGGCGTCAAGCCGCCGACGCCCGAATGGGGGATCATGGTGGCGGAAGGCGCCGGCAACATCATATCCGGCGAATGGTGGATCGCGCTGTTTCCCGGCGCCGCGCTGATGCTGGCGGTGTTCTGCTTCAACCTTCTCGGCGACGGCCTGCGCGACCTCGTCGATCCGCAGCGCCGGACGTGAGGGTGCCGATGGCAAGGAAAGCAAAGCCGGCGGCCATGCCGAGCAAACTGGAGCGGGACGTTTCGCTACCGCTGCTCGCCGTGCAGGACCTCACCGTCGAGTTCGCCACAAGGCGCGGCAAGGTGCGGGCGGTCGAGCACGTCGATCTCGCGCTCGCCAAGGGCGAGACGCTCGCCATCGTCGGCGAAAGCGGCTCCGGCAAGTCGGTCACCTCCTATGCGGTGATGCGCATCCTCGACCGCGCCGGCCGGATCGCCGCAGGCTCCGTCACCTTCAGCGGGCTCGATCTGCGCGCCGCGCCGGAAAGCGAAATGCGCGACCTGCGCGGGCGGGAAATGTCGATGATCTTCCAGTCGCCACGGCTCGCGCTCAATCCGATCCGCAAGGTCGGCCGCCAGATCGAGGACGTGCTGCTGCAGCACGCCCAGGTGGACAGCGACGCGGTGAGCAATCGCGCGATCGAGATGCTCGAGCAGGTGCGCATCGCGCGGCCGCGCGAGCGCTATCATGCCTATCCGTTCGAGCTTTCGGGCGGCATGTGCCAGCGCGTGGTGATCGCGCTGGCGCTCGCCTGCCGGCCGCAATTGCTGATCGCCGACGAGCCGACCACCGGCCTCGACGTGACGACGCAGAAGGCGGTGATGGATCTTGTGGTCGAGCTCACGCGCGAGCGCGGCATGTCGACCATTCTCATCACCCACGACCTCGGCCTTGCCGCCGCCTATTGCGACCGCGTGATGGTGATGGAGAAGGGTCGCGTCGTCGAGAGCGCGACGTCCGACGTCATCTTCAAGAAGCCGTCGCACGCCTATACCCGCAAACTGATGCGGGCGACCCCGCGTCCGGGCGTGTCGTTGCGCGACCTTTTGCCCGATGCAGAACAAATCCCGGTGCCGGACGTCGCAACAGCGAGAAGAACGGTTTCCTCCGGCGCGGACATCGGCAGCTCTGCCGCGAACAACGTCGGTTCTGCCGGCAAAGACGCGTTGCTCGTGGTGGAAAAACTGGTGAAGGAATACCCGCGCAAAGGGATGCCGAATTCGCTGGCCAGGATTTTCGGCCGCAAGCCGGCGGTCGAGCCGGAGACCTTCCGCGCCGTGGACGGCATCAGTTTTTCCATTGCGCGCGGCGAAAGTGTTGGTTTGGTTGGAGAATCCGGCTGCGGCAAATCCACCACCTCGATGATGGTGATGCGGCTGATCGACAAGACGTCCGGCACGATCGCCTTCGCCGGCGACGACATCGGCGAAATCCCCGCCCGCAGCTTCGCCACGCTGCCGTTGCGGAAAAAAATTCAGATGGTTTTTCAAGATCCTACCGACAGTCTCAATCCCCGCTTCACGGCCGCGCGCGCGATTGCCGATCCGCTGCTGCGCCTTGGCAATATCGGTTCCGGCGAGGTGCGTTCACGCTGCGAGGAACTGGCCGTGCAGGTCGGCCTGCCGCTCAATCTGCTCGACCGTTTTCCGCATCAATTGTCCGGCGGCCAGAAAGCCCGAGTCGGCGTCGCCCGCGCCATTGCCCTCAAGCCCGACCTCGTCATCCTCGACGAGCCGACCGCCGCGCTCGATGTGTCGGTCCAGGCTGTGGTCCTCAACCTATTGCAGGACCTCAAAGATTCGCTTCGAATGAGCTACCTTTTCGTATCGCATGACCTCAACGTGGTGCGGCTTTTGTGCGACCGCGTCATCGTCATGCAGGCGGGGAAAATCGTCGAGCAGGGCCCGTGCGAGCGCGTTATGGTTGCACCGGAAGCAAGCTATACACGCGACCTGCTGGCGGCGATCCCGCATCCGCCGGTCTGAACAGGATGCAGGTGGCTGGGGTTTCCGCATGAGCCTGATCGCGCCCGCCGCCGAAACGGCCGATATCCGCTGGCCGCGCATGACGCGCGCGGAAGAACTGCGCCTGCAACTCGCCGATGAAATCGTGCGCGGCGCGCTGCCGCCTGGCGCGGCGCTCGACGAGACGACGCTCGCGCGCCGTTTCGAGGTATCGCGCACGCCGGTGCGCGAGGCGATCCGCCTGCTGGTCGCGAGCGGGCTCGTCGTGGTGCGCGCCCATCGCGCCGCGGTGGTGGCGCGGCCGAGCGCAGAACAACTCGCCGGCATGTTCGAGGTCATGGCCGAACTGGAGGCGCTCTGCGCCGGCTTTGCCGCCGAACGCATGACGAGCATGGAGCGGCAGTCACTCGAGGATATCCACGAAAAACTCCGCGTGCTCATCCAAAGCGGCGATCCGCAGCGCTACCACGAGGTCAACGAAGCCTTTCATAATTGCATTTATACCGGTGCCCACAATACCTATCTGGCGGAGATCACACTGGCGACCCGGGCGCGGGTGCAGCCGTTCCGCCGCGCGCAATTCCGCAATCTCGGCCGGCTCGCCAAATCCCATGTTGAGCACGACCGCGTGGTGGAAGCGATTTCACGCGGCGAGCACGCCATCGCCGGTTCGGCCATGTACGCCCATATCGTGACGGTGCGCGAAGAATACGAGACCTACAGCGAGTCGCTGTAGCCCCGCATCAGGCCGGCATTTTTTCGCGCGCCAAAAAGGCGCGCCAGCCGCCGAAGCTGGAAATATCGCGGGCGCCGGTCGTGGCCGCCGCCTCGACTAGGAAGCCCTTTACCGTGCGGCCATCGGCAAGCCGGATGGTGCCAATCGACAGCGGCGCCGGTACGGCATCGGTGAACCGGCCGAAGACGTCCGCGCCAAGCGCCCAGACTTCGACCTCCACGTTCGCGCCCTTGCCGTTTTCCACGCGCAGCAGGCCGGGTTTGGCCGGCACCGTATCGGCCAGCGCGTAGAGCCGGTAGTCGGGCGCGGTTTTCGCCGTTTCGAGCAGGCGACCGCCCAGCGCCCGCAATTCGCCGTTGAGCGGCAGGCCGGAAAGATGCGCCCCGACGACAGCGACCGCGATTTCGCCTTCGGCGGGTGAGTTTGGCGCCGGCGCCAGTGCCGGCTGCGGCACATTCAGCGCGCCAAGCGGCAGGCCGGTATCGGCGTGGAACGCGCGGCCGATTTCGGCAAGCCGGGCGTCGTTGCCGCCCGGCGCCAGCAGCGTGATGCCAAACGGCAGCCCGGCCGACGTCATCGACGCCGGCAGCGCCAGCCCGCACAGGTCGAGCAGATTGACGAAATTGGTATAGGTGCCGAGCCGGCTGTTGAGCTGAATCGGATCGGAGAGCACCTGCTTGATTGTGTAAATCGTGGGTGTGGTCGGCAATACCAGAGCGTCGATCTCGCTCAGGATGTAGTCGGCGACGCGGCGCAGCCTTTCCAGCTTGTAGAACGCGGCGAACGCGTCGATCGCGGTCGGGCGCAGGCCGCTCAGAATAATCTCGCGCGTGACCGGATGGATGGCTTCGGGATCGGATGCCAGAACCGGCTGCGCGGTGATCGTTCGCTCGGCCACCCAGGGGCCGTCATAGAGCAGGCGCGCGGTCTCATAGAACGGTTCGATGTCGACCTCGACAATTTCGCGGCCGAGTCGCGCCAGACGTTGCAACGCCTGGTCGTAGGCTGCCTCGTATTGGTGGTCCCCGAAGAACATACGCTCGCCGGCAGCCGGTACGCCGAGCTTGCCATAGGGAGGCGCGGCCCCCGGCGTCCCCAACGGCCGCTTGCGCGCGTAGTGGTCGGTCGGGTCCGGCCAAGCCATGGTGGCAAGCGCGGTCCAGGCGTCATCGACGGTGAGTGCAAACACCGAAACGCAGTCGAGCGTGCGGCAGGCCGGCACGACACCGTGCGTCGAGACCAGACCGAGGCTTGGCTTGAGCCCGACGATATTGTTGAAGCCCGCTGGCACGCGGCCGGAGCCGGCGGTGTCGGTGCCGAGCGCCAGCGGCACCAGTCCGGCGGCGACGGCGATCGCCGAACCCGAGCTCGATCCGCCGGGGATGAAGTCGGGGTTAAACAGATTTTTCGGCGCGCCGTAGGGAGAGCGCAAGCCGACCAACCCCGTGGCGAACTGGTCGAGATTGGTCTTGCCGATGACGATGGCGCCGGCGGCGCGCAGGCGCGCGACCGACGTCGCATCGTGCGCCGCGCGATAGCTGAACGCCGGGCAGGCTGCCGTGGTCGGCATGCCAGCGACGTCGATATTGTCCTTCACCGCAACCGGGATGCCATAGAGTGGCCGGTCGGTGGCGCCGGCTGCCGTCAGCGCGCGGGCTTCGGCCAGCGCGTCGGCCTCCTCGCGCAGGCTGATGAAAATCGCGCCATCAGCGTGCGCGCGAATGCGCGCATAGCTGCGGGCGACCGTCTGTTCCGGCGCCAGCAAACTCGCCCGGTGCGCGGCCACAATCGAAGCGACGGTCTCGGACAAATCGAGCCCCCAAAACAAAGCGCGCGGCACCGCCCGGGCTAAGCCGCACCCTTCCTTGTGCGAAAATTCCTCTCGCTACGCAACACCCAACTCGCCCCGCGGTTTCATTTTCCGCGATGGCGATCAGCGTGCATACAAGGAGGTGTCGTTGAGGACCGGCCGAGCCAGGCGGCCTCAATCGACCGCTGCCCGGTCAGGCATCAAGGCGCCATGCCATTCGTCGTCCGATCATCGCCGGATGACGAAATCGGCGACGACGGCAGGGTCGGAGCATCCCGGCTGAAGACGATACGCATCAAATCGGCCGCGTTCTTTGCCTGCAGCTTGTCCATGATACGGAAACGGTGCACTTCGACGGTGCGCGGGCTGATGCCGAGTTGACGGGCGGCCTCCTTGTTGGAATCGCCCTTGGCGATTTGCGCCAGAACCTCGCATTCCCGCCGCGTCAACAGATCCTGACCGCGGAAGCCGTGCGGTCGCCGGGCAACCGCGCTTGCCGCGGTCTCTTTTCGCGTCCAACCGTCGATCGCGGCGCGAACGCGCGCAAGCAGCACCTCGGGATCGAATGGCTTCTCGATGAAATCGAAGGCGCCGCGTTTGACGGCGTCGACGACCACGGGGATTTCACCCCGGCCGGACATGATCACGATGGGCGCGCCGAAACGGTGCGCATCGATCCTGGTCAATGCATCGAGCCCCGAGCAGCCCGGCAAATGAATGTCGAGAATGACGCAGGCCGGAATCCGGCGGCGCGCTTCGTTGAGAAACGACTCGCCTTCGCCGAAGCTCGTTAGTTTGTAACCTGCCGCTTCGAATATGGTTGCAAGCAGGTCGCGGACATTCAAGTCGTCGTCGACCAGGAACAGCTCCGGCCGGGCTTGCTGCGAATCTGTATTGCCGTTCACGATCATCGCATCGATCTGCGCGGCCATTACAACCATACCTTTTCAAGTAACATCGTACGGCGCCGGAAGGCTGACGAGCGCAACGAGTCGCCACCGCTCAACGCAGCATCGACGATAATCATTAATAGTCGTTTTCGGCACACATTAATGTTCGGCATCGAGCGTCACGCAGTTGCGCCGGAGAAAGTGCCGTGGCCGATCCGAAGTCCGGCGTTCCTCGCCCTGCCGATAAGCGGGCATGGGCTTATTCACACGGGCAGTCTGCAATTTAACGCCCGCCTGCGCGTGATGGCGGCTGACGCCGCGACGTCGCCGTTGCGGTCCGGCGATTTACATTGCGATTTTGCAGCGCAAAGCGGCCACCCCCTCTTCCATCCGCCCGGCAGCGCCGACGCTTTACAATTCGTTCGCAATCGAATTAAATATTCGCTTGCTGCGATTGCCTGAGCAGTTCGCCCGCCGGCCGCGGAGTAACGAGATCGGGAGGAACGACGTCCAATGCCCGGAAAATCCAAGCGCGTCTGCGTCGATGTCGGCGGCACTTTCACCGATTGCCTGGTCATGGACGAGACCGGCCTGTTGCAGAAATTCAAATCGTCGACCACGCCGAGCGACCCCTCCAAGGGCTTCATGGATGCAATGAAAAAGGCCGCGCGCCATTACGGCGTCGGCGTCAACGAATTTCTCGGCCAGATCGAGGTCCTGGTGCACGGCACGACGCTTGCCACCAACATCCTGCTGACCGGGCGCGGCGCCAAGGCCGGCATGCTGACCACCAAAAATTTCCGCGACATCATCGAACTGCGGCGCGCCATGAAGCCGCAGGATGTGTCGCTCTACAACCTGTTCATCCCGCCGGCGCGCCCACTGATCCCCCGCTCGCGCCGCATCGGCATCGACGAACGCACGCTCTACGGCGGCGAAGTGATGACCCCGCTCAACGAGCAGGAGACGGCCGATGCGGTCCGTGATCTCAAGGCGCAAGGTGCCGAGTCGATTGCGGTTTGCTTCCTGCATTCCTACGCCAACACGGCGAACGAACGCCGTGCCGCTGAAATCTGCAACGAAGTCGCGCCCGAGATATTTGTCACCACGTCACACGAAACCCTGCCGGTGTGGCGTGAATTCGAGCGCTTCAACACCACCGCGGTCGGCGCCTATGTCGGCCCCGCGGTCGGCCGTTATCTCGGCTCGCTCGAGCGCGTGCTCAAGGAATCCGGATTTACCGGCACATTCCTCATGATGCTGGCCAACGGATTGGTGCAGAATATTTCCGAATGCGTGCGCCGCCCGGTGTTCCTGCTGCACTCCGGTCCGGCCGCGGCCCCCTCGGGCGCGGTCCATCTCGGGCGGCATCTTGGCGACGACAATCTGCTGTCGGTCGACATGGGCGGCACCAGTTTCGACGTCTGCATGATCAACAAGGGCGAGATCTTCACCACCACGGAGCATTGGGAAAGCGATCAACGGGTCGCCATCAAGATGGTCGACATTTCGAGCATCGGCGCCGGCGGCGGATCGATCGCCAAGATCGACGCACTCGGGCTGCTTCGCGTCGGCCCGGAAAGCGCGGGCGCCGATCCCGGCCCGGCCTGCTACGGCCGCGGCGACGAGGCGACCGTGACGGACGCCAATCTGGTGCTCGGTTACGTGCCGGCCGACTACTTTCTCGGCGGCGAGATGACGCTCGACGCCAAGGCGTCGCGGCGGGCGATGAAGCCGCTCGCCGAGCGGCTGCGCCTGACCGAGTTGGAGACGGCAGAGTCCATCTTCCGCACCGTCAACGCCAATATGGCCGCCAAGATCACCGAGGTTTCCACCAAACGTGGATACGACGTGCGCAACTGCGTGATGATTGCGGGCGGCGGCGGCGGCCCGATCCATGCCGGATTCATCGCCGACAGCCTGGGCATCCGCAAGGTGGTGATCCCGCCGGTGGCGGCGCTCTACAGCGCCTTCGGCATGTTCGCCATGGACATCGGTCAGGACTACGCGCGCTCTTTCGTCGGCCGCGCCAGCAATATCGACCTCGGCGCGCTCAACCGCGTGTATGAGGAAATGGAGGCGGAGGCGCTGGCTTCGTTCCGCGATCACGGCGTCGATGCCAAGGACGTCGTCCTCAAGCGCACCGCCGATTTGCGTTATGCCGGCCAGTTCCACGAGGTCGAAGCCGATGTCGCCAACGGCAAGCTCACGCAGCGCGACATCGACGCCGCCGTCGCCTATTTCGGCCGCAAGCACGAGGAAATGTATACGTTCTCGATGGCGTGGAAGGCGGTCGAGATTCTCACCTTGCGCCTGAAGGCAACCACGCCGAAGGCGCCGTTCGCTTTGGCGGAGGTCGGCACCGGCGGCGCCGACCCCGCTTCCGCGCTTAAGCGCAGGCGCACTTGCCGTTTTGGCGGGCGTGACGTCGACACGCCGGTCTACGACGGCGAGAAAATCCTCGCCCGCAACATGATCCCCGGCCCGGCGATCATCGAGGAAACGACCACGACCGTCGTCATCCCCGAGGCCTATGTCTGCTCCGTGGACAAATACAAAAACTACGTGCTCACCCGGCGCCAAGGCTAGGGAGACAGGCCATGAACAAGTCCAACATCGACGCAACGACCGTCGCCACCGTCTGGCATTCCATGCAGACGATCTGCCGTGAGATGCGCCACATCGTCAAACGCACCGCGCAAAACTATCTGCTCGGCCAGTTGCAGGACCTCTCGGTCGGCATCTGGGGCGCGGATGGGGCGACGATCGCAGTTCCGGCCGGATTGCCGGTGCAGTTCCTCGGCACGACTTTCGCAGTCCAGGACCTGGTGCGCGACTTCGCCGGCAATATCAATCCCGGCGACGTTTTCCTTACCAACGATCCCTACCACGGCGGCCACAACTGCCACCTGCCCGATTGGGGCTATATCCGACCGATCTTCTATCACGGCGAGTTGCTGTTCTTTACCCTGTGCCGCGGCCACCAGATGGATACAGGCGGTTCGTTCCCCGGCGGATATTTCCCCAACGGCTACGACATCCACGCCGAAGGGCTCATCATTCCGCCGATCAAAGTCGTCGACCGCGGCCGCGAGCGCACCGATCTCGTCAATCTCATCCTCAACAATGTGCGGTTCCCCGACGGCTTGCGCATCGACCTGCACGCCATGATCGGCTCCACCACGATGTGCGAGAAGCGCATGATCGCGTTGCTCGACACCTACGGCAAGGATGTCGTGCTGGCTTGCGTCAAGGAAATGCTGGATCGAACCGAGCGGGCGGTACGCGAGGAGATCCGGAAAATTCCCGACGGCGTCTATACCGGCGCATCCGCCACGGATGACGATGGCACCGTACTTGACGAGCCGGTCTGGGCGCGCGCGCGCGTCGTCGTGCAAGACGACGAAATGACCATCGACCTGTCGGAGAGCGACGCCCAGCGCCGCGGCTTCGTCAACAGCGTCTATGCCGCCACTTATGGCAACGCCATCGCCGCGGCGATCCTCTGCTTCGACCCGGCGCTCGCCGACTATCACAACCAGGGAACGATGGCGCCGATTAAAGTCATCGCGCCGGAGGGGCTGGTCGTGAACTGCAAATATCCCGCGACGGTCGGCGCTTCGCCGGTCAATATCGGCACGCAGGTCATGGAAGCCGTGCTCGAAGCCTTGTCGAAGGCGGTCCCGAATCGCTCCGTCGCCGCCTGGGCGAAACATCGCGGCGATTACGTCTTTGCTGTCGATCCGCGCAGCGGCGAACGTTATGTCCGCACGAGCTTTGACTACGACGGCAGCGGTGGCGCCGTCTGGGGCTTCGACGGTTATCAGGGATTGAGCTCGATGACCGCTCTGGGCGCCGCCAATCGCGGCAATGTCGAGGAAACCGAAGTGCGCATCCCGTGGCGGATGCTGAAATACGAGTTCGTGCCCGATCTGACCGGCGAAGGACGCTGGCGCGGCGGGCCCGGCCTGCGCTGGGAAGCCGTCAACGAGGGTTCCGCCGGGCAAATGGCGACCGGCAGTTCCGACGGCGATGTGGTGCAGGGGTTTGGCGCAGTCGGCGGCCGCCCGTCACCGCTCTGCCGGACTTACTTGCGCCGCAGCGGCGAGGACATCCGCGTCAAGCCGCACCGGCTGGTCGACGTCAAGGAAGGCGACATCCTGATCAAGCATTCGAGCGGCGGCGGCGGTGTCGGCGAACCGGCCGAGCGCGATCCCGAGATGGTGCGCGAAGACGTCGAGAACGGCCTCGTGTCATCCCAGGCCGCGCGCGAGATCTATAAAGTCGTCGTTGATGCCAGGACGTTTAAAATCGATCAGGCGGCGACGAAAAAACTGCGGGGCCAGTCTTCCGGATGACCGGCAAGCGGGCAAATCGGCACGCCAGCCGCGTTCGCTACACATCCACGCGCGAAAGCGTCGGATTTGTCGTTCGCGAGGTTTACCGCTCGTTTGCCCGCTGCCTGCAGCCGCGCATCGCGCGCGAGGGCGTTTCCATCGGCATGTGGTTCGTGTTGCGAACGTTGTGGGACGAAGACGGCATGACACAGCGCGAACTTGGCGGGCGCGTCGGCATCAACGGCCCGACCATGGTCACCGCACTCAATTCAATGGAACGCGCCGACCTGGTCAGACGCGTGCAAAATCGGACCGACCGCCGCAAGATCAATGTCTTCCTGACCGCGCGCGGCCGCAATCTGAAGCGAAAACTGTGGCCGATGGCCGCCGATGTTCTTGCCGTCGGCCTCTCCGGACTAACGCGCAACCAGGTACTGTCGCTCAACAAGATGCTCACGCAAATCCTCGAAAACCTGGAGCACGATCATTTCGGGTGAATCGCAGCCGCTTCCACCCGCCGGCGAGGCACTGCGGCTGCTGCGCCGCATGCAGTTGATACGTGCATTCGAGGAACAGGTGCGCAACCTGTCTTCCGGCGGCGCGGTTCCCGGCCTGGTGCATCTGTGCGCCGGACAGGAGGCTGTGGCGGTCGGCATCTGCTCACTGCTCGGCTTAGACGACATGATCGCCAGCAATCACCGGGGACACGGTCATTGCTTGGCCAAGGGCGCCGACGTCGCGCGGCTGATGGCTGAAATCCTGGGGCGGCGTATCGGCTATAGCCTCGGCCGCGGCGGCTCGCTGCACATATTCGATGCCGCCAATGGCAATCTCGGCACGACCGGAATTGTCGGCGGCGGCATTCCGCTCGCCGCCGGCGCGGCACTGAGCGCCAAGCGGCGCGGATGCCGTCAGGTGGCGGTCGCCTTTTTCGGCGATGGCGCACTCAATCAGGGGCTGCTGTTCGAGGTCATGAACATGGCGGCGATCTGGCGCCTGCCGGCGCTGTTCGTCTGCGAAAATAACGGCTTTGGCGAGTTCACCGCCATCGAGGACGTGACCGCGGGACCCGATCCGATCGCGCGCGGCCGCGCCTTCGGCATCCCCTCGGAAACCGTCGACGGCATGGACGTGCTCGCGGTGCGCGCCGCCGCTCTGCCTGCCCTCGAGCGCGCGCGCGACGGCGGCGGGCCGGGCTTTCTGATCTGCAATACCTATCGCTATGGCGGCCATCACGTCGGCGACAAGCAGGACTATAAGGACGACGCGGACGCCAAAGCCTGGCACCTGAAAGATCCGATCGAGCGGCTTGGCCGCAGGCTCCTGGACTCGGGCCTTGCCAGTGCGGCAGCGATCGCCACGCTCAAACGCGAGATCGACGAAGAATTACGCACGGCTGTCGAACTGGCGAAGGCGGCCCCTGCCCCCGCGGCGAACGATCTGGGGGTGCATCTATATGCCTGACCCGCGTCCGCTCACCTATCGCGCCGCGGTGCTGGAAGCGCTGTTCGGCGAAATGCGCCTTGATAACTCCGTCATTCTGATGGGCGAGGACATCGGCGCCGCCGGCGGCGTGTTCAAGCAGACCGAAGGCCTATTCGCCGAATTCGGCGGTGACCGCGTGATCGATACGCCGATCTCGGAATCCGGCGCATTCGGCATTGCCGTCGGTGCCGCGATGACCGGGCAGCGGCCGGTATTCGAAGTGATGTTCGGCGACTTCATCACGTTGATCATGGATCAACTGGTCAATCAGGCCGCCAAGATTCACTACATGTCGGCTGGCCAGTTCAATGTCCCGCTGGTGGTGCGCACCGCGGTCGGCGTGGGCGGCAATCTCGGACCCCAGCACTCGCAAAGTCTGCATGCATGGCCGGTGCATATTCCGGGGCTGAAAGTGGTCATGCCCTCGACGCCGGCCGATGCAAAAGGACTAATGGCCGCCGCCATCCGCGACAATAGTCCGGTGATCTTTTTCGAGGACCGCATGCTGTATAATCTGCGCGATGCGGTGCCGGACGGCGATTTCGTCGTGCCGATCGGCAGCGCCGAGGTCAAACGCGCAGGCTACGACGTGACCGTGATAGCGACAGGCCGCATGGTGCATGTCGCCATGGCTGCCGCCGACCTGCTGGCGAAGGAGGAGATTTCGGCCGAGGTGGTCGACCCGCGCAGTCTGGTGCCGCTCGACCTTGATACCCTGGTGGCGTCGGTGAAGAAAACCGCGCGCGCGGTCGTGGTGGACGGCGGCTACCGCCAGTATGGGGTCACCGGCGAGCTCGCCGCCAGCGTCGCCGAACACGCCTTCGACTGGCTTGATGCGCCGGTGCTTCGCATGGGCGGCGCCGACGTCCCAATTCCGTTCAGCAAGACGCTGGAGCCCCTGGTGCTTCCCGACGCCCAGCGTCTGGCCCGGGACGCCGCCGCGCTGGTGCGCGGCCAACGGTAAATCATTTGGGAGGACATGCAGCCATGACAATCACATCTCTCGATAGACGAACCAGTCTATCGATCTTCGACCGCATGCTGATGATGCGTCATTTCGAAGAGGCCGTGATCCGGCTCTATAAGGACGGCCGCTTTGTCAGCCACTACCATATCTACATCGGGCAGGAAGCGACCGGCGGCGCCGTGCTCGAGGCGCTGGGCGCAAAGGATTTGATCTGCACGACGCACCGCAATCACGGCCACATTATCGGGCGCGGCAGCGACCCAAACCGGGCGATGGCCGAAATCCTTGGCCGCGCGACCGGCTTCAATGGCGGCCGCGGCGGCACGCTGCACCTGTGCGATCCTAGCCTCGGTTTTCTGTCCACCTCGGCCATTGTCGGTGGCTGCCCGGGTCTTGCAACCGGCGCCGGCTACGGAATCAAGGTGAAACGCGAGCCGCATGTCTCTGTCGGCTTCTTCGGCGACGGCGCACTCGAAGAAGGGCTGGTCATCGAATGCTTCAATATTGCGGCGCTATGGAAGCTGCCTGTCGTTTATGTCTGCGAGAACAATTCGCCCGGCGCCATGGGCCCGCAGCAGGGCGGTTACCCAACTGCGACCACCGCGACCGACAGCTTCACCCGCCTGCCCGCCGCCTATGGCATCCATTGCATGAAGGTTGACGGTATCGACGCCGGCGCCGTCTATGCAGCCACGACCGAGGCGATCGAGCGCTGTCGCGCCGGTAGCGGCCCGGTCTTCATCGAAGCCTTCACCACGCGCTGGCCGGGCAGCAGCCCGCTGTGGCCGGAGCTTGCGACCGCCACCGACCTCAACCAGGCCTGGGAGCCGGCGCGCATCGCCGGGCCGCATGCAGATTGGCTGCGCGACCACGATCCCTTGCTGCGCGCGGCCCGCGAACTGGCGACTGTTGGTCACGCCTCGCGCGACGAGCTGATGGCCCGCGACCAGACCGCGCGCAAACGCATCGCGGCTGCCGCGGAGTTCGCCATCGCCAGCCCGATGCCCGATTCGGCGACCGTCGCCGCCCATGTGTTCGCGTGAGCAGGAGCACCCGATGCGAAAAATAAGCTACGCCGCCGCCATCGCCGAAGCCCTGCGCATCAGCCTGACCGAGGATCCGCGCGTCAGCCTGATCGGAAGCTACGTGCTCGGGCTCGGCCCCAAGCGCGTGCTGATGGACCCGATCCGCGCCGATTTCGCCGACCGCATCTACGATCCGCCGATCTCAGAGGCGGCAATCGTTGCAATCGGCGCCGGCGCGGCGATGGCCGGGGCACGTCCCTTCGTCGATATCGGCACCGGAAGCTTTGCCTATGTGGGCTGGTCGCCACTGGTCAATGAGGCGGCGGTCGCCTGCCATATGTCCAACGGTACGCTACGCGTTCCGGTCGTCTATCATTGTCTGCACGGGCTGCGCGGCGGCGGGGCGGCGCAGCACAGCCACAGCCCGCAAGCGATGTTGTGGAACGCCGCCGGCCTTGAAATCGTGATTCCGTCCAGCCCCTATGACGTCAAGGGCCTCATCCGCAGCGCGATCAAGAGCGACAATCCCACGATGTTCGTCAACCATGCCCGGCTGATGGACATCGAGGGCGACGTTCCGGAGGAGGATTACACGATCCCGCTCGGCCGCGCCGACATCAAGCGGCCCGGCCGCGACGTCACCGTGATCGCGACCTCCTATGTCGTACATGCCGCGTTGGCGGCGGCCGCGACATTGGCGGGCGAAGGCATCGATGTCGAAGTGCTCGATCCGCGCTCGCTTGTGCCGCTCGACAAGGACACGATCCTGCAATCGGTCGGCCGCACCGGCAGGCTGGTGGTGGCCGACGAGACCAACGAGAGCTGCGGCATCGCGTCCGAACTTTCGGCAATCGTCGCCGAGCACGGCTTCAAATCGCTGCGTGCCCCGATCCTGCGCGTTGCCAGGCCGAACATCCCGACCCCGTTCAGCCAGCCGCTCGAACAAGCCATCACCCCCACAGCGGAGAAGATCGCCGAGGCGGTGCGCCGAAGCATGGCTATGAGCTGAACGCCGCGATCAAGTCGGTTGATAGCGGGTGCCGATCGACGGCTTGCTTTGGCCGAGGCCCGGCAACTCCCAGACACCGGCGCCGGCCGGGTTGATGTCGGCGGCGATGTCGACGTCGATCAGGTAGGGCCTGTTGGCCGCAATTCCTTTGCGCACGGCCTCGGCGAGATCCCCGGCACGGTCGACGCGCACGCCTTCGACGCCGGCCGAGCGCGCCATGGCGGCAAAGTCCGGATTGTAGCGCTCGCCGGTCAGCGGATTGTGGAAGTCGGTGGCAAGTTCACGGCCCTTCAGATAGCCGCGCTGCAATCCGCGAATGGATGCATAGGCATAGTTATTCCAGACCACCCAGACCACCGGCAGATTGTACTCGACCGCCGTGCCCAGAACGCTGGCGTGCATGAAGAAGGCGCCGTCGCCGCACACCGACACGCAAGGGCGGTCGGGCGCTGCGAATTTCGCGCCGAGGACGCCGGCGACGCCAAAGCCCATCGGGCCGAAACCCATCGAGCCGATCAGCGAATCCGGACGTTTCGGCTTGCAGTAGCCCAAGAGCCAATTGTGATGTACGCCGATATCGCTGACCAGGATGGCGTCCTCCGGCAGCCCCTTGTCAATCTCCAACGCCGCCCGTTGCGGATTGATCGGCCGGCTGTCGTCGGTGAAGCCGGGCGCGACGAATTTGTCCCATTCCTTGCGGTAGCCGTCGATCGCCTGCAGCCATTTTTTGCGCGCGCCGGCGCGTTGGGTGAGGTCGGCACGGCGGTCGAACTCGGCGTGCAGTTGGCGCAGGAAGGTGCGCACATCGGCCATCAGGCCGAGCGCGACCGGGTAGTTGCGGCCGATCTCCTCAGGGTCGATGTCGACATGGATCAGCCTGGTCGGCGGTATGGTGAACGAATAGCCCGGGATCCACGAACTCGATGTACGGTCGTCGAAGCGCACACCAAGCGCCAGCAGCACGTCGGCCTGCCGCGTCGCGTGGTTGGCCTGGTAGTGGCCGCCGCGCGCGACAAGTCCGAGCGACAGCGGATGGTTTGTATCGATGGCGCCAAGACCGCTGGCCGACGCCGCCACCGGAACCTGCAGGCGTTCCGCCAGGCGCAGCAACTCGTCGCAGGCGCCGCCATAGCGCACGCCCTGCCCGACGATGATGCACGGCCGCTCGGCCGACAGCAGCATATCGACCGCCTTGACGACACCCTCGGGATCGGCGCCGCAGCGGCTCGAGATGTTCGCGCTCCATTCCTCCGGTCTCGGCGCCTCTTCCGCCGCCGATTCGAGAAACACGTCGAACGGCACGTCGAGCACAACCGGCCCCGGGCGCCCTGTCACCATAGTTTTCCAGGCTTGGCGGACCGCGAGCGGTACCATCTCGCCACGCGTCGGCTGGAACACCTTCTTGCAATAGGAGCGCACGGTCGAAGGAAAATCGGCTTGGTAGTGGCGATAGAGCTCCTGGAAGGCGCCGCGATTAAACTGGCCGGTCGGCACGTTGCCGGTCACCGCCATGAATGGCACCGAATCGAGGAATGCATTGCCGAGCGAGATCGGCAGGTTGGCCGAGCCCGGCCCGCACGAGGTGAAGGTCGCGGTCGGCCGCCCCGAGACACGGTAATAGACGTCGGCCATGAAGCCGGCGACGCTTTCGTGATGCACCGAGACGGTTTTGATGTCGTGCTGACGTTCGAACAGCGCGTCGATAAACTGGATATTGCCGTGGCCGCAAAGGCCGAAAACATTCGGCACTTTCTGCTGGATCAGATAGTCGACGATGACCTGGGCGCCGTTGAGCATGTTACGCGTCGACATCGGATCGTTCTCCTGGAGGTGCGTGCGACCCGCCGTTACGGCGATTGCCTGGCGCGCTGGCCGGCGGTGGTGCCGGCGATTTTTCCGAATACGGCGCCGTTCATCAGCCCGGTGCCGCCGGGATAGTTGAAATAGAAGATGCCGCCGACCAGTTCGCCGGTCGCATACAGGCCCGGGATCGCCGCACCGTCGGTGTCCATGACACGCGCGCTCGTATCGATCTTGAGGCCGCCGAAGGTGAATGTGAGCCCGCAAGTCACCGCATAAGCCTCGAAAGGCGGTGTGTCGACGGTATTGGCCCAGTTCGATTTCGGAATGGCCAACCCGCGCGTGCCGCGCCCGTCCTTGACGTTCGGGTCGAACGGCACCTCGGTCATTACCGCCTTGTTGTATTCCTTGATCGTTGCCAGCGCCTTTTCGGCGTTCACGTCTTCCATTTTCTCGCAGAGTTCTTCGAGCGTATTGGCTCGCACCTTGGTGACCCGCTTGATGCGGTATTCGTCGCGCAGCATTGGGATGATCTTGTTGTCGAACACCTGATAGGCGAACTGCTTGGGCTGCATCAGGATGATACGGCCGTTCTTGGCATAAGTGTAATTGCGGAAATCGGAGCCCTCGTCGAGGAAACGCTCGCCGTTGGCATTGATCATGATGCCCCACGGGTAGGAGTGCTTCTGGAAATTGTCGCCGACCGTCAGATCACCGAATTCCGGCGCATTACGGTCCCAGGCGACGGCATGGCCGCCCGACCAATTGCCGGTTGGCATGGCGCCGATCTCAAGCGCCATATTGATGCCGTCGCCGGTGTTGAAGCGCGTGCCGCGGATCTTGGCGAGTTCCCAGCCGGGCCCGAGATAGCGCGTGCGCATTTCGGCGTTGGCCTGGAAGCCGCCGGCCGCGAGTACCACGCCCTTGGCCCGCACCTCGACGGTGTGGCCGTTGTACTTGACGCGCACGCCTTTGACGCCATCGTCATCGGCGATCAGCGACAGCGCGCGGGCGCCGTAGGCTATGGCGATATCGTTCTTGCGCGCGATCTTGGTGAGCGCATCGACCAGTCCCGGCCCGCCGCCCCACGCCTCCACGGTAAGGCCGCCCCAGAATTTGAACATGCCGCCGATTTTGTACGCCTGGCGTCCCCAGATCGGCATGAAACGCACGCCCTTGTCGCGCATCCACAGCATGGTTGCCTTGCTGCGGGTGATGAGCGTCTCGCACAGGTCCGGATCGGTGCGATATTCGGTGACGCGGCCCATGTCATCGAAGAATTTCTCTTCCGTGTAAGTGCCGAAATCGGATTTTGCCACTTCCTCGTCCGTCAGGTCCGGCATCAATGCGCGCAGGTCCTCGACGCTGTTATAGACGCAGCGGAATGCGCCGGCGGTAAATCGGCTGTTGCCGCCGGCCTCGTCTTCCGGCGCACGCTCCAGCACCAGTACGGAAACACCTTGTTCGGCCGCGGCTAGCGCCGCGCAAAATGCCGCATTGCCGCCGCCGACAACAATGACGTCCGCGGATCGGGGTAACGCTGTCGTCATGACGCCTCTTGGAACCTCGTCAATGAGACCCGGCCAGGACTGGCGGGCGTGGAGCCGAAACCGGCAAGTTTACAGGCATCGGCGGCGATCGGCGGGCCGAAGACTTGCGATTAAGCACGCGGCTAATTCGCCAGCAAGACCGGCAAGGCGGCTTTGGCCAGGACATGCTGGGTCGCCCCGCCGAAAATCATCTGGCGCAGGCGGCTTTGCGTATAGGCGCCCTTGACCAGAAGATCGCAGCCCAAGGATTGCGCCGCCGCCAGGATGGCCTCGCCGGTGCTTCTGCCTTCGAGTTCGACGCGCATCGGCTCCGCGGTAACGCCGTTGCGCTGCAGATATCGGATCAGTTGCTCGGCCGAGGGCCCCGCCACACCGCTGCCGCCAACAACAGTCAGGACGGTCACGCGGTCCGCCATCTGCAGCAACGGCATCGCCAGCGCATTGGCGCGCGATTGCTCGGTGCTGGAGTTCCACGCGATCAAGACATTGGTGCCGATCTGCTTGGGCGGCGACGGCGGCGACAGGAGTATCGGTCGGCCGCTCTCGAACAGTCCGGATTCAATGGCGCGGTAATAAAGCCCCGTCGAGTTGGCGTCGGGCCGGTTCATCACGATCAAATCGAATACGCGGCCATAGCTGCCGACGAAGCTTTCCCCTTCCGGCGCCTCGTCGAGCCAGCCGAACGAAAGTGCCGCGGCCGTCCCGCTCGAGCGCGGCACATCATGTTTGCGCATGAACGATTCGAAAACCTCGCGTGCCTGCCTTGCCTCTTCCACGCTGTCGTTTTTGTAGGTCTCCAGCGGGATGCCGCCGGCCATGTCGGCGCCGATAAATTCGGTAATTGCCAGGCGAAGCGCAAACCCTTCCACGTAACTACTGCATCGGCGAGCCAGCAGCAGGGCCGTATTCAGCGCCGACTGCATGGCGTCATGATTTTCCGTCGGCACCAGGATGGTTTTCATGCTCATCATCGCCTCCCCAATCAACGCCGTTGTGAAGCATGCAAAGCCACGGTAGGCCCGGGAGGAAATTCTCCTCCAACCGGACCGTCATGAGCGGACCGCGCGCCCCGGCAATCCGAAGTATTTAACGACCGGCGCGCCGTCGGCAGCAGTGTATCGTTGGTCAATTGCGGGTCAAGGATGACCGGCGGGCGTACTGCCGGCGCAAAACGAAGGGCATATCCGGCACAGGGCCATTCAAGAGATGGGATGCCGCTGCGGACCCGATAAAGGGACATCTTAGACGAGAAATTTCCGCCGAGTAATCAGATCTCATGCGTAAAGTTGCCACTTCCCGACGCAACAGGTCGCGTGACTCGCCTTCTAACTGGCCACTGCAACTTCTTCGCCGCAGTCATCGATCCATATTGCAATTCAACACGCAGCCGCGAGGCTTTTCGCGTTTGACGCATTAAAGTCGAGCGGGGTATCGTTATGCATGGGTGCAAAGAAATTTGTTGGATAAAGTGTCCGAAGAGCGGCGGGAAGAACGCACTATCAGCCGGATTGTCGTGCTCGTGCTGGACAGCTTGCATTCGGCCGTCGCACTTCACTCCTTCGTCGATGCCTATCGGGACCGAATCGTGTGCGTCGTGTCGTCTGAAAGTATGAGGGGTTTCGTCGGCGAAGGACTGCTCAAAGAAACGGCAAAATATTTACGAAATTCGGGTGTCGCCTATTTGCTTTACTTGAGTACAATGCAGATTCTATTCAAACCATTTGCGCCGCTGGCAAGCCTCATCGGCAGGATTACGGGCCGTAGGCGACGCGCCTTCACGCTTAAACAGGTATGCAAAAAGAACTGTCTCAAGATCGTTCGCGCGCGAAACGTGAATGAACCGGATTTTGTTCGGCAAATTGCAGATATGAAGCCGGATCTCGTTGTTCTATTGTACTTCGACCAAATCCTGAAAGCGCCAATCATCGCCACTCCAAAATTTGGCGTAGTGAACACGCATCCTGGGCTTTTGCCAGAGAATCGTGGCCCGGCACCAGGATTCTGGGCAATTCGCATGCAACATACCGAGATCGGGGCGGCGGTGCACATGATCAATGATACCCAGATCGATGCAGGCCCTGTCCTCGGGACCAGAATGGTTGAGCGAAAGGCAAACAAATCGATGGTGGCTGTGGATTGTGAATCCATGCGGATCGGCACGGATCTTGCAATCGAGGCAGTGCGTGACATCGAAAACGGCACCGCGGTGCCGATCAGACAGGATCCAGCACGGCAGAGATACTACCCTCACCCGAGTCGTCAAGAACTTCGGCAGTTTTGGCGTCAGGGTGGTCGCCTCTTCCGATTCTCAGAATTCGTTGAGCAATTCTTAGAGCGTCCACCACCGTCGAATTGATCGAGGGCTTATGTCCAAATGCTGCGCTTGGGCGAAGCGGCGCGGGAGTTCGCCGGTCTTCGCCAAGCTGCGGCGGGTTCATTTCACTCGTCGATTGTCTGCCTGGCCGTACACTCACACCCTGCGGGGAAATGGCTATATGTGCCTTGTCGTGCGGAAATCGCCCATCGCCGGCTTCGGCGTTTTTACTGATGCTCCCATTTCGACGGGTGAAGTGATACATTGTCTCTCGGGCGAAAGTATTTCTTTGTTGAATTGTGCAGCAAGAGTAATTCTCGGACGCCTAAGTGAGGACAGCCCCTTGGCAACTGGTCGATTCACCTACATTCAACTGGACGATTTCTCAGTGAGATTCAATCACAGTTCCGAGCCGAACGCCGCAATGCGCGGCGAGTCTGAGCTATTTGCACACCGGGACATCGCGCCAGGCGAAGAGATCACATATGACTACTCGCTCACTGTATTGCCAAATCCAGTCACTTGGTTTTGGCGCATGCCGTGCAATTGTGGCGCGGAAAGCTGTCGTGGTGTGGTCAAAAATATTCGCCAAATACCCTTTCACCGGATTGAGGAATTGACAAATGCGAAGGCGCTTCAGGATTTTGTGATCGCCTGGGTGCAGCGGAACATCTACGCGTAAGGCCGGATCCGTTTAATTCAAAGCGCGTGACGATTTTTTAATAAAGTACGGCCAGCCAGTCGCGTAACTGCTCTCGGCCGGATTCGTGCCCTATCGAGCGGAGCACTATTTTGTGCTGCTGACGCTGTCGGACGAAGCGCCCCGGGAGTTGGGCAATTCCCTGTTATTGCCGATTCTGTAATTGCCGCCGCAGAAGGGCCCGTCAGAAATACTTGATTATCCGCGCTTGGACGTAACTGTCGTGCAGGATCCAGTACAGATAATCCTCCGGCGGGGCGTAAATGAAATACCGGCCTTCCAGCGTCAGGCTCAGATCGTCCCGGATGCGCGTGCTAAGCCTTGCCGTCGCATATTCGGCCGAGTCCTGATAATTGTATAATATCCCGCCCAGTAAATTGGTGTCCGAACTGTCGTTAAACGTAAAACGCCCGCCAATAAAGACGTCGTGCGCGTAAAAAGTCGGCGGCTGGAGCATGGACCGGTTGTCGGTAAGATGCTCGGCGACGAGACCGACATCCGCGCCGGAATTCCAGACATTGAAAAATGTGTATTCGAAGCCTGCGACGGTTGCGGCGTAGGTCTCGCCATATTCGTGTCTGATAATTCCTTCGAATTTAAGCTGGAGCGAATTAAAGGTTCCGACAATTTCCAGGCCACCCTGATTGATCAGATCGTAATAGCTCGTGAGCCGCGGCAATGATGACGGCGAAGTCGCCGCCAGCAGGACGTAGCGCGGCTCGCGGCCGACGCCGTTAAAATATGACACGGCGGCGTCGATCGATCCGCCAAAAAGCGGAAATGTGGAATTGAAGCGGCCGGCAAAATTGACGTTCTGCTCTATGTCGCTCGCCAGAATCGTATGTCCGTCCGGCACCAGCGGGGTGCGGAAGCGATCCTTGGCATCGTAATCCTGCAAGGGGCGGAAGCCAAAGAGCCCGTACAGACTCAAAGTCCCCATCGACGTCGTAAAGTTGGCGTTCACCATGGGCTGACCGAGCAACTCGTCGCCGTCGATGCTCCAGGCATAGTCGGCCTGGTTGATGATGTTCACGAGGTGACGGGATTCGGTTACGCCCCAGTGAACCGTATTGATGCCCGCGAGAACGCTCCAGCCATCGCCGGTATGAAGGAAGTAGCCCTCCTTGACGTCGACGAGACTTCGCGATCCGATGAAATCCTTGCGCGCATAGGGCATGAAATTGAAACGGTCTTTGCCGCCGTTCCACGAATATTCCGCTTTCACCCAACCTTCGACATTGGGCCACAGCACGGCATTGCTCTCGCCGTCCCACTGCGGCGATTGCGGAAAACTGCGTCCCCAAATTCCGATCGCGCCGGTCAGCCGCAACCCGGGAATATCGGGCATCATTTTCTGAAGCGAAGGAAGCGGCTCACTCGGCCAAGCCCAAGCGTATGATTTTGCGGCAGTCGAATCGATCGATGCGGCCGGCGCATTCGCGGCGCCGGAGGGCGGCTTCGCGGCGGCGGGGCGGGACGACGCGGCCGGACCGTTTGCGGCGGCGGGAGGCGGCGGCGCGCTGACCGACCCGGATGGCGCGGTTGACGAAGTTGCCGCCACGGAAATCAATATCGCGTCAATGGATTTTGACTGCGTCTTCGGCTCGTCAGCGGCAATAGCCTGCGGTGCGGTCGCGGTCGCGGTCGCGGTCGATTGAGCGCGTGCGAACTCCGCCGAGCCCGCAACCGCCACAAATCCCAGGATGAGCAGCCCCGAGATACGAAACATGTACTCCCCGCCCATCCGTCACCTGGCTGCCGCGATTTTTGCGGATTTGCCGCGCAAGTTTCCGCTGTAACCTTTTACAAATCAAGCAGGTTTTGCCGGATGCCCCCACCCAAGTCGCAAGCGCACCAAGCCAAATAAGACGACGGAACATCGAGCCGCGACAACTCCGAAGCCGGATCGAGACGTTCCGAGTCGCGATCGTTTCGAAGCAACTCGTCCTCGTCGCGGTCAAGTAGCGGGCTCAGCGCCAAAGCGCGGCGCTTGCACCATGCTTCAAGCCGAACCCATCCCTGAAGGAACGCTTCGGGTCCATCGTCAGCGCTTGTGGAAAAGAGCCGCAAAACCGGATAGCGGACGGGCCAGTCACCGATCGCAATGGCTCTTTTCCGTTCGATATCGATCCCGACGCTCGATTCGTCGGAAACGGCCACGACGCCCAGCGACCCGCTCCGCGACATGTTGAAATCAGGGCCGCCCGGCAGGAACGGCTTCCCGTTCGGCGTGGTCGCGAAATCTTGGCCGGCGATTTTCGTCCCGCATCTTTGGATGAGAATGGTGCGCAATCCCACATGCGCGGCCGTATAAAATTCAGACTGATCTGCGTCAGCAAACTGCGCGGCCCTTGCGCGCTCTGCCGGGCCAAGCAAGGCTTTTAATCCGGCCTCGCGCCGAATCCTGTTTCTTATGCGGGCAAGATCCAACGTCCACACGACGGTGTTGGCCGCCATCACGACCGCCTTGTATACCGTTGCATTGGCCCGCGCATCGTTCATCGGATACGACTCATTGCATCGACCGTGAACTCATTGAGGCTGAGCCCCGAGGAAAACCTCTGCGCGCGCCACGTCAGAATGGTCTCTTTGCCGGTCAGGTGATTGACCATTGCAATCATCGAAGGGCGCCAGAAGCGGTCATTGAATTTTTGATAGCCGGTGGCGGTCAACGTTTTCAGAAGCGTTGCACCCAGGTTGTAGTAGTCGATTTTCGCGACGGTATTATTCGACTTGTTGTACCAGACTACCTGCCGCGAATATCCCGAGTCGGAGCTCTTCGGAACTCTCTCGACGACATTGCAGCACGCTTCTTGCGACAGCCAGTTGTAGGAAAACTTGTCCAGCCCCTGTTCGACCAGGTCGCCGTAGCTGAATTCGCTGCCGACGAACGATCCCGACCGGCCGGCCGCCGCGATCCGCTTGACCCTCTTTTCGGCGGGCAGGAATATCCATTGATCGTCGGCGCTGCTTTTGTGTTCGTGCGTCAGCAGCGCGGTGTCGCGAATATCGCCGGGCCAATTGAACACGAGGAGGGACTGGTCGCCGCCTGCCGTTTCGATGCTTTTGAAGTCGAAGTCGCGCTCCGTGGAGGAGCCGGCCTTGTTCTTCAGGATCATCTTTCCCGAGGCGGAATAGTCACGATACCCGCCGCCAAGGTCGCTCGACGCCTTGGCGATTTCATATCCCCGCTCCTGCGAACTCTGTGCCCATGCGATCAACACCGGGTTCAGACTTATCGCAACGAGAGCCGCCGCCAGCACTTCGGTTTTTGTCATCGAGTTTCACCTCCCCGGAAACGCATGCCCGAAATGCGTGGCCTAACTATGGCCTGTGCGATCTCACGGAAGCGCAAGCGATTCAGCAGTCTGGCGGTCTTGCTCGCTTATGTCGTGCCCTGCGGCCCTTTCAAATGTTTCACGAACGATCTCGACAATTTCCACGCCGCTGAAAGCGACCTGATCGTAGGTCGCGACGTAGCGGAATTCGCTTCCCGTGTCGTAGATGCGCAGGTCGAGCTCGTTGACAACCAGCGGCGACGGCAACGCGACCGGAGCGACTTTGGTCACGCCGAAGTCCGCCGGCTCGCCGACGATTCCGGAAAAGACCGACGCCTCGGGGACGACCTTTAACAGGTGATCCGGCATCACGACCCCGCCGACGAATTGTTGCAGACGAGCATAGGCGGCAACCTGCTCTTGCCGGCTCGGCCCCGTCAAATCCAGAGCCGCGAAATCGACCGGCAAATGCCTGGCGCTCGTCGATATCTGTGCGTGCAGCTCGCGTGAGCGCAGCTTCACGTCGCCGCCGTCCGGCGTCAAACAGCACACCGGCATCATTGCGGCGACCGAACCGACATAGCCCAGCAGGTCGCTGTGGCCCCGATTGGCCGCCGGCACGGTGAACTGCACGGCATCGACGTCGCCAATGCGCCCTATCGTCATCGCGTACGACGCTAGGAACAAGGCGGCGTCGGACACCCCAAAACGCCGGGCGCGGCCGAGCATTTGTCGGCGAGACTCCCGGGTGATCTTGACTGTGGTTTCGCCGCCTGGATGAGCGTCAATGCGGACGGCCGCTTGGCTCAAGCCCTTTTTCGCCCGGCCGATCGTCGGTAGTTCCAGCCCGGGAATCAGAAGACTGCGGAAGTAGCTCTCACGTTCGGCAATCACTTCGTGGTTGCCGTGTCCGGCGAACTCACGCAAGTAGCGCTCGTGAGTCATCCGGCTCGGCGCCTCCAACGGAATGCCGCTGTAGGCCTGGAACATCTCGTCGAGCACAATCGCCAGAGACCAGTCGTCGACCACAAGGTGATGACCGCGGAGGAGCAGAACGTCGCCGTGCTCGCCCATTCGCAACAGGCGAATTTGCAGCAGCGGGCCAACGACGGGATCGATCGTCTGCGTCAAATGGTCGGCGATCAGCCGGTTCAACGTGGCCAAATCGACGGTCCCGATATCCTCGGCGACGAAAATATCTCCGCGCGGCGGTTCGACGACCACGCCCCATTGATTCCTTTCGTGGACAAACCGCATGCGCAGGCTTTCATGCCGACCGACCACCGTCTCGATGGCCCGGCGCAACCGGTTCACGTCGAGTCCCGGCCGCAGCGACAGCGCCCGGCGGCGAATCCGCGACTGATTGAATGGCTCGTGAATGTGGCCGCCCTCGAAAAACTCAAGAACGCCGAGCTGCTGCATCGAAACGGGCATAATGTTCGCAAACTTCGACGAATGCGGAGCGGTAAGGGCCGCCGCCGTCAGCGCCACGACCCGGCCGGACACCTTTGGCGGGGTTCGCCGAGCCAGGGTCGAAGGCTTCGGAGCTCGGATTTGCACACCATCGCTTGCCGGCGCCAGGGCGGCCTTATTGCTCTCGACTTTGCTGCTCGCGCTATGTGCGAGTGCCCGCAATTCCTGCGCAAACCGGGCCGCGATCGATAACACCCATTCACGACCCACCGCATTGCTGTCGTACGCCCAGACACACTCGACATAATCGCGGTGGTCGAGCAGCAATAGCTCGAGGTCACCGCCGAGGTAATTCTCCGCGGCGTCGCGCAGCACGGCTTCGTTCCGAAGCTCGGACGAAGCATCGACGTAGGCAAAACCGATTTGCGTCGGAACTGCTCCCCGATTGCGCAAAAGCGTACCGAGACGTTGTTCGGCGGCCGCGGCATCGAAAGCCCGATGTTGGAGCGCGCAAGCAAGCGTTCTGCCAACCCGGTCCAGGCTTTCAGTGAATTCACCGTCCAGCTTGTCGAGAACCAGCGGCAGCCGGTCGGCAACCGGCCCCAACAATTCGGCCGGTCCGCAATCCTGCCGCGAAATGTCGTGCCTGCAGATGACGATTGAACCACGCCCGGCATCTGCTGTCATGGCCCGCGCGAAAGCTAAAAGCACCGTCGCTTCACGTTCGCGCAACTCGCTCGCAGGCAATTCCGCTAATTCAACCTTCGATTCGATGGATGCCGGGTTTCCGCGATTGTGGCCGCAGCCGACCGGCGCCAGCGCGAACGAACGCTGGGCGAAATTCAGCGCCGGCGGCACGTCGCTCAGCATTTCCGACCAAACCGCTAGGTGATTGGCCGTGGCGTCGGAGTCGTCCCGCAATTCGAGGTTCGCGGCAAATAATCGGAAATTCGTGTCAGCGCCACCGGCCGCGTTCCCGTATTCGGCGAGCAGCCGGGTGATGGCAGTTGGCATCGACCAGACGTCGGCCGCCGCCGCGTGGCTGCGCACCGAAATCCGCGTGTCGCTGCCGACATGCGCAAAGCCGAACGACCACAACGGCCCAAAGCCGGGATCAACATCGGCCAACTCTTCGTGCGGCTCGAGGCGTTGCACATTCGGCCCCTCCGCAAACACGATTTCAGATTCGCCCCTGGAATTGGTTGCAATGGCGAGGCGCAACGCATCCTGCTTGGCGCTCAAACGCTGCAACGCCTCCTCCAGCCGGTCGAAATCGAGCAGTTGTGGAATGAGCTCGCTGTATCGTAACAGAAGCGAATCGCGCGCACTGTCCGACGTCATCGGCAATTGCGCGAGCCGAAGCGCGTCCAACTGCCGGCCGAGCGGACGGAAGCCGCCCTGTTCGTCCTGTCCGCCCGAAGTCCCGCCCTCCGAAGTCGCGTTTGCGGCCGCGCGCTCGGTGGCGACCAGCATATTGTCAAAGCATTCCGCGGCGACGCGCGCGAGGTCGCGGATCGTTGGGGCCTGCAGGAACTTGCCGACGGGAATGCTAAAATCGAGCATGCCCTCGATGCGATTCTTGAGCTCGAATGAAGAGAGCGAGTCGAGCCCGAGTTCGGTCAGCAGGCGATCCTCGGGAATAGCGGCCGCATCGACCTTGAGGACGCGGGCCACTTCGGCGGTGATCGCCGTCGTAAGAATGTCATCCCAGGTGTCGCGCGCCGATTGCATGAGGGTCGCACGGACGCGCGGATCGTTGCCGGACGCCTTCGCAAGCACGATCGAAAGCCGCGGAAGCTTGCGCTCGCGGCGCACGACGCGTTCGACACGCTGCCAGTTGACCGCCGCGAAAGCCGCCGACGGCAGGTCGGCGCGCGCCAATTGCCCCAATGCCGCAAATGCGTCGGCGTTGGAGACCATCTTCATCCCGACGCTGTCGAGATAGCTGATCATCGCGGCATTTCGCGCCACAAATCCGGAATCGCCGAGCGCACCCCAATCCACCGCAAGCCCGGGCAGCCCTTTCTGCTTTCTGTATGTGGAGAAAGCATCGAGGAAGGCATTTGCCGCCGTGTAGTTACCCTGACCGGCCGAACCGATCATTTGCGCCAATGACGAGAAGCTGACGAAGAAGTCGAGTTCGGCGCCGTTCGCCGCCAAGGCATGATGCAAATTCAGCGCGCCCGCCACCTTGGGCTTGATCACGCGGCGCACCTTGTCCGGATCGAGCTGGTTGATAAATCCGTCCTCGATCACGGCCGCGCCGTGTACGACCCCGCGCAGCGGCATGTCCGACCGCGCGTGCTGTGCGATGAGCCCCGCAACGGCATTCGCGTCGGTTATGTCCAGCGAGGCGATGACCACATCGGTGCCGCGCGCCTTCATCTGTTCGATGGAAGCGGCGACCTCATCCTCCAGGGTGGTGCGGCGGGAAACGAGAACGACGCGCCCCGCGCCGTTTGCACTGAGCCAATCGGCAACCGACACGCCGAACCCGCGCAGACCTCCGGTAACGACGTAGGTTGCCTCGCCGTTGAAACGCATCGCCGATTCGAGATCGTCTTCGATCGCGATCTCCGGTTGCGCAAGGTCGATGACGACCTTCCCGATGTGCTGCGCCTTCGCCATGGTGCGATAGGCGTCCGCGGTCTTCGCAACAGGAAACAAAGTGACCGGATTGGGACGGTACGTCCCGTCGGCAAACCGCGCCGTCAGCACATCGAACAGGCGGCGCATCTCCTCTGGGCGTTCCTTCGGCAATGTCGAGAGATCGACCACCGCGAATGAGTTGTTGAAATAGAGCGACTTCAGACCGATCGGCTTGTCGGCGAAAAGATCGCGCTTGCCGATCTCAATGAACCTGCCGAACGGCGCAAGGCAGGCTATTCCCTTGTCGATCGCGAGCCCGGCGAGGGAGTTCAGCACGACATCCACGCCCCGGCCGCCCGTCGCCACCATTACTTCGTCCGCGAAGGTGAGCGAGCGCGAATCCATCACATGCGTAACGCCGAGTTTTCTCAGGTGCTCGCGCTTGATGTCGCTGCCCGCGGTGGCCAGGATTTCGGCGCCGAGGTGCTTGGCAACCTGGATGGCCGCCAGCCCAACGCCGCCGGTGCCGAGATGGATAAGAACCTTTTCTCCCGCCTGGAGGCGCGCGACCCATTCGAGCGAGTAAATGGCGGTCGCAAAACCGGCCGGAATACTGCCCGCCTCGACCATCGAAATGTTCGCCGGAATGCGCATGACAGCCTGTGCCGGCATTTTGGCGAAGCCGCGCAGCAGCCCGCTCCCCATGCCCATGACACGATCGCCAATGGCAAGGCCCGTGACGTCCTTGCCGACAGCGTGCACCACCCCGCCGAATTCGAGGCCCATATTCCGCCACGCGGCCTCGGCTCCCTCGACCTCTCCGGGAAGCATGCCGGTCGCCGCCAGGACGTCGCGGAAGTTCAGACCGACCGCGGCGACCTCAACGACAACTTCGTTGGGTCCAGGGCTGGGGGTTTCCGCTTCGCGCAGAACGATGTTCTCGACCAGACCTGGCTGCGACATCGTAACGACGAAATTCCCGAAGTCGGTCTTGCGATCGCGAATACGGTGCCGCCGCGGCAGGTTCGACATTGTGCGGCGCTCGATCCTCGGCGCCCACGCGCGGCCGGCCCGCAGCGCAAGTTCGGTCTCGCTTCCTTCATCGAGCAGCCACGCCGCAATCGTCGCGGGATCGGCCAGAGACCGTTCGTCGGCGTCGATCTGTCGCACGACGAATTCCGGACACTCCGTCGCGAGGCTTCGTGCAAGGCCGCACAGCGGCGCCTGCTGCAACCCCGTAAAGCTCATCGAATCGCTGTTTTCGATACTGCGTGCGCCGCTGGTTAGGACCCATACGATGGGGCGCTGCGCCGCTTCGCGCGACCGATCGAGCGCCTTGCCGAGCTCGATCAAGCCGAGCACGTCACGTTCGATGTCGGCGACAACGACGTCAGTTACCGCGGCATCAGAGCCCGCCTTCGGAGCGAGGCCCCATGCATAGACGATACCGGTATATTGACCGCCTTCGAGCCGCGCGGCGAATTCGCCCGCTCCCGCGTCGTTCCCCGGATGTTGCGTAAAATGCTCCACCGCCACGTCATGCCGTGAAAGCTCGGCGGTCAACCCTCCGAGAACCGGAGAATCCGGACCTATCAGCAGCCAACGCTGGTCTTGCGGCTCGCGCTCAGGATTGCGCGCAGGCTCCTGCTCGACCGGATAGAAATTCTCGACATAGACGGACGGAGCGGTGGCGTCGAAATCCGACCGTTGTGCGGTGCCAAGCTGTCTTGTTTCGAGGCCCTCGATGCGGACGATCGGCCGGCCCGTATCGTCACAGATCGTATAGGCGCCGCCGTATTCCGAGCCTTCGTAAAGAACCAACAGGGCCTGCGGGAACGCTTCGGTGATGACAACGCGGCGGATTCCAACCGGCAATTTCAAACGCAGACGGCTGGCAACCTCTTCTCTCGGCCGCAGCGGTTCGCCGGGAACCCAAACGCCCGCCTTCAGATCGCTCAGCGCGATCGGCACCTGCAAGCAGGAATCCAGCACGGCCGGATGCACGATATATTTGCCGGCGGACGCGCGCAGCGATTTATGCGCCGACACCTGCGCCATGATGCTGACGTCGTCACGCAGCCAGATCGAATTCACGCCCTTAAAGGCCCGCTCGTAATTCAGGCCATGCCGGTTCGCCAGCTCGTAGAAGGTGGCATGGTCGAGATCGGGCGCGGCTGCAAAATTCTTTGGTCCCAATGGCGGCGCGGAAATCGTGAGGTCACGACGCCGCACATATCCTTCGGCGCACAACCGCCATTCGGTGTCGTTGCCGCGGCGCATGCCGAAAATCCGGACCAGCGCCCGGTCGGGATCGAGCTCGGTCCTGAGCATGATTTCGTCGTCGGCGCCGATCGAAAGCGCCTCGTGGAAGCGGATGTGCTCCAGTTCAACCGGACCCTTGCCGTAATGGCTGGTAGCCGCCGCCGCCAAAATCTCGACGTAACCGGCGGCCGGGAACAGACATCCGTCCTGAACCGCGTGGTCCGCGATATAGCGAAAAGCCTTCAGGTTTAATTCCGACGACCAAACCGGCAACGGCCCCTGGTCCCGTTTGCCCAGCAGCGGATGCGCTTCCGCGACGAACAATGCATGGCGCGATTCCTCCGAGCTCAGCCGCAGGGTCTGGTTTTCCCACGGATATTTCGGCAACGGCATATCCTTTGCTGCGCGAGACGGGGTGAGACTAGACCAGTTCACATCGACTCCGTTGACGTGCAGGGTCGCCGTCGCGAAGGCCATGGCTTCGTGATCGTTCTGTTCGCGATGCAGCGAGTTGACGACGAGCGCGGATGCGCCCTTGTTTTGCACGATGCCCGTCGTGAGCGCCGCCAAGGTGCGGTGCGGACCCAGTTCGACGAAGCTGTCGACGCCGAGTTCCAGCGCGAATTCAATCGCCCGCTGATAGGAAACCGGCTGGCGCAGGTTCCCCCACCAATAGTCATTGTCGAAGCGCGTCTCCAGCCGTCCGGTAACCGTCGAGATGACGGGAATGGCCGGCATGCGGCAGGCGACGTTTCCAAGCTGCGTGCGGAACCATGCCTCGCCGGGGTCAAGTTGGGTTCCGTGCCAGCCGAAATCCATCTTCAATTGCCGGACGAACGCGGTCGGGAAATCGGCCGAAATTCGTTGCAGGACGTCGCGCATATGCTCGGCGTCGCCGGTCAGCGAATGCATCGTCGGGCCGTTGAACGCCGCGATCGCGACCGATTCGTCAGCCGGCAGATACGGCAGGATCTGCTCGTGCGACAGGCCGACGGCGGCCATGGCGCCGAGGCTGCCGATCTCCGTCCGCACAAGTCCGCGCTTGTGGATGAGATTGGCCGCGGTGTTCAGCGATATCGAGCCAGCCGCGTAGGTTGCCGCGACCTCGCCGAAACTGTGTCCGATCAGGACGTCGGGCCGGACGCCGCGCGCGTTCCAAATGGCAAGCAGGCCGATCTGGTTTGCGAAAATCGCCGCCTGAGTCACCTCGGCGTCGTCGATCCTCGTCGTTTGCTCGTCGGCGAGCATGGCTTCGACGACCGACCAGCCAGATATCGATTTGAAGACATCGTCGAATTCTTCGATCGTGCGGCGATAAATCGCGTCCTGCGTCAGCAGTTGCCGCCCCATGCCCCACCACTGCCCTCCCTGCCCGGCAAAGGTAAAGGCAATCTTGCGCCCTTCACGCGCGCGTCCGCGGACGATCGGCGGAACGACACTATTCTCGGTGGGCGCGGGCAACTCGCCGGCGGCCAACAGGTCGAGCTTGCCGGCCAGATCCTCCCGATCGTAGGCAAGCACGGCCGCGCGCTCAGTATGATGATCGCGGTAATTGCCGAGCGCGACCATGATCTCGTCGAGCGGATAGGCTGCCAGCGCATGTTGCGGCTTCAGGGCCTCGGACAGGTCTCGCGCGGCATTCTTCAAGGCGCCTTCGGTGGCGGCTGAAACCGGAATCACAACGGGACCGTGCTTCGGGCCGGCCTCGGCCGAATGCTCCGCCGCCTCGCCGGAAGATTTTGCCGTCGTTTCGGAAGAACGCTGCACTGTCTCGAGCAGCGCGCCGGCGTTTGTCCCGCCAAAACCGAAGGAATTGACGACGATATAGGCCCCTTCCTGTTCTCCCAGCGCGGTCGCTTCGGTGGGCACCTCGATGTTGAGGGCATCCATGGGGATGTTCGGATTGGGGTCTTTGAAATTAAGCGTCGGTGGAATCAATCTGTGATGCGCCATCAGCGTCGCTTTGATGAATCCGCAAACGCCCGCGGCCGCTTCCAGATGCCCGACATTTGGCTTGACCGAGCCGATCATGACCCGCGCCCGATTGCCGGCGGCGTGTCCGAACACCCGCCCGATCGCGCGCGCTTCGATCGGATCGCCGACCTGCGTGCCGGTTCCGTGCGCTTCGACGTATTTGACCTGCTTCGGCGCGACGCGCGCGCGCCGGCTCAGCTGCTCGAGCATGGCCACCTGGGCTTCATAGCTCGGCGCGGTCAGGGTCGAGGTATATCCGTCTTGATTGACATTCGTTGCCCGAATGACGGCGTAAATTCGATCGCCGTCGGCGCGCGCCCGTGCCAACGGTTTGAGCAGCACCAGGCCCGCGCCTTCGCCGCGCACGAACCCGTTCGCGCGCTTGTCGAATGCGCTGATTGTGTCGGTAGGCGACAACATATTGGCTTTGCAGAATGCGATGAACGCCGACGGTTCGAGCAACGCGTTGACGCCGCCCGCAAGAGCCGCATCGCACGTCCCGTCGCGCAAGTTGCGGCAGGCCTGATCAATTGCGACCAAAGCCGACGAGCACGCCGTATCGACGGCAAAGCTCGGTCCGTTGAGGTTCAAACGATGCGAGATGCGGTTTGCCGCGATCGAGAATGCGGTCCCCGTTCCGGCGAAAATATCGGTCGCAGTCCGCCGAAAACGCGTGAGCGCGGCGTAGTCGACGTTGGAAATGCCTACAAAAACGCCACAACGCGCGGCGCGCATCGCTGCGATTGTATTGTTGCTGTCCTCAATGGCTTCGATTGCAACCTTGAGCAGCAAACGTTGCTGGGGATCCATCGACAGCGCTTCGCGCGGCGAAAGATCGAAGAAATTCGGATCGAAATCAAAGATGTCATCGATAAAGCCGCCGGCTTTCGCATAGCCCTTGGCGATTGCATCGTGGTCCGGATCGCAGAAGGCGTCCGTGCTCCAGCGGTCGGTGGGAATGGGCCGGATTCCGCTGCCTTTGGATACCAACAGGTCCCAAAACGCGGCCGCACTGTCGACTTTGCCCGGGAAGCGACATCCGATGCCAACCACCGCGATCTTAAAGACTTCGTCGCCCTGGCCGCCGGAGTGTCCACGCCCGGCATCGATCGCGTTTACCACATAAACCCCCTTTTACGCGTACACGTAAAACCCGCATTACGACGCAAAAACCGGACCACGCTTCGGGTGCGGTTATTCGGTAGATGCTATTATCCGGTCAACCTTGTCCAGCCTGCATTGTAGCGGTAGCAGATTGCATCGCAACATGTCAGATTTCGCGTTAACTAGCTGATTTCACGGTGACAATCCTCACCCCGCTTCACCTGAACGCATGACGTCCATGTGAATTGGAGGCCAAGCGACCGTAAGCCGCATTCAGCCGCAGAGCATCCACAATCAACGCTCGATCAAGAACCCCGTCGCGGATTTATAAGTCCGGTTTGCGCCGATTTCGAGCATTACGCGACGCCGTGATTAATGCGCACGACGGTGAGGCGTGAACGGGCATTGCAAAGCCGGGCGCCTGCATGCGGCGCCGATCCGAATAACGCGGACGTCACTGCCGGTCGTTTTAATCTTTGAGGCATTGCATAAACAACGCCCAACTGAGAAGAATACTGCAATGCACACACCCCAAAAACCGCGCGTAACGCATCAATGGATTGTCGGCTACCTGAATTGGATTTACCGGCATAGCTGGCTGGTTATTGCGGCGAGTGTGGTCGCCATCGCAATCTGCGGCTACGGCGTAACATATCTGCGCGTCGATCCCGATACGCGCATGTTCTTCAATCCGGACGGTCCGGAGATAAAGACGCTTGAAAACCTGGAGAATACCTATGGCAAAGAAAACGATGTCATAATTCTCCTCGTGCCCCATTCGGGCGACATTTTCACGCGATCGACGCTTTCGCTTATCGCGGACATGACCAAGCAGGCGTGGAAATTACCCTACGTCATGCGCGTCGATTCGATTACGAACTTTCAGTACAGCTACGGGAACGGCGACGACTTCGTGGTGAAGGATTTGGTTTCAAATCCTGCCGCCATGAGCGACGAAGACCTGGCGCGCGTCCGCAAGATCGCCCTCGGCGAACCGGCGATCATCAACCAGCTTATTTCACCGAAGTCCGACGTAACGGCCATCGCCATTACCATCGCCAGCACCGACACCAATCAAAACATGGTGGCGCCGATTGCAAACGCCGCGCGCGCTTTGGTCGCCAAGGCGCGATCGGGGCATCCGGAAATCGATTTTCACATCACCGGCGGCATCATGGCCGACGCGGCCTTGGGGGATGCGGCCACCAGCGACGCAAATTGGCTTACTCCGCTGGTCGTCATCATGGTGATTGGCACGCTCTGGATCGGATTGCGATCGACCTACGGCATGCTCGCGACGCTGGCGGTAGTCGTGATGTCGATGATCGCCGCCGCCGGATGGGCCGGATGGGCCGGCCTGGTTTTGAACCCGGTGACGGTGGGCGCGCCGATCCTGAGCATGACGCTGGCGATTGCCGACTGCGTGCACCTCATCGCCGGCGCCTCACATTTGCAACGGAAAGGATATAACCGGCTCGACGCGTTCACCGAATCGATGCGGGCAAACTGGACGCCGGTGCTGATGACCAGCGTGACGACCGCGGTCGCATTTTTCGCAATCAATTTCGCCGATTCCCCGCCCATTAACGACGTCGGCAACATCGTCGGGGTTGGCATAGTCGCCGCCTGGTTCCTCTCGATCACCTTCTTTCCGGCGCTTCTTGCCGTGCTGCCCGCGCCGAAACAGCTTCCCTTGCTGAGCGACCCGCGTTTCCTCACTTATATTTCGCGCCAGGTCATCAAATACAGCACGCCCATCCTCGTCGGCTCGACGATTCTCGTATGCTTGCTGGCGGTCGGCATACCGAGAATGAAATTCGACGACGACTTCATCAAATATTTTTCAAAGAATTTCGAATTCCGTCGCGACACCGAGGTCTTGCAAAATCGGCTGACGGGCCTGCACGTCCTGCTCTATTCCGTGCCGTCGGCACGCGAGGGCGGCGTAACCGATCCCGCCTACCTCAAGACCCTCGATAATTTCTCCGATTGGTTTCGAAAGCAAAAGCATGTCACGCACGTTTCCACGATCGGCGACATCGTCAGCCGCTTGAACCGCGACATGCACGGCAATGATCCGAAATTCTACCGTATTCCCGACAGCCGGGAACTCGCGGCGCAATACCTTCTGCTGTACGAAATGTCGCTACCGCAAGGACGGGACCTGAGCGACCAAATCGACATTACAAAAACCTCCAGCCTCGTCAGCGTAAATCTGGCGAATGTTTCTTCCGACGACATTAAACGCCTGGCGGACGAAGGAGAGGCCTGGCTGAAGAAAAACGGAATCGTGTCACGCGCTACGGGAATTTCGGTGATGTATGCGACGCTCACTGCGTTCAACATCAAGGCCATGATGATTGGCGCCGTTTTCGAATTGGTGAGCATTTCGCTGCTCATGATTTTCATGCTGCGTAGCGTGAAGATCGGGCTTATCAGCCTCGTTCCCAACCTGGTGCCGGCGATCATGGCTTTCGGCCTGTGGGGCTGGATTGGCTACGAAGTGAATCTTTCCGTTTCGGCGGTTGCCGCGATTACGTTCGGTATTGTCGTCGACGACACCATTCATTCGCTGTGCAAATACATGCGGGCGCGGCGCGAACAGGGAATGGATACCCAGGAAGCAGTCGAATACACCTATGTCGCCGCGGGAGATCCGATGATCCTGACGGGGGTAACGCTGATCCTCGGCTTTGGCGTGCTGTCTTTTTCCAGTTTCGCCGTGAGCCACCAGATGGGCCTGCTCTCCGCCTGTATTATCGGCGTAGCAATCGTCGCCGATCTCGTTCTTCTGCCTCCGTTGCTCATTCTTTTGGACAAGGACCACTCGGCACAAAAAATGGTCGCCGCGGCCAAGGTCTAAGCCCTTTCGCTTCGCCTCGTCCATCAGGCCGGACAGCGCCGGACACGCAGAGCTGCGCCGGCGTTTGCAAGCTCAATCTGTTTCCAATACTCTAACCAGCGATAAAGAGTCGCTGGGGCGCTGAGGTGAATGTTGCTGTCTATATAGACTTCGACGGCGCAATCGCTGTCGTGGTCTGATCTTGCGCTTTTTCACCAGCTAATTTCCCGGCCGGCGTCTGTGACCCACACGGGCTCGTATGCGTTACAATTGTGTCGGACTTGCAATGGCACCTGGCGACGTTCCCGATCCGAAAACCACCGCGCCGGCGCCTGGCGGTTTGCAGAAAAAAACAGAGAATGTTTCGATGCCGGGCACGCTCGTACGCGCCGCCGTTGCACCCGCGTCGATGCAACAGCTTCAATTCCTTGAATTCTTCGACGACGGACGGGTGTCCCAGGCCTTCAATCAGACTTGGATGCTCAGACGAGCGCTGCTCATACAGCCGAACCTGGATGCAATCCGGGTGCGGCGGGCGGCGCTCGCAGTTGTGGCGCGTCACCAGAGTCTCCGCATGCGGTTCGTGCGCGAGAACAACAAATGGGGCGTGGTCGTCGAGCCGCCGCGGGCCGATATGTTTGTCGAAGAGAATGTCGGGCCGCTGGACCCGCCAGCGCTCGAGCGCCTGGTGGCCGAACGCCTGACGCCGGCGTTCGATCCGTTCACCGGCCCGATGGTGGAAATTCGCCTGTTGCGGCTCGGCAAACAGGGCGACGCCATCCTCGTGCGCGGGCACCATCTCGTGCTCGACGGTTGGTCCATGGCCCTGACCCTCAGCGATTTTTTCAAAAGCTATGTTGGAATTCCGCTCGGGCCGCCGAGCAGGCTGAACCACGAGCGGTTCCTGCGCGAATTCACCGGACACGGCAATCAAGCGCTGCTTGCCAAACGTGAACGCTATTTCCGTGAATTGCTTCTGCCGCCGCCGCCGCTGCCGAAACTGGGCCGGGCGAAAAAGGGGCTGCAGCCAAATCTGCATGACGTTGCCGTCAACGCCGGAGCCGAGTTCGCCGTCAGCATTCCGCGCGACAGCAAGGCAAAACTCCTGGAGAAGGCGAAGGCTGCCGGCGTGACCGAGTCGTCGTTGTTCTTGGCATCTTACGCGATGGCGATCGGCCGCATGGGCGCGGTCGACGACGTGCAGATCAACATTGCGACCGCCAACCGGACGGATCGGGCATTGCTCGATTATGTCGGTTGGGTTGCGGCGATGATGCCGGTCAGGTGCAAAATGCGCCCCGGCGGCGGCGCGGCGGAACTTGCCCGCGAGGTTCACGCGCAGTTCCTGAAAAGCGTCCCGCATTTGCCGATCGATTTTGCCTACCTTCACCAATCCGGTTCAATCCGAAAGGAGCAGATTGCCGGGGGAGCGTTTCCGGGACAGTTTGAAGGCGGCATGCTGGTTCCCGAAGGCCTCGTGAACGCCGTGCCGATCGCGTCAATTCTTTTCGCCCAGGCGAGCGAATCGGTGAAGTTTGGCGCAACGCAGATTTCGCCATTGCCGTTGACGGCGCTGCCGAAGCTGGTCATCAGCGAACTCGAATTGCGAACCTACTATACCGGCGACGAGTACCGATATATTGCGAGCTATGACAAGACTGCATTCAGCGAGACCGAGATTTCCGAATTGATCAATAATGTCATCGATAACATGGTGCATTGACCCACAGCCTGACCGCCGCTGCGGCATTCCGGTCAGTGGACGGCGACGGTGGCGATGCGGGCGGCGTCGCTGAATTTGCAATTTTGTCTGCGAACCCGGGACGGGTATATTCTCTGCAAACGAGCATTGTTTTGCGGAACGTGGAGATTCGTCCGTGGGCTTTCTTCGCGCCTGGATCAGGGGCAACGCATTCCTCGATCACTTGAAGCCGTTTGGACGATTGTTCTCGGCAACGGCCATACAAAATGTCATCGAATTTGGACTCGGCGACGGAACCAGGTTTTTCCTGGAACATGCGGCACAGGTAAAATCAGTCGAGATTGTTACGCAACGATCGGCCGCCGACGGCACGAAGTGGTTTGCAAAATGCCGCGAGCAATATCGCGCGTTTCCGAACTGGCATCCCGTGTTCATGGTCTGTGACGATTTCCTCGAGGCCGCAGACCGGTGCGCAATTGAACGAAGACTCTACCCCGCGACAATCGACGATCGCTACCTCAAGTCACTGTCCGGCATTGTGAGCGACGTGATCAAGGATGCGAGCTATGACCTGGGATTTGTCGATTACGGCCTGCACATCCGCGGCGATCTCGTTAATTGCCTGTTCGGCCGAACGCGGATCATTGTCGCGCATGACACCAATTCCCCGGCCGAGATTTACGGCCGGGACAAGATCATCGACCATCCTGATTATGTGAAGGTCCGCTACAGCAAGGGGCAAGGCACGACGTTCTGGTTTCATCGCGACCGGATGCAGTTGGCCGAGGTTATCTGACCGGTTTCTCGCCAACGGGCCGGCATTCCGGCCACTCGGATGCCCGGCGAATTCTGGCTTGATACCGTGAATTTTGATAACAAGAACCGCGCATTTGCCGCGAGCCGGATGGTAATGCTTCATGCCTGAGGTGGAGACTTGGCTCATCGTCTCGCACGCATTCAATATGGATGGACGTGCCGCGAGCCAGGTCATAACGGACAAGATCCCGCATTTGATCGCGCGCGGGATTACGCCAATCGTCATCAGCGCCATGACCGGCAAGCGCGACGATGTCGTCGAACACCATCGGCTGCTGCCCGTATCGCCCGCCGGATTACGCTTCGATCTGCGCCACCTGGTGCGCCAACACGTAACAGGCAAGACCGCCTACAAATTGCTCTCCGGCCTCGTATCGATTCCGCTTTTGCCATTCTACATGGTGGAACGGCTTGTTCTTCCGCTCGAGCCGCAATGGTCCTGGTTCGTGCCGGCCTATGTCAAAGGCGCGCGCCTCATCCGCAAGCGCGGCTGCAAGGTGATCTATTCAACCGGGGGCGCAGCGTCGGCGCACCTTGCCGCCTATCTCCTCGCCAGGCGGTTCGCGCTGCCGTGGGTGGCCGAGATCCACGACCCGATGGTCTCGCGCGACAGCGACGGCACAAGGATGCGTCATCGTTTCGCCGCGTGGCTTGAGCGCAAAATCTGCGAACGGGCCGACGTGGCCATCTGGTTTGTGGAGACCGCGATGGAGCGCGCGGTGCAACGAAACCCCGTCCTTGGCTCGCGCGGCAAAGTGTTGAGCCCCGGGGCGGATCGCCCGAACTTCGGCAAGATTGGATACGCGCGCGGGCCTCATCTGGCTATCGGACATTTTGGCATGCTCGCTCCCACCCGCAACCTGGATGTGTTTTTGCAAGCGCTCGGCGAGGTGCTGCGTCGGAGGCCCGAACTCGCCGATGTCATCCGGGTCGAGCTGTATGGTGGCGGCGTCGACGCTCTGTCCGCCAAGGCCATCGCAGCGCTTCCCTCGCCGGACATCGTGCGCAGTTTCGGGCGGCTTGAGCGAGACCCGGACACCGGCGACAGCGGGCGCGATCGCGTACTCAAGCGCATGCAGACGGTGGACGCGCTGTTGCTGCTGCACGGCACCGACGCCCAATGCGAGGAATACATCCCCTCGAAGCTCTATGAATACCTCTGGGCCGAACGCCCAATTATCGGGCTGACCTGGCAAAATCCCCATCTCGACCGCATTTTGCGCGAAAACGGGCACTGGACTGTGCCGGCAAACGACGTACACGCCATTACCACGGTGCTGGAGCAACTGATCGCCCGCTGGCAGGCCGACGACCTCAAGGATTCGGGTATGCTGTCGCCCTTTACGGTAGGTGCCGCGGTCGATCAGATTCTTCGCTGGGTGGACGAGGCGCGTTGTCCGGCCAGGACGCGGAAGGAGGCGAGACGATGAAAGTCGTGATACTGGCCGGCGGGTTGGGCACGCGGCTCGCGGAAGAAACACAAGTGCGGCCGAAACCGATGATCGAGATCGGCGGCAGGCCGATCCTGTGGCACATCATGAAAATCTATTCCAGGTTCGGGCTCAACGATTTCGTCGTCTGTCTCGGCTACAAGGGCTATGTGATCAAGGAATACTTCGCCAATTATTTCCTCCACATGGCGGACGTCAAAATCAATCTGGCGGCCAACAAGGTCGACGTGCTTCAGAACAGAGTCGAGCCCTGGACAGTGTCACTGATTGACACCGGTGCGCAGACCATGACCGGCGGACGTTTGCGGCGGGTCAGGGAATTGGTTTCGGATGACGACGTCTTCTGCTTCACCTACGGCGACGGCGTGGCCGACGTGGACATCGGCGCGCTCATTGAATTTCACACGCGCACGGGCAAGCTGGCGACAATCACCGTGACGCAACCGCCGGCGCGTTTTGGCGCGGTAAAGCTTTCCGGCGACACGGTTACGGAGTTCCGGGAAAAGCCGGAGGAGAATGGCGGCTGGATCAATGCCGGGTTTTTCGTGCTCTCGCCGCGGGCGATCGACTACATCGCGAGCGACGACACGGTTTGGGAGCGCGAACCGGTGTCGCAGCTCGCGCGCGACGGACAACTCGCGGCATATATTCACCGGGGCTTCTGGCAACCGATGGATACGCTGCGGGACAAGCAGCATCTCGACCAGCTCTGGAATTCAGGACACGCCCCGTGGAAACTGTGGCGTTAGATTCAAAATTCTGGCGCGGGAAAAAAGTCCTTTTGACCGGCCATACTGGCTTTAAGGGAAGCTGGCTCAGCCTGTGGCTCGAAAAGCTCGGCGCGCATGTGACCGGCTATGCCCTGCCGCCGCCGACCCGGCCCAGCCTGTTCGAGCTTGCGCAGATCGATGCCGGTCTGCAATCCGTGATCGGCGATATCCGGGACTTGCCCAAATTGAAGGAAGCGATGCAGACCGGCGTACCGGAAATCATCCTGCATTTAGCCGCCCAGTCGCTGGTGCATGAATCATACGCTTCTCCCGTCGAAACCTTCGCCACCAATGTCATGGGCACCGTGAATGTTCTCGAAGCCGCGCGCGCCTGCGCTTCGGTGCGGGCCATCGTGATTGTGACCAGCGACAAGTGTTACCAAAATCGGGAACGGCAGCGGCCGTACCGCGAAGTCGACCCGATGGGCGGCCACGATCCCTACTCGGCCAGCAAAGGAGCCGCGGAACTTGCGACCGCCGCCTATCGATCTTCATTTTTCAGCGCCAAAGCCGGTGGCGCACGATCGGCGGTGGCGACCGCGCGTGCTGGCAATGTAATCGGCGGCGGCGATTGGGCGGCCGATCGCCTGATCCCCGACATCGTCCGCGCAGCACGGCGCGGAGAGGCCGCGCTGATCCGGCACCCTCGTGCCATTCGGCCATGGCAACACGTGCTCGAGCCTTTGTATGGTTACATGCTGCTCGCCGAAAAATTGTACCAGGCCGGCGACCACTATGCCGCTGCATGGAATTTTGGCCCCTCGGAGCAGGAATGCCGAAGTGTCGAATGGCTCGCGACCCGGTTCCTTGAAATCTGGGATGAGGGCCCAGCCTGGGAACAGAGCGACGCCGGCCGTTTGCACGAAGCGGGCATCCTCAAGCTCGATTCATCGAAGGCGCACGAATTGCTTGGATGGCATCCCCGCCTGAAGATCGAGGACGCGATCGACTGGACAGCGACGTGGTACAAGCAATGGACCAAATCCGCCAACATGCGGGCGGTGACATTGAGCCAGATCGAGCGATTTGAACGGATCGAGGCATGACGCAGCACCGCAAGTGCCGTTCCTGCGGCGCGGCAATGACGCACACGTTTTGCGATCTTGGGACGTCTCCGCTCTCGAACAGCAATCTTGAGGCAGCGGATCTCGGCCGCATGGAGCCGTTCTATCCGCTTCATGCGTTCGTATGCGGCGAGTGTTTCCTGGTCCAGCTTGAGCAGATGCAAACACCGGACAAGATATTCAGTAACTACGCCTATTTTTCGTCATATTCAGACAGCTGGCTCGCTCACTGCCGGGCCTTTGCGCAGTCTGCGATCGAACGCTTTGGTCTGGGCGCGACCAGCCAGGTCGTCGAAGTCGCGAGCAATGATGGATACCTCCTGCAATATTTCAAGGCCAAGGGTGTCCCCGTGCTCGGAATCGAGCCCGCGGCCAACGTGGCGCAGGCGGCGATCCAGAACGGCATTCCTACGCTCATAAGGTTTTTCGGCACTGATATGGCGCGCGAGCTAGCCGGCAAAGGACGTCAAGCGGACCTGTTGATCGGCAATAACGTTCTCGCGCACGTGCCCGCGCCCAACGATTTCGTTTCCGGCTTGCGTCTGTTGCTCGCGCCGCACGGCGTTGTGACGATGGAGTTTCCCCATCTCCTCAGCCTGATCATCGGCAATCAATTCGATACGATTTATCACGAGCACTTTTCGTACTTTTCGCTGTTGAGCGCGACCCGCCTCTTCGAAGCCAACGGACTGACTATTTTCGATGTCGAGAAAATTCCCACACACGGCGGCTCGCTGCGTATTCATGCGCGGCACGCTGGCGACGACGGCAGGCCTGTTTCCCGTCACGTAGGCGATCTGCTGGCCGAGGAGAAGCGTGCCAAGCTCGACAGGATCGAGACCTACGGCACGTTTTCCGAGAAGGTGAAAGCCGTCAAACGCGACTTGCTGGAATTACTGATCGCCATCAAACGAGAGGGAAAATCCATCGCCGGCTATGGCGCGGCGGCGAAGGGCAACACGCTGCTCAACTATTGCGGCATCCGGACCGATTTTCTAGACTATGTCGCCGATCGAAGCCCGCACAAGCAGCATCGTTTTCTGCCGGGAACACACATCCCGATCGTGTCTCCGGACCGGATTTATGAAACCAAACCGGATTATCTGCTGATCCTTCCCTGGAATATCAAAGCGGAAATCATGCAGCAGCTTTCCGACATTCGCAGTTGGGGCGGGCAATTCGTCATCCCGATATCGAAGCCGACCATCGTGCCATGAGATTCGTCGAGACACCGCTGCGCGGAGCCTATGTCATCGAATTGGACTCTATTCAGGATGAGCGCGGCTTTTTCGCACGCTCATTTTGCACTAGGGAGTTTGCCGAGCATGGAATGAACGCCTGCGTGGAGCAGTGCAATATTACTTTCAATCCGCGCGCCGGAACGCTCCGCGGCATGCACTTTCAGATCGAGCCGCATCTGGAGGCAAAGCTCGTCCGTTGCACCGCGGGCGCCATCCACGACGTGATCGTCGACCTGCGGCCCGGCTCGGCGACGCAATACCGGTGGTTCGCGGCGGTCTTGTCGGCATTCAATCGCCGCATGATTTTTGTGCCGGAGAATTTCGCTCACGGGTTCCAGACGCTCAAGGATAATTCGGAGGTGTTTTACCAGATGTCCGCCTCATATCATCCGCAGTCCGTGCGTGGGTTGCGCTGGAACGATCCGGCGCTTGCCATCGATTGGCCGATCGATAACCCCATCCTGTCGGACCGCGATCGTGTCCTCCCATTATTGAGCGGCGTGAGGACGTGAAAATCCTGTTGATTGGCGGCAGCGGCCAACTCGGATCCGATCTGTTGAGAAACAATCGGGATTTCGAGATCGTAGCGCCGGGTCGCGACAGGCTCGATCTCGAAAGATTGGAAAGCGCGGCCGGGCTGATGACGGACCTGCGGCCCGATCTCGTCGTAAACTGCGCTGCCTTCCACAACGTTTCGCTGTGCGAGGAACAGGCCGAAATGGCGTTCCGCGTAAATTGCGTCGCCGTGAGGAATCTTGCCGCATTGTGCGTGCAGTATGGTGCACGGTTTTTGACCTTCAGTACCGACTACGTGTTCGGGGGCGAACAGCGCGCTCCCTATCGCGAGGAGGATCGTCCGGGGCCGCTGCAAATCTACGGTATTTCCCGGCTCGCCGGCGAGTACGCCGCGCTTTCCGCCGCGCCGGAAAATGCGGTGATCGTGCGCACTTGCGGCCTTTACGGCCGCGCCGGCTCTCGATCTAGGGGCGGCAATTTCGTCGATCACCGGATCGCCGATGCCCACGCTGGAAAGTCGACGGAAATTTCATGCGATCAGACCGTTTGCCCGACCTCAACCGACGACCTCAGCAAGGCTCTGCTGAAACTGATTGGTCAACCCGGGCTTGCTGGCGGAATTTATCATCTGGTGAACGAAGGCGAATGCACCTGGTATGAATTCACCAAATCGATTTTCGCGCATATCGGAACGAGCACCGAGCTTCGCCCGGTCGATCGTCACGGCCGCACTGGCACAATGCGTCGGCCGCTCTATTCCGTGCTGGCCAATACTCGCGGCCGCGCACTCGGTGTCGTTCTGCCGCTCTGGCAGGACGCGCTGAAGCGGTATCTCGCAACAAACTATCCAGCCTGAGCGACGCTTATCGGGCCAGCGACAATCAAAATCGCCGCCACGGTTCCGCCGTTACTGGAACGCTCGAGCCAATTGGTATAGTCTTATTGCGTCCCGAAATTTGAAAAATTGACCGCATAAGGCCAGCGACATGCAAGAGGCGACGACAACCGGATCGCGGGCGACGGCCGCGACGAAACGCCCGGACCCGTTTCATCTCTATCTTGAGCTTCTAAAGGACGTGCTGGTCAACAATATCTACGGACGTTTCGAATATACCGCGCTCTTGCAAAATTCCTCGTCGCGCAAGCGGGCGCTCGGGCACGTCCTTTTTTATATAATCTCCGCTTACAGACTGCTGTGGCGCGATCATTCCATCGATGGTGAACCGCTGGTCTCCAAGACGTTCGATTACGAGAAACGGCAGCGGGGTAATGATTGGCCTGTCTATGCCTATACAATGGTCGGCCGAAAGCGGTTGGATCAGCTGCAGTCTTGCCTCGATACTATCGAGCGTGAGCGCATCCGCGGCGACCTCGTGGAGGCCGGCATCTGGCGCGGCGGCGTTTGCATATTCATGGCTGCCTACCTGGCGGCTTGTGGTGTTAATGATCGGACGATCTGGGCGCTGGACTCGTTCGACGGCCTGCCGAAGCCAAATCCTGACAAATTCCCCGCCGACAAAAACGATACCCATTTCACGCGCAGAGAACTGCGTGTCAGCCTTGAGAGCGTAAAGCAGAATTTCAAGATATTCGGCGCGATCGATGAAAAAGTGAAATTCGTGAAGGGATTTTTCTCCGACACCGCGCCCACGCTTCCAGTGGAAGTCATCGCTATTCTTCGGCTGGACGGAGATATGTACGAATCGACGATTGTCATGTTGAGAAGCCTGTACTCGAAGGTCGCAAAAGGCGGATTTGTCATTGTGGACGACTACGCATTGCCGAATTGTAAGGCGGCGATCGACGACTTCATGCGCGAGAACAATATTAAAGAGGATATCGTCTCGATCGACGAATACAGCGCCTATTGGCGAAAGACCCATTAGGCCTTTGCCGCAGCCAAAACAAATACGCCCGACGGCCGCCATCCCGCTCGGCGCGCGCCAAATCGGTCATTCAACATGAACAGCGGCAAGGAAAACTGCGAAATATGCGACGCTGCGTTTTCCCGCGCGCTGGAAGCGCGCGAGATGATGTTTGGATTTCGCGATTCTTTCACTTATTGCCAATGCGCGAATTGTTGCGCGCTTCAGATCAAGCGTATTCCGAAGGACATCGGGCGGTTCTATCCTGCGGACTACTACAGCTATCAGCCGCTTGCCAGTTCGGTCGCGCGGCGCCGGCGCCGCGGTGCCCGCAGGCGGCGGATTCTGGAGTGGCCGCGGATAGCCATGCCTCTGCTGCGTTTGCTGTCAAAAGCCGATGATACCTTTTATATCTACCGCGCCATGGGCATGCGGCCGGCAAGCCGTGTCCTCGACGTCGGCGGCGGATCGGGCGCGCATGTGCTTGAAATGCGCGACGCGGGAATTTCCGGAACGCTCGGCATCGACCCTTTCATTCCCGATGACGTCGTCTTCGAGGATAAGTTGCTGGCGCGCAAGATCGCCATCGACGATCTTTCTGGCGAGTATGACTTCATCACATTTCATCATTCGCTTGAGCATATGCCGCGCCAGATCGACACCTTGACGCAAGCCCGGCGGCTCCTCGCGCCTGGCGGGCAAGTGCTGATACGAATTCCGACCGTTACATCGGAGGCCTTTGAGACCTATCAGGAGAATTGGGTCAACCTCGATGCGCCGCGGCATTTCATTTTGCACTCGCACAAAAGCTTGGGGATTGCGGCGGCAAAAGCCGGCTTGCGGGTGAACCGGCTGTGGTGCGACTCTACCGGGATGCAATTCATGGGCAGCGAACAGTACCGCAAAGATATTCCGTTGACCGATCCGCGCAGTGCAGCCAAGACCAAATCGAGCGAGCTTTTCAGCCGCGCACAGCGTAAAAACTATGAGTGGCGGGCTATGGTGTTGAATCGGATTCTGCGCGGCGATTTACTGTGCGCGATCTTGGTTGCCGCCTGAGCGCGGCGTGGGGCGAATTCGGAGATGAGCGCAAGGGGCGAAATCATTAGCGTTGTCGTGCTCGGCTACAATTGCTTCGCCGAGACAACTGGCCGCTGCCTCGCAAGCATTGCCGAAGACCCCGGGTTTTCCTCTTGGGACGTTGTGCTTGTCGACAACGGCTCGGATGCGACGAACCGGGCGGCGTTCGCCGAAGCAAAACGTCGCATTCCGGCCTTGAAATTGGTCCGTCTCGACCAGAACGCGGGCTATCCCGGCGGCATGAACGCCGGTCTTCGCGCCGCAGCCGGCGATCCGCTCATTTTGGTCACCAGCGACGTGCTCATTCCACCCGGAACGGTGGGGCGGCTCGCATCGATATTGCGGAGTAATCCTCGTGCCGGCATGGTGGCACCGGTGTCGAATGCGGCCGGCAATGAGCAGCAGATTTTTGTCCAGCCCGGGTTGCCGGTTGCGGAGATTTTGCGGCAAGGCCGGGAATTCGCGGCAGCCGGCGATTCAGGGCTCCTGCGCGCCTATCGAATCGACATGTACGTCGTTGCACTTGCACGTGCTGTGTATGACGCAATCGGCGGTTTGGATGAGAGCTATATCCCGGGCTATTACGACGACTTCGACTATTCGCTGAAAGCAAGCAAGGCCGGGTTCGATCTCCTGGTTGCTGAAACCGCGTTCGTCTATCACGAGGGCGGGGCAACATTCGGTCGCGCCAGCAAGGAGAAAAAGGCGTTGATTGCCCGCAACAAGCAGCGGTTTCTCGAAACACACGGAAGCGACACTCCGCTGCCGCACATCAGGGATTGCAATCTTGCGATGCTTCGGCAATACGCGGAGGCGGCAGAAGCCGGAGCGCCGCCGCCGCCATTGCGCATCGCCAACCGGCTGAAACTCGCCGAACTGACTATGCCGCGCGGATTATTGAAGCGTTGGCGCTATCGGACAGATCTCGCCGCCGTATCCGCGCGGCTGAGCCGGTTCGCAAATGTGCAGAACGCGGAGACGTAATCGCGTGACCGCCCGCATCGCCCTTTATTGCAAGTCATACCGTGACGATGTGCAGCGGGCGCGTCGGCTCGCGGAAAGCGTCGCACAATTCAACGTCGAGTCGCTGCCGTTTTATGTGTCCGTTCCGGAAGACGATCTCGCGATTTTCCGCGAGAGATTCGCGAGCCTACCGGCCGAATTCGTGACCGACGAGGAAATCGTCGCTGCCAATCCGCGGTTTGACCGCGCGACATTTGCCAAACTGCCGGGCCGGGTCGGGCAGCAAATCGTCAAAGCCGAATTCTGGCGTCTCGGACTTTCAGAAAGTTACGTCTGCCTGGACAGCGATTGTTATTTCCTCAAGCCGTTTCGCTCGGCGGACTTCCTTGCGCCCGATGGGACGCCGTACACCGTGATTCACGAGAGCAAGGACTTGCTGAATTTTGCTGAGCGCGCCCGTTTGCCGAAGATCGCGCGATACAGGACGCAAAAGTGCGAAGATATAATGAGTTAGTTCGGCCGCCTGGGCCGTCATTGGGATTTCGGCCCGATCCCCGTCGTGTGGAGCAGCAAGGTCTGGCGCGACCTCGATGAGCGCTTCTTCCAATCAAAGAACACGTCGATCGTGAACGCGATCAACAATCATCCGGGGGAGCTCAACTGGTACGGCGAGGCGCTACTCGCC
>Ga0335085_10000229_pt1 | contig 176079 bp, 138 predicted proteins | sample Lox_Sample_45_FD_206712 | JGI IMG/M metagenome (GOLD analysis project Ga0335085, IMG submission 206712) | Soil microbial communities from Loxahatchee National Wildlife Refuge, Florida, United States - Lox_Sample_4.5 | ecosystem: Environmental > Terrestrial > Soil > Wetlands | place: USA... | reverse complement strand
CCAAGCAGCCCGATCGTGCGGCCTTTCAGGATAAACAGTTTTTCCTGCAGTTTCTGAATCACCATCTGCCGCTGCACGGTGTTGACTTCCAGCGATGCATGCAGCAGCTTGCTCTCATAGCCATATTCGCGCGCCGTGTGCAGCAGGGACTGAATGTCTTTGCCGAAACAACTTCCGCCCCAGCCCACTCCCGGATTGAGGAACTTCGCCCCGATGCGCGAATCCATCCCGATTCCCGCCATCACTTCGGGCGCTTCCGCCCCCACCCGCTCGCAGATGTTGGCCATCTCGTTGGCGAAGCCGATCTTCATGGCGAGGAATGCATTGGCTGCGTACTTGATCATTTCCGCGCTGGTCAGAGAGGTCGTCAACAGCCGCACCGCTGTTCCCGCCAGCCGCGGCACGCCCGGCGGCGGCTCGAAGGATTGCTGCACCAGCGGACGGTAGAGATCCTGCATGATCTGCAAGGTCTGCGCATCGCTCGCTCCCACCACGATTCGGTCGGGATACAGAGAGTCGGCAACCGCCGTGCCTTCCCGCAGAAACTCCGGGTTGCTGGCTACGCCAAAACGAATCGTGCGCCGCTCCTCGGGGTGTGCTTCGCCGATGCCATCCCGCACCAGCGCCTCCACCAGGTTGCCTGAGCCGACCGGCACGGTGGACTTATTGACCACCACGCGGAAGCGCGAGCCATCCATCGCGGCGCCGATTCCCCGCGCCGCTGCCTCCAGGTACTCCAGGTTGGCTTCTCCGGTCGGCAGCGGTGGAGTTCCCACCGCGATAAAAATCACATCGCTTTCCGCCGCCGGCCGCGCCAGGTCCGTCGTGAATTCGATTCCGCTGCGCCGCGCCGCCAGCTCAATCAGCTTTTCCAGGTGCGGCTCATAAATCGGCGATTCCCCACGCTGCAGCTTGGCGATCTTGCCTTCGTCGGTATCAACGCACGTGACGTGGTGGCCCAGATAAGACAGGCATGCCCCCGTGACGGTTCCTACATATCCTGTTCCGATTACGGTTACGTCCATTGTCTGTCTGTGCCTCACCTAGTCTGGGCCATCGCACAGTTGAACACCGATCCGACCAATAACCTTACTCGTATCCTACTGATGAAATCGGAGCCGAGCCGAAATGCAATCGCCGTATTCTCGCCCAGGTATGCACGTCCCTTGCCATAGGATTTGGGGAATTGCCTTGACCGCGAATATCGCACGTGCCACGATCTTCTTCTCTTTGTTTAGCTCAATATCGTTCTTTGGCTGGCCTAGTGTCGGCTCTGGAATTGAGAGCAAGCACAGTGCGTGTTCAACTGGTACCTACCCCTCACCCGGTGGTGGAACGGTGGTTGTAGGCAAATGGATTCGGAGTATCCGAGAGTTGTAGAGCAGAGGTAAAGCAGAATTTGTGTGAACAAGCGATTTCAACAGTCCACGGTTGTCTTAGAAATTTGGAGCAAGTCCCAATCGTGTTCACATTACACGTCGCTCGCATTTAGGCATGCCAACCGCCAAAGCTAGCAACTGCTTGATTCTAAAAGCAATACATAAAATGCACATATGGCAGTCGAACTGCGATTTACTGAAGGCGACTCAGGGGCAGTCCTGAAGTGAGGAAATTGGGAAATGGGACTGAAAGGGCGGTAGCTTGTCAAAATATGCTCGCGAAACCGTTGGATGTTGAAAATTCGGACAACGTTTCGGCGCGGTGGTTTGCAATCAGGGTGAAATCGCGCTGCGAGAAAGTGGTGGCTACGATTGCCCGGAATAAGGGGTTTGAAGAGTTCCTGCCGCTCTACCAGAGTCGGCGACGCTGGTCAGACCGTTTGAAATCGATGGAACTGCCGCTGTTTCCCGGCTACGTGTTTTGCAGGCTGGATCCACAGTACCGGTTACCATTGTTGACCATTCCCGGCGTTTTGCACTTCGTGGGAATTGGAAGAACACCCATTCCGATTGACGAGAACGAGATGGAAGCGATTCAAGCCACTGTCAGCTCTGGCCTTTCAGTGGAACCGTGGGTCTTCCTTGAGGTTGGGCAGCGCGTACGCTTACAGGAAGGACCGCTCGCGGGAGTAGAGGGAATCTTCGTTGGGGAAGCCAAGCAGGAGCGCATTGTCGTTTCCGTGACCCTGCTGAAGCGGTCGATGGCCGTGGCGATTGAGCGGCACTGGGCGGCGCCGGTAGTTGCAGGTACCCAGCGGGCGGTATTCCACGCAAAGCCAGCCATGACCGAAAGCTCGGCCTACGTTTAGTCCGGCATGGAGCCGGAGATCGGTTGGTATACGTTGTTGAAGTTTGGAAAGAGGGAGCCTGTGTTGAACAAAATGCTGGGCCTCAAGGCAAACCCCCAATCGGCAAGGCGCACTCCGCTGTCAAAGAATGGAACCCCAGGCATCGGAATGCTCTCCCAAGAGCTCTTCATGGGACTTCTCTGCATGGAGAGAAAGAGGACGGAGCGTTCCGGCCGCCGGTTTGTGCTGCTGCTGGTGAATCCTGGCGGTTTGCTACACCCTTCCAAGAGCGCGGGTCTGAGGAAACTGGTCTCGGCAATCACCGGTTCCAGCAGAGACACGGATCTCGTGGGCTGGTACAAAGAGGGTGAGCTCATCGGGGCGATCTTTACCGAAGTGGGCAGCGCGGTGGACAAAACCGTGGTGCAGGCGCTCTCGGCCAAGCTGACCGACTCTCTATACCGTGTCTTCACGATCGAGGAAATTAACGAGATCAAGCTGACCTTTCACGTTTTTCCTGAAGATTGGGACGGCGACAATCAAGACAGCCCGGTGAAGTCCAGCCTGCAGATGGCGCTGGCGCGTCAGATCATCCGGAAACGGACCTCGCTGGGGTTGAAGCGCATGATCGACGTCGGCGGCAGTCTGGTCGGACTCATTTTGTCCCTGCCTGTCTTTGTGATCATCGGAATCGCCATCAAGCTGACTTCGAAAGGCCCCATTTTCTTCCGGCAGGTGAGGCTCGGGCAATATGGAAAAACGTTCACGTTTCTAAAATTCCGCTCGATGTATGTCGACAATAACCCGAAGATTCACGAAGAATACGTGAAGCAGTTGATCAAGGGGACCGCGGGAACCGAGCAGAACAACGGGAATAACCAGAAGCTTTACAAGTTGACGGCCGACCCGAGAATCACACCACTGGGCCGGATCCTTCGCAGCACCAGCTTGGACGAACTTCCGCAATTCCTCAATGTGCTGGTCGGCGAAATGTCGCTGGTGGGTCCGAGGCCGCCGGTGATGTACGAATACGACACCTACGATCAGTGGCACAAACAACGGTTGTTGGCCGTGAAACCCGGAATTACGGGATTATGGCAGGTGCACGGACGGAGCCGCGTGACCTTCGAAGAAATGGTCCGGTTAGATATCCGGTATGCCAGGTCGTGGTCCGTCTGGCTGGACATCAAGATTCTGCTAGAGACACCGGCAGCCGTTCTTTCCCGTACTGGCGCCTGTTGACCGCTGATTCTTCAGAGAAGCACCTGCCCCACGCATTAGGCCCACTTCAATAGTAGAGCTTGCCATAAGGCATTTGTCCCCGGTCGCGGGGTCGTCTTCCGGCGGAGCTTGCTTAAAGGAGATTATGATTCGAGTTGGCGTTATCGGTTATGGCTATTGGGGACCGCAAATCGCGCGCAATATCCATGCCGCGGAGGACTGCGAGCTTGCCGTAGTCTGCGACAAGAGTCCGGCTGCATTGGGACGTGTGCAGCGCGTCTTCACGGATGTGCACACAACGTGCGATCCTTCCGAAGTGCTGCGTTCGCCCGACATCGACGCAGTCGCGGTAATTACACCCGTCTGGACACACTTCGAACTTGCGAAAACGGCGCTCGAGAACGGCAAGCACGTATTCGTCGAGAAGCCGTTTACCTCGACGGCCGCGCAGGCGGAAGAGCTGATCGAGCTCGCCGCCAGGAAAAACCTGACCATCATGGTCGACCACACCTTCCTGTTCACGGGAGCCGTGAAAAAAATTCGGCAACTGATTCAGGACGGCACTCTCGGAAAGCTCTTTTACTACGATTCCACCAGAGTGAATCTCGGGCTCTTCCAGCACGATGTCAATGTGATCTGGGACCTCGCCCCCCACGACCTTTCGATCATGGATTACCTGGTGGAATCCAAGCCCGTGTGCATCGTCGCGACCGGGCAGAATCATCTGAACTGCCACCAGGACGTGGCATACATGACCGTCTATTTCAACGACAACATGATCGCCCACTTCAACGTGAACTGGCTATCGCCGGTCAAGGTGCGGACGACCCTGCTCGGTGGAGAGAAAAAGATGGTGGTGTGGAACGACCTGGAAGCGGACGAGAAGATCAAGATCTACGACAAAGGTGTAGAGATCAAGGGCGGACAGGGCGTTTACGACCTGCTGGTGAGTTATCGCTCAGGCGACATGTGGGCGCCGAGAGTGGAACAAGTGGAGGCGCTGGCGAACGAAGTGCGGTACTTCGCCAACTGCATCAATCGGAACGAGACCCCGTTTAATGACGGCATCGCGGGTCTTCGTGTCGTGAAGCTGCTGGAAGCCGCCGATCGTTCCTTAGCCGCCCGCGGAGCGGCGGTACAGATATGAGCGAATACCTGAGCATTGCGCCGGACGTCAAGCTGGGCCAAAACGTCCGTCTGTCGAAGTTCATTAATCTTTACGGCTGCGAGATTGGGGATAACACGAAGATCGGGGCCTTTGTCGAGGTGCAGAAGAACGCTCGCATCGGCAAGAACTGCAAGATTTCCAGCCACACCTTCATCTGCGAAGGAGTGGAGATCGAAGATAACGTATTCATCGGGCACGGAGTAGTATTTATCAACGATATTTATCCGCGGGCCACAGTCGCGGATGGCGGGCTGCAGACGGAAAGCGACTGGACGGTGGTGCCGACGCTGATCAAGCAGGGCGCCTCGGTTGGGTCGGGTGCAACGATTCTGGCCAAAGTAACGATCGGGGAGAACGCGATTGTAGGCGCCGGCAGCGTGGTGACAAGAGATGTCCCATCGAACGCGATCGTGGCGGGGAATCCGGCGCGGGTATTGCGAATCATTGAAGAGAAGAAAGAGGCAGGAGTTTAAGAAATGACTGAACGGAGACGGGTTCCTTTTCTGGACTTAGTTAGCCCCCACCGGGAGTTGAGAGCGGAACTGCGCAGTGTTTTCGAAGCGCTGCTCGACTCCGCTGCCTTCGTCGGCGGTCCGGCCGTGACGGCATTTGAAAGGGAATTTGCGGAATTCTGCGATGCATCGGAATGCGTGGGGGTGGCCAGCGGAACCGATGCGCTTCTGTTCGCTCTCAAGGCCGCGGGAGTACGCGAAGGCGACATCGCCGTAACGGTACCGAATACCTTCATTGCAACGGCGGAGGCCATCGTGCAAGCGGGCGCACGTCCGGAGTTCGTGGACATTGACGAGCGCACGTATAATATGAGCCCTCAGTTGCTCCGTGAGTTTTGTGAGCGCCAGTGCCGGGTGAATGCCGCGGGCGAGTTGATTCACCGTAAGTCGCGGCGGCGCGTGACGGCGGTTGTGCCGGTCCATCTATATGGCCAAATGGCGGACATGGACTCGATAGAGGCTTTGGCGGAACAGTATGGGCTGATGCTGATCGAGGACGCCTGTCAGGCACACGGGGCCGAATACTTCTCGAAAGCGCGGGGCTGCTGGAGAAAAGCGGGGTCGATCGGAAAGGCGGCGGCGTTCAGTTTTTATCCGGGCAAGAATCTCGGGGCTTGCGGCGAGGGGGGCGCAGTCACGACGAGCGACGCTGCGTTAGCACAAACGATCAGAATGCTTCGAGATCACGGGCAGGCACAGAAGTATTACCACGAGATCGAAGGATATAACGGAAGACTGGATACGGTCCAGGCGGGCATTCTTCGGTTGAAACTGGGACACTTGGCGAAGTGGAACGGTCTCCGTCGGGAGGCCGCCAAGCGATACAACGAACTGTTGGGTTCCACCGACACCGTGATGGTGCCGTTTGAACCGGAATGGAGCAGAGCCATCTTTCACCTGTATGTGATTCGCGTAAGGGACCGAGCGCAGTTACAGAAGAGGTTGGCGGAGGATGGAATTGGGACGGCGATCCACTACCCGGTCCCGCTGCATCTGCAGAAGGCATACGCGCGCTTGGGCTACAAAGCTGGCGACTTTCCTGTAACCGAACGCTGCGCCGAGGAAGTCGTCTCGCTGCCGATGTTTCCGGGTTTGAGCAATGAAGATGTGGCGCGCGTCGTAGTTAGAGTCCGTGACTTTGTGAGCAAATCGTACTCCGGTCGGCTGGTAGCGGCCGCGGCGGGCGGGGGCGATTGAGGTTTCAGAATATGGCTGCACTGCCGACTTATACCCTGATCACGCCTGCACGGAACGAGGCCCGATATATCGAGCTGACCATCCGTTCGATGGTGTCGCAGACTCATCGCCCTCTAAAGTGGGTGATTGTCAGCGACGGCTCGACAGACGGAACTGACGATATAGTCAAACGCTATACGGGCGGGCATCCGTGGATCGAACTCGTGCGGATGCCGGAGCGTCCGGAGCGACACTTTGCAGGCAAAGTACGCGCCTTTGAGGCGGGCCGGGCCATAGTGGCAAGTCTTAACTATGACGTAATCGGTAACCTAGACGCGGATGTTTCTTTTGAGCCTCGGCATTTTGAATTCCTTCTCGGGAAGTTCTCCATGGATATGAAATTGGGCGTAGCGGGAGCACCGTTTCTGGAGGGTAAGTACCGGTACGATTATCGGTTCACAAATATAGAGAACGTCTGGGGGGGGTGCCAACTCTTCCGGCGGGAATGCTATGAAGATATTGGCGGATATGTGCCAGTGAAAGGAGGCTCGATAGACCACATCGCCGTGGTTTCCGCCCGAATGAAGGGATGGAGAACGCGCACGTTTACAGAGAAGGTCTGCGTGCATCATCGTGAAATGGGCACCGCACAGCGGGGCAGCTTGGCAGCCAAGTTTAGGATCGGCGTCAAGGACTATTCAGTTGGAAATCATCCAATGTGGGAGCTGTTTCGAGTTGTTTATCAAATGAAAGAGCGCCCTCTCGTTTTCGGGGGAGCGGCTCTGGGCGCCGGTTTTGCGTCGTCGATGCTGCGCCGAATAGAGAGACCGGTTTCGAAAGACTTTGTGGCATTCACGAGACGCGAGCAACGGTTCAGGTTGAGACGACTTCTAACCGGCAGCCCTGCTACCCAAGAGCGACGCCTGATCGGGAAGACGCTAGATTCGAAGGGTGGGATGTAATAGCTTGATGGACCGACCTCACATTTCGATCTGTATCTGCACTTATAAGCGTCCGGAATTACTAAAACGCGCTCTGGACGCTTTGGCGGAGCAGACGACGGAGGAATTGTTCACGTTTTCCGCCGTGGTCGTCGACAACGACGCGGAGCAGTCGGGCCGTACGGTTGCGGCCCAGGCTAGGAAGATCGAAGTCGCCTATTCCGTTGAACCCTGCCAGAGCATCCCCATAGCCCGAAATCGGGCCATTTCCCAAGCGACCGGAGATTTCATCGCGTTTCTCGACGACGATGAATATCCTTGTGAGCAGTGGATCCTGACGCTGTTCCAGGCGTGTCGGCAATATAGTGTGGACGGCGTGTTGGGGCCGGTAAAGCCGTACTTTAATCCAGGCGTTCCGGAATGGGTCGTTAAGGGCAATTTCTACAACCGTGCTACATACCCGACAGGATTCGTAATTGATTGGCGTAAGGGTCGCACCGGAAACGTACTCCTCAAGCGGGAACTCTTCGTGGGCGAAACAGAACCGTTCCGGGCACAATTCCGAGTGGGTGAAGATCAGGATTTCTTCCGCCGGATGATCGACTGTGGGAGAAGGTTCATCTGGTGCAATGAAGCCGTAGCATACGAATTCGTGCCCATAACACGGTGTAGCCGCAGGTTCATGTGGCGCCGGGCCCTCCTGCGGGGTGCGAACTCGCTGCTGCACCCCAGTTTCGGCCTGCTCGACATCGCCAAATCAGCGATTGCCGTACCGGCCTACTCAGCATTGCTGCCCCTAACGCTGATTGCGGGGCAGGCCACATTCATGACATACTCTGTCAGGCTATTCGATCATCTCGGCAGACTTATGGCTCTGTTAGGCATCGAACCAGTGAAGGGTGCGTATGTTACAGAATAAGGCATCCGCAACCTGCGCCAATAGTCCCCGGCATTTCATTGTCGGCCCGAACGAGGGTATCCTCGTAACAGGCGCCGGCGGCTTCCTTGGCTCCAGAGTTGTCGCTTCTTTGCGGGAGCGCGGATTCCGAAATATACGATGCTTTCTCCGAACCGCGAGCGATGCCGTCATCCGCAGGCTAGCGGGCGGAGTGGGAACGCTTGAAGGAATCGAGACGTTCCATGGGAACCTCCTATCTCGGGAGGACTGCAAAGCCGCGGTAGAGAACATCTCGGTGGTACTTCATTTGGCCGCTGGTCGTGGCGAAAAACTCTACTCCGATGCCTTCATGAACTCGGTAGTAACGACGCGCAATCTTCTAGAAGCTTGCACGCAACGGACGAATTTGAAGCGATTTGTCAACATCAGCTCGTTTTCGGTTTACTCCGGCCCAGGGCAGTCTGGGATTCTGGATGAACGGTGCCAGGTAGAGTCGCGTCCGGATTTACGCGGCGAAGCTTACTGCTTCGCCAAGGTAAAGCAGGACGAGATCGTTATGGAATATGCAAAGGACTTCGGAATTCCATATGTCATTGTCCGTCCCGGTGTCGTATACGGGCCTGGGAACCTGGCGATTCCGGGGCGCGTGGGAATCGATACGTTCGGCCTGTTTCTACACTTAGGAGGCTCCAATCCAATTCCGTTCACTTACGTGGATAATTGTGCGGATGCCATCGTGCTGGCCGGGTTAACCGAGGGAGTAGATGGCGAGGTGTTCAACGTAGTGGACGACGGCGTTCCCAACAGCCGCCAGTTTCTGCGGCTCTACAAGCGAAAAGTCAAGGGATTTGCCTCGGTCTACGTGCCACATCCGGTGAGTTATGCCCTCTGCTGGCTGTGGGAGGCTTATGCGGATTGGTCGCAGGAGCAATTGCCGCGAACGTACAATCGCCGACGATGGCGCGCCTTCTGGAAAAGAGCACGTTACAGTAACGACAAACTAAAGCGCCGGACGGGCTGGCATCCGAAAACCACCCCGAAAGAAGCGCTCGATCGTTATTTCGCGGCCTGCCGCCTGGGAGGCGAGAGTGCTTAAAGTAGCTATTGTCGGTTGCGGGAAGATCGCCGATTCCCACGCCGCGCAGATCCAGAGGATCGAACAATGTGAAATCGTGGGCGTCTGCGACTGCGAGCCGCTCATGGCGCGACAGCTTTTCGAGCGCTTTCCGGTAAAGCGTTACTTTGCCAACGTCGAAGATCTGTTGCATGAGAGCCGGCCCGATGTAGTGCACATCACCACGCCTCCGCCCAGTCACTTCGAACTGGCGCGCACTTGCCTCGAAGCGGGCGCTCATGTATACGTCGAAAAGCCCTTTACGCTCTATGCACACGAAGCTCAGGAGCTGGTGGAGTATGCCGAGGCGCGAGAGCTCAAGATAACAGCCGGGCATGACGATCAGTTTTCCCATGTGGCGCGCCGGATGCGGGCTTTGGTGGGCAGCGGCTTTCTGGGTGAGGGTGCGGTGCACATGGAAAGCTACTATGGCTATGAAATGGCGCGCACCGGCTATGCCGCAGCCCTATTGGGCGACCGACAGCACTGGGTCCGAAAACTACCGGGGCGGCTGCTGCATAACATCATCAGCCACGGGATTGCTAGAATCGCGGAGTTTTTTACAACGGATTCTCCCGAGGTGATCACCTACGGGTTTACAAGTTCTCCGCTGCGCGAAATGGGCGAGGGAGAAATTGTTGATGAGCTGAGAACCGTCATTGCCGAACCGGGCCGGACGGCCTACTTCACGTTTTCGTCGCAGATGCGGCCCGCCCTGCACCAATTCCGGATCTACGGCACAAAGAACAGCCTCGTGCTCGACCAGGATCAGGAAACACTAATAAAGCTGGGCGGCAAGCGGTACAAGAGCTACGTCGAGAAGTTTATCCCTCCTGTAACGATATCAAAGCAGCACATCAGCAACGTGTGGACAAACCTGCGCACATTCGCGGCGCGAGACTTCCATATGAAGTCCGGGATGAAGTACTTGATTGAGTCCTTCTACCGGTCAATTACCGAAGGCAGTTCCGTCCCAATTCCGTATCGGGAGATTGTTTTGACGGCGAGGATTATGGAAGGTATATTTGATCAGCTAGACCGCCAACGGGCAGTCAATGCTGGTCCGGTGGTTTGCCAATCTGCGGTGAGAAGATAGGCATCGGTAAACCACATAGGTTAGAGGTTCCGGAGAGGTCGCCGTTTGGTAAGGCAGCTGCCGGCTTGCCGGCCGCGGTGGGTAATACCACTCGTGGGTTCGAATCCCTTCCCTCTCCGCCAATTTCAGTGCCGTTTCTGACCCGTATAGTAGGGAAAGCAACCGCCGCCGGGGTGGATTAATTGTGGAATCGTCCATGAGAATTTGCGAAAACGAAATCAGAGTCGAAGGCCGTTTGCTTCGCATCGGTCGCCTCGAAGGAGACAAGTACGTTTTTCTCAGTAACCCCGAGACAATGCTCGACGCTCTACGGCGATCCGGGGCGCACATTGACATCTTTACTTTCCTTCAAAGACTACCTGACACCTCAGCGCAGTTCGATTTTCCGATGGAGTGGGACAACCTGGCGGTCTTGGAAGTTTCCACATTTGATCATTGGTGGAACCACCAGATTCGTTTCAAGGCCCGCAACAAAGCCAGGCAAGCCGAAAAAAAAGGAGTTCAGCTCCGAGAGGTTCCTTTTGATGACTCTCTCGTTCGTGGTATCTGGGAGATCTATAACGAATCCCCTATTCGTCAGGGGAGGCGATTTCCGCATTACGGGAAGGACCTTGAGACAGTACGTCGTGAAGCGGCCACTTTTCTGGACAGCAGCATTTTCATCGGAGCATTTATCGGACATCAGTTGATTGGCTTTGCCAAGCTCACAGCGGATCAGACTCGTACCCAGGCCAACCTGATGAACATTGTCTCGCTCATACGAAGCAGGGATAAAGCGCCTACTAATGCACTGATCGCCTACGCAGTCCGAGCTTGCGCCGAACGGCAAATTCGTTATTTGGTGTATTCGAAGTTCTCCTATCGGAAGAGGCTGCGGGATACTCTTAGTGACTTTAAAGAGAGTAACGGCTTTGAGCGCGTAAACCTGCCCCGGTATTTCGTGCCGTTAACGACGCTTGGTTTCATAGCCTTGCGGCTAGGCCTTCACCACAGCTTCTTTGACCACCTTCCCACACCCGTCGCCAGTAAGCTTCGGGAAGTTCGAAACGCCTGGTACAATCGCAAGCTCCGGGTTTTGGCGGACGCTTCGTAAAGGGAACACGATGGGAATCGCAGGCCTTATCACGAAGATGCCTCGGGAGCGTGCGCAGTCGGAGTTGCGCCGGATGGTGAAGTCCTTAAGCCACGAGTCCTCCTATTCGACAGGCATTTGGGCGGATGAATCCGCCGGGATTTATCTTGGATGGTCGGCACTTGGAGGCTCTTTTTCCGACGGAATGCCGTTACATAACGAACACGGGGATATTACTCTCGTTTTCTCAGGAGAGGAGTATCCGGAACCAGGCACTGCCCAAAAGCTAAAGGAACGCGGGCACGCCGTAGAAATACCTGGCCCGTCTTATCTTGTTCACCTCGCCGAAGAGGCGCCAAACTTTCCGGCCGGTCTAAACGGCCGCTTTCATGGCGTATTAGCTGATAAGAGCCGTGGGACGGCGTCGCTGTTCAATGACCGATATGGGATGCATCGGGTCTACTATTACGAGTCGAAAGACGCATTCTATTTCGCCGCAGAAGCCAAAGCCCTTCTGGCGGTACGACCCGAACTACGCAAAGTGGACGGGCAGGCATTGGGAGAGTTTGTGGCGTGTGGCTGTGTGCTGGAGAATCGCACGATCTTCCAGGGAATACACATACTCCCGCCAGCTTCGCTGTGGCGTTTTGAAAATGCCACTTTGCGGAACAAAGGAAAGTACTTCGATCCGGCGGAATGGGAGCGGCAGGGGACACTCGAGCCCGATGCGTATTATCGACAACTCCGGGAAGTGTTCACCGCGAACCTTCCGCGGTATTTCGACGGCCAGCAGCCGATGGCGGTTTCACTGACTGGAGGTCTCGACACCCGCATGATCATGGCGTGGTGGAAAGCTGCCCCGGAGTCGCTCCCGTGCTATACATTCGGAGGCCCGTATCGTGATTGCCAGGATGTAGTGATCGCGCGCCGTATTGCGAAGCTTTGTGGACAGCCTTTCCAGGTGATCCAGGTCGGCGATGAATTTCTGCGGCGCTTCGCGCATTACGCCGAACGTGCTGTTTACCTGAGCGACGGCTGCGCGGCGGTAAATCGGGCGGCCGATCTGTATACAAACGAAATTGCCGCTACGATTGCGCCCATTCGAATGACCGGGAACTACGGAAGCGAGATCCTGCGTAGGCTGCGGGCATTCAAGGCAAACATGCCGACGCCGGACGTGTTCACTCCGGAATTTCTGACGCACGTCGAGGCGGCAAAAAATAAGTACGCTGCTGCTCTTTCCGGGCACGCCGTTTCCTTTACTGCTTTCCGACAGGCTCCGTGGTACCAATATAGTCTACTATCGCTGGAACAGACTCAGCTTACCGTCCGTTCTCCATATCTGGATAATGACGTGGTTCGCACGGCATTCCGGGCGCCGAATTCAGAGATTCCCAAGAACGATATGTTTGAGGACAACGACGACTGCTCGCGCCTTATAGCCGATGGAAACCAGGCACTGCAGAAGATCAGGACTGATCGCGGTCTCGGCGGCAATCATGGATGGACGACACCGATCGTACGTGCGATATTGGAATTTACTTTCCGGGCGGAGTACGCGTACGACTACGGAATGCCCCAATGGCTCGCCCGGGTCGATCACGCGTTCAAGCCACTGCATCTTGAACGCCAATTTCTGGGCCGTCATAAGTTTTGCCATTACCGCATATGGTATCGTGACGCTTTGGCGGAATATGTCCGAGAAATACTGCTAGACCGGCATAGTCTTGCCAGGCCTTATGTTCAGCCGAAGGTGATCGAGACTCTTGTGCGACGCCACCTAAGGGGAGATGCGAACCATACCAGCGACATCCACCGCCTGCTCACACTTGAACTCGTACACCGACGATTCTTTGATCCGAAATGACGTGCGGTGGACCGGCGACTCGTACGCCAAACATTGAAGCCCGCGCTGGCCGCAACCAATCTGAATGGCAACGTTCGCCCTGATTCTTTCCTTCTTCTTCAGCGGCTGGATGATATGGCGGGAGCACTCACGCCGGCCACCAACGACCTGGGCTGTGTGGGTTCCTACCGCACTGCTTTTGATCTTGGGCTCCAGGGCCGTTTCTCTTTGGATCAACGGACCTCCGCCCCAGGGCGTGATCGCCGGAAACAACGCGGAAAGAAGCCCATATGACCAGCTGTTCTATCTTTTCGTGATTGGCGCCGGAGTAGTGGTCACGTGCTCCCGGCGCATCAACTGGAAGAGGGTCTTCGCAGCGAACCCCGCCCTCGTAACTTTCTACGCCTATTTTGCCGTCAGCATCCTCTGGTCGGGCGACCCGAGCGGATCCATGAAGCGGCTCTTCAAGGACTTTGGACAGCTCTTCGTTATCGCAATTCTCTGGTCCGAAAAACAGCCGCTCGAGGTGATCCGTTCGTTATATATCCGGTGTGCTTCGGTCCTGTTTCCCCTTTCGATCGTTTGCGACAGATACTTCCCACGAATTGGCAAGGCCTATACGCTTGAGGGCGAGCCGATGTTTACAGGCGTCACAATGCAGAAGAACACGCTCGGCGAGATGGTCATGAGTTTAGGTCTCATCATCATCTGGGACCTCATTGAGTCTCACAAGGCCGGATTAACACTCCGTAAGCTATGGGATCGATATCTCCTGCTAATGATGGGACTTTTCCTGCTGCGGGATTCACAGAGCAAGACCGCATTGCTGTGCCTGTTGCTGGGCGCCGTCCTGACGTTGAGACGCGGCCGGCTGGCCTCACGGTGGGTCAGCAACGCCGCCCTTGTAACTGCGCTTATCCTACCTTATATCGTCATCTTTGCACAACAGTACCGTTCTTTGATAGCCCCTGTCGTTGAGGCTGTTGGCCGGAACATGACATTCACAGGCAGGACGGATATCTGGCAACACATTACAACCCACACCGTCAACCCCTTGATTGGCGCAGGATACTGGAACTTTTGGGGCGGGCCTGGAGGCAGGGCGATTATGGTGGCCATGAACACCACAGTTCCAAATGCGCACTGCGGCTATCTGGACATGTACCTCGACGGCGGCTTTATCTCCCTGATGCTTCTGGGCATTCTGCTAATTACCGTAAGTCGCAATCTGATTCGAAAGAGTACAGCATCGCAGTTTTACAGCCTCAGGTTTGCCATTTTGGTTGTCGCGATCATTTATAACATGTCGGAGACCACGTTCGCCCGGCTTACCACAAGCTGGTTCACCCTTCTCTTAGCGCTGACGGAATTTTCATCCGCAACCGCCGCTGCTAATGGCACTTTCAGTATTAACACGGATCAGGACTTGGCGGGAAACTTAACCTCGCTGCCCACTACACGCGCAGCAAGCCCTGGGGAGTGGTTCTCGTGAAGGCGGCTGATGTGAATCGGATTTGGGAACGAATTGCTGGCGTTATTCTCGCGTCGGCAGTTTTGGTCAATCTGCTTTTGGTTTTTGTCGTAATCCCTGAACTCACCAAGGGTCTGAGGCCCCTCTACAACCAGGAGTCGTTTCAGGACGGCTACGACCTGATTGCGGCTAACTTGGCCGATGGTCACGGGTATCGGTTTTATCCGGACACCGCCGAGACAGTGATGCGCGAGCCGGGATATCCCGTTGTCCTGGCGGGCCTCCGTCGTGTCTTCGGCCCAGGATTCGAAGAGGTCAAGATTGCCAACGTCTGCTTTGCTCTGATGACCGCTTGGATTCTTATGTACCTCGGAGGGAAACTCGTCGCACCTGGGAAACTCGCGCTTCTAGTTCCTGCGTTCTTCCTCATCCATCCAGGCACCGTGATTGCCGAGAGCAGGGGCGGTGTTGAGATCCTGTTCGGTGCCCTCCTGACACTATTCATGCTCGCGGTCTATAAAGCGATTGAGACAGAAAAGTGGTCGACCTATCTTTTGGCGGGCTATGTTCTTGGGTTCACCGTCCTAGTGAGAAGTACTCCCATCATATTTGCTGCGTTTCTCCTCGTATACGTCTGGGTCGCCGAACGGCGTCGCACAAGGCTCTCAAAGATATGCCGAAACGCCGGAGTTATGGTGATGGCGATGATTAGCGTACTTTCGCCATGGATTATTCGCAATTATGCTCTGACCGGGCGCTTTATTCCAACTGCGAGCGTGCTCGGAGTTTCCGCGCAGGCAGGACAGTATATTTGTACGAATCTGACTTTGCACCGACGATGGGTGGACCTGGATCGAGCGGCGGGGAAAGAACGCGAGCGATTGGCGGAGGCGGCTGGCTATCGTCTCAGAGGTGGCTATTATCAGGTGTTCTACAGTACAATTGACGAGATAACATTCTCCAATTACTTGTTGAGCAATGTAGTTGAGAGGTACCGAGAGAAGCCGTGGCTATGTCTCAAATGCATAGCCTACAATGTGGTGAACCTATGGTGCGCGGGGAAGACCTGGAGTTCGACCGCAATCAGCGCCGGCATTCAGTTTCCATATTTAGGATTTGCGTTGGCGGGGGTGATAATTCGAATCCGGGAGAGGCGATTCCGGAGCATCGGGCCCATCGTGCTCCTCATTGTGTACACGGTCGCCGTCTATGCACCAATTCTCGCCCAAGCCCGATATAGCGTACCTCTTGTGCCGTTTGTCTCCCTGCTGGCGTCGATTGGTTTGGTGGGGGTGTGGCGTGTGTCGAAGCGTGATACTCCAATTTCCGACGGGGAAAGCGCGAGTTGGCGAATTCAACAGGGCACTGCTACAACTACGCGAGGTTGTGCTGGGGCATAGCATGATGAATAGCTTGAGCGAGTTGTCGAACGTAATGGACCACCTCCGCTCGGAGATTGCTGAATTAGCGACTGGGGTCGAGGCCATTTCCCGCGAGCCAGTACTGTCGGTCGTGATTCCTGCATTCAACGAAGCTGTACGGCTCCCGCGAACCGTAATGGAGACGCTCCGGTGGTGTTCGGCTCAGAACCTGTCATTCGAAGTGGTAATTGTTGACGACGGCAGCCGGGACGATACCCTGGCGTTGGCACGTGTTTTCTCGGAGTGCGATTCCCGAGTTCGAACGATGGCGTGTGTTCATACCGGCAAGGGAGGCGCAGTCCGGGTGGGAATGTTAAATGCGAAGGGACGTTACGTGCTGTTCATGGATGCCGATGGCGCGACCCCGTTACCGGAAATTGCGAAGCTTCTGGCGCTCATGCAGCGGTATGACATTGCGATCGGATCGAGGGCGGCGGACGGCTTCGGTGAAGTTGAAGTCAGAACTTCGTTTCGACGCCGCATTGTCGGGCGTGTCTTCGCGCGGATCGTGAACTTTCTCGCCGTTTGCGGCATCGACGATACGCAATGCGGCTTCAAGATGTTTCGCCGAGAAGCGGCAGAAGCTGTTTTCGCGCACCAGAAGATCAGGGGTTTCGCCTTTGATGTAGAGATTCTGTTCATCGCGCAGCGGCTGGGACTTTCGATGAAGGAGATCCCGGTAAACTGGATAGCACAGCCTGGATCGAAGGTGAAGGTTGTCCGTGACTCAATCCGGATGTTAAAAGATATTATACGGATTCGATGGCTGCATCGCGACGTAGCGGGGATGGCGTTTGTCGCTGCGAAAAAGCGCAGGGCAGTTGGGGCTTCTGAGTAGGGGACCGACCAGGGGCATTCTCGCTCCTCAGTCAATCACATAAAAGGGGGAGATGGCGAGTGCATTTGCCGCGACTCAAGACAATCGGAGGGGTGCACAAGCGCAACATTGCACGGCTAGTGTTTAGGAGGCCCCACAACGTTAGGCTGGATGTACCGCTCATATCGTTCACGTTCGACGACTTCCCGCGGTCAGCTCTTCACGCCGGTGGGGAAATTCTGAAGACGCATGGCTGCGCCGGAACGTTTTACGTATCGCTCGGGTGTTTGGGGCAGGAGTCACCATCCGGGCGCCTCTGCAGTGCGGATGATGTTATTGAGGCAGTGGAAGACGGTCACGAGCTGGGCTGTCACACGTTTTCACATTGCCACTCGTGGAATACGAACAGCGCTGCTTACGAGCAGTCGATCCTTCAGAACCAAGCGACTTTAAGTGCCATTATTCCCGGTGCGAGGTTCCTGTCCTTCGCGTACCCCATCAGTGCACCACGGCCCTCGGTGAAACGAGTGGCGTCCCGATACTTTGAGTGCTGCCGTGAAGGCGGCCAGAAACCAAATGTGGGCACCGTTGACCTCCATCAACTCGGGGCGTACTTTCTAGAGAAGAGCCGCGGCGATGTTGAGCCGGTCAAGCAAGTAATCGACAGAAATAGCCAGATGCGCGGGTGGCTGGTCCTTGCCACACACGACGTGGCTGATGCCCATGGCCCATATGGATGTACCCCAACGTTCTTTCTGGAAGTGGTAAAGTATGCTGTGCAATCGGGCGCGCGAATAGCGCCTGTGGGTCGAGCACTGGAGTTGCTTGGCGTAAGACTTCATGTGCGTGGCAGAGATGCCCAAAACATCTCTGCCAAGTGCGCGCGAACGGTTAGTGGACAGCCAGAGTTACTGTTGCGGGAGGAGCGGGCTCCGTTGTCTGGCTAGCTCCGTAGCAATTATTTGCATTGAACGTGAGCCAGCCACTTGACCCATCGAGTTTCCCGCCCATGACGTTCAGGTAGCAATTCGCAGCTGGCGTAAGGTAGACGTGTCCATCGAGCGTTTGGCCTGGGTAGTATGTGCCGTTGTTGCCTCCTGTTACGTCAGGACCAATAGCGGGCCAGGGGGTATTTGCATTCCCATTCGGAAACACCCACCAGATGGGCTTGGCGCTCAAATAGAAAGATGGCGGAAGGGACGTGGATCCCGGAACTGCGTTTGAAAAGTAGGCGTTCCCGCTCGGAACTTCGGAACTTACGAATCGAATGCCGGAGTTCGCGGGGGTATCAGTCGCCTGTTTGATTACGCTGTAATTGCCCCAGCGCAGGATGTCCGATGACAGCTCGAGATCATTGCCTGGTCCGGGAGCGCCGGCACACGCCAAGGTATCATGCCCATCTTCGTCGGAATAACCCAGCGACCAAATCGCCGTCGGAACTCCGCTGCAATCTTTAACGGTCGGTGGAACATTCTGGTATCTATCGTGGTACCCTGAAGTTCCGAGAACGTTGCCTACGGCGTTGCTGAACCGGTTGTTAGATAGTGCCATGTACGGAATGGTAGCTTCCGTCTTCACCCCTGTAGTTGTAGCCGTATCTCGTCCGCTCCACTTGTTCCGAAACTGTGTAACCATGTTGCTCGTACCATGGATGATGTCGAGCATGGATCCAATTCCGAAAAAGCCTTCGTACAATTCGAAGTGGTCTCCTGCTGAGTGGTGGGTGGCGTCGTTCTCTTGCCAATTCCCAGGGCCAAAGAAATTGTCCACTGCGAAGTTATAAGCAAAAACGGATCCAGCATCCCCTTCCGTAACAGCCAAGTTAGCCAGATGGTTGGATATGTTGTTCTCAATCAAGTTGTCGGCACTGCTATTGGATGAGTTGACACCATAGCCTTCAGATGTGCCACTACCATTATAAAAGTAGCTGTCTCGAACTGTAATGTGCGAGGATATACTTAGCTGTATATGACAAAATCCTGTGTTCTGAGAGCGGATGTTTTTCGCCCAAGAGTAGGTGCTGCCCCAAAAGGTAATTCCGGCCACTGGGGCTTGCGCTGTAGAGTTGATTGAGAATGCCTCCAGCCCTACACCTGTGAGCGGCATGTTAGTCCCCCACCACGCTTGCGGGGTTTTGTTGGCCGAGAAATCCGGAGAATATAAGCCAGGGGCAAACGCCACCGTGTTACTCGTACATGCTGCTCCGGCGATAGAGGTTCCACACGACATGACTGTCACATTCTGGCTCTCTACGTGGCCGTGGTACTGTGAATTGCTGGCTCCTTGCCAGGAACATCCTGAATTCCCCTGCGTGTCACAGGCATAGTACCCTGCGGTACCGACTGGATCGTCGGCATGCCAGAGAACCATCAGACTTCCGACTTTCAAATTAGGATGGGAGGCCAGAGTGACCGTGGTTTGGCCGCGCGCGTAACTGGTTGCCGTCCAGGCCACCGGGCCATTGTTCGGGGTACCCCACCAATTGCCATCTCCACTATAAACGCAAATGCTGCTCGTGAGGCCGTTACAGCCAGCCGTTGCTCCAGAGAAAGTGATGAATGTCTGGTCTGGGCCGGCTCCACGAAGTGTCACGTTCGATTTGGTGATCTGGAGATTCGTGAACGTATAAGTTCCAGCGTTCAGGTAGACAACCGGATTCGCCGTTCCCGCGCAGGAGTTCAGAGCGCTTTGAACCTGAGCTGTCGTCGCTCCTGGGCTGAAGGTTTGACAGGGCGTTCCACTGCGGGCCGGAAGGGCTCCTGCTCCAGCCTGGGACCAGTCAATGGCTCGAGCCGGGTCAATAATGCCAGACCAGGGCTGCTGGCCACACAAGCACCCAGTGAAGCCAAACAGCAACGCCAGGTAGCTAAACGATTGTGCACGCTTCATTTCGTGTCCTTGACGAAGATCCTTTTCCCTATGATAGACACCGGCCGCTGAGCGCAGCAAGGCTGAAGATAGTTATGTTTGAGCGTCTATCCACGGGCAGGGATTCGCGCCCGAACAGGGTTATGACAAAACGGAGCCCGCATCTCTTGAAAGACGAAATCGAAAGGGGTTAAACCTTTGAAAATCAGTGTATTCGGGTTAGGATACGTGGGAGCGGTATCGGCGGGATGTCTGGCAGCCCAAGGTCATTCGGTAATCGGCGTCGACCCGGTCCGTACCAAGGTAGATCTGCTCAATGCAGGGCAATCACCCATAATTGAAGCGGATGTTAACGCGATACTCTCCTCCGCGGTCGCCGAAGGGAGGCTGCGCGCCACTGACGATCACGTAACTGCAATTGGAGAGACCGAACTCTCTTTTGTCTGCGTAGGCACACCAAGCCAAGCCAACGGGAATCTCGATCTCAAGTACATCCGCCGGATCTGTGAACAGATTGGCTCGGCGTTGAGGGACAAACCGCCCGGGCACCTTGTCGTCATCCGCAGCACAGTCCTGCCCGGGACCATGCGCGAGATCGTGATTCCCGTGCTGGAGGAGTTCTCCGGCAAAAAGACGGGTGCTGATTTCGCGGTTTGCCACAATCCTGAATTCTTAAGGGAAGGGTCAGCGGTCCGGGATTTCTATTGCCCACCCAAGACCGTGATTGGCGAGTGCGAGCCCGGCTGTGGCGACGCCTTGGCGCAACTCTACCGCGGCTTAAGTGCCCCGCTAATCCGTACCGATCTCGAAACAGCCGAAATGGTGAAATATGTGGATAACACCTGGCACGCGCTCAAGATCGGCTTCGCCAACGAGATCGGGAATTTGTGCAAAAGCCTGGGAATCGACGCCCATGCCGTAATGAATATTTTCTGCCAGGACCGGAAGCTTAACATCTCCGCGGCGTACCTGACTCCAGGTTTTGCATTCGGCGGGTCGTGCCTGCCGAAAGACCTTCGGGCGCTGGCATACCGGGCCAAGGTGCACGACCTGCAACTGCCGATTCTCAATTCGATTCTGCCGAGCAATGAATTGCAAGTCACGAGAGCCATGCAACTTATCACGGAAAAAGGGCACAGGCGCATAGGAATTCTGGGCTTCAGTTTCAAGGAGGGGACAGACGATCTACGGGAGAGCCCCGTGATCGAGGTGATCGAACGCCTGATCGGCAAGGGGTACGAACTGCGGCTGTACGACAAGAGCGTGAATATGGCAAAGCTCGTTGGCGCCAACCGAGACTTCATCCTGAATCGAATTCCACATATCTCCCGCCTGATGGTCGATGGCATCGACGCCGTCGTGGAGAATTCCGACACGATCGTCATTGGCAACAAGGATCCGGAATTCCGCGGAGTGCTGCAACGGCTCGGGGAAGGACAGGTTTTGGTCGACTTTGTGCGAATCGCGGATTCTCGGAGCCATGGCGCTTATGAAGGCATCTGCTGGTGAGTTTGGCAATTCAATTGCCGTCTGGAAAGCCCGCGTTGTCCGCTTAAGGGGAAGAAGAACATGGTAAACGCTGTTGAGGCCCTCGCGACTCCAGTTGGAAGCTGCACCGCAAAGGAGGAAATCTGGGCTTCGATTCGCCGGCTGGCAGACTGGTTGGAGCGGAACGACTACCGAGGGTACGACACGTTCGATGGGTTGGACGCGCGATACCTGCGACCGCTCACGTTCAACAACGCCTTCCTGATGACAGTGCTGCAGCAGGGCGTTCGCCGCTTCCCGCTGAATCTACGCCCCTTCCTTGGAATTGCGAAGAGTCACTCGAGTAAAGGAATGGGCTTTTTGTCGCGCGGCTTTATCCGCCTTCACCGCGCGACGGGCAACTCCGCGTGGCGGGATAAGGCCCAATCCGCGTTAGAGTGGCTGAAGCAGAATCGATCCGAAGGTTACCGGGGCGCCTGTTGGGGAAATCATTTCGACTATCAGTGCCGGTCGTTCTATCTGCCTAAAGGGGTGCCTACGATCGTGTGGACTTCCCTGATTGGCCACGCTTTTCTGGACTCCTACGACGAGTACCGCGACCAAAGCTGCCTCGAAACGGCAGTGAGCGCTTGCGAGCACATCCGTCTGGACCTGGATACGTTCGCGGAGGGCGATGCGCTGTGCATCAGCTATATCCCGACCATGAACAAGCAGGTTCACAACGCCAATACGCTGGGCGCGAGCCTGCTCGCGCGGACATGGAGGCACACTGGAACCGAGGCGTACCGCACGCTCGCAGAAAAGGCGATGCGCTACACGGCGAATCATCAGCGGCCGGATGGATCGTGGTATTACGGCGAGCCGACGAACCTGCACTGGGTGGACAATTTCCATACGGCATATGTGCTCGATTGCTTCAAGCACTACGCCGAGTCCACGCTAGACTCGAGCTTCGAGCACGTGCTCAGCCGTGGCTACGACTACTGGAAGAAGACGTTCTTCCTGGCCGATGGAACGCCGAGATACTATGATCGCAAAACGTTGCCGCTCGACATTCAGTGCAGTTCGCAGGCAATTGACACCCTGGTGTTCTTCGCGGACCGCGATCCGGATGCACTGCCGTTGGCTATCAAGGTGGCGCAATGGACGATTCGGCGTATGCAGGACAGGACCGGCTATTTCTATTACCGGCGCTACCGGATGGCCATTGCCAACAGGACTCCGACCCTCCACTGGGGCCAGGCGACGATGCTCTGCGCACTGGCGGGACTATATGAACGGCTCTAGCACGAGGAGATCGTACCATTGAAACGCAAGGTCCTCATCATCGTCGAGAACGCCGCGGTTCCCTTCGATACGCGCGTGTGGAAGGAAGCGCTGGCGCTTGACGCCCGGGATTATGAAGTGGCCGTGCTCTGCCCGCGGGCGAAGGGCTGCACGAAGGGCTATGAGGTCCTTGAGGGCGTCCATATCTATCGCCACCCGATGCCCAAAGAGCGGGATGGCGCCATCGGCTACGTATTGGAGTATTCCGCTGCCCTGTTCTGGCAATTCCTCTATTCGTGGCGGATTTATCTGAGTCACGGTTTTCACGTGATTCAAGGCTGCAATCCGCCGGACGACATTTTTCTCGTGGCGCTACCGTTTAAGCTGTTCGGCGTTCGGTACATCTTCGACCATCACGACGCGAACCCCGAACTCTATCTGTCCAAGTACGCGAAGCAGGACATGCTCTACAAGATGCAGGTATGGCTTGAGCGGATGACCTTCCGCTGGAGCGATACGGTCATGACGACGAACGAAAGCTACCGGCAACTGGCGATCCGTCGGGGCGGAAGGGATCCGGCGGATGTTTTCGTGGTCCGGAACGGGCCTGACCTGAACACATTCAAGCTGCAACCGGTCGACGAATCGCTGAAACACGGGAAGCGTTACCTGGTCGGTTACGTGGGCACCATGAGCGTTCAGGAGGGCCTGGATATTCTGCTAGATGTCGCCCTCTATTTAAAGGAGCAGGGCCGCCGCGACGTTCATTTCACGTGCGTGGGAGGTGGTCCGGGGCTTAAGCCTCTGCGGAGAATGGTGGAGGAGAAGGGCCTCGGAGACATGGTGAATTTCACGGGGCGCATTCCCGACAAGGAACTCCTCGACATACTCTCTACCGCCGATGTGTGCGTAAATCCCGACAAGCCATGCGAGATGAATGACATTTCCACGATGATCAAGATCATGGAGTATATGGCGCTCGGCAAGCCGATCGTGCAGTTCGATCTGAAAGAAGGCCGATTCAGCGCCGGCGAGGCGTCGTTATACGCAGATAATGGCAACCAAGTCCCCGACTTCGCGGCGAAGATTCTTTGGTTGCTCGACCATCCAGCCGAGCGGCGGAGAATGGGTGAAGTGGGCCGGAAGAGGGTGGAAGAGAAACTCGCCTGGGAGTATTCAGTACCGCAGTTGCTGACGGCCTATCAGAGATGTTTCTCTAAAAACGCGCAGTCGAAGTTTGAAGATCCTGCTGCTGCCAATGCGCGGCTCCACTGACTGCTCCTCGATGCGCTGACTGGAACGGAAGGTCGGCCAACAAACGCTGGAGATCGATTTTTTGAAGGGGTGCTTGCCGGATGCTGCAGGCACTGACTGGCAATCCGCGGTCTACCGTAAAATCGAAGAGGAAATCCAAGCGAACCGGGGCCTGACGGTGAAGCGGATGGTGGCCGGAAGGTGGGACCGAATCGGGTGCGGCGGATCATGCGGGAGGATAACTTGCTGTGTGTGCGAAAACGCAAGTTCGTGGTGACCACCGATTCCAACCACGGTCGCAAGGTCTATCCGAACCTGAGGAGCGCCATGGAATTGAGCGGGATCAACCAGCTCTGGGTCGCCGACATCACCTACATTCGGCTGGAGACCGAGTTCGGCTATCTGGCGGTGGTCATCGACGCGTTTTCACGCCGGGTGATTGGCTGGGCTCTGGACCGAACCCTGGAGGATGATCTGTCGATCGAGGCGCTCCGCCTCGCGCTGGAACAGCGGCAGCCCGCTCCCGGCTTGGTCCATCATTCCGATCGCGGCAGCCAATACGCCTCCCATGACTACACCGACCTGCTGAAGGCGCGGGGCTGCCAAATCAGCATGAGTCACAAAGCCAGCCCGTGGGAAAAGGGCGGGTGTGAGTCGTGGATGAAAACCCTGAAATACGAGGAGGTGTTCCGGCAGGAGTACCGCGATCTGGCCGAGGCTCGAAGCTGCCTGCAGCGGTTCATTGAGAAGGTCTATAACCAGCAGAGGTTGCACTCGGCGCTGGGCTACCGGCCACCCGCCGAATTCGAAGAGGTCCTGCTCGCCCAGGCACACGTATCGGCAGGCTGAACGCCCGCCGCGTGGCGGGCGCAGATGTGGAGAAGGCAAAGGCGCCCGATACCGGGAAACCCTGCAAGCGACCGGATGCGACATGGGCCGGATTGTAATCGCCACAGCAGAGTTTGCGCCGATGCCTCCACTCCATTTACCGGGCTACCCCGGCGGTATCATTCCGACGGCCATCGGGATGCGTTTTCGGAGGCATCACGGAATCTATTGGTCCGATGTGGTTTCAACACCAAAACCAAACCCTGGGGATGGGACCAACTGCCTCCCGCCGGTCGGGTACGCCAGGACAAGCCTGGCTGATCTTGTGAACTGAAAGGAGTTCACCGTGTAAATTGCCTGTTCAGCACGTAGCCGAGTGAGCGCGAGTTCCAGCAATGGGGCTGGCGGACTTGTGAGGCGAACACGCGAGCCGTAACGCGAGTGAACCCGATTCGGCCTCGATAGGAAAACGAAGGTGGCCAGTCCGCCCGACTTAGATGAAGCCAGACAAGACCAATCGCCAAGCAACAGGCGTATGCAGCGATTCGGACCTTCCGGGGTGGTTGGGGACAGCGCGCGTGAAAAGATCAGCCGAGGAGCCTGGGAGGCCCTGTCGGGCGGAAGCGGAAGCAACCAACGCGCCGCGGGAATACATAACCGCGGGAGCGGCCCGGCAGGGAGTCGGAAAGGCCCATATTAGCTGAGAAGCGGGGTAACGCCCGTGGAGCAAAGGGGCCTTACTGAAAGCATGAGTCTGGAAGAGGAGGAGAAATCCGCTTGGATGAAAATCCCACTACGGAGACTCGGGCAGCCGCACTAAAGGCGATGCCGGAAACGGTGAAAGAGTCGGGACTGCCGGAGAAAGTTTCTCAACTGAGACAGAAACTTGGCCAAAAGGCCAAGCACGAACCGAAGTTCCGGTTTTATGCGTTATACGACCGGATCTGTCGGATGGATGTGTTGGAAGCGGCGTGGGAACGGGTGCGGGCCAACAAGGGCGCGTCCGGAATGGATGGCATCACAATCGAACAGATTACGATGTCAGACCAAGGCGCAGCGGGATTCCTGGAAGGGCTTCAGGATTCGCTGCGCACGAAAACCTATCGACCGCAGGCGGTGCAACGCGTCTACATTCCGAAGGCAAATGGAAAGCTGAGGCCGTTGGGGATACCCACGGTCAGCGCGAACTGCACTGGAGCACAAATCGCATTTAGGATGGGCGGAGATCCGCCATCCGTTCCATCCGCTTCGTGGCCAGCGCTTGCAGGTTTTGAAGGAGCGCCGGTCAGCAGGTATTGACACCCTCCTACTCCGTGAACAAGATCGCGGCACCTTCAGCATTGCGCGCGAGTGGACAGACTGGGCCGATCCGTCTCCCTATAGCGCGTTGGGATTGCCACTGCGGCGGCTCGATGCCAACTCACTTCTCGAATTGGCTGCTCTACTGGATCAACTAACCAAGCCGGAAAAGCCGAAACAAAAGGGTTGAAAAATGTGTTTTCCTTCGTTAGAATCAGACCAGTTATATACGTGGTCTGACAAAAATGGACATCGAGCCAGTTGCCACCTTGAAAAGACGCCGCCAGGCGCTTCTGCGCCAGTTGCCCCCGCTCAAGGCGATCCTGCGCGGCTCGCTCATCGAGCGTTACAAACGCTGTGGCAAACCGGGGTGCAAATGCGCCGAAGGTCCAGGCCATGGCCCGAAGTATTACCTTTCGGTGAGCCACCCGGGCATGCGACCACAAATGGATTATGTGCCGCAGGAGTCTCACGCGCAGATCTCGGAGTTTGTCGCCAATTACCACCGAGCCCGCGAGATCCTAGAAGCGATCTCCGAGATCAATCGCGAACTGTTGCGCCGCCGGGAGGCGCTCTAAACGGTCGCCATGAGCGAAGCGCTGCCCGCCCTCCATGCGTCAATCGATGCTGGATTGGGCGGCGTGCTTCTCGCGAACATGGTCGAAGCCTGGCTCGCCGGCAACCCAGACTGTTTGGAAACTGTGGAGGCTGCCGATGAATCCCAGAATCACAGAGCAACACCGCAACCGCCCGGCCTACATCTATGTGCGCCAGTCGACGAATGCCCAGGTGCTCCACCATCAGGAGAGCACGGAGCGCCAGTATGCCCTCCGAGTAATGGCGCTGGAGTTGGGCTGGAGCGAATCGGCGATTCGCACGCTCGATCGGGACCTGGGCATGACGGGGACCGAGATGTCCAAGCGGGAGGATTTCAAGACTCTGGTTGCGGATGTGTCGATGGGGCAAGTGGGCGCAGTGTTTGCGCTGGAAGTGTCTCGGCCGGCGCGGTCGAATCTCGACTGGCACCGGCTGTTGGAGTTGTGCGCCCTTACCGCGACGCTGGTGATCGACGAAGACGGTTGCAACGATCCATCGGATTTCAACGACGGCCTCCTGCTCGGATTGAAGGCGACCATGGCTCAAGCCGAGCTGCATTTTTTGCACGCGCGCCTCGAGGGCGGTAAGCTCAACAAAGCGAAAAAGGGCGAACTGCGCTTCCCGCTTCCGGTCGGTTGTTGCTATGACGAGCAAGGCCGCATCGTTCCGGATGCGGACGCAGAAGTGCGGGGCGCGGTGGCAATGGTGTTTCGCCTCTTTCGCGAAACGGGCAGTGCCTATGCGGTCGTGCATCGCTTCACGGAACGTGGGTTAGGTTCCCCAAGCGAGCCTACGGCGGGGCGTGGGATGGCAAGATCATCTGGGGCCGGCTGAGCCATAGCCGGGTGTTGGGCGTTCTGAAGAATCCATCGTACGCGGGGACCTACGTCTTCGGCCGTTACCAGTATCGTCGTGAGATCAACCTCGAAGGCGAAGTTCGGAAACGAATGCAGGCGGTTGCCATGCCCGCCTGGCGCGTCAGTTTGCAGCAGCACCACGAGGGATACATCACGGTGGAAGAGTTTGTTAAGAATCGGGAGCGGTTGCAGAAGAACCGCACCAACGGCGAGGAGACAGTATTGAGCGGCCCGGCGCGCGAAGGACTGGCCTTACTGCAAGGCCTGCTGTTGTGTGGCAACTGCGGCCACGCGCTGACCGTGCGCTACCGCGGCAACGGCGGCATCTGTCCCACCTATCAATGCAATCTGTTGCGTCGCGAAGGTCTGGCAACCAAGTCCTGCATGGTCTTTCGCTGTGACTTGCTCGATGGGGTGATTGCGGAGGAAATGCTGAAGGCGCTCCAGCCGGCCGAACTGGAACTTGCCCTGGCAGCTCTCCACGAACTGGAATCGCGAGATCAGTCAATCCTGCGCCAATGGCAGATGCGGCTCGAACGCGCCGAGTATGAAGCGGCGCTCGCCGAGCGGCGATACCAGGAGGTCGATCCCGCCAATCGTCTGGTAGCCGGCACACTGGAGCGGCGGTGGAACGACGCATTGGTTCACTTGGATGACCTCAAAAAAGAAGCCGCGGAATTCCAGCGGCAGGAAGCTCACGTCGCCACGCCCGAGCAGAAAGCCAAAGTCCTGGCTCTGGCAAAGGACCTGCCGCGGTTGTGGCAGGCTCTCACCACGCAGTCTAAAGACCGGAAGCGGATGCTGAGACTGCTGATTAAGGACATCACCGTGGAGAAGCCCGCAGATCAAAAACAGCTTCTGGTGCATATCCGCTGGCAAGGCGGCGCCTGCAGCGACATCACCGTGCAACTCCCGCTCAACATAGCGGACCGCGTGCGGTACCCTTCCGCGGTTGTCGACAGAATCAGAGAACTCGCCGGCAGTTTGCCCGATGGCGAGATTGCCGATCAGCTCAATGGCGAGGGAAAGCTCAGCGCCAAAGGTCAGCCGTACACGGTGAAAATCATCCAGTGGATCCGTTGCCGGTATCGGATTCCGCCTGCCGAGCTCAAGATGCCGGAGGAGTTGACTGTCCAGCAGGTGGCCAGCCGGTTTGGCACGAGCGATCAAGTCGTCTACTATTGGATCGAGCACCGCGTGATCAGATCGCGTCGAGTTGGCCCAGGGATGCCCCACTGGATCACCCTCAGCGGTACGGACGAACAGCAACTGAGAGAATGGGTGCGCAAATCACGCAGGATTCAGCCGGTATCCTGAAGGTTATTGGAGGAAGTGCATTATGAAACCACCGTCCCGACGGTACGCGACCGGGTAGTACAAATGGCGACCCTGTTAATCCTGGAGCCGATCTTTGAGGCAGATTTCCTGGATTGCTCGTACGGGTTCCGGCCGGGGCGGTCAGCCCACCAGGCGTTGGCGGAAATACGTGGTCATTTGCAGGCCGGGTATCAGGTCGTGTATGACGCGGACTTGAAGGGCTATTTCGATTCGATCCCGCACTCCCAGCTTCTGGCGTGCCTGCGCATGCGGATCGTGGACCGGTCGGTCCTGAAGTTGATCCGGATGTGGTTGGAGGCGCCGGTCGTCGAACGGAGTGAAGGACGGGGCGGAGGCAACAAATGGAGCCGGCCGAAGAAGGGAACGCCACAGGGCGGGGTAGCCTCGCCCTTGCTGGCGAACCTGTATTTACACTGGTTCGACGCCTTGTTTCACGGTCCGCAAGGACCGGCACGAAGGGCCGATGTCAAGCTGGTGCGCTACGCCGATGATTTTGTGGCGCTGGCGAAACAGATGGGATCGGAAACCATCGAGTTCATCGAATCGCGGCTGGAAGGAAAATTCCAGTTGGAGATCAATCGGGAAAAGACGCGGGTGGTGAACCTGCGAGAGGAAGGGGCGAGTCTGAACTTTCTGGGATATACGTTTCGGTATGACCGCGATCTGAAAGGACGCGATCGAAAATACCTGAATGCGTTTCCGTCGAACAAAGCGATCCAACGGGAGCGGGAAAAGCTGCGCGAAATGACGAATCGTCATCAGTGCCATAAGCCGATCCCGGTCCTGATTGGAGATCTGAATCGGCACCTGAAAGGTTGGATAAACTACTTTTCTTTTGGGTACCCCTCCAGTGCCTACTGTGAGATCGAACGCTACGTTCGAGACCGTCTAATCCAGCATTTGCAACGACGCAGCCAACGGCCATACCGTCGTCCGCAAGGAGAACAATGGCTTCAGCACTTGGCGAAGTTGGGGCTGATCCGTCTATCGGGGACTGCGCATGTCTGAGGCGAGAGCTTTCAGGAGAGCCGGACGTGGTAAATCTGCATCTCCGGTTCGACGAGGGGAGAGTGGGTCGCGCAACTTGTGTCGCCTGCTCTCCTACTCTACCCCCGCCACCCAGGTAAAAGAACGCGTCGGGAGGACCACGCTTTAGCTTTAGCCTTAGCCTAAGCCTAGTCTTTCGCGGAGGCGAAGGAATTCTGCCTCGGCCGGCCCCGGGGTTCCCACGAGTCCAACTCTCCCAACATCAATATTTCTGGGCCGAAAGGCGGTTTCGGCCAGAAGGGTCCCTTGTCCCAGGAATTGGGAGGGAGTCCAAATCGTCTTCACCCCAACAACGCCGACTACAGACTACCCCTGAAGCCATTCCGCTAATCAGATGAAAATAAAGGCACTCATCACAAACTACTCATCTGGCACGATAACTGCGTTAGCTTGTCAGAGCACCGAGACAACTGATTCAGCTGAAACGCATTTGTAAGTAATCAGGCCGCGCGGTTCTTTCGAAGGAGATTGGCAACATGAAAGTGGTGATTTTCTGTGGAGGCTTGGGGCTCCGCTTGAGGGAGTATTCGGAAAACGTCCCCAAACCGTTGGTCCCCATCGGCGACCATCCGATCATGTGGCATCTCATGAAATACTACGCCCACTACGGGCACCGCGACTTCATTCTCTGCCTTGGCCATAAGGCGGAATCGATCAAGAGATTCTTCTTGAATTATAATGAAGCGTTCTCGAGTGACTTCGTTCTGTCCGATGCCGGGCGTAAGGTGAACGTACTCAATACTGACTTCGCGCATTGGAGCATTACCTTTGTGGACACTGGCGTCAACGCGATGATCGGCGAGCGTCTCTTTGCCGTACGCGACCACGTGAAAAACGAAGAGGTCTTCCTGGCTAACTATGTTGATGGGCTCAGTGACATCGACGTGAATCAGGTCATCGAGCGCTTCCTCCAGTCGGGTCGAACGGCGTGCTTCGTCTCTGTTCCGCCTACGCAAACTTTCCATCTAGTCGAGATGGACGAAGCCTGCCAAGTAACGCGAATCAATCACGCCGGAACTGCGAATGCATGGATCAACGGCGGCTACTTTGTCTTCACGAAGCGAATCTTCGATTACATCGAGCCGGGCGAAGACCTTGTGGACGAGCCGTTTCACCGCCTGATAGCAGCCCGCGAACTGATCACGGTTCCTCATCAAGGGTTCTGGGCGTGCATGGACACATTCAAAGAGAGACAGCAACTGGAGGACCTCTGGTCGAAGGGTGATGCTCCATGGCAGGTCTGGGCGAAAGACGGTCACGTGCGGGGGGCAAAGAAGCTGCCGCTGGCAACGACCAATGGCGCGCAATTGCAGGTTAAAGCGCCCACTTCGATCGTCTAGATTGGTCAATTCTTCAGCCGCTAAAACCAACGATGGCTACCGCTGCTACTGCCGACCACCTTCGAACGGACCACCTGGTTCACAATATCGGTGAACGGGCCGTCTCCGGCGGTGTTGTCACAGGTACCGCGCAAGCGATTAAATTCTTCCTCAATCTAGGCTCCGCAGCGGTTCTTGCACGCCTCCTCAACCCCAATGATTTCGGTGTCGTCAGCATGGTGCTGGCCGTGAATGTCTTATTGGGTTTATTCAAGGACGCGGGTCTTTCCACCGCTACAATTCAGAGAGAGCATGTCACTCAGGGTCAGGTATCAAACCTGTTTTGGCTAAATGTAGTGTTCGGAGCTGCTGTCTGTGTGGTCAGCGTCGGGATCGCGCCGCTGGTTGCATGGTTCTATCACGACCCGCGGCTGGTCCGGATCATGTGGCTGTTGTCTTTGAGCTTCGTGATCACGGGCTCTACCGTGCAGCATCAAGCGCTGCTGACGCGGCAGATGCGCTTCAAGGCTCTGGCCGTCATCGATATCACGTCGGTACTCGTGGGCACGATCGCGGGCGCCGGCCTAGCCTGGGCCGGATTCCAATACTGGGCACTGGTCGACATGCAGTTATGCGTAGCCATCGTTACGCTCGTCCTGACCTGGATGACGTCCGGGTGGACACCCTCGCGTCCTAAGAGGAATACAGATGTAACATCACTGGTGAGCTTTGGTCTTCATCTGACTGTGGCGGACTTGGTTGGTTGCTTGACCGCGAACACGGACAGCATGTTGATCGGTCGCCTTTTCGGCGCTTCAGCACTCGGCCTTTATTCGCGCGCGAACGTGCTCCTCAGCCGTCCTATATCGCAAATCATCAATCCGGTCTCAGCTGTCTTGGTTCCTGTGCTTTCAAGATTGCAGTCCGACCCCGTTCGTTACCGACGGACGTTTCTTAAGGTGTTCGACGCAGTCGTACTTGTGACCGTACCTTGTGCGGCCATTGGCCTTGTTTTGGCGGAGCCGGTCGTTCTGGTCGTGCTGGGGCCACGGTGGAAAGCCGCGGTACCACTTTTTGCCGCTTTCGCCCTTGTAGCAATCACGTCGCCGATCACGTTTGCGCCGAGTTGGCTTTTCATGAGCCAGGGCCGCGGGCGTGATCAACTGATTTCATATCTGATCGCGGGGCCGGCTACTGTTGGAGCTTACTTTGCCGGTCTACCCTGGGGACCGCGAGGTGTGATCTTCGCACTTGCGATCGCAAACCCGGCGTTACTATTGCCAGTTGTTTTTTACGTCGCCGGTCGTTCGGGTCCAGTCCGCGCGTCGGATATGTGGAAGGGCCTTTTTTCATTCCTTCCCTGCTGGGGTGCGGCTTTCGCTGCAGCGTGGCTGGTCCGCAGTAACACTTCGCACGCCGCTCCTCTTCTTCAACTTGTGGTATGTGTGCCCTCCGGCCTTATAGCGGCTCTTGGCGCCGCGCTCTTTCTGAAACGGACGAGGGCCAGCGTCCTGGAAGCCCGACACGGAATCGGCTTTCTGACGGCGACCTTCGCAAAACGACGTCGGGGAGACCTTATGCCACTTACAGAACAGAAACCCGCCGGCGGCCGACCGATGAGAATCGCTCTATACGGCATCTTCGGCGTTCAGAACATCGGAAACGAATACACACTTCAGGCCATGCTGCACAACGTCCGGCAGACGATGCCAGATGTGGAGGTCTATGGTATTTGCTACGACCCGCAAGATATGCGACGTATCCACGGGCTGGACGCCTTTCCAATCAAGCGTCATTGGCCACCCGCCGGAAACATCGCTGCGAAATTATTTCGCTTGATATTTCGACGGATGCCACTGGAGTTATATGACTGGATTCGAGCCGCGAGAAATCTGCGCGGTACCGACCTGATCGTCATGACGGGGACGGGAATGTTGACGGACTACTGTTCGAGCACGTTTGGTTTGCCGTACGACGTATTCAAGTGGAGTCTCGCGGCCAAAATTGCCGGGTGTAAGGTGCGGTTCGTAGGCGTAGGAGTCAGTCCGATTCACGGTCGTCTGAGTCGCATGTTTATCAAAACGGCTTTGACAGCCGCCGACTATCGCGGCTTCCGCGATCAGCAGTCGAGAGACCGGCTCAAGGGCTATGGTTTTGAGCGGTCAAGCGACTCGGTCTTCCCCGACCTAGCTTTTAGCCTGCCGCTCGCTGCCCTTCGCGGTTCGGCCCACAACGCTGCGGCCAAACCCATCGTAGGCATGGGAGTCATGAAATTCGTGGATATGCACAAACGGGGCGTCGATTACGACGCTCTCTACGATCGCTATCTCGACAGGATGTGCGACTTCACCGTTTGGCTGCTCCAGACCGGCCATGGCGTTCGCGTGCTCGAAGGCGATATGCGCTACGATCCACCGGTGCGGGCAGATCTCAAATCCCGACTTGATCGGCGCGGCATCACTTACGGCATTGATGATATTACCGCACCGCAAATCACTTCACCGCAAGACCTGCTCGAACAGCTTGCGAGCGTCGATTTCGTCGTATCACCTCGGTTTCACAACCTCGTTCTGGGCATTATGCTCGGCAAACCGGCAATTTCGCTTTCATACGATCCAAAGAACGACTCTCTGCTCGACGCTTGCGGGCTGGGGAATTACTGCCAGTCGATCGAGAATGTTGATCTGGACCTCCTGATCAGGCAATTCCGACAGCTCGAATCCGAGGCGGATCGTCTGCGCATCGTCATGCGCCGCAGGACGGACGAGTACCGGTCTTTGTTGAACGAACAATACCACCAGGTTCTCGGAGAATTCGCGAACTGGCAAGTCCAGACCTCAGAGGCCGCGCCGCGGCACGCGAGTATCTAGGAGATTACATGCCCACACTAACGGAGAACTTCAATAAACGGGATTTTTGGATCGAGGAAAACCTGACGTACGTACAGCCGAACTTCCGCGCCAAAAGGTGCGCCCGGATGATCGCGCGCTTCTCAAGGGGCGAAACTTGCGATCTTCTCGACGTGGGTTGCGGTCCGGTGGCCTTGCGGAAGGTGCTCGGTCCAAATATCAATTACCACGGCATTGACATTGCCATTCACGAGCCCGCCCCCTATTTGCGAGAAGTGGACTTCGCGCACAATCCCATCGGCTACGACAATAAGCGGTTCCGATTCGTGGTGGCTTTGGGGATTTTCGAATACATGGGGCGGTATCAGGCGCAGAAGCTCGAAGAAATCAGCCGGATTCTCGAGCCGGGCGGCAAGTTCATCATGTCGTATGTGAACTTCCAGCATTTCCGGAAGATCGTCTATCCGATGTACAACAACGTCCAGAGCATCACCGAAATGCGGCGCGCCCTGGAAAAGACCTTTATTGTGGAAGGTTGTTTTCCCGAATGCCATCACTGGCGACATAAACAACCGGGCAAGAACGCACTCCCGGCCCTGCAAATGAAACTCGAGCGCGCGATTCCGTTGTTGAGCCGGATCCTGGCTGTGGAATACTTCTTCGTCTGCTCGCCGCGCATATGATCAAGTCTGAATCGCGAGGGCAGTTCGAGAAATCTGGCGTTCAAGAGAAGGAGTCCCATTCGACGATCATGACTAAGGGAACCCGGACGTCGGCAGTTGTCTCCGCGGGTGCATTCGAATGACCGACGGTCGCGTTTTGATGCCAGATCGCTCCTTCTGGAAGAACCGGCGAGTTTTTCTGACAGGCCACACGGGTTTTAAGGGCAGTTGGCTGTCCCTCTGGCTTAAGGCCTTGAACGCGGAGGTTACCGGTTATGCGCTGGACCCGCCGACAGAGCCGAGCCTGTTCGACCAGACGCGGATCGCCGATACTATACGGTCGGTTCACGGCGATGTCCGCGACTTCTCACAGCTCAAGGCGGCGTTGGATGAGTCCCGTCCCGAAGTGGTCCTTCACCTCGCGGCCCAATCTGTGGTGCGTCGCGGCTATGATGATCCTGTCGAAACCTACTCATCAAACGTGATGGGGACGGTTCATGTGTTGGAGGCGGTGCGGCAAGCGGGCAGGCCATGCGCGATAGTGAACGTTACCAGTGACAAGTGCTATGCCAACCAGGAGTGGGTCTGGGGCTACCGTGAGAACGAACCCATGGGCGGACACGACCCATATTCGAACTCAAAGGGCTGTGCTGAACTTGTCACCACGGCTTATCGAGACTCTTACTTCCCTCCGGACTCCGCTGCTCGACACGGTGTCGCACTGGCGAGCGCACGTGCAGGCAATGCTATCGGCGGCGGTGATTGGACCAGCAACCAACTCATCCCAGACCTGATCAGGGCGTTCAATGCCGGGCAGCCCTGTTTGATCCGGAATCCATCGGCTTTCCGGCCATGGCAATTTGTATTGGAGCCACTACGCGGGTACCTGCTGCTTGCAGAGTGTCTCTCGAAGGGGGATCCAGCCTTCGCAGGCGGATGGAATTTCGGGCCGGCTGACACCGATGCCAAGCCGGTGGCGTGGATCGCCGATCACCTCGTCCGGCTGTGGGGCGATGACGCTGCCTGGACTCGCGATTCGGTTGCGCACCCGCCGGAAGCCCACGCGCTCAAACTGGATGCGTCGAAGGCCGCGGCTAACCTTGGCTGGCGTCCAGCCCTGCCGCTGGAGCCAGCGCTCGAGTGGATCGTGGAGTGGTACAAGGGATTTCGCGCCCGCGCGGATCTGCGGAAACTCACTTGCAGTCAAATCGAGCGGTACGAGGCCCTTTCTGATCATGAACCTTCTCAGGCGGCATCATCTTTCGCGGAGAGGTTCTGATCGATGATCTTTACCCCTACTCCGCTCCCCGGCGCTTATGTAATCGAACCGCGAAGGATCGCGGACGATCGCGGATTTTTCGCGCGCATTCTCTGTGTTGACGAATTCCAAAAGAAGGACTTACGGCTGCACCTGCCGCAGACCAATATGTCCCGAACATTCCGACGCGGGACGCTGCGCGGCCTTCATTTTCAAGAATCGCCGCACGCGGAAATCAAGATTATTCGTTGTACCAAAGGGGCGGTCTATGATGTCATCGTCGACATTCGCCCCAAGTCGCCAACCTTTAAACGCTGGTTCGGAGCGGAATTAACCCAGGACAACTTCAAGGCGTTATATGTACCTGAGGGTTTCGCCCACGGCTACCTGACTTTGGAGGACGACACCGAGGTTTATTACCACACCTCCGAGTTCTACCACCCTGAATCGGCCACTGGCGTGCGGTATAACGATCCCGAGTTCGGTATTGTGTGGCCCATCGAAGTTGCCGTGGTTTCCCGGCAGGACAGCGAGTGGCCGGATTTTAAAATGCGAAGGATGTTGACAGCTTCTGATAAGGAGATGGCATCGTGATACTTGTGGATAAAGCACTGGCGGAAAGAGTACGGGACAACAACCCAGTGCGCGTGGCGATTGTCGGAGCCGGATACAGCGGCCGCAATGTTGCCTATCAGATCGTTCATTCATTCCCCGGCCTCCGGCTCGTCGCGATTTCGAATCGCACGCTCGCGGCCGCGCATGCCGCGATTACTGCCGCGGGTCTCACCGCGATCCGCACTGTCGAAACGGCCCCGGCGATCGAGCAGGCTATTCGGGACGAGTGCGTCGCTATTACGGACGACGCGACCCTGGTCTGCGAAGCCGATGGCGTAGATGTGGTCATTGAAGCAACGGGGACGGTAGAGTTCGGCTGTGGCGTCGTGCTGCGCGCTATCGAGCACCAGAAACACGTCATTCTGATCAATGTCGAACTGGATGCCACCCTCGGCCCGATTCTGAAATCCTACGCGGACCGCGCCGGCGTAATCTATTCCAATACCGATGGCGACGAACCTGGCGTGGCCATGAACATGATCCGCTTCGTCCGATCAATCGGCTTGAGGCCAGTCGTGGCGGGGAATTTGAAAGGGCTCTACGATCCGTACCGGACTCCAGAAACCCAACGCGGCTTTGCCGAAGCGAACAACCAGAAAGCAACGACGATGACGTCCTTCGCGGACGGTACCAAGCTTTCCATGGAACTGACGGTCCTGGCCAACGCCACGGGCTTCGGAGTGGGCCGCCGCGGGATGTATGGTCCCAAGCTCGGGCATGTAAACGATAGCCGAGAATTCTTTGCGGACAAATTGCTGGGAGACAGTGGCATCGTAGACTTCCTGCTCGGCGCCGCCCCAGGGCATGGGGCTTTTGTGGTCGGCTACTCCGAGGATCCGGTCAAGGCCGCCTATCTCAAATACCTCAAGATGGGTGATGGCCCGCTTTACACCTTCTATACACCGTTTCACCTGCCACATCTGGAGATTCCGCTCACCGCCTCCAGGGCCGCCCTCTTCGGCGACGCCACGGTGGCGCCTTTAGGTTCTCCCGTCTGCGACTCCATAACGATTGCGAAACGGGACTTGAAGGCTGGGGAGATTCTGGACGGTCCTGGAGGCTTCACCTGCTATGCTCTGATCGAGAACTATGACCGCAGTTTATGTGTGAATGCACTGCCGATGGGGATCTCTGAGGGATGTAGTCTGAAACGAGACGTTCCAAAAGACCAGACGGTCACCTACGATGACGTGGTGCTTCCCGCAAAGCGGGTCTGCGACAGGCTACGGGAAGAGCAGAAGGCGCGATTCGCTTCACTCGGAGCTGTCGCGGCCTCTTAAATGAAAAGGAAGCAAAAACCTATGACTGCCGACCGCGACAATTGTCAACCTCATCCTCCTCGCGTGCTCTTTTTTTCGCAGAGGAATCTCTACGAGCGTGAAGTCTGGCGAGCATCATTCCTCGAATTCGAGCGGATTCTACAACAGATCGATTCCGTAGATGTCGTTGCACCACGCCGCAAATCCTGGTACAGAAACGGGAAGAGGCTCGCACTTCGTCTCGGCGAAAGGTTCAAGACTCCGATCGATCCCGGCGTGGAATCCGTTCAACTCGACAAAGATTATGATATCTTCTTCGTGGTCTGCGAAAAGGCTTCGGAGCTTCTGCACGTCAATGCCGTGAAGGGCTGGAAGGATCGCTGCAAGACTTCCATCTGCCTGCTGACCGAGTTCTGGATCAACCAGATGACCGGCCACAAGAGCTGTCTGGAGGTCCTGACTCAATTCGATCACGTGCTCTTCATGTTTAACACAAATGAGCCGTTCATGAGTTATGTTCGCGGCACAGGCCGTTACATGGCCGCCGGTATCGACGCGATTCGCTTCTGTCCCTATCCGAACCCGCCGGAACGCTCGATTGACGTGCTGAGCATCGGCCGCCGATCGGAGAAGACGCACCAGGCGCTCCTGAAACTCGCCGCCGAAAAGGGTATCTTCTATATCCACGATACTATCGACAGCTTGGCCGCTTATGACATCTCGCAGCACCGGCGGCAGATGGCCGATATGCTGAAGCGAACACGATACTTTCTGGTAAACCCAGGGAAAATCGATAATCCTGCGGAAACTGGCGGGCAGGTGGAATTCGGTTATAGATACTTTGAAGGCGCCGCACCGGGCACGATCATGGTTGGAGAAATTCCACGCAACAGGGAATTCCCCAAGATCTTCAATTGGAACGATGTCGTGGTCCAAATGCCTTACGATTCGGAGGATATCGGCCAGGTCATGAAGGAGCTTGACCGGCAGCCCGAGAGGCAGGCGAACATGCGACGCAACAACGTGACTCAGGTGTTGTTACACCACGACTGGGCGCACCGTTGGGAAACCGTTCTTTCTTTGGCTGAGATCCCACCTCTGCCGGCGCTATCAGAGCGGAAACAGAGGCTCACAGAACTTGCCGCACTCGTGCAAGAGAATTACCGCCAGCCGCAACGGGTTGCGGCATGCTGAAGTGTGGTACTGAAGTGAGGATAGTAGCTGCGCCGCAACTCCGGCATGATCGTGCCAACCGTCTACAGCATTGATCCGCTGCAGGACACCCGATGGCTGCAGTTCTTGGAAAACCACCCATCCGCATCCGTGTTTCATACGCCCGGCTGGCTCTAGGGGCCCTGCGCCGCACCTACAGATATAGGCCAATCGTTTTGACCAACTCACCGGCGCGTCAGGTGCTCACGAACGGTATCGTTCTGTGCCATGCGCAGACGTGGCTGACCCGTCCGCGACTGGTGTCCCTCCCATTTTCCGATCACTGCCAGCCCTTAGCAGACTCTTGGGCGGAGCTCGATGTCCTCCTTACTTCTCTCCTCGACTCCTTTAATCAATACCAGTGCAAGTACTTGGAACTCCGGCCTTGGGATAATGATTGTCGATGTGCACATCCAGAAATACGGCTTCTTCCGCATCAGTCCTTCTGTCACCATACGCTCGACCTCCGTCCGGATCTGAGCGCAGTTTTTCATCGGCTGCATGGCAGTTGTATAAGGCGAAAGATCCGTCGCGCCGAAAAGGAAAACGTAACTGCTCATCAGGGTAGATCTGAGACGCTGATCCGACAGTTTTATGGTCTCCTTACTATGACGAGGCGCCATCACGGTCTGGTCCCTCAGCCGTTTTCGTGGTTTCGAAACCTGTGCGACTGTCTGGGCGAAGCCATGACGATTCGCGTTGCCTGCTGGAGGGACCGGCCGATAGCTGGCATCCTACCTTGCAGTTCAAGAATCGGATAGTGTATAAATACGGGGGCTCGGACCGGCGCTTCCATAGGCTGGGAAGCATGGCTTTCCTGTTTTGGCTGATAATTCAAGAGGCAAAGCGTTTGGGTGTCGATGAGTTCGACCTCGGCCGATCAGATATCGAAGATCACGGGTTAATCGATTTCAAGGATCATCTCGGCGCTGTACGGAAGCCGCTGCAGTATATTATCGCTATCCATGCCGGTCGTCAGGTGATGTTTCCTTTATCAGGACTGTGGTTCTTCCTGCCGTGTGCACCCGAATGCCAGGTGCCGTCCTCAGGACCGCAGGAGCCGTTCTATATCGTCATATTGGGATAACCTGGTCCAAATTCAAAACGAGGCTCTAATTCATGATCAAACTGAGTTTGGACGGGGGTTCCCGTCCTCCACTGCAAGTGCTATGTCTGGGGTGTCATTCGGATGACATTGAGATCGGTTGCGGCGGTGCAATCCTTCAACTTGCCCGGCAATATCCAGGGTGCAGGTTTCATTGGGTCATATTCAGCGCAATCGGAGTTCGAGAAACCGAAGCGCAGCGGTCGGCGGCGCTGTTCGCCGAATCCATAACCCTGGAGACGCCCATCCTGAAGAGCTTCAAGGATGGGTTCATGCCATATGTTGGTGAAGAGGTGAAGGCGGTCTTTGAAGATCTGAAAGGTACGATTTCTCCCGACCTCATTTTTACCACCAGCAGAAGGGACGTACATCAGGACCACCGGTTGATTGGGGAGCTGACCTGGAATACGTTTCGCGACCACTTCATTCTTGAGTATGAAATCCCCAAGTACGACGGCGACCTCGGCCAGCCGAACGTGTTTATGCCGCTCGAGCCCGAGATTTACGAACGCAAAATCGCTCACCTCATGGAGGCCTTTCAATCCCAGCACTTGAAACGGTGGTTTGACAGGAGCACCTTTCTTGCACTCATGCGTCTCCGGGGAATGGAATGCAATGCTCCGAGCGGTTACGCCGAGGCGTTCTACTGTCGAAAGTTGGTGCTTTGAGCTCTACCGGACTCTAACTCGGCGTAGCGGATTCTTGCCGGTAATCCGCCGCGCTTCCGCTCCGAACCGTTATCCAGGTTCCGCAGGCACACCGGCTACCCAGTCGCGAAACGGCTGACTATACCCTGGGAGGAAAAGGGCTCCATGTTGTCGATCACGGTAAACGGCCAGAAGCACCAGATCCAGTCGGCGCCGGATACTCCGCTGTTATACGTCCTTCGAAACGAACTCCATATCAACAGCCCGCAGTTTGGCTGCGGCATGGCCCAGTGCGGCATTTGTTCCGTCCTGCTGGACAGCCGCGAAATCCGCTCCTGCATTACTCCGGTTTCGGCAGCGGCCAATAAAGAAGTCACCACCGTGGAAGGATTGCCGCAACGATGGGCTAACCAGAAAAATCTCCCTGCCGCCGAACGAGAGAACACGCTCCACCCTGTGCAACAAGCCTGGATCGAAGAGCAGACCCCGCTATGCGGCTTCTGTCAGAGCGGCATGATGATTAAGGCCACTGAGCTTCTTGAAACCAACCCGACTCCGACTGTGGATGAAATCAAAGCCGCCTTCACCACGTCGGGTCCGTCAGCGCACTTGTGCCGATGCGCCAGCTACCTGGCAATTCTCGAAGCGGTCCAGCACGCCTCGCAAATTATGTCGTCGGGCGACTCACAATGACGGGAAAGACCGATATTCATGGCGCCGTGTTGAGCCGCCGCGGCTTTTTAAAAGCCGGTGGCGCGCTCGCAGTCGGCGTCGGCTTGTGGGAGCACACCAAGATCAAAGCCACACAGTCGGCCCATTCAATCGATGCATCCCTACCGGCTTCCTGGATCGAGATTCACCCCGATAATACGGTTCTCATCCGAACGGGTAAATGCGACTTTGGCCAGAGTTCGGTTTATACGGCATATCGACAGATCGTTGCCGACGAACTGGACGTGCCTCTTGAAGCGATCACGACGGTGGTCATTGGCGACACGGATCGCACGCCCGACGGCAGCGGGACTTTCGACCTCCTCGGCCGGGGGGTTATCAACCTTCGCAAGGCTGCCGCATACACACGGGAAGCGATTGCCCAGCTTGCGTCCGACCGCTTCGGCGTTCCGAAGGATCAGATCACGACCTCGGAAGGCGTCGTCTCCGGAGGCGGAAAAAGCGTTCCGTACGGCGAACTAGTCAAGGGCCGGGACCTCAGACTGACTCTTCCCATATCGGGCCACCTTACGAGCACGTTTGGCCTCTTCATCGAAGGCAATCCTCCTATGAAGCCGGCGTCTGCGTATCGATACGTTGGCAAATCGTATCAAAACAGCATCATCCCGCTCAAGGTCACAGGCAAGGAAACGTGGGTTACGGACGTAAAGCTCCCCGGCATGCTCCACGCCCGCATGGTTCATCCTGCCACTCTTGGATCGAAGCTCGTCTCGGCGGGGCCAGTCGACAAGGTGCGGTTCCCGAACACGCGGGTGGTCGTCATCGGGAACCTCGTCGGAGTCGTCGCGCCCAGCGAATGGGAAGCGATCAGGGCAGCCAGGCAGGTCGCCAGTGCTACGAAATGGACCGACTGGCGTGGCCTGCCGGGCCATCAGAATCTCGTTCGCTATTTCCGCCAGGACGCCGACTGGAAGTCGGCGGCCGTGAGCCGCAGCCGCATGAGCAAAGGGGACGTTGGCGCCGCACTCCCTTCTGCACCAAAGAAGCACATTGCCACGTACGAAATGCCGTACATGAAGCACGCGCCAATCGGCCCCACGATGGCGCTTGCCGATTACCGGCCGGACGGGACGATTACGATTCACACTCATAGTCAGAACCCTCAGGCGCTGCGTGGACAGATCGCGCTCATGCTCGGGATCCCTGCCGGTCAGGTAATCGTGCGCCAATACTCCGGCCCTGGCCACTATGGACGCTCGAACGGCGGCAACGCGGGCGCCGAAGACGAGGCCGCTCTGCTGTCAAAGCATCTCGGCCGTCCCGTGCGGGTGCAGTGGATGCGTCCCGAAGACTTTCAGTGGTCCACACAATCGTCAGCCGGCTTTTCCGACATCAGGATTGCCCTGGACGCCAACAACCGCATCGCGGCATACGAAGTTGACCATTATATGCCGGCCATGCAGGACGACCGGCCGATCGGCGCGGTGCTCGCTGGACTTCCGACCATGCCCGCGCCCAGCGACAATGGTTCGCATCTGAATTCTATCGTCAACGACAACTCGGATGACTGGGTGTACGACGGCATTATGAACGTTGAAGAGCGCGCGCACGGCACGTGGCAAGTGGGCCAGAGGGAATCGCCGATCGCCATCGGCCTGCGCGACCACAGTATGCGGACTCCGGGTCAGTTTCAACAAAACTTCCCGCGCGAGGTCGCGTTCAGTGAGGCCGCCGCTCTTGCCGGCGCCGACGCGATTCAGTTCCGTATCGACCATGCGAAAGAGGACCGCCTGAAAAGCACCCTCGCGCGCCTCCGCGAAGAGTCCGGATGGGAAACCCGGCCTTCCCCGCACGAAGAGGCTATGACGGCCGGAAGCACGCCGGTGCGAGGCCAGGGCGTCTCGGTCATGTTCCGGAGCGGCACCTATTGGGCGTGCGCATGCCAGATCGCAGTTACCCTGGAAACAGGCGTCATCAAGGTCGAGAAAATCACGATGGTAGTGGACCCTGGCATCGTAGTGAATCCGCTTCAGCTCAAGCGCCAGGTGGAAGGCGGCTCTCTGATGGGAATCAGCCACGCGTTGTACGAAGAACTGAACTTCGACGACCGCGCAGTCACCACTCGCAACTGGCTGACCTATCCGATTCTCAAAATGGCGGATATACCGGAGATCAAGGTGGTTCTCCTGCACAGGCCGGAGGTCGGAAAATACGGTCAAGGGTCTGAGGCGGCCAACGCTCTTGCCGCGCCGGCAATCGCATCGGCCTTCTTCGACGCGACCGGGAAACCGGCGCGCCGGCTTCCACTGAAGCCGGAGTATGTTAAGGGTTTGCTGAAGGCGTCAGGCACCACAAGTTGATCGGGATGAGCGGGCTCGCGGAAAATCCGGCCGTTCCGGGGTGGATGAGAAAGCGAACAAGCCTCGGCACCGGGGGGTACAAAGAAACCGGAGCATTTCCTGAATATCCGGTTTTTGGAGTCGCGTATTGATTGATCGGAACTGGATTGTTGATTCCTATACCCTAATCACTGTAAACAAACAGTTCGGCAAGCGGGATGCAGGGTGCTTTTGGGGTGGGAAGTGTGATTCCGGCTATGAAATAACCCATTAGCCGGTATTGTGAACGTGCTCGAGTAACCCACGCCGGCGATTTGAGCAGCTTTTATCTCCTTATGCCAAGCCCTGGTATGGCGAAAGCCTCCGCCTGTCTAACTGAAGCCACCCCAGCTGTTGGAAGGGCGATCACCGAGCGATATCGCTGCCCACAGGCGTTCCTCGAGGCTCTAACGCTCGCCGCCTCATCTGCGCCGAAAATCCACGAGCTTGACCGTGGCCACCCGGGGGGCGAGCGCCGCTTTGTTCCCTTTGACCCTACGGAAGCGATTGACGAGTTGCGATACGAGCGTTATGGGAACGTATCGGCGCTCTCTCCTGGTATGTTATTGAGTGGACTGTATTATGCGGTTCGCCCCCTCTTGCCTACAACGCTCCGCCGCCGCATCCAGCAATTCTATCTGCGCGATTGGAAGACAATAGCGTTTCCTCGCTGGCCCCTGGATACCACGGTAGAGCAGCTACTGGATACAGCGCTGTTCGCCTTGATGGAAGCAACCGGCCGGGAGACGATCCCGTTCATTTGGTTTTGGCCGGACGGCGCCGATAGTGCCGCCATTGTCACGCACGATATCGAAACCGCCACCGGCCGCGATTTCTGCGACACCGTGATGGATATTGACGAGTCCTTCGGCATCCATTCCTCGTTTCAGGTGGTGCCCGAAGGACGATACGCTGTCCCGCCGGCCTTCCTCGAAACAATTCGGCAACGCGGGCACGACGTCAACATTCAGGATTTGAACCACGACGGGCGGCTCTTTTCCAGTCGCGCGAGATTTGAAACGCGGGTAAGACGGATCAATCAATATGGCCGCGAATTCGGCGCGCGCGGTTTCCGCTCTGCGGTGTTATATCGAAACCCGGATTGGTTTGATGAATTGGATTTTGAGTACGACATGTCGCTACCCAACATCGGACACCTGGATGCACAGCGTGGGGGCTGCTGCACCGTGTTTCCATATTTCATCGGCGACCTCTTGGAAATCCCCGTAACGGCAACCCAGGACTACTCCCTTTTCCACATTCTGCACGATTACCGTCTCGACCTTTGGAGAACCCAGGCCAGCGAGGTCAGCGCTCGGAATGGGCTGCTCAGCTTTATCGTCCACCCGGACTACCTCTTGGAATCGCGGGCGCGAACGACTTATTGCGGTCTTCTCGAATTCCTCACGCGTTGCCGCTCAGAATGTGGGACGTGGATGACCACAGCGAACGAACTGAACACCTGGTGGCGCCTCCGAAGCCGGATGCACCTGGTCGAGCAAGAGGGGACGTGGCGTATCGAGGGTCCAGGCAGCGAGCGTGCAGGGGTGGCCTTTGCAGCGATCAAAGGACGGCGGATCAGCTATTTCCGTGGGAACAAGCGCCCCTGAATTCCGGCGCCAGACGCCACCGCGGCCGGATACCCCCAAGGCTTTGGGAGAGAATCCCAATCGTCTTCCCCATTTCCGCTTTGATCTCCCACCTCGGGCCGCAATCGAAGGCTTCACAAGTAGCTGAAAACAAATCCCTCTATGCACCAGCTCGGGGCCTGGTAGGCGAACTGCGTTAGGTAAATCTTGAGGAATATCGTATTTGCCTGAACTTGAAGAGGACCAACCTTTAAGCCTGAACGAGAACTTAGCCCGGCTGATGCGGTTTATCGCTAAACGCCGGTGGTGGGTTTTCTGGCCCTTTGTGGGGGTCACACTCGTCACGAGCGCCGTTCTAGCGATACTCCCGAATCACTATACCTCATCGGCAACACTTCTGGTTGTGCAGCAACAGGTTCCGCAACGCTACGTCGTCCCGAACAGCACGACCGATATTACCTCGGCACTGCAGGCAATGAAACAGGAAGTGCTGTCCCGGACGCAGTTGCTCCGGATGATCAATGATTTCGGGCTGTACCCGACGCAGAGAAAGCGTCTTGCCCCGGAACAGCTTGTGGAATTGATGAACCGGAACATCGATATCACGCCGATCAGTGACGGGGCTCAACAGAACAACAAGGATTTCGACGCATTCAAGATTTCGTTCACCACGGAAAACGCCCTTTTAGCCCAACAGGTCACTAATAATCTGACGTCCCTGTTCATCAACGAATACCTGCGCGCAGGCGCCGAACAGGCCACGAATACGACTAATTTTCTTCATCAGCAGGTGGAAGACAAGGGAAAGGAACTGGAAGCGCAGGAACAACGGTTGCGAGATTTCAAAATGCAGCACGTGGGCGAGCTTCCGGAGCAGCAACAAGGAAACCTGGGAATCCTGACCGGCCTGCAAACGCAGCTTCAGAACACGATGATGAGTCTGGACCGTGCGCAGCAGCAGCGCGCCCTGTTGCAGGCGGAATTGGCAGCAACTCCAGAACGCCGGCCAACGGCTCAGTTTGGGATTAACACTCCGCTAAATGCGGCGGCCCCACAAGCTCTTAGCCCCATAGAAGCGGCACAAAGCGAGCTGGCCACTCTGGAGGCGGCGCGATCGGCCCAACTCAGCAAAGGTCACACTTCGGAATATCCCGACGTGATCGCCATCGACCGGGACATCGCGCGGGCGCAGAGCAAACTGAAACGGCTCGAGGCCGCGGCACCGGCAAAGACTCAGACTTCCGCCCACGGAACTGCTCCATCCGCAGCACCAGCCGCAACAGACGACCCTGCTGTGGCTCAGATAAAAGCCAACCTCGAAGCCAATCGCGTGGAAATCCAAAATCTAACGAACGACGAGAGGAGGCTGAAGGCACAGGTTGCAGAGTACGAGAGTCGTATCAACGCGACGCCCGTCCGCGAGCAGCAGGAGGCCGGCATTCTCCGGGACACGGAGGTACTTCGGCAGCAATACTCAGACCTGCAGAAAAAAGAGCAGGAATCACAGTTGGCTACGAATCTCGAAAAACAACAGGGTGGGCAACAGTTCCGACTGATCGATCCCCCCAGCCTTCCGGTGATACCTTCCAGTCCTAAACGTGCCAAGCTGAGCGTGGGTGGCGCGGCTGCGGGTTTAGCCCTGGGGTTCGCCCTGGCACTCTTTATGCAGATGCGGGACACCTCCTATTACCTCGAGCGTGAACTGACGGAAGACTTGTCTCCGCCTTTTGTCCTCGGGATTCCCTTGCTTCCCACCCCCTGGGAAGAACGTCGGCGCAGGTGGAGGAATCTCTTCCAATGGGTGGCTGCCTCCGCAATGCTTTTGGTAGTGTGTGCGGCTGAATTCTACGTCCATAAGCTCGGATAACCAGAAATTGAATGAGTCACCTCCGCAACCTCCTGACCAGATCTACGAAAATTGAGGAAAGGCCTCAACAAACCGTTGCGGCGCCGGCCGCTACGCCGGCTCCGGCAAAAACGAGCGCCCACCCCGACGCACTCACCGCGGTGCTGCCTCTCCCAGAGTTCCCTGTGGAAGAGGCGCATTTTACGATCGAGAACCGGCTGATTTTTCACTCCGATCCCCGCAGTCCAGCGGCGGACCGGTTTCGGCTCCTGCGAATGAGGCTCAAGGAACACTGGAAGGCCGGCAAGCTGAAAAAGCTTCTGATTACCAGCCCATTAGCTCGAGAGGGCAAGTCTACGATAGCGCTCAATCTCGCTACGGCACTCACCGAACGGGGTCGATCTTCCGTCTTGATTATTGAAGCGGACCTTCACCAGGCGTCGTTGTCCCAAGTCCTTCGCCTGAAACAGTGGGCCGGCCTGTCGGAGTGTCTGGTGGATGAGACCATTTCACCAATCTCAGCCATCCGGCGCGTTGACCCATTTGGATGGCACCTATTGCCTGCAGGAGAACCTCGCAAAAACCCGACGGAGCTGCTGCAGAGTCCGGCATTCGGTCACATTATCCAGCAGGCCGCACAGCACTTCGATTGGGTCCTCATCGACTCACCGCCCGTAGTGCCCTTGACAGATTCCATATCACTGCAGCAGCATGCTGATGCCAGTCTCTTAGTTGTTCGTGCGGGACAAACCCCACGAGAAGAAGTCGAACAGACGATCGCCTTGCTTGGAAAGAACAAGATCGTGGCGATCGTGTTGAACGGGGTTCAGACCCGCGATCGTTCCTATTACCAATATTATGATAGCGGTCAAGCAAACGATTGATGCTGCGCGACAGCCCTCGGACCAGAATCTGCATATCCGCGCCTTAACACTGTGGTTGTTTACTGTCGTGGTTTTCTGGCATCCGCTCGTCGGTTTGGCGAAGCTATCTTTCCAGGACGAAAACTCTTCTCACGTTTTATTGATTCCTCTGGTGAGCGGGATCCTCTTATTCCTGCGGCGGAAAAAAATCTTTGCGGACGCGGCTTTCACTCCAGCCCTGGGCGGCCCTCCACTCCTCATTGCCCTCGTGCTCCGGTACGGCCTTGCGGGCGCACTCGGGACTCTCAACAACACGGACAGCCTGGCGGTCTTTACCAGTTTGATTGTTCTTTCGTGGATCGCCGTGTTTCTTCTTTGCTACGGAGCCGCCCCGCTTAAGGCGGCAGTATTCCCGTTGTTTTACCTTGTCCTCATGGTTCCACTTCCCGTTGCTGCCTTGCAAGATCTCATATCCCTCCTGCAGAAGGGCTCTGCTGATACCTGCAACGTGCTTTTCCGGCTTCTGGGCGTACCGGTTCTCCGACACGGATTCCAGTTTTCTTTACCAACAATCGATATCGAAGTCGCGCGCCAATGCAGCGGGATTCACTCAGGCTTGTCCCTGATAATTGTCGGCTTGCTGGCGGGACATCTTGTGCTTCCTGGAACCTGGCGGAAGGTCTTTTTTGCATCGTGCATCCTTCCTATCGCGATTTTCAAGAATGCGGTGCGGATTGTGACGATTTCCTGGTTTGGGATCTACGTTGACAGGGGATTTCTTTACGGCAGGCTTCACCGGGAAGGCGGATTACCCTTTTCCTTGGTTGCGCTCGCTCTGATTGCTATTGTGCTCTGGCTCCTGAGGCGGCCTTGGCCTAGAATTGCGCACGGCAGTCGCGTCAGGGGACAAGCGGCAGAGGCTTAAAGTCTAATCACTCCGACCGCCATCAAAATAACCGCCCAGAGGAACGTGCCAAGGACGAGGCCGAGAATCACTCCCTGCACCGCGCGGTGACCGTCTTCCTGGGACTCGACGAGTTCGGCGCTATTCTCTTCGAATTCGTTGCCGACGCGCTCGTCTACCTCCTCATGGCGGCCCAACGCGAAGGCAGCGATATTTTTCATCCGTAGCCATACTAGTACATTTGGAGCAAAAAGTCGATGTTGCCTTTCGTTAGGGCCGAGACGCTATCGCCGGCGACGTTCTTCGGCCCGCCGCCTCAAACGCGGAAAAATGATCCTGCTTTCTTGGCGGAGCAGCGCTTCCAGTACGCCAACACGGCCAGCGCGAGCGGGAAGAGGGCGGTTCCGGGCTCCGGAACCTCCGCATTGATCGTATAGCCTATCGCAGTAAGAGCCGCGATCTCCTTCGCGCCGAGAGTGGGGTTGGCCCCGGGTGTCGCGAACGCGTCCTGGGTCAGCGGCGTGCCGCTCTGCTGCCAATCCCCAAAATCACCGCCGTCACAGGAGTTATCGAATTGGGCGATCTGGCCGGTCGAAGGTCCGTAGCTGAAAAAGGCCGAGGTGGGTGCGTTGCAGTTGGTGCCGGGGCTCCTTCCGCCGGTAGCATTCCAGCGGTAGAGATCCTCGGGCATAGGAGCATTGGTTCCCTGGGTATCGTTGGCGAAGGTGATGTTGCCACTCGAACACGCCGCATTCGGGTTGTTGCTCTGGGCGCAATTCACAAGAGATGAGCCGATGCCAAGAACCTCGTCAATCTCGTGCTCCACTGTGCTCAGAAGGCCGTAATTCCCATCCAGCGACAACGGTGGAGAAGTGATCGATGTATTCAGGCTGATGATGGCGTCATAAGCGGGCCCGGAATTCCCGGAACAGTCGTGTGGAATTCCGCCTGCGCCCGGAGTCCCTAACTGGCAGTCGGGAGCCTGGTTAATCCCAACGGCCCTCAAATTGGCCGATTTTGCCAGGATGAACATGTTGCCCGTAACGGGATTCCTGCCACCGTTGGTGTCTGCATCCCCTCCGTTTGCGTTCAACGCAGCAAAGGCGGCCGGATTAGCATCCGTCGCCATCAGGCCATCGTAAAACGACTGGTACGTTACGACACTGGCGAAATAGTCGTTCTGGCCAAGCGGGCTGCCAGACTGAAAATATATCTGAACGTCTATCGGGTTAGTGAATAATCCTTCGTACGTTTGAATTGCGGCATTGATCGTCGCCTGGACCGTCGGGTTGCTAAGCGTAGGATCAAATGTCGGTGTGATGATCAAGTCCGCATGCGCCGGAACCTGGATCAAAAACGAAAAAACGCCGAGCGCCGCCCAACGAACACAAAGCCCGTTCATAGCTAGCTACCATCAGTGAGGGCCTTCAGGAGACTGAATCGTGGCCGCTTTGGCTAAAAGCAGCGAGGTGTCAGTTGAACAGACCAACCAGGCGACGCCGGAACGCCACGATCACGCCCAATACGGCAAGAAGATCTATTCCAAGTATCGCAGGGTACGAAGGCTCCGCAGCCGGCATCGAGTTGTTATTGCCCACAATAGACATCGGGGTGCCGATGAATTCCTGTGAGTTATTTCCGCCGTTCGCTGTATCAGGTGTGTAGACAGTATAGTTGTACAGAGTGGGCGAAACAACTGCCGTGCTCGGATTGTTTAAGGCATTGGTCACACAACTCATGTTGTGGCTGGACACAGTTGCCGCGGCGCAGTTGGATCCGGTCACAGTGTTCAGAGCCTGAATGAGGTAGTTGTCCGCTGCCACCAAATCGGTTATCGACAGCGCTCCTTCGCCGGAGGAGGGATTGTTCTGCAGAAGGCCGGTATCAAACACGTCCCATATCGCATAGCTATACTGACCGCCCAACTCAGAGTCCCAGCCTGCATTCCCTGAAACAGGCGCTCCCAACGACAGCAATTCATTTGTCAGGTATGCAGCGACCGCGTAATCGGCGGGATAACTGGCGTAACGTGCGTTCGACCCTGAGACAGTGTTGATCGTCTCCTCCGTCGCATTCCACGTATATGGAACCGTCGGGATGTTGAACGTAAAGTCATCGCAGACGAGATACTCCAATGTTCCGTTCACCGTGATCTCATAGGGGCTCGTATAAACGCCGCCCATCACATAGTTGGTGTAGACCGAATTTTGCAGGGTCAAAGTGTCGTCGGCCCAAGCGCCAACCGCAAAAAAGGTCAGCAATAGGAGCCCAGCTAGTAATCCTCTCGATCCGCAGTATCGCATCTGTCTGCCTCCAAAACGCCCAAAAAGTCGTAGCGCGATTATCTTCCAGCGTCTCCCTACCCGTACAGGGGTTGAGGACGCTTTTCTTATGCACGCCAATAACCAACCCGTAACTCATTAAAACCAAACATGATTTAGTACTTTTCGCGGAAAAAGTTTCGGTTAACTATCCCAGGCTTTCGGTATCGTTACCCATTTGGTCTTTTGCGAGCATGAGTGGGAACGTGACGCGCGCGGGCCGACGCCCCCCTAATCGTGGACATTCTTGTTACGTCAGGGAATTTGAGAGCCCGAGAAGAGAATGGATAGCCCTGGTTTGAGCGGCCTATTACCGGCTTTTGCCGGTCGCCCGACGGCAAAACAGGAAGACCAGGGCGACTACGCCTAAGGATTCGATGAGTAGCAAACTCGGAATCGACGGCTCAGGCACGGGGATGACGAGTGCGACGGGGGCTTTGGTAAGTGCATTGATCGGGGCCGCGCTCGCGGCACCAACCCAAGCTGAAAGAGTCACGCCCGAAATCGCGGCAACGTTCAGTACTCTCCGCATAGCGTCTTCTCCTCGTCGACAGTCTATCTGAATATACCTTGAGCTTTTGGATTAGTAGCACGTTTTGGACCGTTTGTAAGCTATTGAATAATCAGGCGCGCCTCTTTCGGTAGAGAGAATGTCGCGTACGATGTCCTATTTTTTGGGGAACCTCACCTGCCAGAGACCTCGCCTCATAAAGTCATATTCAGAATTCTCAACTACATGCGAGTGCGCCAGCCTATTCTGAACGGCTGCGGCCCCACAAATGCTCAACTGACGGTTCAGGAAACTCACAGATTTGCCATGGAATTCCCAAACAAACGCGTAATTATCTTCATCACCGGGTTGTCTTTCTTGGCCTCCTGCACTCGCGACCCAAACAAGCTCAAAATCAAGTACCTGAATAGTGGTGACGCCTACTTTCAGGCCGGCCGATTTCAGGAGTCGGTGATTGAATTCCGGAGTGCGATCGAGATCGACCCAAAATTCGCGGTGGCTCACTATCACCTGGGCCGCGCTTACCTGGCGATCCACAATCCGGAGATGGCCTTTCGGGAGTTGACCGAGTGCGTGACGCTGGATCCCTCGAATTCGGAGGCGCAACTGCAGCTGGCGTCCTTACTTATCTACCGGAAACAATTAGCGCAGGCGCAGTCGATCGCACAGAAAGTCTTAAGCCAGCAGCCGACCAATGCAGCTGCTCACAGGATCCTCGGTGAGAAGCATATCGCTGCGCACGATTTTCCGAAGGCTATAACCGAATTTCAGAAAGTCGTCGAGTTGGAGCCTCAAGTAGTCGCCAACTACGCCGCGCTCGCCGCTGCCTACAGCGCGGCCGGCAGGTTTCCCGAGGCTGAGGATGCCTACAAGAGCGCGATCTTGAAGAATCCCAAATCGGTGCAGGCCCACATCTCGTTGGGGCAGTTCTACTTCACACAGCACCGGCTGAGCGACGCGGAGACCGAAATGCGCGCGGCTTGTGGCCTGGATCCCCGGGCCCTGCAACCCCGTTTTTTTCTGGCGCGAACCTACATCGCCATGGGCCAAACTGCCGCGGCCGAGAAGGTCTACGCGGATTTGAAAGCCATCGCCCCGAATGATCCCAATGCCTACCGCGCTTTAGGGATGTATTACGCGTCCACCGGGCAAACGGAGAAGGCCGCAGCCGAGTTGCGTGCAACCTTGTCCGCGCACCCCAAAGACGGGACGATCAGAGCCGGCCTGATTGAAATCCTGCTCGACCTGAATCGCGTTGACGAGGCTTCAGCACTCAATCAGGAGGCATTGAAAGGGAGTCCGGCAGATCCGCAAGCCATGCTCTCCCAGGGCCGAATCCTGCTCGCCCGAGGCGAGAACGAAAAAGCAAGACTGGCGTTGGAAGGGGCCGCCAAAGCCCTGCCGAACTCTGCCCTCGCGCATTATTTTCTGGGGCTTGCTCAACAGCACTGCGGCCTCGCGGATTCTGCCCGCGATTCCTTCTCCACCGCGCTCCAACTCCAACCGGGGATGGCCACCGCTTCAGCGGCACTCGCAAGCTTAGCCGTCAGGCAGGGCAATCGTGACGAAGGCATGCGGTTAGCCGAAAATGCCCGTCAGTCGAACCCGAATCTACCCTCCGCGTACCTTTCCAGTGCGCAAGCACTGCTGGCGAAGAGCGATCTCAAGGGGGCGGAATCTGCCATCCAGGAAGCCCTGCAACGCGATCCCGCATCTCTGGCAGCTCTGGCGACCCTCTTGAAAGTTTACGGGCAGGAAGGCCGGACCCAGGAAGCGCTGCAGCGGATTACCAATCTGATTTCCCAGTATCCTAAGAATGCCGGACTTCATTTCCTGCAAGGACTGGCCTACTTCGGCCTGAGAGACTTCGAGAAGTCCGAGGCGTCTGTGCGACAGGCACTCGCCTTGGACCCCGAGACCCCGGACGCGTACACACTGCTGGCCAACATACATCTGGCCAGGGGCGCTGTCGATGCCGCCAAAGCGGACCTCCAGACGGCGATTACCGCCAATCCGCGGAGTCTCCTGAACTATATGTTACTGGTGAGGGAACTGGAAAAGGAAGGCAACTGGGCCGAGGCGACCCGGCAATGCGAGAGGGCGCATGAGACTGATAGCAGCGCGCCCGTGGTGGCGGACGAGTTGGCGTTTCTCTACCTGGAGCACGGCGGCAATGTGAATTCCGCCGTTTCCCTGGCACAAACAGCCAAACAAAGCATGCCGGACTCCCCCGTCACCGCCGACGCCCTGGGTTGGGCGTACTACAAACTGGGGTCGTTCGGTCCGGCGATCGAGCAATTGGAAGAGTCCTGCCGAAAAGCGCCTGGCAATCCCATCTATGAGTACCACCTGGGGATGGCGTACATGGCTGCCCATCGGTTCGATTCCGCCAAACGATCCTTGATCGCTGCGCTTCATACCGACCCCCACTTCCCTGGCGCTGAAAGCGCGCTGATGGCGCTGCAGCAGATGGCAAAAGGAGTGCGATAGAGTGCTTCCAGGTTCCGCTCGAAGAGCCGGCCGCTGGATACCTCTGGTGTTCTGGAGCAACGCCCTGATCGCACAAACCTGTTTAATGGTGTCGAACCCTATTCCAATATCAGGCGGCGCCGCGCGAGTCGACATTTCGCTGTACTCATCCCACGGCTCGGGCACGGCGGCCCTCCAGTGGAGGTTCCAATACCCGTCTCCGAATGCCGCAAGCATCACGATTCAGGACGGCCCGTCGCTGATCGCGGCCGCGAAGACTGCGATGTGCCTGGCCGATGAAACGGGATATAATTGCGTGGCGGTGGGAGCCAATAACAACGCCATCGGCAGCGGCGTCGTCGTTACCGTAAGCGGGCTTCCCTACCCTGCCGGTCGCGGGTCCGGTATTCAGATTGTGGGCCCCTCGGCTGCGTCGCCGGAGGGTTATTTTGTTCCAATCCGAGTTTCCTCCGACTGCCGGCTGCATCCAGAGCGGAAGGTGCCGAGTGCAAAGTAATCCGCAAGGTCCGACCCGATTTGGCCCGCCGGCCGATTGCCGATCCCGGTTCGCATGGCTGGGCAATGGGCGAGCACTAACGGGCGCTATTTTGTTCCTCGCTTGCATGACTCTGCCCCTCTGGGCGCAGGAGGAGGTGCCGGTTGCTCAACCCAGGGCCGGTTTCCAGGTCACGAACGTCTCTGCGTACGCCGGTTACTACTCAAGCGGCCTTCCAACCAACGGCGGAGCGCCGCTGACGGGTGTGTCGAACGCCGCATACGACGTGAATGGAGGCGGAAGCGTCGAGTTCGATTGGATGAAGTTCACGGACCGGTCCACAGTGGCATTCAGCTACACTCCTTCTTACACCGAAGACATGCGGTACTCGTCACTCAGCGGGTTGAATCAAAAGCTGTCTTTGAACGTGTCTCGGAAACTCGCTCCCCGATGGACATACCAGTTCACATTAGCGGGCATTTATTCCAATCTCCCGCAGACGTTCTTTGCGCCGACGAATCTCACCAACCTGGCCGCCGTTCCGGCGACTTTCACCGACCTGGCAGATGCACTCCTGAATGGAAAATTCGCCGCCAACCCGCTTCTCGGTGTCGCACTGACCAATGCGCCCCTACCCGTGTCTCCACTGAATAGCCTGATCTATGGAGTACGGACCTTGACTACTTCTGGAGGCACTTCCCTTTCCTACTCGTTTTCGCCGCGGCTTTCCCTCACGTTCAACGGCAATGCCAGCCGTAACCAACAGATGTCGACAAACCTGGCGGCGGGAGGCGCGTATCTCATCCCCGACACGACATTGGTGGGTGCGAGTGTAAGCCTCTCGTACTCCCTTTCCCCCGTCACCCAAATTGGCGCCTCGGTCACCAGCGTCCGAACCGTCTCGGCATTTGTGGATTCTTACACCACGACATCGGTCGCCACTCTTGGGCGGAGTTTTAGACAGCGCTGGATTATGCAAGTCCACGGCGGTGTCGGGAAGACCAACCTCGTTCGGCAAACCGGCCTTGGTGTCGCGGTTCCGACTGAACCTCGCCCGGTCTTCGGCGGAAGCCTGGCCTACAAGACGCTGTCGAGCACATTTCTGGGTTCGTACGACCGAACGACCGTCGACAATTATGGGTTGGGAGCGTCTACGACGTCCACTTCCACCGGCACCTGGCACTGGCGCCGGCCCAGCAGTTTGTGGTGGCTGGACAGCAGTTTCACCTGGCAGCAATTGAGCGGCAATGCCCAGGCGAATACGTCGGGATGGCAGGTTACTGGAAGTCTGAGCAGAGCGCTGGGGAGGCACACGATCCTGGTCAGCGAATATGCCTACATGAACTATTCGGGTGGCGTCTATCCCGCTGCGTACCACTTCAGCGAAAACGCAGTGCGGCTCATGGTCACCTGGATCGCCCACCCCGTGGTACCCTAAAGCCCTTTGGTTAGCAACGGCATCCTAACCATTGTTCGAATGTAAAACCGCGCATTTCGTGCTTAAATTGAGGCATCGGCGGTCCCGTCATGGACCCTGTTTGCAGTTGTGCCCGGGGTGGAATCAGGCATGAGCGCCGCTCCCCGGGAGGAGTCAAACATGCGTAAAGCACGGACAGGTATATTCATCCTTTTCTTTTCGTTGTGGTCGTTTTCGAGCTGGGCTCAGACGAACGCTTGTGACCTGGCGACGCCGTACGGGACCTTCGACCAAAACGACGTCCAGGCGGCAATCAATATGAGTCTGGGAATCGCGCCGTGCACGGCCAACATTGCCGGCGCAAACGTCTGCAACGCGGAAGTCGTCCAACGGGTGATTAACGCAACGCTCAACGGTGGAACTTGTCTCACGAGCACCGGACTTCACGTCGTGGCGCTCAGCTGGACAGCCAGCACTTCCTCGGGCGTGACCGGTTATCAAATCTCCCGCGGAACGAATTCGACGGGTCCGTTTACGCCGGTGGCCACCGTGGGCAACGTCACCAGCTATACCGACACGACCGTCATCTCCGGAACCACCTATTATTACGTGATCGCGGCCGTGGCCGGCTCGACGGTTGGTTCCAATTCCAATCCGGCGGTTTCCGCCGCCGTTCCGACACCGTAGAGCGGTCAGGCTCCAGACCACTCCGAAATCCAAGCTATCTGGTCAACGGCCGACTCGTTTTGGCACCCCGGGCGTATTTCGTGAGAGGCGCACATTCCGGGTGTCACCCTCCCCTGCCTTTCGGCCTTCCATCTTTTGCAGTCCCCGCAAAACCAGTACGAACAGACAAACCCCCACCCCCGCGAAGAGGATCCCTCCATACCGATGATGGAACGGCCCATCGACGAAGTCGCGATTCACATAAGCCCCCATCGCTGAAATCACCGCAATGCGGAGGGCATTCTTGCAGATGACAACCGGTACCGTCAGGCCAATCAACAACGCGCGGTTCCATCCGGACCGCAAGTACACATAGCCCATCACCAGCGCCACAATGAGCAATGCGAGGCTCGAATGGATGCCACTGCATTCGGGCCCGACCTCGACAGTCAATCCGGGGAGGCAGAACTGCATGCCGTGCCGCAGTACTGGGATTCCGGAGACGTGAAGCAGTGCGTAACTCGCACCCGCCGACCCGTGCTGCAGAACTGCAACAACGCGATCCATCCAGCGGGTAGGAAGCGGAATCATGAGAAGCATGCAGCCGATCGGATAAAGTGCCGCCAAAAAGCTATTCGCTCCCCAGCACAGCAGAAATCCTCCCACCAGTGCCAGAACGACCGCCCCGATCGACAGCGCCGGCGTTTCTCTGCCCTGGCCGATCGCCATCCACACAGAAAGGAACGCCGCGACGGCCAGAGTACCTACACCCTGCCAAAGCGACGGGCGGGCACACGCGAAGATCTCATTTCGGTTCCAAAACAGGAGGAAAGCACAAACCAGCGGCACCAACGCAATCTGCACATATCGTTGATCGTGCAGCGCCAGACTGGCGGCCGCTTTCAAACCCGGCCATAGCAGCCACCCCATGATCAGGAATAGCGCGAGTGCGGCGAACCAGATTGCCCTACCGACGCCGCGCGCCGGCACCGCGTTTTGCATCTTTGAATTCACGTTTCAGCGCCCACGCGACGCAATCTGCTGCAATGCGGCTTTGGCCTCCGCAGCGTGTGGGAAATCTCGCTGCGAGGCCAGTTTGCGCAGCAGTCGCGCGGCGTCGTCAAGACGGCCAGCGGCCATATTGGCCCTCGCCAGATGGTATTGATACGTCGGATCCGCAGGCGCTCTCCGAACGCTCTCCTGCAATTGCGCAATCGCTGCATCCCAGGAACCCAGCCGGTAGTAAGCCCACCCAAGCGTATCGGAAACAACCGGCGAACCGGGGAGCTTTTCTTGCGCCTGTTTGGCAAGCGACAGCGCCCGGTTGACATCTCCGCCATGTTCCAGATACAGGAATGCCAGATTGTTCGCAATGAACGGGGAGCCCGGATCCAGCCGTTGGGCCTCCTCGGCTGCTCGTTTTGCTTCTTCCCAATTGGCAGCTTTTCCGTAAAGATCGGAGATCGCCATGTAGTTCTCCGGTTTCGTCGGATTCTCCGCAATGGCCAGTTTGTATCGCGTGATCGCCTGGTCTAAGCCTCCACGCGCACGGCTGATCTCCGCAAACACACCGTAACCGTCCGGCGTTTTCGGGTCCATCTTGAGGGCTTGTCGCACACTCGCTTCAGCGCGATCAAAGTCTCGCTGGCGCAGGTAAGCAACCCCAAGCAGAAAATAGAGCCTGGCATTCGGTGGTTCTTTTGAAACCAGTTCCGAGAGCCTCTGGACAGCCTCCCCTGCCCTGCCCTGGCTCACCTGAAGATCCACCAGCGCGGAAAGAGCCGGAAGAAATACGGGATCGCGGTCGAGAGCGGAACGAAGCTGTGCCTCTGCTTCTGCCGCGCTTCCTTTGCCGAGCAGAGCGCTCGCGGCAATCATATGAGCGGCCGCCGAAGCCGGATTCTTTTGAATGGCCCGGCTTGCGAAAGCGAGTGCACCATCGACGTTGCCACTGCCGAGATCCAACTCGGCCAGAGCGAGGGTCGCGTCCGTGAGCTCCGGGGATAGTTCCATGGCGCGCGAGAAGGAGCCCCGCGCCAGAGCGGAAAACCCGAGCGCGCGTTGCGCCACGCCCAAGTAGTATGCTGCGACGGCCAATTTCGGATCGGACTTGGCAGCCGATTCGAGCACCTGTTGCGCTTCTGCGTACTTCTGCCGGGCGATCAGGATGCGCCCCTGGGCGCAGAGCACACGCGCATCGCCGGGAAGCGCGTTCAGCAATTCCTTGTTCCAGCGTGCAGCCTGGTCGATCCGTCCCAAATCGAGCAGTGCTTCTGTCAGACGGTGCTTGAACACGGTACCGTCCGGCCTCGCGGCCACCAGTCCTTCGAGCTCTGACAACGCTTTTTCTTTCTGCCCGGTGGCTGTGTAGAAGTCCGCCAACGCACCAGCGGCCGAAGGATCATCGGGAGCGCGCGCTTTCAGTTCCCGGCATACCCGCTCGGCATCCTCTTTGCTACCCTCAGCCAAATAGGTCCTGGCCAGCAAAACCAGCGGCAGCGTCGCGAGCGTGTCGGCCTGCGCCGCGGCGCGGAACTGCGTCTCGGCCTCGGGCACGCGATGCTGACTCAGGTAGAACCGGCCAAGATTCAACCTTGCCTCCACCGATCGGGGCTGGGACTGCATCGCCGCTATCAGGCTGGCCTCGGCTTCGGCAGTGCGACCGAGGGAGGTAAACGCGGAGGCCAGACCGTCATAAGCCGCAACGTTGCTGGAATCCAGTTGTATCGCGGTCTGAAACTCGCGGATCGCATCGAGCCAGGCGCGCACGGCTGCGTCCTTTTCTGCCAGAACAGCGTGTGCGCGGGCACTCCGTGGATTCGCGGCGATGACCTTTTCGGCCGCGCGCTGTGCGTCATCGCACCTGCCGAACCGGATCTCCAGAGCCGCAAGCTCGAGTTGTGTATCCTCTCGGCCAGGGTTAAGTTCCGCCGCAGTCTTGAGCTCGCGGTACGCCTGTTGCGGCTCTTTCAACTGGAGGTAGGCGAGAGCCAGTTGACGATGCGCGTCCGGGGACCGAGGAGCAGCCTCAATCGCATTCCGGAACTGCGCCGCCGCGTCCTGGTATTTGCCTTCTTTGGCGTATCGTGCCCCACTGGCCATAAAGGCGGCGCTCTGCCTGGCGGGGTCCGCGGCACAGGAGGCTAACATTGTCAGCACAACGGCAAGGCCGTAGTACTTTTCCCGGACGGATTGCTTCATAAGGGACAAATATATATTTCCCTGTGAACAGGGCACAGAAGCGGAGGCCGGTGCGAACCGGCTATGGTTGACGCGAGAGTTACCCGCGCCTTTTACAGGGTAGTTTCCTCGTCAGCAGCCACACGCCCAGCCCCATCGTGATGAGGAGGGACACTGTGCCGGCTTCGGGAAGACTGCGGGTAATGGAGAAGTTATTTCCAGTAGACAGGCCGACACCTTTGCCGCCCAGTTCCGCGAAGTTTGCGTCGGAAAACGTGACCGTGTCCAGCACGCCGGATGATCCGACGCTAAAGGCAAGCCATCCAGAACTGTCCAAGGGCCCGCCGAACGTGAAGATGCCTGCACCGGTAGGAGAAGCGTCGAAAAGGGTTCCGTTGCGGGAACCGGAAATGTCGGTGACGGTGTAGGAGCCAAGTCCCAGTTGCGTAGCCGTCAAAGTCCCGCTGACCGAAACTCCCGTTCCCGAGTAGGAGAACGAAAAAACATCAGCTCGTAACCCCGTCGTACCCACCACCAGTGCAACCGCACACAATACGAGCTTGTTCATTGTAGATTCCTCGGGCATTCTGTGATGCACTTCCACGACCAATACTAAGTTGTCGTAATTCAATGAATTGACAGAGAGTCCCGAAAGTCGCCGAGCAAAACTCCTGGGATCCTGACCAAGATTTTAGTTGGTTCTCAGGAGGTCCCCCGTGACCGAATGGTCACTCCGAAAAGGGTCCTCCGACTATTGTCATGAGCTGTTGCAATCGGGAATTCGCCATGATCGCGGCTCACGGTGAAAACAGTCGAGGGCGCTATCAGCGCGCCTGCTCGACTGCCACCGATACCGCATTGCTGCTGACGATCTTCCCGTCCGAACCTGTCACCTGGATTTGCAGTGGAACCGCGTCTCCCGGCACCGTTCCTGCCGGAACCGTCACCACGACCGTATACACGCCAGCATGCCCGGGAACCGGGCTGATGGACTCCACCTCGGCATTCAGCCCATCCAACTGAACCGAGACTGCACCGCTCGCGACGTCGGTCACGGATCCAAAACCCGTACCCCGGATCGTGAGCTCGTCGCCCGGTTGCGCCGGATGGGCCACGACTCGGGAGTTCCGGGCCATCGCCAGGTCCGCGGGATTTGCGAACGACACCAAGCCCTGGCGCTGGTCTGGAGCATTAAGCGTGAAGATCCAGGGCGAGGCGCTCTGCATCACCGTGTTTAACGGTGTGGTTGCGCCATCCGCCGTTTCCACGCTGATCTCGAGCGGCCTTCCCGCATCCACGGCAGGGCAGAGGAACTGCACCGAAGCCGCCGTTGCCAGGAGGACCGGAGCGTATTGTCCGTTGATACTGACTTTGGTGCTGCCGAGGGCCATCGAAGCCCCAGTGACGTCGGATAACGATTCACCCGGCTGCGCAAGCCAGGTACCGCTCAGCGCGCCAACGGCGCCCGGACTGCACAGGTGGTCAATAGCCTGTAAGGTCGGGGATCCGGAACTCACGTTGATCACTACTGGCGCGGACGCGATTTGACCCGCGGCATCGGTTGCCGTAAACGTGACCTTGTACGTGCCGATCGCGCCCGCCTTCCATGCAAAACCTCCGCTGGCGGGCTCGAACGTCGCGCCGTCCGGAATATTCGAGGCCTTCATTTGCACTGGACTACCTGCAGGATCCACCGCGGCCACCGTGAATTGCACTGCGCTTCCGGGCTTCGCCATTTGCGTGTCGGGAACCGTCAGGATCGGTCCGGAGGCTGCCATGACCTGGATGGTGCCTTGCGCCGAACTGCCTCCCGCACTGGCCGTTAGGGTCACGGATTGTTGCGTGGCAGCGGGGTCGGCGTTCACCTGGAAGGTGAGGCTGCCCTGGTTCGCCCGCGTCGAAACAACCGGCGGGACCTTGACCTGCTGGCTGTCGCTGATTATCGTGACCTGAGCCGGAACGGAGGAAACTGCTACTGTCAATTCGCAACTGGCGTGGCTACCCGCGTTCAGCACCTTCGGGGTGCAGGAGATGCCTGAAACAACATTTTGGGGACTCGCCACGGCGACCGCTTGTGGATTCGCCCCGCCGGCAGAGCCGCTCGATGAACTATTACGCACGGAGGCTGAGGCAATCGCGGGAGAGGTAATGACCTCGGGCGCGGCTGCCGGGGCCGGTCTGAGTGCCACCATGTGCATCGTCCAACTGCTATTCGCGGACCCGGTTGCAGCGTAACTACCGGGATTGCTGGCCGTCTCGTCCTCCATAAAATTGGCATTGAACGTGGACCTGGTAGTAAAGGTCGAGCCCGTCGTACAGGTCGAATCGGCAGTGCAGTAGCCGAAAATCAGATCACCTGCCACCGTCGTATTGCCGTAACCACTGGATATGGCGCCGGCCGGACCTGTAGCGCCCGCTTGCGCATCAATCGGGGTGGTTTCATTGACGCCAGAATACTCGGCCAAATAGACCTCGAGGATACTCGACTGGGTTGCAAGATGAATTGTAACTTTGTCTGCGCCGCCCACAATATTTACGGCATAAAAGAGGGCGGTATGTATTTGATCTCCGGAAGTGCTGAGTTGGGATCCAACCGCTTGGAACGTGTTCCCCTGCGAGTCCGTGATCGAAGAAAACTTACTGAGGAAATTGACACCTACCAATACGATATCGCCGGGAAGTGTTTTGGCTTTGAACGACACGGACAAGGTTTTCGTCGCACTACCCGCGGCGTTCGCATTGGCCTGTACAAAAGAAATTGTAGTATTGGGCTGCAGAGTAAGCTGGGCTGAAACGGAATTGGCGTTCAGCGTAGCCGTTATTGTGACAGTCTGCTGGCTGGTGACAGCTCCACTACTGGCGGCGAAGTTAGCCGATGTACTTCCGGCTGCTACCGTCACAGATGCCGGCACCGTGAGGGCTGTATTGTTCGCCGAAAGCGCCACCGTCGCGCCACCCGAAGTCGCCGCCTGGCTCAAGCTTACCGTGCACGTGGAACTGCCGCCTGGGCTGAGCGTCGTGGGTGTGCACTGCAACCCGCTCACCGTTGTCGTTGTCGTTGGCGACACGGTCACCGATGCCGTCTTGGAACTCCCGTTCAGCGTCGCCGTCACCGTCACGGTCTGATTCGCAGTCACGGTTCCTGCCGTAGCAGTAACACTCCCTGTGGTCGCTCCCGCAGCCACTGCCACCGAGGCCGGCACTGTCAGCGCCGTATTGTTCGAAGAAAGCGCAACCGAAGATCCGCCCGTCGGCGCCGCCTGCGTCAGCGTAACCGTGCAACTCGAGGTACCGCCGGAACTCACCGTCGTCGGCGTGCACTGCAGACTCGTCACCGTGATCTGCGGCGACACTGTCACCGTTGCCGTTTTCGAGGCGCCATTCACCGTCGCCGTCACCGTCACGGTCTGATTCGTAGTCACGGTTCCTGCCGTGGCCGTAAAGCTCCCCGTCGTCGCTCCCGCGGCGACCGTCACCGAGGCCGGCACCGTTAGCGCCGTATTGTTCGAAGAAAGCGCAACCGAAGATCCGCCCGTCGGCGCCGCCTGCGTCAATGTTGCCGTGCAACTCGAGGTGCCGCCAGAGCTCACCGTCGTGGGTGTGCACTGCAGACTCGTTACCGTGATCTGCGGCGACACGGTCACGGTTGCCGTTTTCGAAGCGCCGTTCAGCGTCGCCGTCACCGTAGCGGTCTGATTCGCCGTTACGGTACCCGCCGTGGCCGTAAAGGTCCCCGTCGTTGCCCCCGCAGCCACCGCTATCGACGCCGGCACCGTCAATGCCGTATTGTTCGAAGAAAGCGCAACCGAAGATCCGCCCGTCGGCGCCGCCTGCGTCAGCGTAACCGTGCAACTCGAGGTGCCGCCAGAGCTCACCGTCGTCGGTGTGCACTGCAGGCTGGTCACCGTGATCTGCGGCGACACGGTCACCGTTGCCGTTTTCGAGGCGCCATTTAGCGTCGCCGTCACCGTCACGGTCTGATTCGCCGTTACGGTTGCTGCCGTGGCCGTAAAGCTCCCCGTCGTTGCCCCCGCAGCCACCGCTACCGACGCCGGCACCGTTAGCGCCGTGTTGTTCGAAGAAAGCGCAACCGAAGATCCGCCCGTCGGCGCGGCCTGCGTCAATGTTGCCGTGCAACTGGAGGTGCCGCCAGAGCTGACCGTCGTCGGCGTGCATTGCAGGCTGGTCACCGTGATCTGCGGCGAAACGGTCACCGTTGCCGTTTTCGAAGCGCCGTTCAGCGTCGCCGTCACCGTAGCGGTTTGACTCGCAGTCACGGTACCCGCCGTAGCAGTAAAGCTCCCCGTCGTTGCTCCCGCGGCGACCGTCACCGAGGCCGGCACTGTCAGCGCCGCGTTGTTCGAAGAGAGCGCAACCGTCGATCCGCCCGTCGGCGCTGCCTGCGTCAAGGTTGCCGTGCAACTCGATGTTCCGCCCGAAGTCACCGTCGTCGGTGCGCACTGTAGACTCGTCACTGTGATCGACGGCGTCACTGTCACCGACGCCGTTCCCGAACTTCCGTTCAACGAGGCCGTAATCGTCACCGCCTGGTTCGCGGACACAGTACCCGCAGTCGCGTTGAAGCTCGCGGAGGTAGACCCGGCGGCCACCGTCACCGAGGCGGGTTCGGTCAGTGCAGCATTGTTATCAGAAAGACTGACGGCTGTTCCGCCGCTGGGCGCGGGCAGCGATACGGCCACAGTGCACGCGGACGTACCTCCTGAGGAAACCGTCGCCGGTTGACACTGGAGGCTTGTAATCGTGGGCAGGACACTAATTACTCCGCCGGAGCCGGTCATGTTGGCGTCGGTACCGTCTGGAAGCGTCCCAACCACATTGCTCATCGCCAGCGCATCCGCGGTAGCGTTGCTGGTGGAAGAAAGCGTGGCGGTAATCACGGCGGCGACGCCGCTCGCGATCTGCGTGGCGTTCATTCCACTGGCCAGGCACGTAATCGACCCGGTGCCAGACATACAGGACAACGTTTTCCCGGCCGACGTCAATACGGGGCCAGCCGCGGCGCTGACCGAAACGACGTCCGTCGCCGAATACGAGAGCGTCCACTGAAAACCCGCCGGACCGGTTGTGCCCGCATTTATGGAAAGGTTCAGTGCAACCGACCCGCCTTTTGCCGCTGTTCCAGAAGCCAGACTTAACGAGCCTTGTGCATAGGCCAGGCTGCCCGAACACAACAGTGCGAGCCCGACCAAGGCCCGCCGCTTCATGTTACCACCGTGAAATACCTGCATCCGCCGTTAGTGTGTCAGGCCGAGCCATGATCAACAAGATTGTAGATGGTTGGGTTGGCCAACCCGACAATCTGCCTGTAACTCAGAACTTACTATTGATTGGATACATTGAGCCTTGCAGGACAGTGGAGAAAGGCACACGAATACCGTGCGGTAGTTGCTTGGATAACTGGGAGGATAACCTTAGTAAGTGACTTATAGCTCGGTTCCGCGAGTAAGATCGGGCGGCCCGCCTGCTAACGTCAGGAACCCTGAAGGATCATGCTACTTGTTCGCCACGCGCGGGCTGGTGGGTAAGCGCCCATACGGCAAGCTCGGTGCGGTTTGAGGTGCCGAGCTTTCGAAAGATCCTGTTCAAATACTCCTTGATCGTGCCTTCGCACAGATGCAATTCGTATGCGATTTCCTTGTTCAGTTTCCCGCGCGAGACGAGTGCAACGACCTGTCGTTCCCGGAAAGTAAGCTGGGGGTTGAGCGGTTTTGTCCCGGATTGCGGGGTCCTGCAGGATAAACAGATCCGGCTCCCATCGCTGCGACGAAACTCTTGACCGCATCGAAAGCAGTTGCCGATCGAATCGATTTCCACCGTGTTCACTGATGATTGCTCCGTTTCACATTCCGAACTTTGGCCGTCCGAAAACGGGTCAATGTTCTGGCCCTTACGGTACCATAGCGACTAGTACTTGTCAATTCTGTATCGTATGTGCTACCACCGACACCGTTGTCGCTTCGTAAGCGCCGACACCGACCCCATCACTGCATCATCGTATGCCAGCAACGTGCTGTATTTAAACTACTTATTGAGAGGCTGCGACTGTCGGAGGAAATACTTCCAGGGAGGTACAACTATCGGAGGATTCCTGCTTTCGACTTAAGGTATCAACCTGATATTAACCAATGTAACTAAGTGTCATTCCGGGTGTCTTCCCAGGACAATCCTTAGTGTGGTACTACTACTGTGTCGCCGGGAAGAAGCACGATATTCTGCTCCATCCGCTCGCCCCGTAACACTTCGTCGTAGTTAAAATCGTACCGATATTGGCTCCCGCCTTCGGTATGCAGGACGTAGATCTTCTTCCGCTTCGCGTAGTCGGTGAGTCCGCCGGCTTCGCTCAACGCCTGAAGTACGGTCATCCCGTTGGCGTAAATAACAGGCCCTTCCTTTTTTACGGCGCCGGTCACGTAAATGTACTTGACGGCCATGGCGGTCACCACCACCGTCACATTGGCATCGGAGATGAACTTGTCCAAACGCTCGGTAACTACGGCCTCGACCTGCTTGGGCGTCAGGCCCGCGACCTCCACCTCTTTAATCAGCGGCACCGTGATCTTTCCATCCGGGCGTACGATCTCATTGGGAACCGATGCTTCCGCCTCTTTCCACACGGAGATCTGGAGCGTGTCCCCGGGGGAGATCTGATACTCCTGCGGCACCTCGGGCGTCGTGCGCGCACCGCCGGAGAAGCTGTTGGGAATGGCCGCCTCGCTCGCTCCGGATACGATCTTGTCCGGCGGGGCGGGCTGGGCTTCCGCTGGAGCGGCGTGGACGTCCGCTGCGGCAGGACGCGCCTCCGCAGGCTCGGGCCGTGACTTCAGGACTCCCACCTTCTCGCTTTCCGCGGGCTCGGCCGGCGGCAGTTTGCCGGTTTTATCGTACGCAATCGCCGCATCGACAGTTGCCGCGGGCCAGCCCACGGCTAAGGCCTGCTGCCGGATCTTATCCTCTTTAATGCCCCGCTTCTTCGCCTCGTGAACATACTGGACCAGTTCGCGCGGCGGTAGCGCGTTTTCGCCCATCGCGGACGCTGTGGCAATTCCGGCCGTCGCCAGCAGAATCGCCGCCACAATTAAATGCCGAAAACCTGTTTTCATCGAATACAATTTATCCAATAATTAATTGGAAATATGGGAACTTGCAACTTCAAGGCCAATTGCCAATCGGTCGTCTCGGGCACCGCTTGGACGGCCCCAGGCCGGGCGAAATCGTAAACACTAGGAAGTCTTCTCAATGTTTGGCACCCAACTGCGTAAGACCCGGTCATGCTTCCATCTTGAGAGCAGGCAGCCAACCATTTTGCCTTTGCCGATGAACTATCTCCGGACTCGGCGTTCAAATTGCATAACCTCTCCGGACTCAATTTTAATTATGGCCTGAAAAAATGAAAATACATTTTTTGAGAATTTGGTTTGCGCCGCTTCTCTACGTTCTGGGAACGCTGGGTATTTCTCCCGCCGTCGTGCGCGCGCAAAGTCCCGTGCGGATCCAAGTTGTCGTGGTTGAGGGCGAAGGGGTGACCAGCAACATCCACGAGCGCGTTGCACACGATCCGGTAGTAAGAGTCGAAGATGACGATCACCGTCCGGTCGTTGGCGCGGTGGTCGTCTTCGCTTTGCCGATCTCCGGCACCAGTGGCGAGTTTGACAACGGTTCTACAAACCTGACCATCATGACCGGCAATGACGGCCTCGCTACAGCCCGTGGGCTGCGGACGAACGATGTTCCCGGCAAACTGCAGATTTATGTTACCGCGACCTATCGCGGCCTGCGCGCCCGTGGGGTGATCAATCAGTTCGTCACAGTCGCACCCGGATCCAAAGCGCCCGCGCCTGCGTTACATGCTTCTAAGTCGAGCGGTAAGTGGAAGTGGGTTCTTCTCGGTGTGGTTGCAGCCGGCGGCGCGGGCGCCGCAGCCTATTTCGCAAGGGGCGGCAGCAGTACCAGCACGCCCTCGGCAGTCTCCATCAGCACCGGGACGGTTGTATTCGGGAGTCCTCACTAATGGCACGCTCCTTCGCCTGGCTTGCATTCGGCGCGGCATCGCTGGTGCTCGCGCCGGCGGCCGTTGCTCAATCGGCCGCATTCAACGGCCCGACCCTCGGATTCGTCTTCAGCCGAACTTCGCACCTGCTCCGGCCGCTGATTGGAGTGCCGGGCGCCTCGCATCTGGGCCCTTCGGTTCTTCAAGGCGTCGACACGGCTTCCGTGGCGCCGGACGGTAACCGGGCTTTCGTTGTCCGCTCGCGCCGCGCCGCTTTCGTCTCCGGGCTTTCGTCGCTCTCTCCCGCGGACGTCTCGATCGCCAATCTGATCGCGCGGGTGAGCCGCATCGTATGGAGCCGCGATGGTTCTTACGCGCTGCTCTACTCCTCGTCTACGAAGTTCCTGCAGCGGGTTACGCTGTCGGGCACCCCGAGCGCCGACGCGCCCGTGGATCTCTCGTCGTGGGGACTGCCCTCGACGCTGGCGATCGATCCTACAGGCCGCCAGATCGCCTTCGGTATTCCCAACGCGGGTGTTTATCTCCTCGCCGCCGGACAATCACCGGTTTTGCTTTCGCCGCTGATTCAACCGGCGGCCCTCGCGTTCGACAGCACCGGCAGCCACCTTTACGCGGCCGATGCGGCTCAACAGCAGATTATTGACTTCGATTCCGGTTCCGGCCCGGTATTGTTCGCTTCCCTCGCGCAGACGGACGGCTCGGCCGCCGATCCCGCCGGGCTGGCGGTTTCTGGAGATGGAACTTCGCTGGTGCTCGCGGACCGCAACGCGCATGCCGTCCTGGTGTACGATCTCACCTCCCGGCAACTGAGCAACACGATTCCCCTGACGTTCGCACCTACTCGCTTCGAGGCTCTTTCCAGCTCGCCCACGTTCCTACTGAACGGAGACAATAGCCGGGAGTGGCTGCTGATTCTGGATGATCGAACGACTCCCGCAGTTTACTTTGTGCCTGCCGGCCAGGAGGATCGTCAATGACCAGGCGCCCGCTTCCTCTGCTTACGTTCGCCGCATTCGTCGCCATGGCGCCGGCAGCTCTTGGACAGGTTCTGCAACTAACCGTTTCAGCCAATGGCACTGCGAACGCCATCCCCGCCGGCGGCAGCCAGACGTTGACCGCCAACGGTATCGGCCAGGCTGTTCAGGCTACGGTCGTAGTTCGTTACACGGGTACCTCGGTAGCCACGATTTCGGCAATCACCGTGGCCAATACGGCGGAGATCACGCTGCAGTCGGCGCCCGCCTTACCTTTCACGCTGACGCCGGGCGCGGCCAACACGTTTCTGGTGCAATATCTTCCCGCGTCGGGTAACCTGGTCACGTCCCTGGTTTCCATTACTTACACCGAAACTGGACAGGCCGCCAACACGTTCTCGTTCAGCGTGAGCGGAATCTCGCCGCGTTACACCTACACACTTTCTGTCAACAACGGGAATTTTGCGGCGCTGAATGGGGGAGATACCATTCCCTTCGGGTCGGTGAATCTCGGTTCCACGATTCCCGCCGTCGTCAACATTTCCAACTCGGGGTCCTCGGGGGGCACGCTGAACTCGGTCGGCGTCTCAGGCAGCGGATTCCAGCTTTCCGCAAATCCCTCTCCGGTGTATCTGCAACCCGGCCAACAGGCCTCTGTGGGCCTCAATTATGCTCCACAAGTCTCCGGCGGCAGCCAGGGACTGCTGACGGTGGCGTTCGGCAGCAGCACGGTCTCCTTTCCACTTACCGGTACGGGGACCGCAGCGGTGCTCTCAGCTTCTTACACTCTGGCCGACGGCAATGTCCACGCCTTAACCTCGGGGAGCACCATCGCGTTTCCCTCGATCGACATCAACGCCAGCACCGGCGCAACCGTTACGATTACCAACCAGGGGAACGGCGCCGGCACTCTCACCTCGGTCAGCGTTTCCGGCGCTCCGTTTCAACTGAACGGATTGCCTTCCCTGCCCGCCACGATCGCTGCCGGCACCGTTCTGCGCTTCGCAATCGTGTTCTCGCCCACGCAGTCGGGTAGCTTTAACGGAACGTTCGGCATCAGCATGACCGGGGTATCCATTTCCGGCTCGCTTTCCGGCTCGACCGCGCCATCGAATATCACGCTGTCCTATATCGATCCCGATACCAACAATGTGATTCCGTTGCAGAATGGCTCCACGCTGCAGTTTCCCAACACGCTCTCGGGCTCGAATACAAGCGTCACGGTGGTGGCCACCAACAGCGGCGCCGGCACGGGATCTGTCGGCGCAGTTTCGATCGGCGGCTCGTCGGCATCGGCATTCCAGTTACTGAATTTGCCTGGCCTGCCGGTCTCGGTCGCGCCCAACCAGCAGACGCGCTTTGGAATTCGCTTCAGTCCCACGCAGCAACAGAGTTATGCGGCCACGTTGTCGGTGACGATTAACGGCCAGATTACCACCGTAAATCTCGCCGCGCAGGGGATTGCTCCGCAGTTCACGTATACGGCTACCAGCGGAAGTTCCACGACCGCGGTCGCTGCGGGCGGCACAATCGCGGTTTCCGACACGACGGTGGGCCAAACCACCAGCGTCACGGTCACCATCACCAACGCCGGAAGTGGCAACGGCCAGATTGCCGCGATAGGCGTCACCGGACAGGGTCTTTCGCTGTCGAACCTGCCGCCACTGCCACTTACTCTCGCGCCCAATGGAACGCAGCAATTCACATTGAACTTTACTCCAACTACACCGGGCGCAGTAAGTGGAAAGCTGACCATCGGGAGCGATACCTTTACCGTCTCCGGCACGGGAATCGGGTCTCAGCTCACTTACAACTATACGAGTTCCGCCGGCAGCACCACGATCACCGCGGGCGGGACCGTTATCTTCGCCCCCATCGCCGTCGGCAGCAGCGAAACCCTGGCCTTCACGATTCAAAATACCGGCACCAGCCAGGCCACTATTTCGAGCATCGGACTGGCCACCGCTTCGACGGTGTTCGGCCTGCAGCAGCTTCCATCGCTGCCATTTAATCTGAGCCCGAACGGCACGGCGAACTTCACCATCAGCTTTCTCCCGAATAACACCGGCACTTTGACGGCAATCCTGGTAGTCAACGGGACGAACTTTACGATTTCGGGAACCGGCACACAGCCGGCCGCCCTGCCCACGTATCAGTTCCAGGGCGTCAACAGCAGCGTGCAACCGGCCCAGCAGCCTGCCATCGGCCTGACCATGTCTTCGAGTTATCCGCTCGACTTACAGGGCAGCCTGACCATATCGTTCGCCTCCGCGGTCTTTACAGACGATCCTTCCATCGAGTTCGCCAACGGCAGCCGTACCGTCAGTTTCACCATTCCCGCGCACTCCACGCAGGCCGTCTTCACCGGGGGCGCCACGTCCATACCGCTGCAAACGGGCACCACCGCCGGGACCATCACCGTCACGCCTTCCTTCTCCCTGCAGGGCGGTTTCAACCTCACGCCTACGTCTCCCGCCGTTCTTTCGCTGGCCATTCCTCGCGCGGCGCCGCAACTCACCAGCGCCAGCATCACGGGTGAAAGTTTGACGGGGTTCTCTCTGATCCTCAGTGGGTATTCCACGCCGCGCACGTTGACCCAGTTCAACATCCAAATCACGCCGAAAGCCGGCGCCACGTTCTCGACCACGAATCTGACGGTGGACGTGACTACCGCGGCTTCGGCCTGGTTCCAGAGCGCGACGTCTCAAGGTTTTGGCGGCAGCTTTCTGGTGGCGATCCCGTTCACTCTGCAGAACGGCAGTACCACTACCGACCTGGTGCACCTGCTGCAGTCGCTCAGCATCACGGCTACGAATGACGTGGGAGCCTCCAGCAGCCTCTCGGTGGCTATCCCATAAAGAGTACGGCTCCGGGCGCGGAATGAACCGCGAGCCGGAGCCGTAACCGCGTCAGGATTGCTGCCTTTTGTAGTCGGGGCTCAGTCTGCCGAGGACGCCGCCAGAGCGTGGACCCGCTCTTCGGACGAGCCATTGGCGGAAGAGTTGAAGGAGACAACGTTATCTTCGACGCCCAGCTTCTTCATCTTGTAGAGCAGTGCCTTGTAATCGATCTTCAGGAGCACGGCGGCCTGCTTCCGGTTCCACCGGGTGGTGTTCAGGGCTGCCAGGATGGCCTCGGTTTCGGCCCGGTGCTTGGCCTTGGTGACCTGTTCGAGAATCGGCGTCGGCTCGTTCTCCGCGGCAGCCACCTGGTCCGATTCGGGCGGTACGGTGCGAGGCGCCGGCGCGGACGCCACGGGGCGCCGTCCAGCCGGGTTCCGCAACTCCCGCGCCACTAGCTTGGGGTCGCGCAGAACCAGCAGCTTGCGCATCACGTTCTCCAGTTCGCGCACGTTGCCCGGCCAGTGGTAGGCCAGCAGGGCCTCCTTGAGCTCGGCGGTGATAGAAGCGCTCTTTCCCGGAGTCGCGTGCTTCTTGATGAGGTATTCGGCCAGGGGAATGATATCCTCCCGCCGTTCGCGCAGAGGGGGCAGCACCAGGTTGATCACGTTCAGACGGTAGTACAGGTCCTCGCGGAAATTGCCATCCACCATCGCCTTCTGCAGGTCGCGGTGGGTAGCGGCCATAACCCGCACGTCCACCTTGATGGTCTCTTTCCCGCCGATTCGCTGGAATTCGCGGTCTTGCAGCACTTGCAAGAGCTTGGCCTGCAGCCGCACGTCCATATCGCCGATCTCATCGAGCAGGATGGTGCCGCCGTCGGCCGCTTCAAACATGCCGATCTTCTTCTGGAAAGCTCCGGTGAACGCCCCCCGCTCGTAACCGAAAAGTTCGCTCTCCACCAGTTCCGACGGCAAGGCGGCACAATTCAGTTTGAGGAAACTCTTGCCGGCCCGCGGCGAGTTCGCATGCAGTTCCCGCGCGACGATTTCCTTCCCTGCGCCCGTTTCGCCCTGAATCAACACCGGGGCTTCCGACCAGCCCACATGTCCGATCAGCGCCTGGATCTCCTGCATCCGTGGGCTGCACCCGAACAAAACCTTGGTTCGCGGAGACACCGGAGCGGCCGGCAGAACCGGCGCCGGTTCGACAAAGTTCTTGCCTTCCAGTGCCTTGTTCAACGCCTTCGACAGCTCATCGTGCCCCACCGGCTTGCAAAGGAAGTCCGTAGCGCCGCACTTCATCGCAGTAACTACGTTGAGCGTGGAACCGGCACCCGAAACCACGATCACCGGCAGGCTGGGAGAGACCTGCCGAATCTCGCGAAGCACTTCCATTCCGTCGCGGCGCGGGATGATCAAATCGAGAAGGACCGCCGAAAACTCCGTGGCGGAGGATCTCAACTGATTGATCACTTCTTCCCCGTCCTGCACGAGCTCTACGGAGTACCCCAGGCACTTGAGAGCCATTTCCAGATATGCTCTTACTTCTAATTCGTCTTCCACCACCAGAATTCTCTGGCCATTGCGTTGATGCATGTCTTAAGAAGCCTCGCAATTTGTTAGTTGAGTTTTCGTTTCCGCACGAAGCGCTCCGATTGCCGTCGCGTGAACCGGAAGCACGAACGAGAACTGCGGCCCGTACTCCGTGTTTTCGATCCACACGTGGCCTTCGTGCGACGTAATGATCATTCGGCAGATCGCCAAACCAAGTCCTCCCCCGGATCGGTCCCTGCCCCCTACGTAGGATGTGTACTCTTCAAAGATTCTCCCGATATGCTCCCGTGGTATCTGTGGCCCGGAATCCCGAATATCGACGCGGTACGAGTTCGGCGCCGAGGAGTCGTCATACCTGCGCTCCCTGCCGTTGCTGTTGATGGAGTGAACCCCCTTGCGCCGATCCCAAAAATAGGGATATCCCTGAATTTCAATCACGCCGTCTCGCGGCGTAAATTTACAGGCGTTATCGAGGAGATTGATGAGCACCTGTTCGATCTGGCCGGGCTCGAGATAAACTGTCCCGCTTTCCGGCGCGAGTTCCACCGAAATGGAAATGTTCTTTTCATCCGCCAGGGGCGTGATCTCGTGGACGGCCTGCTCGATGCGTTCCCGGATATCGCCGGGGCGCAGATCCAGTTGCCGTTTCTCATGCCGCGCCACTCCCAGCTCGAACATGGCCGAGGCCATCCGGGAAAGCCGTTTGATGCTGTGCTGCATGCGGCGCAGCACTTCTTTCTGCTGATCCGTCACCGGGCCGAGCGCCTCGCTCAGGAGAAGACCGCAATAGCCGCCGGTGGCCGTCAACGGGGCTCGAAAATCGTGGACTGCGCGCGTCAGAAAGTGGGTCCGATCCTGGTCGTACTGTTGTAGTTGAAGATTGGATTGGATCAGGCACTGGAGGATTTCGTCGCGGTCCGCCCGCAGCGACCGCGGCGTGGATACCCGATCCTGAAAACTCGATGCGGCAAATCCGACAAATGCCGAAAGACTCGCCCGCGTGACCGGTTTGAGGAGAATCGCAACTTCCAGTTTTCCGGATTTTTCACGAAACTTGGCGACGTCGTCGCGATGAAGCAGGAAGACATGCCGGGAAAAATCCTTATCGACGCCCCGCGATACCTCGATCGCGGTGGTATCGTCCCAGATATACAAATCCGCGCCCGGTGCGCACGATGCTGCCGAAGTTTGCGTCAGGTGGCAGTCCAGACCGTCGTACTCGTTGAGGATTTCGCGGCAGAGTTTGTGTAAACTGGGATCTCGCGATATCAGTTGAACGTTCATCATCCCTGCATCTCTTCCAAACTTCAGGATTGAGTCTGAGAATAGCTCAAACTAGAGAGAAGTCAATATGGAGGCGTTATTAGAAGTAATGGTAGTTCCGTCCTACTTCATGGCGTTTCGAACTTGTGGAAAAATATTGAGACGGAATGCAACCTGCTGGAATAGCGGCGATTGGAACGGAAGAACAGACCGCGGCGGTGGCACAAGAAGTGCTCTGTTGGTACGGTACTTTAATATGGCATCGCATCCGATCAGTCGCCCGCCCGCATACGCCGAACGCCCTGAACTGCCCGACCAGCCGTTGCCCATCGAACGTCGCAAGCGAGTGCGGGCCCAGGTTCACTGGCCCGTCTTTTTCGCCCAGCCTGGTAGGGATGATGCGATCCAGACTGTCACCCACGATCTCAGCAGCAACGGTTTTTACTGTATTGCGAATCTTGCCTTTGTGCCGGGTGAAACGCGCGAGTGCACGCTGGTCGTGCCAACGCACAACCCGCATGGCGGACAACCGGTCGTACCGGTGCTGTGCAAGGTCCGGGTTATCCGCGTCGAGGTAGTCGGCGACGATGGGCTGTATGGCGTCGGCTTCCGCATTGAGGATTACCGGTTCTCACAGCAGCCGGTCAACCGTCCGGAAAGCAGGGCGGCAGCCGCTTCGGAACCTGTATGAGAGGTGTTTGTTTGGGATCTTTTGCTCTGTTGTAGTACAGGCCGGTGCCGGACTGTTTCTCCCGGAAACTCACCGTAGATAGCGTTAACTCTGTCGGGCTATTCCGTGGCATTCACTGGAAGTACCACTAGTCCTCAGGGAGGATCAATAGTCCTGCTGGGAGATCAAAGCAATTTTCGGGTCTCGTTGCCGAAATTGTGAACGAAGACCCACACCGCTCCCTGTCTTTTCAAGAACTTGAATTTTGGCTCGGCGATTGCCCTAGGGTTCCGCGGTCCAAAATGCGCAACGCGATTCTGCTGATCGACAGCGATATAGGTTTCCTGTTTTGGCTCGGGCGGCTGCTGGACCATGCCGGTTATGAAGCCTTCCCTGCGAGAAGTGTTCCCGAAGCTGTCGCGCTGCTTCGCGAGCTGCACCTCACCGTTTCCCTCCTGATCTTCGACTGCACTCTGGAGGGCGCCGACGATCTCGTGTCGGGCATGCGGACACGCAACCGATTCCTCAAAACAATTTGCCTGAACGGCGACGGGCACATGCGGTGCGTCGTGCACACCGACGCCGTCTGCCGCAAGCCGGGGGACATTGACGAGGCGGCCAAGAGTACGTGGCTGCAGACAGTACGCAGCGTTCTTTCCGCAAGTATGCTGCTGGTTTAACAACCATCCTCTCCCCTTCCGGATTAGCGACCGCGTAAAGGGATAAGTCGAGGTAGCCCGATGCCGCGAACTTACTCATCGTCGGGGACCTATCCCCGCGACGGATAGGGCAAACAGTTGTAGTCGTCCCGAGTGTTTCGCTTCGGCTACCGCCCTAAGCGGTGCCTGCGCCGGTGGCTGTACCTGGGCTCAACCGGAGTTTACCTTGCCGCCGGCGTTGCCGCGGCGCGCTTCTCGATCGGCACGAAATCCCGCGCCGCGTTGCCCGTGAAAACCTGGCGTGGACGGGAAATCTTCTGCTCGGGGTCGGTAATCATTTCCTGCCACTGGGCCAGCCAGCCCGCCGTGCGCGGAATGGCAAACAGCACCGTGAAGATATCCGGCTTGAAGCCCATAGCCTGATAAATGATTCCGGAATAGAAGTCCACGTTCGGATAGAGCTTGCGCCTGACGAAGTAGTCGTCCTCAAGCGCAATGCGCTCCAGTTCGAGTGCAATCTCCAGCTTGGGATTGCGGCCTGTGACTTCGAAGACCTTGTCGGCAGCCCACTTGATAATGCGGGCGCGGGGGTCGTAGTTTTTGTAGATGCGGTGGCCGAAGCCCATCAGCTTGAACTCGCCGCTCTTGACCTTTTCAATATAGGCCGGCACCTTGTCCTTAGACCCGATGACGTCCAGCATCCTCAGCACTTCTTCATTGGCGCCGCCATGCAGCGGGCCGGACAGTGCGGCGCACGCAGCGGCAGTGGCGAGGAACGGGTCGGCCTGGGAACTCCCCACCACCCGCATCGTGTTGGCGCTGCAGTTTTGCTCATGATCGGCGTGCAGGATAAACAGGATATCCAGCGCGCGCGCCAGGATAGGATTAGCGATATATTTGGGCTCCACCATCCTCCACAGCATGTTCAAGAAGTTCTCGGTGTAGCTGAGGTCGTTGTCCGGATAGACATAGGGAAGGCCCAGGTTGTGCCGGTAGGTGTAGGCGGCAATCGTCGGCATCTTGCCGATCAGCCGCCGGATCTGCAATGCCCTCGACGCCGGATCCAGAACGTGCCGGGCGTCGTGATACACCGTGGAAAGTGCCGCTACCGTGCTCGCCAGCATCCCCATGGGATGGGCATCGTAACGGAAGCCCTCCAGGAATCGCTTGGTGGTCTCGTGCAGCATCGTGTGATGGGTAATGTCGGCTACCCACGCCTTCAGCTGCGGCTCGGTCGGTAGCTCGCCGAACAGAACCAGGTAAGCCACCTCGAGGAAAGTGCACTTCTCCGCCAGTTGCTCGATGGGGTAGCCGCGATAGCGCAGAATTCCTTTGTCGCCGTCGATGAACGTGACCGCGCTTTTACAGGAAGCAGTGTTCATGAAAGCGGGGTCGTAGCTCATTAGACCGAAATCTTCAGGTCCTGTCTTGATCTGGCGCAAATCCATGGCCCGAATGGTCCCATCGTGGATCGGGACTTCATATATGACCTGGGTGCGCTCGTCGACAATGCTCAACGCTTCCTTTCCCATAATTGCCTTCCGAAATCCGGGCGGCTCTCCACCGTTTTCGCCGCCCGCTAACCATCGTGGGACTCTCGATGGCGCCGCCTGCCGTGCAGACGCCCCGGCTGGCCGCTATCGTTCCAATCGTTGCCCGCGCGGCTGCCGGAGTCGGTGCCTGACGCCGGCCGGTGCGGACTTACTCTGAGAACCCGTCGTTAGTATACTCCCGGAACCGGGTAAGCGGTCTCTTCCCGCTGGAGTTGGCCGGACCCATCCGGTATGCCCGCGGGTTGATGCCAAACTCGGCGTGAAACGTTCGATTGAAGTTCGAAACGTCCCCGAATCCGCTGTCTAATGCGATGTCCAGGACTTTCCCGGCTTCTGTAGCGAGCCCGACGGCGGCCCGCCGCAATCGGGTCCGGAGCACGTACTGATGCGGTGTGACACCGACGAGGCTCTCGAACGTCCGAAGGAAATGATACGGGCTGAGGCGGGCATCCCGCGCCAGATCCTCGAGACGATGCGGCGCTTCGGGATGAGCCTCCACCATCCGGATAGCTTCGCTGACGCGCCGAAGAGCGCCGGGTTGCCCGCTAGTGCCCCGCGGCGATGCGCCGCGATCGAGTTGCACCGATTTGGCGGCCAGTTTGATCGCTATCTCCTCCCAGGAATGTTTCGGGGACGATCCCGCAAACGCCGTGCACGCCTCCGACGCGAGGCCGGATAGCGCCCGCACCGGCGGCAGGCGCAGCGCTCGAAAGCTGTGCCGCGCGCCTCCGGATGCCGCATCGGAAGCGAGCCGGCCAAAGAACTCCGGGGTATAAGAAAACGAAAGACAGTGGTCTCCGACTCCGTGATCGTGCCGGCACTCGAAGGATTGACCGGAGTTTCCCAGGAAAATCGACCCGGGCGTCATCAATTCTTCGCCTGCGCCCGACCGATACTGAAATGTACCGCCGATCACCAGCGCTACCGCTATGGCGGCATGTTGCTCTTCAAACGGACGACTGTGTGGACCGGCCGTGCAGTGGATGTCCGATGCCATCCAGCCATCGCCGCTGGCCAGCACGCGGGCGATGGGAGCGTTTCTGCTCTGCGGAGCAATTTTCGCCAAGAGTCCATTCCCTCCCAGGGCTTATAAACAGCATAGCCGCGACGACAGCGATTCGCGGTTCCGGCGATGCGCCGGGTCTCAATTTTTGATGACTGTGAGGATGAATTCGTGGCAACAAAAACGGCACCAATCGATACTTTTGCAGCGAAGTTGATCGGCCGGTGGGAGCAGGCTGGAAATAAAGTGGCATCCCTGGCCGAGGAGTTTCCGGAAGACGCATATGAATACAGGCCGGTCGAAGGCGTCCGTACCTTCGCCGAGGTTCTGCGGCACGTGGCGTTTTGGAACATGTACGTAGCGGCAACCGCGCGCGGAGAAAAAGCCGACGAAGAAGCGAACGAACTGCCGAAGCCGGCATATCCTACCAAAAACATAATCCTGGAGGCCCTGCGAAAGAGCATCGCGGATGGGGCCTCAGCGCTGAGAGCGCGTCCGGCCGAAAAGGAACCGGAAACGGCAGAGCTGGTGGCAGCGTTTCTCGAGCACACTTGCGAGCACTACGGACAACTGGTGGTCTACACCAGAATGAAAGGCATTGTGCCTCTCGCGGGACGCGGCTAAGCTCCGGCTCCGCTGCGGTTCCCGCGCGCCTATTGCGATTGCAGAACGGCCACTCCGTAACGCGGGAGGGTCACGCTGCCGTGCACAGAGATGCCGGCCAAAACGTCCCGCATGGGACCCGGTAGCGTGACCGCTGCCGGTTGCTTTCCGTAGTTGATCAGGATGAAGACGTCGCCGTGCGGCCCTGTCCGCCGGCAGACCTCAACGCTCTCGGGGACCGGGCCGAACGCGGCGTGCAGTCCGGCCTGTTCCGTGAACCTTTCGATGACGGTTCGCATGAGGCTGCGATCCAGCAGCGCTCCAATGTACGTGATGCGGCCCTTGCCGACGGCGCGGGAGAGCACGGCCGGTTGGCCTTCCAGCCAGCCGTTTCCCGCGCCGTAGCGCAGCGGGACATCGGCGCCGCTGGTGGAGAGTGCTTCGGCCCAGATGGTTGCTTTCCCTTCGCCCCACGGCCCGTGAACAGGTACGTCCTCCAGCAATGCATAAAATTGCTCGACACGGCCTCCCAGGTCTTCAGCCAGCGGACCGGGCTGGCGATTCGGCCACAGCGAATTGTATTCGTCTTTCATTCCGGAACGCGGCCCCAGCACAAGATGCCCGCCCTGCTCCACGTACTCGTGCAGGTGTCGCGCAAGCTGCGGGCTGATCACATTGAGGCTTGGCGCAAGGACCAGCTTGTAGCGATTCAGGGGAACGCCCGCAGGGACGATATCCACCGACTGCGTCGCGCGCCGCAACGGCTCGTAGGAATCGAGCAGAACCTGGATCTGGTCGTAACGCTTCGTTTGGGGATGAAAATCGACCGCCCAGCGGCTGTCGTAATCGTGAAGAATGGCAGCCTGCGAAGCGGGTGCTGTGCCTTCGAGCGCCGTACCGGCCGCGGCAAAATCGTGTCCAATCCGGCGGGCCTCTTCGTAGAAGGGTACGGGCTTGCCATCGGGGCCGACTAATGTGCCATGATACTGTTCCTGGCCGTTCAGAGCGCTGCGCCACTGCCAGAAGGCGAACGCATCGGCGCCGTGTCCGATGGCCTGCCAGGCCATTGCGCGCGTTTCGCCTGGATCGAGCGCATTGCTCACTTGCGCCCAATCGACGAAGCCTGGCTGCGCTTCCATCACCCAGAAGTTCTGGCCTTTCCAGCCGCGCACCAGATCGTTCGTGGCGCCGTTGCGGACCGGATCGAGATGGCCCATACCGACGTAGTCGTCCCACGAGATGAAGTCCAGATCGGCCGAAACGGCTGCGCGGTCGAAGCGGTCCGCCCAGCCCAGGCCGCCGAGATTGGTGGTGATCGGCTGGTTGTGCGACACGGCGCGGATCGCCTCCGCCTGGTTGTTTTGGAATTCGCGCCACATCGCGGTCACGAAGCGGCGGTAGTCGAGCAACAGCCCGGGATTGCCGCGGGCCGTCTCCATGGGAATCTGGTCCCACGCTGTGTACGTCTGGCTCCAATAGGCAGTCGTCCAGTGGCTGTTCAACGCATCGAGCGTGCCATATCGCGCCTGCAGCCATGCATGCCATCGCTCGCGGCTCGATTCGTCATAGGAATCTTCGGTGAATTCGTTGCCGATCTGCCAGCCGATGACGTCGCGGTTTGACCCGTAGCGCTGCGCCATCTTTTCCACAATGCGGCGGCAAAGCTCGCGATACCGCGGGCTGGTATAAGAGAACTGGCGGCGATTGCCGTGCTCGGCCCGTCGCCCCTCGCTGTCGACCCTGAGGGTGTCGGGATATTTCGATGTCAGCCAGGCCGGCGGCGCGTCGGTCGGCGTGCCCAGTACGGTCAGAATGTGGTGCGCCGCGGCTTTGGCGATGGCGCGATCGAGCCACGCGAAATCGAAACGTCCTTCCACCGGTTCCAGGCTGCTCCAGGCGAACTCTCCCACTCGAACCATGCGCACGCCCGCGGCCTGCATGAGCTCGAGATCCTGGTCCCACACGGATTCGGGCCACTGCTCGGGATACCAGGCAACCCCCAGCAGCAGTGGCGCCGGAGGCTCGGCGGCGCGGGCGGAAGGAAGGAGCCGGGCCGCCGCGAGCAGCACTGCCGCACAAATAATATGACGGCGCAGCATGACGGATCAGCTCTTGTGCGGCGCCATTCCGGCCGCAACATCCAACGGATAGATGAGATCGACGTTCTTGGAAGTCAAAAGCTGGTGCTTCACAAATGTGGCCGGCGGCACCGCCTTATGCTCCAGGATGCTGAGGGCGAGCGGGATCAACTCGTCACCGTACCGCTCGGGAAAGTACGCGACCGTGCCGATGAGGCGCGTCCCCGGCCTGCGCAACTCGTTACGGGCCTCGCGGATTGCGTTCTGGCCAATCACGGCGCAGAGACGCCCCGCGCCCGCCTCTTCGAAGGCGCGCAAAGCGGCGAGGGCGCACATATCGTTCACCGTGCCGACGAGCGTACGCCGCGGCGAATTGCGCCGCAGCCAGCGCCGGACCACCCCGAGAATCTGGTCGAAATCGCCTTTCCCGTCCAGATGCACAGCGGGAGCTTCTCCGATGCGCGGCAGCTCCGCGCGCAATCCATCCTGAACTCCGGTGATGCGCAGGGCCGGCAGCGGCCCGGCAATAGGAAGGCCGATCAAGAGCACCTGCTCGACATTTCCCTCCCAATGCTCCTTCGCCCAGCGTCCCAGCGCGCGCCCGCCGATGATGCCGGCCTGATAGTTGTTGGCGCCGAAATACACCGCTCCCGGATGGGGAATCTCGATGGCGATCACCGGGATGCGCGCTTCCAGAAACTTGGAGGAGATAATCGGCGCCACGCGCTCATAGGTCTGGTATTCGAGCACCAGGTCCACGCGCTGTTGCACGAGCAGGTCGGCATTGCGCAGCGCTTCCTTGACGCTGTAGCGGTTATTGACCATGATCAGGTCGACGCGCTCGCGGGCGGCGGCGCGCTGCAGGCTCTCGCTCACGTCACGAACAAACTCCGACTCCGTCTGTGCCGCAAACCCCAGGCGCAGTCTCCGCGAAGGCGTCGGAGGAAACGGGCAGCGGTAGACGCCGCGCGAGGTCCGCTCCAGCAAACCGCCGGTCACCAGGCTTTGCAGGAGACGGAAGGCGGTGGTGCGGTGCAGAGAGGTGCGCTCCATGACATCCGCGAGAAGCAGCTCTTCTCCTTCGTGGCGGAACGCCTTGATGATCTCGCAGGCTCGCACCACGGCTTGCACTGTCGACGGCCGGCTTGCCTTTGCATTCCGCATTGCGGTATTTCAGCGCTACGCATCGAGCCGATATTCTCGGACGATGACGCGAGAATATAATATGCTGGTTCCGCAATGCAGAATCAAGAGAGAAGTTTTGGAATTCTCCGTCTGCGGCGCGCTGGAAGGGGCTAAGGTTGAGTTACATGGTATGTCGATCACGATAGCCTACCTCCACACCAGCCATGTTCTGATTCCCTTGTTCGGGGACCTTTCCCGGAGAGAACTGCCGGGGGTAGAGCAATTTCACATGGTGGATGAGAGCCTGATTCAGAACACCATCCGGGCGAACGAGCTAACCAAGGTCACGATCCGGCGGGTATTAAATATGATACTTTCGGCTCGCGAAGGCGGCGCCGACGCGGTGGTGGTCACCTGTTCCTCGATTGGTCCGGCGGTGACCATGGCTCGTGAGTTGTGCGATTTTCCGGTGGTTCGCGTGGACGAAGCCATGGCGGAGGAAGCGGTTCGCATGGGCCGGCGCATCGGGGTGGCGGCGACACTGCGGACCACCCTGGAACCCACCGTTGCCCTCCTTCGGGCCAAGGCGCTGGACGCCGGCCGCCCCGTGGATGTGGAGGAATCGCTCTGCGAGGGCGCCTTCGCGGCGGTGCTTTCCGGCGACACCCGAACTCACGATCAGCTTCTTTCCGACGCGCTGGTGAAGCTGCGGCAATCGGTGGACGTCGTGGTGCTCGCACAGGCTTCCATGGCGCGGGTGGTGGAGAACCTGCCCGCCGTGAGCACCAGCGCCCCGATTCTTTCCAGTCCGGAACTCGCGGTAAAGCGCGCCCGGTCCCTACTGTTTTCAAGCCGGCAGTCAGTCACCAACTGAGTCCCGGCCGGCCTTCCGCTCCCGCCGTTTCACCATCAGCAGATGCTCGCAGGCGAGCACGGTTTCGCCGCGCTGATTCGTCACCTGGCAAAGCTCGACAACGATGCCGTAATCCGCCGACTTCGGGCTGTCCTTCTTTTCTTTGACCGTGACAGCGACCTGGATGGTGTCGCCGATAAAAACAGGACGAATAAACCGCAAGCGGTCGTAGCCGTAGGAGAAGGCTTCGGAATTCACGTTCCCGGCGGTCATGCCGACCGCCACGCTGAAGATGAGGGTGCCGTGAGCGATGCGCTGGCCGAAGGGCTGCGTTCGGCACCATTCCGCGTCCATGTGGTGCGGGTAGAAATCTCCGGTCTGGCCTGCATGAATCACGATGTCCGCTTCGGTGATCGTGCGGCCGAGGGTCCGGCGTACGGAGCCGGGCGAGTAATCTTCGAAATAGAGAGACTCGATCATAGCGCGTTCCCGATTGCCTGCTGCGCCTGGGCAAGCAGTTCGTCTTCCGGCCGGTCTCCATCGATCGCCGCCAGCATGAGGGAATCGATGATGCCGGCAAGACGGGCCCAATTTCGCATGCGCGGAAGTTCCCGAGCTCCGTCGTGCAGCCGCTCCATTTCGCAATAGAACGGGATGACACGGTTGACTTCGTCGTCCGTCCAGGTGGACTTGCGGCAGCCGATACCGCCTTCCAGCGTCAACAGCCTGTCCATGGGGGCGGAGGCGCAATGGCGCAGAAAGGCCCAGGACAGTTCGGGCCGCAGGCAGCTTGCCGGAATGGCAAGGGTCCAGTAGACATTCAAAGAAACGCCCGCGGGTAGAGCGGCCACCGCCACTTTACCGCGAACCTTCGACTCCGGCGCCGTCTCGCACATCGCCGCGAAGCCGAACCAGTTCGCCATCAAAACAGCTTCGCCCCGTGCGAACGCATAGCCCGACTTCACGGAATCGAATTCCGGGCACCCGGGATGTACCGCCGAGGCATCGCGCAGAATCCGACGGTAGAAGGCGAGGGCTTCGCGGGCGGCGGCGGTATCGATTTGCGGGCGGCCGGCGGCATCGAACAGTTCCCCGCCCCGGCTCCAAAGCTGCAAACAAAAGTCGTAAACCGTGTTGTGGCCGTCCGGAAAGGCCGCGAAAACGGCACCGAAGCGGTTCTCTGCAGGGCGGGCAAGCCTCCTCGCGGCCTCATGGAATTCCTCCCACGTGCGCGGCGCAGCCAGACAGGCGGCGTCGAACAGGTCTTTGCGGTAGATCAGGCACTCGGGGCCATCGTGGTAGGGCAGGCCGAGAATGCGCCCATCCACCTGCTGAAAGCGGAGCAGCGACGGCGTCCAGGCGTCGGGGTAGCCATCCGGAGTGTCCTTCGCGAGATGCGGCGCCAGATCGAGCACGGCGTCGGTGGCCGCGGCTTCCGCGATCCAGTCGGTGACGAGAAAGGCAGCATCCCACCGACGCGACGGGTCCTCGAAGAGCGCGGCATGCAGCGGATGCAGATCGAGCGGCACCGCATCCAGCGCCAGTCCCGTGCGGGCATACGATTCGAAGCTCTGCCACTGCCTACGAATGGCCGATTCGAACGGCGGGAAGGCGCGGACGGCAATCCGAAAAGGGTTCATGCCCCGAGCTCTTCCCAGATGCTGGCGGTGTCTTCGCCTACCGCGGGAGCCGGCTTCGCGCTTTTGTAAATCTCGCCATCGATGCGAATGGGGCACCGCGTGGTGCGTAGAACTGAACCGCAGCGGCAGGTGATTTCCTGGACCATATCGAGAGCCAGAAAGGCCTCGCTCCGCAATAGCTCCGGCCAGGTGAGGACATCGGAACACCAGTAGCCCGCGGGCTCCAGAATCGAAAGCCAGTGTTCGGTTGCGGCGCCCGTCAGATGGGCGGCCAGGACTTCCTTGATGCGGTCGCGCTCAGTGAACCACGATTTCGGGTCCGTGAAGGCCTGCAGCGCCGGGCAGTCGAGCAGTTTCCCGAGTTCCGTCACCGAGCCCATAGCCAGCGCGAGGAAGCCATCGCCCGTGCGATAGACGCCATAGGGCGCGCCCAGATACGCGTGGGCGTTGTTTACCCGGCTGCGCTCGGGCGGTTTGCCGCCATCGTTGAGATGGGTGGTGAGCACTTCGAATTGCAGGTCCAGCGCCGATTCCAGCAGGCTCGCCTCGACGTGCGCGCCGCGGCCGTTCACACCGCGGCGGACGAGTGCGGCGAGAATTCCCTGCACCAGGTGCGCTCCCGCGAAGAGGTCCGCCACCGCCAGGCCGAACGGCAACGGCGGCTGGCCGGCATCGCCGTTGAGCCAGGCGAGGCCGGAGAGCGCCTGCACCAGGAGGTCCTGTCCCGGCTTGTCCCTCCATGGACCGGAAACGCCGTAACCGGTGACTTCGGCATAGACCAGGCGGGGAAAACACCGCCGCAGCGAATCGTAATCCAGACCGAGACGCTGCATGACTCCGGGCCGGAAGTTCTGGATCAGGACGTCGGCCCGGCCAATCAGCGCCAAAACCCGGTCGCGGTGCTCCGGCACTTTCAAATCCGCGGCGAAGCTCTCCTTATTGCGGTTGATGGAATGGAAGAGCGTGCTGTCGCCTTCCAGCTCCAAATTGGAAATGTAGAGGCGGCGGCACAGGTCGCCTCCCTCGGGCCGTTCTATTTTAATGACGCGCGCACCGAAATCGGCGAGACGCAATGCGGCGGAAGGGCCGGCCAGGAACTGGCTGAAATCGAGGACCAGCAGTCCGTCCAGAGGTCTCACAACATTGCCTCAATTGTGGACAACGGGCGTCCCTCCAGAATCATTCGAGCGGTATGCCGCCTCCACCAGTTCCATGGTACGGTAAGCATCTTCGACGCTCGTGGGCAGAACCGGATCGGAACCTTCTGCGTAACGCATCAGGCTCGCCATGGTGCCGATGAAAGCGTGCGGGTACCACGAGCCTTCGATCGCCACCGGTCTCCATTCGGGCGCGCGGCCTTCTTCGAGAGAACAGTATTCAAACTCGTCGGAAACCCCTTTTGGGTAATCCATGAGCAAGCCGAGCCGTGTCTTGATGGCTCCGCGCGTGCCTTCCCATTTCACATAGGATTCCTGATGCCGCAGGCCGAAAACGTGCCCGTGGTTCGTGGTTACCGCGGCCCGCAGCATCTCGCCGTAATCGAGAATGATATGCGAACGCGCCGAGGCCAGCCGCGGCACGCCGGGGTGCTTCGTGGTGCGGGCCCACACCGCGCAAGGCTCACCAAGAAAAGCGCGGATCAGATCAAGATAGTGAATGGAATGCAGCGGAATCTCCATGCGGTCGAGGCTCTCCAGAAACGGCCAAAGGTGCCACGGCATGTAGACGGTGACCCGGACTTCCATCTCATGGACATCCCCGATGGCCCCCGATGCAATCAGGCGGCGCGCTTCTAGCATGGCGGGCGCGAAGCGAAGCTGGAAATTGACGGCCGCAGTCAGCCGTTTCCGCCGGCAGAGATCGCGAATCGCTCCTGCCTCTTCGATGTTGCGGCCCATCGGCTTCTGGATCAGTACGGCCGCGCCTTCGGGCGCATCCTGCAGGACGGGTACGATCGCATCCGGCGGCGTGGCGATATCGAAGACGGCATCCCCCGGAGCCGATCGGAAAGCATCGGCGGAGTCGCGGTAGACGTGACGGATGCCATGCTCGAGCGCCAGAGCTTCGGCCCGGGCGCGGTCCACATCACAGATGCCGTGAACGGAGAATCCCGCAATGCGGTAGGCCGGCAGGTGCGCGTCGCGTACAATTCCGCCCGCAGCGACGATCACGATGGGGCGTCGAACCCTGGGAAGAGCATACTGCATCGGACCGATTTTATTGCAGTCGCAGCCAAGGCCACACGGGAGAAAACCTGACCTAGCCTTTTTCCGCATCGCGGAATAAGCCATTCCGGAGCCGGACTCGCGAGTCTCACAGCGGGCTCATTTCCAAGATTGGCGACATTCCGCAAGGTGGAATTTTAAAGTGTCGCAGTTTTCGTGGGGCCAGCATTTCCCCGGAGCGGATAACTTAAACCCATCCGAAGGGAGGACCCGGTATGTCTCGCCCACGTACTACGCAGCTACGTTTTGCCGCTCTCATGCTGGGGAGCGTGCTTGCCTGTTCAACCTATGCCATTGCCCAAACGGTGAGCGGTAGCATTACGGGCACCGCGGTCGACCCGACCTCTCTACCCGTCGCTGGCGCCACCGTGACCCTGACCAACACCGATACCGGCGTTACTACGTCCACCAAAACCGGCGCCGCGGGGGAGTTCACCTTCGCAGCGGTTCTGCCGGGCCGCTACTCGGTGGCGGTCGAAATGAAGGGCTTTAAGAAAATGGAAAAGACGGGACTGAACATCATCGCGGCGGAGCGGGTATCGGCCGGCGAATTCCAATTGCCGGTCGGCGACGTTGCCGAAGCGGTGACCGTCGACGCTTCCGGCACGCCCGTGGAGACCACCACGGCGGACCGGTCGGGCCTGTTGACCAGCTCGCAGATCGAAACGCTCATGGCACGAGGCCGCGATTTTCTCTCGCTGCTGCGCGTCATGCCCGGCGTGGTTCCCTCGACCGACTCCGATGCGATCGGCACCCGCACCGCCTATCCCAACGCGCAGGGCATGCGGATCAGCTATCCGACCGTGGCCATCGACGGCGTTTCCAATAATGACCTGGGGAGTTCGCAGACCACGCCCACGCCGATCAACATGGATGCAGTGGGCGAAGTCAAGGTGCTGATGAACAACTACCAGGCCGAATATGGCCGCACCGCCGGAGTACAAGTGCTGGCTGTTACCCGGGCCGGCACCAATGAGTATCACGGCAACGCGTATTATTACAAGCGGAACGAAGAATTCAATGCGAATAACTTCTTCTCCAACCGCGCGGGCACGCCGATTCCGCGATACCGGTTCAACACGTGGGGCGCAAACCTGGGAGGTCCGGCGTACATTCCGCATCTCATCACGCAAAAGGACAAGCTGTTTTTCTTCTTCTCCGAAGAATACCTGCCCACGAGCACGCCGCAAAACATCGTGAACGTGACGGTGCCCACGCAGGCGCAGCGCAGCGGCGATTACTCAGGAGTGGCCACCGCGATCAAGGACCCCACCACCGGCAATCCATTCCCCGGGAACATCATTCCGGCAAACCGCATCGACTCCAACGGGCAGAAACTGCTCTCCATTTTCCCGCTGCCGAACCAATTGAATACCGCGATTACTCATGGCGGTTACAACTACACCTTCCAGGAAGTGATTCCGGCCACGCGGAAGAATGAAGTTTATCGCGTGGACTATAACATCAACGACAAGACGAGGTTATATGTTCGCGGCTTGAATTTCCGGCTGAATCAATCGGGCTATAACATTGGCGGCGGCGGCAGCGGCGCACCCTGGGGCGAGCTGAAGACCGACAACGTCTTCTCCGACGATGGCGGCGTGGCCAACCTGACGAGGACGTTCTCTCCCACAATGGTCAACGAGTTCTCATTCGGCGTGCACCATAGCCAGCAATTGATTGTGCCTTACAACCAGGCATCGGTGGATGCCCTCAGCAAAGCGGCGTTGGGAATCACTCTGCCACAGTGGTATCCACAACTGAATCCGCTGGATATGATTCCGTGGGCGACATTCGGCGGCATTACCGGCGCGGCCAGCTTCACCTGGGACTCGCGCTTTCCCACCAAAAGTGACGACACGATATTCGACCTTACTAATAACCTCACGAAGATCGTGGGCGTGCACACGCTCAAAGCGGGCATTTACTATGAACGCGTTCGTTATTACAGCGGCGCCCGCGGCACCAACTGGGGCTCTTTCGATTTTTCGAGCGACAGCAACAATCCGCTCGATACCGGCTATGCCTACTCGAACGCTCTGCTCGGCGTCTTCCGCTCCTACCAGGAAAGCAACACGCGCGTCGAGACCAACGGCCGCGGCAATACGCTCGACTGGTTCCTCCAGGACAGTTGGAAAGCCACGCGGCGGCTGACGATCGATATCGGCATGCGTTTTTCGTGGTACACGCCCTATAGCGACCTCCACAACCAGGACTCCAGCTTCGAGCCGAATCTCTACAATCCGGCGCAGGCCCCGCGGCTCTACTATCCTGTGCTGGTCGGCGGGAAGCGGGTGGGCGAGGACCTGGCAACCGGCAATATCGTTCCCGCGCTCCTGATTGGCGCGTTCGTGCCGGGCACAGGCAATACCGCGAACGGCATGGTCCAGGAGGGCACTTCGGGATTTCCCAGCGGCATGATGGACCATGCGGGCATACTCGCGGACCCGCGGATCGGATTCGCGTGGGACGTGTTTGGAAACGGGAAAACGGCAGTGCGCGGAGGCTTCGGCGTGGTCCACAACGAGCGCGAGCGCGTCATGCTGCTGGATATCGCGCAGACGCCGCCGATTCAATATACGCCGATCGTTTACTACAGCACCTTCAGTTCGCTGCAAACGAGCACGGGCAACCTGGCGCCTTCCTCGACCGCGGGCCTTTCCATTGCCGGCAACGTTCCCGCCGTCTACAACTACAGCCTGGGAGTGCAGCGGGACTTGGGATTCAAAACTACGCTGGATGTCGCCTACGTCGGAGCGCTCGGGCGGCATTTGCTGCAGGAACGGAACCTCAATACCCTGCCCTACGGCACGCACTTCCTGCCGCAGAATCAGGATGCCACCACGGGAAAGCCTCTGCCGGATATCTTCCTGGAGCCGTATCTTGGCTACTCCAGCATTCAGGAGGATGAATTCGCCAGTAATTCCAGTTACCACTCGATGCAGGTGCAGGTGAACCGGCGTTTCTCCAAGGGACTGCAGATTGGCGGCGCCTGGACGTGGTCGAAATCCATGGACTACGTGAGCAACGATTTCGCCGCGGTTGCAGACATCGTGCCCATCAAGATCTGGAACTACGGCAAGAGCGATTTCGATCACACGCACATTGTGCAGATCAACTGGCTCTACGACATTCCGGGCCTTACCAAGCTGGTGAAGAACAAAGTGGCGGGCGCCATCGGCGACAATTGGCAGCTTTCGGGCATCGCAACATTTATGGACGGGTCGCCCTCGGGAATCAGCCTGAGTACGACGAACGGCCTGGACATCCCGGGCGGCGGCGATGGAGTGCGTCCGCTGGTGGTCTCCAACCCGATCCTACCGAAGAGCCAGCGCAGCCTGCTGCAATACTTCAATACGAGCGTGTTTGCGCTGCCGGCGATCGGAACGGCGGGCAACGCTCCGCGGGATGTGGTGCGCGGTCCGGGTATCAACAACTTCGATATGGACGTGTTCAAGAACTTCCCGATCAAGGAAAAACTGAGGCTGCAGTTGCGCTTTGAAGCGTACAACGCATTCAACCACACGCAGTTTTCGGGAATGAACACAACGGCGCAATTCAACCCGACAACCGGCCAGCAGGTGAACGCGGCTTTTGGAACGCTCACCTCGGCGCGCACCCCGCGCGTCGGGCAGGCGTCTTTGCGTTTGAGTTTTTGAGCACTCGCCGGCATTGACGGACGTTCTCAGGCGTGATATTCGGTTGGTTCATGAGCTTTGAACCCACGCGCCGTGATTTGCTGAAACTGGCCGGCGCCGTGACCGGCGGCTTTTCGCTGGCGGCTCAGGAGCCGCACCAGGCGAACAATTCCCGTGCGGTAATCCAGCCGTTCGATTACCGCGATGTCCGGCTCCGCAAGAGCCGTTGGCTGGACCAGTATCAGTCTGGCCGCGACTATTACCTGGCGGTATCCAACGACGACATTCTTCACGGGTGGCGTGCCGCCGCGGGCCTTCCCGCTCCCGGTAAGCCGCTCGGTGGATGGTGCGCGAAGAACAGCGATACCGTTTTCGGGCAATGGCTCAGCGGCATGGCGCGCATGTACCGCGCCACCGGCGATGTGCCGCTCCGCGATAAATCCGCCGAACTGCTGACGGAATGGGCGAAGACGATCCGGCCGGACGGCAACTGCGGCATGGACCTATACGCCTACGAAAAGTTAGTGTGCGGCCTGGTGGATCAACATCTGTACGCGGACAACAACGATGCCATCCCGCTGCTGGAACGGACTCTCGAGTGGGTGATGCGCAATTACAGCCGCGGGCGGGTTCCGGGCAGCGCCGAACTGCTGAATGGCAGACCGGCCGAGTGGTACACGTTCCCCGAGAATCTCTATCGCGCGTATCAACTCACCGGCGACGAAAAGGTCAAAACTTTTGCCGATACTTACCGCTACCAGAGCTTTTGGAACAAGTTCGCCTCCACTTCCTCGCCTGCCGATGCCTATGAAGTGCACGCGTACAGTCACGTGAACACGTTCAGCAGCGCGGCGATGACTTACGCGGTCACGGGCGATCCCGCTTACCTCGACATCCTTCGCAACGCCCACGACTACCTGCAGAACACGCAGTGTTATGCCACCGGCGGCTACGGCCCCATGGAGCGGCTCGTAGCACCCAACGGCACGCTAGGCAGAAGCCTGGAAGCCCGCAATGCCACGTTCGAAGCGGTATGCGGATCGTGGGCGGGATTCAAACTCTCGCGATACCTCATGCAATTCACCGGCGATGCAAGGTATGGCGATTGGGCCGAGCGCCTGTTCTACAACGGGGTCGGCGCCGCCCTGCCCATCACCACAGGGGGCAAGCATTTCTATTACGCCGATTACCGCGTGGGCGGCGGCATGAAAGTGTACAAGGTCTCCCGTTACACCTGCTGCTCCGGTTCGTACATCCAAAACCTGGCCGACTATCACAACCTCATCTATTACAAGGATGCGGCGGGCCTGTATGTGAATCTCTACGTGCCGAGCGAAGTGACCTGGCAGAGTGCGGAGGGCGAAGTACGAGGCGTGCTCGAGACTGCGTATCCGGAAAGCGAGACCGCGAAACTACGGTTCGCGATGCAGCAACCCAGCCGCTTTGCGCTCCGCTTTCGCATTCCCGCCTGGACCCACGACGCTTCCCTGAAAGTGAACGGCTCGGACGCGGCCGCAGGCAAGCCCGGCATGTGGGCCGAAATCCATCGCACGTGGCACCCCGGCGACGAGGCGGAGATCCGCATCCCGCTCCCGCTGCGCATGGAGCCGGTGGACCGGCAGCATCCCCGGCGTGTGGCAGTCGTGCATGGGCCTGTGGTTCTGGTCCTCGATGACTGGGTCTTCGAGCCCATCCCGCGCCTGCCCGAGCCCGGAAACCTCGAAAAGGAACTGGTCGCGGATACCGCTCCCGGCGTGTTTCGCCTCGCGCCTCCAGATGGCGGCAAAATCCAGGCGAGATTCCGCCCGTTCTATGCAGTCGGCGAAGTCACACCCTACCGCATGTATCACGATCTCGACAGCTTGCCGATTCCGGTGTGGTAGCAAGGGGCCTGGCCTGAACGCGACAGATGTTGTACACCGGCCAACCTGGCCGGCCCGGAGGCACAGGTCAAATGAAATCGTTGCGGTGCGCTCAGGGGAGCACCGAATTTGGTGGTATGTCGCCGTGATTTGCCAGGTGGCTCTTCACCGCCAATTCAGAGACTCCAAAGTACTCACTCCCTACCTCTATCGCCTCGGTCGAGAAATCGCCTTTCAGGAAATCCCTTAACGCCTCAATAGGGGCTAGGAACTCGGCAGCGAATGCGCGCTGCACTTTTTGCCTCGCAGTAGTACTGTCCGTTGTGGGCAGCCAATGATCTGTCTCAGGAGCGGATATCATTTCGGCCAGAAACCGGGCCGCCTCGAATCGCAATGCCGGCCCGTTGCGTTTGCGGAAGAGTAGTTTCACGCGTCCGTCGTCACCGTTTCGGATGGCCAGTCCAACTGGCGGACGGATTCCTGTTGACGTAGTGCGCTGTAATTCCTCTTCGGGAATCTTGAGAAAACCAGCGAGATCTCGATCAACGATCGGACCGCTCCCAAGACCGCACGCTTTCCGTACTAGCTTTGCAAGCTCACGCCCGCGTTCCCAAGGAACCGCAGCCTCAGATCGATACGCCGCAGAGAAACTTGGCAGAGCGATGTGTCCCTCTCTCCCGGGAAGTTCCGCAAACTGCTCAATTTGTGCTAGTACATGCTCCGGCTGAACACCGGCGCAGACGGGCGCCAGTTCTTCAACAGCCGCAGCCCCTGCTCTAAAGGACAGTTGGTCTAAACGATCTAACAGATCGTTGGGCGCGTCGTCCGGCTCGAATCCCAACTGAGCCTCGATCTTTCTTCGCCGACTTAAAGCCGAGTCCTTCCGCTCCTCTTCAAGGTCCTCCCAAATGGACTGAAGGTGGGTCTCTTTAATACCGACGGCCTCAAGCCGCGCCAAAACGAGTTTCAGGAATGCATCAACAGTCCTTTCAAATACGGACGCCTCGATATTCTCCTGGAAATCCGCCAGGTACCGAAACGGTTCATCTGAAAGAGGACTTGATGGCCGACTAATCGCGGTAACTTCCTCGCCGTCGCTGTCAAAAGCCAACGCCGGCCATAGGAAACCTCGCCCGGACGCTGGCATTTCATGTGCCATGCGCCACGAAAGATCTGGCGCTGTCCTGAAGGGCCGGGATTCCCATCGCAACCTCCACCACGAACTGGCAATCCACAGAGCCAATGGATAAACAGAAACACGGGTTGCGGGTTGAACAGTTTTAGCCCATGTGTCCTCGACCCGCGTCGCAACCGCATCTCCTATGGTGATTGTCAAGATCGCTGCAGTGTCACGGACTTCCGGAGGCCCAACGCAGCCCGGAAGCCATGAGACGTCAATGGAGAATCGGGATGTCATCGGGTATCCCATCTCGTCAGGACTTCACAACGAAACGGATCATTATGCGCCATCGGATACCTGTGATACATTCCTTCACCTTCAAGTTGAGCCTCTACAGGTTCGCCGTTCTTCGTAACCGCCCAAACGTTCTGAGGCCAGGCGCCGCGCTTCTGGACACTGACCATGCCTTTCGCAAAGCCCTCGCGGAGTAGTTTCAAACCCTCGCTCCTCTTGAAGACCTTAATGTCGTCGCAAAGCGTTTTCCCGACCCGCGGCGAAATAGGCGGGTCTAAGCCGAAATCGCCCGGATTCCTTTTATGCTCGGGGTTTCCGCCGTAGTGCAGTTTCTTGATGAGAGCCCGCATGAACGCGGGGTCGATAGCCTCCTTCGCACAGATCTTACGCTTCGGATTGAACGATTTTCTTTTGTGCATCCACCACGTTACCAATTGATTTCTCAGCCAATACAACCCTAGAATACCTCGCTCGAAGGCCTGACCGGCGAAGCCGACGGTGAAAGCGGTACAGATTATGCGCACAGCTTTCCTGCAGTTCGCGCCCCCCGTCACCCACGCTCCCTACGAAATTTCGAACGTAATCGCGAAGTCACCTGGCTGGTGAGCGGGCTGCGCGATCCGCAGGCGCTCCGGCTCGAGCGTCCAGCGGATTTTCTCCTCGGAGCCGAGCAGCCGGATATTGGAAATCTTCGCGTTCCACAATCCTGCGGCTGTCCCGAGCGCCCGCACCTCGATATCTTTTTCGGGCCAGCCCAAACAGAAGACAAACAGCTTGCCGCCCTTGGTGGTGAAACGGATATCGCTCGCGGTGAGCGGTTTGCGGGTTCGCAGATCGATGACCTGACCGGCCGGCGTCTCCTGGCCCTCGCCGAACTTCTTCCAGGGCCTGGTGCTATAAATGGCCTCGCTATTCACCGCCATCCATTTGGTGATGTCGTCCAGGATGGATTCCTCCTGGCTATCAATGGTTCCGTCAGGCATCTGCGGAACGCTCAGCAGCATGGTCCCGTTTTTGCTCACCACGTCGATCAGCGTCTGGATCACGTCGCGCGATTTCTTGTACGCGAAGCCTTCGTAATACTGCCACTGGCCGAGGCACATATCGGTATGGAACGGCTCTGCGGAGATTTCACTGAGCACTGTGCGCTCCATGTCGCGCGTCGCGACGCCTTCTTCGTATTCGCCGGTGTTGCCGCCGGGCCGCTGGTACTTGATCGTGTAGACGCCCTGCTGTTCCCCCTTGTGCCAGGACGTGTTGGCATTGTAGTAATACGCGATCAGGTCGCGGCCGATCTGTCCGAAAACGCCGCCATCGGTATATACGAGGTCGGGCTGGTATTGGTTGATCAGGTCCTGCACCCGAGTGAACCAGGAGAGCTTGAACGAATCCGATGGATGCTGCGTGTAGTTGGCGCTGCGCTCCGCGTGAGGTTCGAAGTAGAAATCCTGGTATCGCGGATCGTTGCCGTCATAAGGAACCCCGGCGTAAGGTCCCGTCGCGTCAGAGTCTTTGTTGACATTGAACCAGGAGTAGCTCCACGCCAGGTGTTCGCTGACGGCAAACCGCATGTCGTTCTCCCGCGCGATCTTGCACCACGTGCCTACCACGTCGCGCTTCGGTCCCATGTTTACCGCATTCCAGCGGTGGTGCCGGGAGTTCCAGCAATCGAAGTTGTCACAGTGCACCCCCAGAGATGCGAAATATCTCGCGCCCGCCTTCTTGTAGCGGCGGATCAGCGTCTCCGGCTCCCAGTTCTTCGCGTTCCAGAGTGGAATTATGTCCTTGAAACCGAAGACTGAGGGATGGCCGTAATGTTTCAGGTGGTACTCGTACTGGCGGGTTCCCTGAATGTACATGTTGCGGGCGTACCAATCGCCCTGCTTGGGAGCGCCCTGTGGGCCCCAGTGCGCCCACATGCCGAACTTGACGTCACGAAACCACTCGGGGCACCGGTATTGTTTCAGCGATTCCCAATTCGGTTGAAATTTGAGATCGTCAGGCGCAGCCTTCGCGAGGCACGAAACAGAGAGCCCCGCGGCCAGATTCTTCAATGCATCCCGGCGGCTTGGATTCATGCTCGGCTCCTTTCCAGTTCTTGCAGTTCCCTCGCGGTACGCGTCAGCACGGCCAGCTTGGCGCGCGTAATTTCGAGCGGCACGTGGCCGAAGCCGCACTCACTCGTCAGCAGCAGCCGCTCGGGCGAGAAATACTCGAGCGCCGGCTGAACGCGCTCGCGAATGACGGCGGGCGTCTCGATGGCGTCGCTGCGCTGATCGATGACGCCAAGCGCCAGATCGCCCTGGAAGTCCCACAGCTTCCACAGGTCCATCAGGTTATAGGAGAGCGTGCAGTGCTCCAGTACGACTTCGTCGATATGCGCTTTGCGGAATGCCGGTGCGAGATCGGTGTACCGGGTGAAGTAGACTCGCTTGCGCCGCGGATTCCCGCCGCAAACGTGCAGGCCGAAGCGTACGGGCTCCAGAGAGGCAATCAACTCGTTCAGAATCTCCGCCGCCCATTCGCTCTGCTCCGGCGATTCAGTCCACATCGGTTCATCGAACTGAATATGCTCGCAGCCCGCGGCGATGACTTCCGTCAGTTCCTGGCGCAGGACTTCGGCATATGCGCGGCACAACGCCTGTTCATCGGGATACAGATCCGGGCGCTGGTTGATGCTGAAGCGCGTCAGCACGTGCGGTCCGGTGACCGTCTGCTTCACCGCGACGCCGGGCGGCGCCGCGTCGCGCGCCACTTTCCAGTAATGCACCAGGTTGCAGCGGGAATTGCGAATCTCCCCGGTCACGCGGGCGCACTCGATAGCGAAGCCTGCGCTGCCGAACGTCTGCAGCACCATGTCTTCCATGGAAACGCCATCCAGGCGCTTCTGATAGAAGTAATACATATTCTCGCGGTAGCCTTCGCCATCGGTGACTGTTTCCAGACCCAGCTCCACCTGCTGGCCAACAGCCCATCGGATCATGTCGTCGATCTCGGCGGCGGTCATGGTGGGCCGCTTCATCGTATCGGCGACAGCCGTAGGCCGGGGAAAGCTGCCAACCACAGTTGCGTAAAAGGGCTTCATAGAGTCTCCACCTCAACCGACAGGCGACAGCGCAGCCTCGGCGCGCGCTTCGTTGATATGCGCCAGCACGCCGAGTTCGATCGGCCGCGGTGTGAAACCGATCTCTTCGATCATGCGGCTGCCATCCAGACTGTCTACAAGCGGAGTGCAGGGTTTGCTTTCCTCGAAATGGATCTCGGCATCAGGCAGCCAGCGGCACACGATCTTTGCGAGGTCGGCCGCCCGGATGGAACAGCCGCTCGAGTTGTAGGCGAAGTGCGCCAGCCGGGGTTTGAGCGCCAGGCGGACGAGTTGTTCCGCGCAATCGTCTACATACACCCAGCAGTCCCTCGTCTGTGACGAAAAAGGCAGAGTGACCGGCTTACCGATGGCCGGAAGCGAGAAGAACTGCTCCGCCCACAGCACCGACCCACGCTTGCGGCCGTGCCCGAACACGACCGGCGGCCGCGCGCAGGCGATGCTGATCTTGTGCTGCTGGACGTACTTCTCGGCCATGAACTCGTTGAGGATTTTCATGACTCCGTAAGTGAAAAAATGATCGCCCGGCGCACAGAAATCGGTCTCCTTCACGGGGCGTTCGCCATAGACGCTCTGCCCGGCTCCGTAAACCGTCTCGCTGCTGGTGAAAACAAGGCGCTCCAGCCGGTAATTCGCTGCCGCCTCAAACAGGTTCACCATTCCGAGTACGTTCACGCGAACGCCCAGGGGAGGATTCGCTTCCACTTCGGCGCTCATGAGGTATGCCAGGTGGATGGCGTGCGTGATATCGGAATGCTCGCGGAAACATTGCGCGACGTCCCGAGGTTCCGAAACATCGCAGACAAGGAAACTGGCCGGCGCGCGGCCCTCGCACTCGAGACGCTCGCGCACGCACGGGTCGATGTTCGTGTCGGCGACGACCACGGCCACACCGCGCGCCAGAAGGTTCCGCACCACGCGCCAGCCGATGAATCCACCGCCGCCGGTTACCAGGAACTTCATAGGTCGCCTTCCTTCCAGACCGGACGATTGGGATCGATGAACAGAAACAAAACGGCGCTCAGCATGACCATGGCGGCTACCGCAGTGAGCGGAATCCGGTAGCCGCCCGTTTCGCGCACGAGATAGCCGAACAGCACGGTGCAGACGAAACCGCCCGCCAGCCCGGCCGAATTCATCGCCGCGGTCAGCACCCCGGCATGGCTGCGGCCGAGATCCAGGCACAGCGACCACGTCGCCGGCAGCATCAGGTCCAGCACGCCAAAACCCATCGAAGAGAGTGCCACCACCAGCGCTTTGTTTTTCGTATTCGCGAGCGCGAGAATCAGCAGCGACGAAATCGCCAGGCTCGCGGCGGCCTGCCCGCAGCGGGCGATTTTCAATCCGTAGCGACGCGCCAGGCGATCGCTGAGGACGCCGCCCGCCAGGTTGCCGCAGCAGCCAAAAACGAACGGCAGCGCGGAAAACAGGCCCATCTCTTTTTCGCTCAAACCGGCCCCGCGCACCAGAAATGTGGGGAACCAGGAAAAATAAAACCACGAACCCCAGACGTAGCACCAGTACATCGCCATGAGCAGCCATGTTTGCCGGCTGGCGAAGAGACCTCTCCACATGCCTTCATGAATGCGCGCGGCGGGCCGGCCAAGCTCTTTCACCTCTGCCGCGGTGATGCCCGGCTGCTCCGCCGGCTCATCATGAAACCAGCTTCGCCAGCAGGCGGCCCAGATCAAACCCACGGCCGAGAAACAGAGAAACATTCCGCGCCACCCGACCGAGCGAAGCAGTGGAACCACCAGCAGCGGCGAAAGTGCGCCTCCCACTCGGCTGGCCGCCCACACCGCGCCCTGCGCGCGAGCGCGCTCGCCCGATGGGAACCATCGTGCAATGGCGCCCGATGCGTTCGGATACGCGCCGGCCTCCCCCGCTCCAAACAGGAATTGCGTGACCATCAGTTGCACGTATCCCGTGGCGGCGGCCGTGGCGGAGGTGAATGCCGACCACCATACCACGATGCGCGTCAGCACCCGCCGCTGCCCCAGGTGGTCCCCCGACGCGCCGGAAGGGATCTCGAACAGGCCGTAGGCGAGGGCGAATGCGCCGAGCACCCATCCCCACTGTTCCGGCGCGATGTGCAGCTCGTCCTGCATGCGCGGGCCTGCCACCGCAATGGCAAGCCGGTCCAGAAACGTGATCACCGACAGCGAAACCAGAAAGCCGAGAACGCCGTAGCGCTTTTTCAGGCCGCTGGTTATGCCCATGCCAGCACGTCCTCGAAGAAGCTTTCCGGCCCGATCTGGCCGCCCTTGAGCACGAGTTCCAGGGCGCCTGCCCAGCCGTGCGCACGGCACAACGGAGCCCCTCGCACCAGCGACGCGGAAAACGTAAGCGCGGTGATGCCCAACTCGCGCGCCGCATGGCTCGCTGTATCGCCGCCGGCAACCACGACCCGTGTGACGCCCGAAGCGAGAATCACTGCGCGCAGCAGCCTTCCCAGTGCGGCGGCGAACGCCGGGGGGTCTTCCATTTCGACGCGATCCTCTTTGGCCGCCGCGCTATACAGAATCACGCTGCGGCCGCCGGCAAGTTGCGCCACCGCTTCCGCCTGCGCTTCCACCGGGTCCCAGCGGACAGGATTCAGCCGCACGCCATGGAATCCGGACCTTAGCGCGCTGTGCACCTGGGCGTGAGTCGCAGGCGAGCAACTGCCTGCGAGCACCAGCACGCGGCCCTCGTTCCGCACGGCGGGACTCCCTACGGCTGTTGGCTCCGGCAGCCAGCCTTTCGCGCGCCAGTAGGTCAGCAACCCGTAGGTAAAACCCGAACTGCCCACCACGAAGGTTTGCGGCCCGTCGCGCCTCTCCCAGATCTGCCGCGCCGCCTCCACCATGTCCATCGGATTCAGGCCGTCGAACACCACGGCCTCGGCATTCGCGGGCCATTCCCGCGATCCGCTCCACAACTCGAGCAGATCCACCAGCTCCAGCCGCCGCGAAGTTTGGCGGCCCAGGTGAACCAGCAGATCCGCTTCGTCCATGGGGGTAACGGGGTGACGGCTCATCGATGGATGCCGGTCGATGCGATGAACGCCCTTCCCATCCGTTGCGAAGAGATTGCCGAAGACCACATATCGTCCCAACAGCGGCGCGGCGGGCACCACTGGTACGCACGCTGTGCCGAAGATCTCCTGTCCGATTTCCAGAGCGCAGCCGATGCTACCGGTCTGAGCCGAGCTATCGAAGGTCGAGCACACTTTGTACTGCACGACGGGCGCGCCGATTTCGCGCAGCCGCTGGAACACCGGCGGCAGCTCCGCACGCATCCACCCCGGCGCGCGGCTGCGGCTTTCGCCGGCGATCCCGATAGCGCGGCACCATGCGAAGGCGCAGAGGTCTGCGTCATCGGGCGGCCGAAGGAACAGGACCGCGGGCACGCCGCTCGCCGCCAGCGCCTCCAGCGCGTCGGTGGATCCTGTGAAATCGTCGCCGTAAAACGAAAAGACCGGTCTGTCCGGAGGAAACGGCGCGGGCATCACGGTTTGAACCTGTCGAGAGCCGCGCGCAACTCCGCGTGCGTGGCCGCGAAAGCCTCGAGCGGAACTCCTTCCACCGCCGCCTGCCACGCCTGGTGCAGGCTGCGCACTCCGGCTGCAACGCCGGCGGGATGCGCCATGATGCCTCCGCCCGCGGCGAACAGGAGGTCTGTAGTGCCAAGCGCGCCGTATGTGGCGGGCGCCTGGCGCGCGGTCTGGCCGGACGCCAGCACCGGCATCACCTCGCAGCCCCGCCCGGGGAGATCGAACATCGGCCGCAGGCATTCCCGCGCGGAGGCGATGACCGATTCGTCCGGCTCCCAGAATTTATTCGCGATACCGTTGCAGTGTAGATGATCCACGCCCGCCAGCCGCCAGATTTTCTGCCACGCGACAAAGCTCACTCCAATGTCGCGCGACCGCCCCAGCAATCCCCATCCGTTGCGATGGCCGTGGATGGCCAGGTCGCAATGCCGCCGTAGCGCCGTCAGCGCGGACAGTCCGACCGCATGGATGCTCACCATCACGCACGTGCCACCAAGGGCGGCGACGCGATCGTGCCGGCGCAGCATCTCCTCGATCTCGCCGGTGATATTGGCGGCGAACATCACTTTCTTGCCGGTGCGATCGGCATGGCGGCCAATCACCCGCATCACGGCAGCCAGCCGCTCTTCGAACGGGCAATGCGGCCCGTCAGATTGCAACTCGTCGTCTTTGATGAAGTCGATCCCGCCCTCGACGAGTTTTTCCACCAATTCGGCGGTGGCTTCCGGGGTCAGGCCGACGCTGGGCTTGATGATGGTGCCGATCACCGGCCGTCCAAAGACGTTGCACAGGCGCCGCGTGCCTGCCACGCCGAACTGCGGCCCGCAGTAGCGTTCGAGGAAAGCAGGCGGCAAGTTCAGGTCGAGCAGGTGCAGGCGCGAAAATTGCTTCATCTCCCACAGGTTTCCGGACACAGCAGCCAGAAGGTTGGGGAGCGAAGGACCCATGTTGGCGAGCGGCCAGGAAAGCTCCACTTCGCTCGTGGAATCGCCCGTCTCCCTGACCGATTCCACTCGCGCGGCATGCCGCTCGCGCAGTTCGTCGGTTTCGCCGGGCACGCGAGTGAACGTCCCGGTGGACTGCTCGCCCGCGATGAATTCGGCAGCTTGCGCCGCGGGCATCGAGGACTCGATGCGGTATCGTGCTCGAATCCGCTGTTCGCTCATGCCTCCGTCCTGTGGAAGTAGGTGCTGTAAGGCTCGCGCTGCACTTTGTAAAAGGGCCGCATGCGCACGCTGCCCGCGGTGGTTCGGCAGTCGAACGCGAGCGCGGCGCCGGGCACGGAGTCGAGCGCCGCCAGATTCCGTTGAGAAGCGGCTAGTGTTTCAGGCGGATCGGTTGCCGTCAGCATCACCGGACCGCGCAGCACCGCAACAATATCCGGAGCGCGCTCTTCGATCGCCACTGTTCGCGTCGAAAACGGCAAATTGAGTTCGATGGTGTCGCCCTCGCGCCATCGCCGCGCCAGGACCGCGAAGGTCCCGCGCTCAGCCGCAACATCAGCCGGCTTGCCATTCACGCGGATCTGCGCGGGTCTATCCAGCCATGCCGGGATTCGCAGGCGAAGCGCGAATTCGAGCGGTGTCTGCGGTTCGACGCGAAACTCGATGTGCTCCGATTCCGGATACATCGTCTTCTGCGTCATTTTCACCGCAACGCCGCCCTGCGTCCAACTCACTTCGCTCCCCGCGTACAGATTCACGGAAACGCCGCGCGCATCCTCGAAATAGAGGTTCAGCGGAAAATCGGCGACGGACTGCAGCAGCGTGCCCGCGCAGCACGGCCACTTCTGCTTGTAATAGCCCTTGCGCGCCTGCGCATGATAATCCGAGTAATAGAAGTAATCGCCATCGTCGTCCGGATCGAGGGCACCGAGAATCGTGTTCAGCAGAACGCGCTCCAGCCCGTCGCCGTACCGCGAATCGCCTGTGAAGGCCGTGAGGTACCGCGCCAGTTTCGCATGAGCATAGAAGCAGCACGGCGTCTCGAAGTGATTGTGCGTCGCGGTCAGGCTCGCAGCCAGTTCGCCCGATCGCGGCCGGACGAACGTTTCGTCCGCCGCCCAGGCGCCGGAAGCGTACTGCTGCGTCTGCACGATCATCTCCCAGGCGTTTCGGATGGCCCGCAGATATTTTTCGTCGCCCAGCGTTTCATAGGCCTTCGCGGCCGAACTGAGCGCGATCACGTGGCTATACCCATGCTTCCCGGGCAGGACATTCCGGCCGGCTGCCAGGGGATCGAAGAATCCCTGATCGAGCAGGTAGAGCTTCGCCATCGCGAGATAGCGCTGCTCGCCTGTCAATTCGTATGTCTGGAACAGGTTTTCCGGCAGAACGTAGGGCTCATCGTACGGAGGCTGCTTGACGCCGATGCGATCGAAGGTGTGGTCGGGAATGTAGCGCAACGCCGCCTGAATCACGCGCGGCAGCAGAGTGCGCGCCTCGGGGACCCCGGCCAGCCTGGCCGCATCGAGGAACCCGATCTCGTACTTGTCCAGGACATAGCAGGCCCAGGTGTCCGAAGCTTTGGGACTGGCGTATGGCTCGCCGCTCTTCTCGAATGCCGCGCCGTAGCCCTGCACCAGGCGGCGGGCCTTCGCGGAGCATTGCGCATCGCCGGTTGTAGCGTACATCCTTGACAGCCCCGAGATGAATTGGCCGATCAGGTGCCCCGGAACGAAACCATCGGCGTCATACCATCCGCCCATGTCGCGGCCCGGCGCCGGCAAACCCGCGCGCTGGCGATAGACCTTGAGCAGGCGGTCTTCGTCCAGTTTCAGGAAGTGCGCATGCATGCGCCGGTACATGTCGCCGAGAGGGCCTTCGTTGAGCTTCACCTGCGAGTAGGAAAACTCACGCAGCTTCCGCCGCTCCTCTGGCTGCACGGCTCCCGCCGCCACGGCGCACGCAGCCGCGCTGCCCAAAAAGGTTCTCCGGGAGAGCATTCTCCATTATGATTCGGTTCGCGACACCGCATTCGCCCGAAATTCCCAGTCCACGGCGTGATTCTGCATCGTGGAATTTCGCGATGGGCCGCAAGCCGGATTCCGCCACTCGCAAACAGGCCCGCTGTCGTTCGTAATTCCGCTGAGCGGAACTAACGCCCGAGCGTTACCCGAACCGGATTCAGCAGCCGGACGGGACCGAGCAGCCCGCTTTCGAGGAGCGGATCGTCCTTGTGATAAAACTGCCAGGTCGCAAACGCGATTCTGCCGCCGGGCGGCTTCGGCAGGCCCTGGCTGTACCACTCCGGAATGCTGACGATGCCGTGTTCCGCGCCGGTCTGATATTGGTTTTCCGGGGGCAACTGCTCGTCGCCAATCAGCCGGTTCGGCCAGAGATCGGTTACCAGAACTTCGAGCTCGTTGGCGCCCGCGTGCACCGCCTCGGTCACATCCAGCCGGTACGGTTCCTTCCACACCACACCCAGGTCGCGGCCGTTGATCCTCACGCGCGCCAGCACTTCCACGCGTCCCAGGTCGAGGACCACGCGCTTCCCGTTCCCCAGGAAGCTTGCGGGCACATCGAGAGAATGCAAATACGTCGCGGTGCCGGAAAAGTACTTCACTCCGGGGTCCGCGCTCTTGTGCAGAGACGTCAGTTCCGGCAGCACGATCGATTCCGGCGCTCCGCGGCCTTTCTGAAACCGGACCCGCCATGGCCCCGAAATCTCGCGTGGATCGGCGACGGCGATACCGACAGCCGGGCGGCCCGCCAGCGCATACTTCCCGCTGCGCCACACTAATGCTTCGATACCGGCTGCGTCGCGCCACGTCTCGACATCCGCGGGGCCCTCCGGCGCAGGCATTTTCTGCTGCGCCATGCGCTGGATCTCCTCGCTCGAAAGGGCTCGGTCGATTACCTCCGGCTCCGTCATGTTGCCCTCGAAATAGTAAGCGAGTCCATTGGAGGGCGGTGAAGGCCGCCCCGATTGCCGGTACAGCGCATCCAGCGAAGCGAAGTGGTAAACCGTGTCGGGATCCGGCGGCGGATTGCCTGCTCCCGGATGCACCACGCTGCCGGAGCGCAGCCCCTCGCGGACGAAGCGGCCGTTCACATACAGGCTGGGCTTGCCATCGCGATAGACCAAAGTGAAATGCGTCCAGCCCGAAACCGGCATAGGGGCCACCAGCTCGGCGGGCGAACTGACACTCGACCGCTCCACCACGTATACGCCGTTGCGCCCCACTGCCAGTCCCGCGGCTGCGTGGCCTTTGCCGAAGAGCTTGTCGCCTTCGCCGGCCGGAAAAAGATAGAACTTGCCGGTTTCGTCCAGGTGGCCGGTCACAGACTCCCTGGGCATGAGGCGCAGGTCCGTATCTGGCTTTGCCCATACGGCAATGGTGAACGTGTTCTGAATCCCCGGGGCCGCAAGTTTGGTGATCTGCGGGCGCGCATCGATCACCGGTTCGCCATTCCTGCTCAGCCACTCCAGGGGGTTCCCCTGCGCGCGCTCTCGAAAGACCACGAATACCGATTCCGCGGGCCCCAGACGGATCGGCACGCGCACGCGGTCGCCCGCCGGCGCGTAGATGGCCGCTTTGCGGATTTCTCCCGTCTCGGGGTTCCAGAACTCCGGAGCCATGCCGGCCACGCGAAAGGTGCATTCCACGTTCTCTACGCGGCGCTGGCGATTTGCCACAAAATACATGTCCGCAGTGGGCAGCTTACGATGCAGCCAGGAAAGGGCGCCATCCGGCTTGCGGCTTGTGTATTCGAAATCCGGCTCGGCGCGCAGTTCGAGCTTTGCCGCCACTCGGCCCCCGCCCCACAATTCATCCGCGATCCGCCGCACCTCGTTCTGCGAGTCCGGATAGCCGCGCAGCGTGGGAGAAAACTCGGGCTTTGGGCCCACCACGCGTGCGCCGTGGGTTATCAGGTCGCGCAATTTCCGCATCAGCTCCGGCGTCGCGCCCTTCAGGTTGGGAGGTAGAACCAACACGCTATAACTTCCGCCGCCGCGCAGCACAATGCGCCCGTTCTCTACGGAGCTGCGGGTGAGCAGCGCATCGGCATTAATCAGGTCGTAAGTGAACCCCGAAGGGACCGCGGGGATATCGAAGTTCTCCGCGCCGGGCGGCCGTTCCCCGGTGAAATACAGAACGTCGGCAACATAAGTTCCCTGGCGCAGCAGATACTGGCAGCGCGCGAGATACTGCAGCCACGCCCCGCTGTTTTCGAACCAGGTATTGGTGCGGTCCATGAACATTCCCCACGGCCCCATGGTCATGCCGGGCACCGCGGTGGGATTCGGCTGGTGAGCGAAACGGTGAAACACCACCTGGTTCATGCCCAGGGCGAACATCTCATCGCCCAGGATTTTCAATGAATACGGATACTCCAGCCAGCGCGCCGTCTCCTCTTCGCCGGTGAACGACTCGGCCGCCACCACCGGCTTACCGTACACGTGAGCCGCGGACGCTACCATCTTCACCGTGCGGTTGGGCGTCCACGGCGTGCGCTCCCAGAATTCCGTCATCGGGTACTCGGGAGTGCCGCTGACCTGCAGTTCATCGAATACACCCTGCCCGTAGCCCTCCACGTAATACCTCAACCCGTGCTGCCGGCAGAGCTCGCCCATGCGGCCGTAGTAGTATTCGTCCATCATGTCCGCCTGCGCGCGCCGCACATCGAACAGGAAGCGCTCCGAAATCCCGCGGTCGCCGACGATGCGTCCCGTCATGGCGGGAAGGTACGCTCGCAAGTCGTAGCCTTCGCGCTTGCGGAATTCCTCAGGGAAATCGGCCGTCCAGTTCTGCATGCCGGCTTCGTAGCTATCGATCTCGACGCTCCCGAAACTCTTTCCCGCCAGCGGTCCGGCATCGGCCAGCACCTTTCCCACGGTGTTCGCGAAACTGAAGTCCGCGGCCTCGCGGCTCAACTTGTCGCACTCCAGGCCCCGGCCGGATTCCGATGCCGAGACATTCATTTGGCCGGTCGTGGTCTGTCCGATCCGCAAAATCGTCCATGCGCCGGTGGGAACGTCCCAATGCAGATGCCCGCTCGCATCCATCTGCGCCGTCAGGTCGCGAACGCTCTTCGGATCGATCGCGACATCGCCCGCTTCCGGCCCAGGCATCTCCATCTGACGTCCGACCCGATAGGCAAAGTTCGCTTTGAAGTTCCAATCTTCGATGCGGGCAGTGTGGTACAGGCGCACTTCCGCCAGTTGCCCCGCGCCCGGACCGGTCACACGGAAGAAACGCGCGCGCACCGCCGCGAAGTTCCGCGTCGCCGGAGGCTGAATGCCGTGCCGCCCGGGGTTCGGCAGTCCGGTGACGCGCTGCCACACTGCGCCATCCTGCGAAGATTCCAGCGTCACGTTGGGAAGGCGGCCCGCAAACGGCGCCTGCACCGTGATCGAACGCGCTTCAAACGGCGCCGCAAATTCATACGTTATGGAATCGCGTTCGCGCGTGGTGTTGCGGATCAGTTCCGCGTACGGCTTTTCCTCGCCGGGCGCCGCGGGAAATGCAAGCACGAAAGCATCGCGATAGTAACCCAGATTCGCCCGCGGCTGTTCCAGTGCGATGTCCCGCGCGCCCGGACCCGTCGCCGCCGTCTCCGTCCACACGAGCTGCTGCATCGAGCGTTCCGGCGTGATCCACGGTCCTCCACTGGATGACCAGCCCGGAGCGTTGTGCATCCCGATATCGATTCCCAACCGGCCGCCTTCTTCGATCGCGTGCTTCATCAGCCCGCGCCACGCCGTGCTCATGTAATCGTACGGGCCCTTGGGGAGGTACGCGCCGCCATCGAACGTCAGCACGCCGCCGATCCCCACGCGCTTCATGGCTTCGAGATCGAGCGTAATTCCCTGCCGCGAGACATTGCCGTTCATCCACAGCCAATAGGTTTGCGGACGCACGGCAGCGGGCGGCTGCCGGAAGTTCGCCTGCAGATCCGGAAAGCTTTGCCCATACAGAGACAGGGCAAGAGCCGTCGCCGCCATCGCGCCCTTGACTAACGCCTGCATTGCCTCAGTTTACGGAATCAAGCACCAGAACCCAATCGTTGCCGGGCGCCGGCGTTCCGGGCGGGTCGAACTTCCTGGCCCCGGAGTTGCCATAGACACCGATTTCCTTTGACGAACCGTCTCGCGGATTGTACCAGGAGGCCCGCACGCGCGCGCCTTCGATCGCGCCCATGCGAATCTCGAACGGCCGCCCCGTGTAGGTATAGGCAAACGCGTAATTCTTGCCCCGCGTGGCGATCACATAATCGTAGCGCGTCCCGTTTTCGCCGGCGATCAGCGATTGGTCCGGCACCCGCGCGAAGTACGGGCGCGACAACATCAGTTGCTTGACGTATTGCATTTGCCCTGCCCCGGGATCGTCAATGGCTTCATACCAGTAGTTCTTCGGACCGTATGACGGCTTGTCGCCGGGCCGGTAGAACTGCATCACGGCGCTGTCGCCGTAGGTATGGCCGCACGCTCCGGCGAAGACCGACCACCAGGCGTAGCGGCGCACGTCCGCCGCCGTCCAGTACGGCTGGCTCGTATCGTGCAATCCGTGCGGCATATTCTCGTAAGACGGTTCCGCATCCAGCACCGGTTTGGGCGGAGTGCGCGCGTAGTCTTCGCGCACATACCGCCAGTTGTCTTCGCCGTACCGGTGCGGCGACGCGGTGTCCTGTTTGTAATCCTGGTGGCCGGACTGAAACATGTTGAAATCGAGCCAAGGTTCATCCTGAAACCAGGTGGAGGATTGAGTCCGCCCGAACGGGTGATACGTGATCAGATGCCCCGGGTCTTCCGCCTTCAGCGTGCGTCCCATCGTCACCCAGATATCGCGATGGATGTTGCCTGGAATATCGCCGCCCGTGACCCAGACCACGTTCGGTTTGCTGCGGTAGCGGCGAGCGAGAAATGTCGAGTACGCCACGACATTCCCTTCGTTGAGCTGCCCGGATTTGACTAACGAGCCCCACGCCGGCACCAGCGCGAGATAGATGCCGCGCTCGGCCGCGCGGTCCAGGACCCAATCGAGATGGTCCCAGTAATCGTACTCGCCAGGCTTATTCACGTCCGAGCCGGGCGTGACGTTGGGATGCCCCGGATCGTTGTTGACGAGCGCGGGCACACCGTAGAAGCTCTTCGCGCCTGCGGTGTGCAGCAGCATCACCTGGATCACGTTGAATCCCTTGGCGTGACGGTTATCGAGATACCGTTCGGTCTGGGCCCGGTCGAGCCTCTCGAGCAGCAGCCAGCCGGTGTCGCCGAGCCAGAAGAACGGGGCGCCATCGGCCGTTTGCAGAAAGTGATGGTCGGGCGATACTTCGAGCGCTTGCGGCGCCGGCGCGGCCACGGCGCTCACCAACAGCAGAGTGAGACAGGACAACAGAATTCGTTGTTGCATAATTGGCGATATTCTGGAAACGATGAATCGACGAGAGTTTCTGGCAGGCTCTGCCGCATTCGCAGCTTATGCGGCGGAGAGCCAACAGCGGCTGGTGAGCGTGGCGCAATCGTTGAAGCCGGTGCTGCATGAGACCCTGTGCCGCCCGGTTCGCCTCGTCCAGCCCGTCACCGACCCAGCCACCTTCCTGCGCTGGCGCATGGAGCCTGCCGGAGAAGTAGCGGAGCTGAATGCCCGAGATCTCCGTCACGGCGACAGCTTCGTTCTCGATTTTGGACGTCACATTACCGGCCACTTCGGATTTTATCTCGCCGGCGTAGGCGAAGCGGTGGACTCTCCCGTCCGCTTGAAGTTGACCTTCGGCGAAGTGCCCGGCGATATCGGCGTGCCCGTGGAAAGTTATACCGGCACTCTCAGCCGCGCGTGGCTGCCGGATGAAATCGTCAATGTAGATTTCCTCCCCCGGCGCGTCGAGTTGCCTCGCCGCTACGCGTTCCGCTACGTCAAGATCGAAGTCATCGACACATCTCCGAAGTTCGCCGCGCGCTTTTCCAGAATCGAAGCCCGCGCGCAGACTTCGGCGGGTGCGCGCCCCGCGCCGCTGAACAACCCGGATCCCCTCCTGCGGCGAATCGACGAGGTGGCACTCAATACGCTCCAGGATTGCATGCAGACCGTCTTCGAAGACGGCCCCCGGCGCGACCGCCGCTTGTGGGTGGGAGACTTGCGGCTGCAGGCGTTGACCAACTATGTGACGTATCGCAATAGCGCACTCGTGAAGCGCTGCCTGTACCTCTTTGGAGGCCTGCCACGCGAAGACGGACTGGTGGCGGCGTGCGTCTATGACGACCCCATGCCGCTCTGCGGACGCCAGTACATCATGGATTACTCCGCCCTCTACGCCGCGGCGGTGCTGGATTACGTCCACGCAACCCACGATCTGGCGGCGGCGCGCGACCTCTGGCCGGTGGTGCGGCGCCAGTTTGAAATTCTCGGCAAGTTCGTCAACAACGACGGCCTGTTCGCCGATCCCGGCGGCTGGTGGCTGTTTATCGATTGGTCCGACGAACTGGATCGAACCGTGCCCATGCATGCCGTGCTCGTTTCCTGTTACCGGCAGGCACTGGAGCTGGCGAAACTCGCGGGCGCGGAGAGCGAAGCAGCGGGTTTCAGCCAGCGCATCGCCAAGATGACAGCCGCCGCTCGCGCCGCGTGGTACGATCCGCGGGCTCGCGTCTTCCGCAGCGGCGCCAACAAGCAGGTTTCCTGGGCCAGCCAGGCCTGGATGGTCCATGCGGGCATTCTGAATCGCGATGAGGGCGCAGCGGCGTTGCGCGCACTGCCGCAGATATCCGAAGCCGTCCGCCCCCGCACGCCCTACCTTTATCACTATGTTGTGGACGCAATGCTGGCCTGCGGCTTGAAAACCGAAGCCCTCGCACTGCTCCGCTCCTACTGGGGCGGAATGGTGAACGCGGGCGCGGATACGTTTTGGGAAGTCTACGATCCCACAGACCCCGAACTGTCGCCCTACAAAAGCCTGCTGGTCAATAGCTACTGCCACGCCTGGAGCTGCACGCCGGCATACTTTCTGCGGCGCCCGGCTGTTTGACAGATGCCGCCCGGGAGCCGGCCTTCCGTCACTTGCAATCGCTGCCGAAACATAGATTCTTGCTGAAAAACGGCAGAACATGGTTCTGGAAACGGTCGGCCACATTGCTCGTGTGGGTGCCGGGATAGATCTCGAAGCTGTTGGCGATGCCGTAGCTATCGAGGATTTCGTGCAGTTTCCCCGCATCGAACCGCAGACCGTCCTGGTCGCCTACATCCATCGCGATCGCGCGATACTGCCGCAAATTGTCGATGTATTGGTCGACAAACGCCAGCGGTGCGTTCGCTGCCCATTTGGCGAGTACGTCCTGGCGAACCTCGCCGTTCTCGACCGGGAGATCGAGATACAACGGAGGTTTCTTCGGGTCGGGAGACCAGGCCGCGGCCGAAGCGAGCTGGGCGCGCAATCCGAAAGACAACTTGGCGGAATCCGCAGCCGTCTTTACCGCCGCCAGTGCGGCTTCATTCTCCGGATTTCCGCGCCCGGCGCCTCGCGCGGAAAGACAGCACGGACTCATGATGTAGAGGGCGCCGAAGACGTCGGGATGCTTCATCCCGATCCTGCTGGCGCCATAGCCGCCCATGGAATGCCCGGCCAGGCCCCGGCTCGACCGCCTCGGAATCGTCCGGTAATGCGCATCGATGTAGCTGACGACATCGTGCGCGATGAGTTTCTCAAAATCGCCGGTGGTCGCGGAGCTGGAATACATCGATCCGCCGTGCATGGTTTTCGAATCCGGCAGCACCACGATCATGTCCTGGGCGCCTTGGGCGAAAGCGCCCTCAATCGTCTGCGGAACATGAATCTCCTGCGACCACTGCGCCGCGCCTATGGAATAACCGTGCAGGGCATACACTACCGGATAACGGCGGGTGTTGTCGGCCGCATAGCCGGGCGGCAGGAAGACAATGACTTCGCGGTCTACGTCATCGCCTTCGAGGTTGCCTTCCAGGGCCGTCCCATGCACTTTGATATGCTCCACAGTCACGGGCTTGGCCCCCGGCACGACCGGAGGCACATTCGTCTTGACCTGCGCCGGCGCTGCCAGTGCCAGGCACATCACCATCATTAACGTCTCACAGAGCCTGCCTTGCATCGTCCCCGGGTTCCCTCTCATCTCGATCGTCTCCTGAACTTCCGCGATGCTAACACGGTGCATCGGCGTGAGCCAGCAGTCCCAACATGCCGCCCAAGACGCGGTCCGGGGAAGCTGCGCTACCATTTCTATGTCCCATGGAGCAGATCCTGGAGTTGCGCAGTCTCGTGAAAGATTATCCCGGGCAAAGGGCGCTCGCCGGGATCTCTCTTGCCGTGCCTCGCGGTAGTTTTTTCTCGCTCGTCGGGCCCTCGGGCTGCGGCAAGACCACGACGCTTCGCCTGATCGCCGGGTTCGAGCAGCCTACTTCCGGGGACGTTCTGCTCAATGGCGAAGCCGTCAACCACCGCAAGCCGTACGAACGCAACGTCAGCACGGTTTTTCAAAGCTATGCTTTGTTTCCGCACCTGACGGCGCAACAGAACATCGAATTCGGTCTTCGCCAGCGCCGCGCGGCGGATATCGAGAAACGCGTCAAGAGTGTACTCGCGCTCGTGGGGCTTGCAGGCAAGGAGAATCGCCGCCCGGCGCAGCTTTCCGGAGGCGAGCGGCAGCGCGTCGCACTGGCCCGCTCTCTCGTGCTGCAGCCGGATGTTCTGCTGCTCGATGAACCGCTCGCGGCTCTCGACCCCAAACTCCGGAAGCAGATGCGTCATGAACTCAAGGCCACGCAGCGGCGCGTCGGAATCACGTTCCTGCTGGTCACACACGATCAGGAAGAGGCCATGTCGATGTCCGACCAGGTGGCCGTCATGAACGAGGGCAGAATCGAGCAGGTGGGTTCGCCCGAAGACGTCTACTTGCGCCCGCGCAATCCGTTCGTGGCCGGCTTTCTTGGCGCCGTAAACTGGATCGGCGGGGTCGGGGTCCGTCCGGAAGCCACGCGCGTTGCGCCGCGCGATGGCGCAGGCAGAGAGCGGCAGTCCTTCGGCCTGGTCACCGGGTCCGTTTTTCTGGGCAACTGCGTGGAGGTCTTTGTGCGTCTGGAAAGCGGCGAAGACGTCGTAGCGCAGGCGCCGCGCGGCTCATCCGTCCTTCAACCCGGGCAGGCCGTTCAGGTCTGCTGGGATGCGGCCGAGGAAATGAAGTTCTCATGAGGCTGCGCTCCTGGTTCCTGTTTCCAACATGGGTTTGGATGACGGTGCTTTTTCTGGCGCCCCTCGCCATCGTGCTCGCCTACAGCCTGCTCACGCGCGGAACCTATGGCGGCGTCGGCCAGCCCTGGACACTGGAAAACTACTCCCGCCTGCTCGACCCTCTCTACCTGGCGATCCTTCTCCGCTCCTTCGTCATGGCCGCGGCGGCGACGGCGCTCTGCCTGTTACTTGGCTTCCCGGCCGCGCTGTTCATCGCGCGCGCCGAACGCCATCGCAACCTTTACCTGCAACTTGTGATGCTGCCCTTCTGGACCAGCTTCCTGGTGCGCACCTACGCATGGATGTTTCTGCTGCGCGATACCGGGCTGATCAACACCATGCTTCTCAAGATCGGGATTATTCACGGCCCGCTGCCGCTGCTCTATAACGATGGAGCCGTGCTGCTGGGCCTGGTTTACGGATATCTGCCATTCACGGTGCTCCCCATCTACGCCACGCTGGAGAGGATGGACCCCGCGCTGGCAGAGGCGGCCGCGGATCTGGGCGCGCGTCCCTGGACTACGGTCTTGCGCGTAATTGCGCCGCTCTCCAAGCCGGGCATTATAGCCGGCGCTGTCCTGGTTTTCATTCCCTGCCTCGGAGCCTACCTCACACCGGACCTGTTGGGCGGAGGACGAACCGTGCTGGTCGGGAACCTGGTCCAGAACCAGTTCACGACAGCTCGCGACTGGCCCTTCGGTTCCGTAGTCTCAATCGCTCTGATGGCTCTGGTGACGGTCCTGCTGTGGGCCTTCCTGCGCACGCGCAAGGAACCCCTGGTATGAAGCGGTGGCTGGCGGTATACGCGGTTGCGTTCTACGCATTCCTCCATCTGCCGCTGCTCACGCTGGCGGCCTTCAGCTTCAACTCCTCCCGTTTCACCGTGTGGGACCACTTCTCCCTGACGTGGTATCGCGCCATGTTTCACGACCCGCAAATCCTGGCGGGAACCTGGAACAGCGTCGTGATCGCCATCTGGGCCACCACCATCGCAACTGTCGCCGGCACCCTCTGCGCCTACGGATTGTGGAAGCGGGAATCGCGATTCATCACGGGCGGACTGTACCTCTCGCTCATTACACCCGAAATCGTTACCGGCATCTCGCTCCTCGCGCTCTTTCAATGGATCTTCCGCTGGCTGCACTGGCACCTCGGACTCTACACGGTGGTTCTGGCCCATGTGGCGTTCTCCGTTCCCTACGTGGTGATTGTGGTTTCCGCCCGTCTGCGGACGATCGGTCCCACGTTGGAGGAGGCAGCCATGGACCTGGGAGCGAACGAATGGCAGGCGTTTCTGCGCGTGACCCTCCCTGCCCTGCTCCCCGGAATCATCGCCGCGGCGCTGTTAGCGCTGACCGTCTCTTTCGACGACTTCGTCATCACCAGCATGGTCGCGGGCGTCGACTCCGAAACCCTGCCGATGGTGATCTACGCCATGGCGCGGAGAGGCGCAAGCCCGGTCATCAACGCCATCTCGGCCCTGATTACCGTCGGTTTCGGCGTCCTGATCATCCTCTCCGAAAGGGTGCGCGAGGCATGAACCGGCGCAGGTTCTTCCTGGGTCTGTCGGGCCTGGCCGGCTGCGCCCATGACACGCGGCCGAGATTGAATGTATACAACTGGTCCGCCTATATTGCGCCGGAAACCATTCCGGGATTCGAGGCCGAGTTCGGAGTGCAGGTCCGGTACGCCACCTATGAGAGCAATGAAGAAATGCTCGCCAAGGTCCTGACCGGCAATTCGGGTTGGGACATCGTCTTCCCGACACACAACCGCCTGCAGCCGATGCGGGAGTACGAACTGCTGGCGCGGTTGAACCACGCCTGGCTGCCCGGCCTGAAGAATCTCGATCCGCGTTTCCAGGCTCCGGTATGGGACCCGGAGCTCGCCTGGGGCGTTCCTTACATGTGGAACGGAACCGGCATCGTCTACAACCGGAGCATTCAGCCTCCATTGAGCCGCTGGGCAGACCTCTGGAATGCCGCGTTCAAGGGCCGTCTGACGATGCTCGACGACCCCGAGGACGTGCTGGGCGCATGCCTGAAGAAGCTCGGATATTCCTTCAGCGCCACGCTTCCCCAGGAGCTTCGTGCGGCAGAGCGGGCGGCAATCGCGCAGAAGCCGCTGGTGCTTGCGTATCTCAACGCCGAGGTCCGCGACCAGCTCGTTTCCGGAGACGTGCTCGTCGCGCAGCTCTGGTCTACCACCGCGCAACAGGCCATCGACGCAGCTCCGCATCTCACGTTCACGTATCCGGCGGAGGGATTTCCGTTCTACTGCGATTGCGCGGTCATTCTGCGGGAAAGCCGGCGGGTGCGGCTGGCGCACCAGTTCCTGGATTACCTGCTGCGGCCTGACGTGTCCGCACGGATCGTGGAAGCAACCAAGAGCGCCACCGCGAACGGCGCAGCGAGGGCCCTGCTGCCTGAGGCGGTGCGCACGAACCCGGTCCTGTATCCGCCCGCGGAGACGTACGATCGCGGCGAGTGGCCGCGGACTTTGCCTCCCGCCGCGCAACGCTTGCGCGACCGGATCTGGACGGAGATCAAATCGGCTTAGGCGCCGAAAGCCGGCCGCGGCCGCGCCGGCGCAGCCGACGATAATAAACCTTTATGCTCTTTCCGGGACTTCCCGACATTCTCATAGCCGGCACCGCCGCATTCCTCGCCGGCGCCATCAATTCCGTCGCCGGCGGCGGCACGCTGGTTTCCTTCCCGACGCTTGTCTGGCTTGGTCTGCCGCCGATTACAGCAAACGCCACCAGCACGGTTGCCATCTGGCCGGGATCTCTGGGTAGCATTTGGGGGTTCCGCCACGAGTTGGGCCAGACGGAGCGGCGCATGCGAATGCTGTCGCTTTCGAGCCTGATCGGCGGAGGGTTGGGAGCCATGCTTCTCCGCTCCACGCCGCCGGCGGTTTTTCAACACCTCGTTCCGTTTCTGATCCTGTTTGCCTCGGTGCTGTTCACCGTGCAGGGCCCGATTCAAAAAAAGCTGCGTCAGCGCAGCGGCGCCGATGACAAAGCCGCGGTTTGGATGCCGGGCGGGCTGCTGTTGAATCTTCTGGTTGCCATTTATGGCGGTTACTTTGGCGCGGGCATGAGCATCATGATGCTCTCCGCCCTCGGCATGCTCGGCATGACGGATATTCTGCAGATGAACGCGCTCACGAGCCTGTTCTCGCTGTGTGTCAATGGTGTCGCCGCGACTCTGTTCATTTCGGCAAAGATGGTGGATTGGCACTATGTCCTCCCCATGGCGATCGCCGCGGTCATCGGCGGCTACGGGGCTGCCGGAGTGGCGCGCAGCATCGGCCGCGTCGCGGTTCGCCGCTTTGTGATCGGAGTCGGTTTCACAATCTCGGCGATCATGTTTTTTCGATATTTCTGACCCGCTACTCGCGGCAGGGCCGAAAGCGGTCCTGTAACCGAATATTGTGTTGACTCCGTTCCCCCCGGGTGGGACTACTTGATAAAGTGGCGGCTTCGCCGCACTGCCGTCTGAGGAACATTATGCCGAGCAAACGTTTTGTACCGATCGTCACGACGCTGGTACTGGGTGCTGCCCTCGCAGCCACCATCCACCGCGCGAACCGGTTCCCGAACGTGACCGACTCCACGGGCGCCGTCACGCTCCCCAATGGCTGGAAAATCACGCCCGCGGGGACGCATATCAAGCTCCCCGGCGATCTCCCCATGAAAATGGCGCTCGCGGGAGGCGAACGGCTGCTCGTCCTGACCGCCGGATACCACGATCACAGCCTCAACGTCATCGATACGCGCTCGCGGGAACTCGTTTCCACCCTGGACGTCGTCAAAACATGGGATGGCATGGCGTTCGATTCCGCAAGCGGCACCGTCTATCTCTCAGGGGGCGGCCGCGCCAAGCGAGGCTTCGCCGCCGCCATCGCCCGGCTCGGCATGAATCCCGCAATGAAGGAATTCATCGACAAGCCGATTCTGCGCGTCCGTTATGCAGATGGAAAGCTCACTCCGATGCCCGCGCTGAGCATCGCCGGGCTGGATGAGAAGGATCGATACATCGCGGGCCTGACCCTCGGCCCCGATGGGGCGCTTTATGCGCTGAACATTCAAACGGACACTTTGTATCGGCTCGCGGGTCCGGACTTCACCCGGGAGTCCTCGGTCAAAACCGGCTACCGTCCTTACGGAGTGATATTCTCGCCCGACGGGCACATGCTCGCCGTCTCCAACTGGGGCGACCGGTCTGTCAGCCTTCTTGACCCGGGTTCGCTGCGGGAGACGGCCAGGATTGCCGTCGGCAGCCATCCCAACGAAATGGTCTGGTCCAACGACGGCCGGCTGTTTGTGGCGGATTCCGGATCGAACGATGTGAGCGTGATCGCAGGCGGTGCGGTGATGGAGACGATCAAGACGTCGTTAGACCCGAAGGCACTGGTTGGATCCACTCCCGATGCCCTGGCGCTGTCGCCCGATGGACGCAAACTGTACGTCGCCAATGCCGACAACAACAATATCGCGGTGATCGACGTCACTCCCCACGCCGAGTCCCGCGTGCTCGGATTCATACCCACCGGCTGGTATCCCACGGCACTGGCCATCTCCCCCGACGGACGCCAGATCTATGTGGGAACGGGCAAAGGCATGGGCTTCCGTAACAATTTCCCCGCGGAAACCATCTACCAGCAGAAAGCGCCCGATCCCAAGACTCCTTACGATTACATCGGCGGCGTGCTCAGCGGGCACGTGTCCATTGTGGACGTCCCCGAAGCCGCGCGGCTCGCAGAATACACGAAGCAGGCGCGAGCGAACGTTCCCACGCCTAAGGCCTACGTGGACCAGGCATGGGCGGCGAAGATCCAGCGCGACGTTTTCCCGAACATTCATCACATCCTGTACATCATTCGTGAAAACCGGACCTATGACCAGGTCCTCGGCGATCTCGGAGTCGGCAATGGCGACCCGAAGCTGGTGTTGTTCGGCCAGTCGGTCACGCCCAACGCCCACGCCCTGGCGCGCAAACTGGTCACCCTGGATAATCTCTACTGCGACGGCGAGGTCTCCGAAGACGGCCACCAGTGGTCCAACGCCGCGTACGCCACCGACTTCAACGAGAAAGCCTGGACCAACAGCTACAGCAATCGCAGCGAACCGGAGGCCGACGAGCGCCTGATGTCGTCGCCCGCCGGCTATCTGTGGGATGCCTGCGCGCGCAAACACCTGACCTTCCGCACCTATGGCGAAATGGCGAGTTTCGTCTCTTCGCCCGATTCCGAGCCCGAAGTGAAAGCCGTGGGGTCGCTTGCGGGACACGTTTCGCAGGATTGGCTCAAGGTGAAGCGCCGCGGCGGCCGCGACACCGAAAAAGCCGCCGTCTTCGTGAAAGAACTGAAAGATGCGGAGAAGAGCGGCGACTGGCCGGACTTCATGGTGATGTCGCTGGGTGAAGACCATACCCATGGCCTCCTGCCCGGTGCGTTCACTCCCGTCGCCGAGGTCGCAAGCAACGACCAGGCGCTGGGTCAGATCGTCGATGCCGTCAGCCATTCCCGCTTCTGGAAGGAAACGGCGATTTTTGTCATTGAAGACGATGCGCAAAACGGGCCCGACCACGTGGATGCGCACCGTACCGTCGGCCTGGTGATCTCGCCTTGGGTGAAGCGTGGGATTGTGGACAGCACCATGTACACCACGTCTTCCTTTGTCCGCACGATGGAACTGATTCTGGGGCTGCCGCCGATGACTCAGTTCGATACCGCCGCTACGCCGATGTACTTTTCGTTCACCACCGCCGCGGTCTTCGACCCCATCGACGCCGTTCCCGCGCAGGTGAGCCTGTTGTCTAAGAACCCGGCCACCGGCGCCGGGGCCCGCGCCTCTCTGAAGCTCGATTTCACCGGTTACGATCGCGCTGACCCGGACGAATTGAACCGCATCCTCTGGGCCGCCCTGAGACCCGGCACGCCCATGCCGGCGCCGGTGCGCAGCGCCCGGATTCGTTAGGCCCGGATTCGCCAGGCGTCTCTCCACATTCCGCACAACCGTTATAATTGTCCCGAGGAATTGCCGCTGACCGCCGTCCGTTAGCTCTCCATTTCGCGGCCCGATGCGAATTGCATTGTAGGTGTGTCTCAGGAGAGCAAAAGTGTATCCAAACTGGTTTGAAACGTTTTTCGAAGGCCTGGCGCTCGAGATGTGGCGCCATGCTGTCACAGCCGAACAAACAGCTCGCGAAGCGGAATTCCTGGTGGACCGCCTCGGCTTGCGGCCCGGCATGCACGCGCTCGATGTTCCCTGCGGCAACGGGCGGCACGCCATCGAACTGGCGCGCCGAGGCATCCGCGTGACGGGTGTCGATCTCTCAACGGGCTTTCTTGCCGAAGCGCGCGCCCGCGCACCTGAAATCGAGTGGGTCCATCGCGACATGCGAAGCCTGCTCTGGAGTGCGCGCTTCGATGCCGCTTACTGCTGGGGTAACAGCTTCGGCTATTTCGAACACGAGGAGTGCCAGCGGTTCCTCGATTCGGTCGCCGCCGCATTGCGGCCGGGCGGCCGCTTCCTGCTGGATAGCGGCGCCGTCTCCGAATCCATCCTTCCGGCGTTTCAGCCCGAGCGCAGCCTGCGCCTCGGCGATCTCGATTTTCACAGTCGGAATCACTACGACGCCGCGGAAAGCCGCATGGATATTACTTACACGTTCACGCAGGGCGGCCGGCGCGAAGTCAAGCCAATTCATCAGTGGGTGCATTCCGCCGCCGAGATTCGGCGGATGTTTCGCCGTGCCGGGCTGGAACCGCTGGCGGCCTTCGGCGACCTGGAGGGAGCACCGTATGCGCTCGGCTCACCGCGCTTTCTCGGGCTGGCCCGGCGCAGGAGTGCGGATTAACCGCGATCTGCCCGCAGGCCGATTTTTCGGGACAGCGCCGCGTACAGCACTATCGTCGCCAGAATCACAACCACGCCTTCCACCGGCGTGAAGGTGTGATAGTGCTTGGGGCCGTTCTCGACTACCTGCGCCCAGAACGAAGGCGCCCGGAAATCTCCCAGCGCGAACCAGTAATGCGGGTTGCTCTTGTCGCGCTCGATCAGCATCAGACCGAGCGACCACAACACCGCGCCCATGCCGATCATCGCAAGCAGAATCGCGGGGCCCGGCCGCTTCCACGCGCGCCGCCATGCGCCGGGGTCCGGCTGCCGCACGCGCCGCAGGAACGCCATCGCGAAAACGATTCCCGCCGCGCCGCCCAGAAGGTCCATGTAAATGTCGTTGAAATCCAGTAGCGACACGCGGGTTCGCGGCAGCACCCAGTATTGGTAGCTTTCGTCCAGGCCTCCGAACAGCACCACCCACGCCAGCGCCTCGGGCGGCGAAAGCGTCATGGCCGCGAACAGGATCCCCTCGGGGAAATATTGCGGATAGTGAATCAGCTCCACATTGTTGGCCGTCAGCCCGCTCCACGCGCCTACAATCAGCGCCACGGTCAGAAACCACAATCCCAGTATGCGCCCGCCTTCTGCCTGGCCCCAGACTCGCCGAAACAGAACTGCGGTAAGAATCGCCGCCAGCATCAGAATGATGGCCGCCGAGAGACGATACAGGTTCAACATCCCGATGTGAATAGCAACTTCGTTCGTTGCCCACTGTACCTGGGCGTGCGGCAGCGTCGCGACGGCGGCGTAAGCCAACAGCGCAACCCGGCTGCGCCACGGGTGGGAATGAATCGCGGAAAGCGCGCGCGCAGGCAGTTGCCGGGAACTGCTTTTCTTCTCTCTCTGGGGGACAGCGGGACCCGTTTGGCTCACTCGCTCCAGTTTACTCCAGTGCCGCTTTCAGCCCGCGCGGCGCTGCCCCACACACGCTACCGGCTGTCCCTTGGTGATCGGCGGGGTTGCGACCACGTACAGGACCACGCCATCGAACGGCGCGCGTACTTCGGCAGTCGTCGCGCCGAAGAAATCCGTAATGTGCGCCAGCAGTGCACCCTTGGTCACTTCCTGGTCGCGTTCCACGTGCGGATAGAGAATGCCGGTTGCCGGGCTCGCGAGCACTTCGACCGGGTCGAGATACACCGGCTGTTGCACTGCCGGCGGCCCATCCGCGAGCATTCCCAGTTCCCGCATCACGCCGAACACGCCCGCAACGATCCGCTCTATCGACTCTTCATCCCGGTTTCCCAGGTATCCGCTTTCGATGGTGATGGCGGGCTTGCCGCGCGTGATCGCGGTGGTCGAGCAATAGACAGAGCGCGCCGGGTCCGTGGGCCGGTTACGATCCACCACGATATGGTCGATTCCGAATGCCAGCGCCAGCCGCTCCATGGCCGCATCCATGTTCGCGTTCCCGGTCACGGTCTGGTATACGTAAGGCCGCAGCCATTCGTTGCCGTCGCCGCAATGCAGGTCCAGCAGATAATCGCACGGCTCGATGACCTGCGTGGTGATTGCGTGCGCGATGCGCTCGCAGACCGTGCCGTCCGGCGCGCCGGGGTAGGCGCGATTGAGATTCTTGCCATCGATCGGGCTGAAGTACACCGTCCGCCCGAGAAACGAGGGCATGTTGGCGACGTGCACCAGGATGGCCGTGCCGGCCAGTTGTTCCGGCGCGACCCGCGCTCGCAGCCGTTGCAGCGCCAGAATCGGTGGGTATTCGTAACCGTGATTCCCGGCAACGAGCGCGAGCGTTGGGCCCGGCCGCGCGCCGCGGATCGTCGTCACCGGAATCTCTGTCCCTGCGTCCACGCCCTCGGGGACCGTGATTGTTCTCGATTCCACCATCGTGGCCGATTGTATCAAGGAGTTCCGCCGCGGCCACACCCCTTGTTTCGTGCATTCGAAAACGGTATACCGGAGCATGCTGTCACGCTTCGCCCTGCTCCCGCTTCTGGCGTTTCTCTGCCTGGGGCAGAACCCGGCGCACAAAGAGATCACGCTCGACCCGCAAACGCTCAGCCGCTACGTAGGTGTATACCAGCTTGCCTCGGGCGGCAGCATGCTCATCACTCTGGAAAACGGCCAGCTTTACTCGAAGCTCGGGAATCAGCCGTCGGTCCCCATCTTTCCGGAATCGAAGACCACGTTCTTTCTCAAGGTGGTCCCTGCCGAGCTGGAATTCACCAACGACGATAGCCAGGGCAGGCCGACCGAGCTGACTCTCCATCAGAACGGGCGCGATCTCGCGATGAAGCGCCTGGACGATGCCCAGGCCAAGGCCGTGCTGGACGCCGATGCCGCCTTCGCCAAACGGTTCAAGGATCAGACGCCGGCGCCGGGCGGCGAGGCTGCCCTGCGCAAAATGATCGAGGGGCTGGCCGCAGGCAAACCGGATTACGATGCCTTGAGTCCTTCCTTGGCGCAGATCACGCGCCAGCAACTGCCGCAGCTCGAGGGCAACATCGGAAAGCTCGGCGCCCTGCACTCGATGACGTTCAAAGGCGTCGGTCCAGGCGGCGCCGATATCTACGCAGTGGCCTTCGAGAAGGGCGCTTTGGAGTTCCGCATCTGGCTCGGACCGGATGGCAAGATCGATGGCGCCAACTTCCGCCCCACTACCCTGGAAGCCACTGCGTCCGCGCTGCGGCCGCACTTTGCGGAGATCGATTCCCTCATCTCCGCCGAGTTCGCCCGGCGGCCCATAGGTAGCGTCACCGCCGGAATCATCGTCGGCAATCAACTCGTCTGGACGAAGAGCTACGGCGACGCCGACATGGAACAGAAGATACCCGCCGATGCCGACACCGTCTATCGCATCGGCTCCATTACGAAGATGTTCACCGCTGTGATGCTGGAACAGTTGGTGCAAGCCAACAAGGTGCGTCTCTCCGATCCGGTGGAAAAATACTTCCCCGAGGTCAACCAGGTGCAGGGGCGCATTCCGAATGCTCCGCCGATCACTCTGATGCAGCTTGCCACCCACACTTCGGGCCTGGGACGCGAACCCGATAACACCGAGACGTACGTCGCCGGACCGGTCGCCGATTGGGAGAAGACGCTGATCGCCGCGCTTCCGCACACGCATTACATCTTCGAACCGGGTACGCACTACTCGTATTCGAATATCGGCTACGCCATTTTGGGTGCGACACTGGCGCGCGCGGCAGGCGAACCATACACCGAGTATGTCCCGAAGCACATCTTTCAACCGCTCGGTATGACGCACTCAGCGCTGGAATGGAATGCGGAAATCCGCCGCCACCTGGCCAAGGGTTACGCGCTGATGGGACCCGACGCCAAGCCGGACTCCGAAACTCCCCTGCGCGAAAACGAAAACGGCCGCGGCTATAAAGTGCCGAACGGCGCCGTTTACACCACTGCGGGCGACCTGGCCCGATTTGCCTCGTTCCTGATGGATAAAGGCCCGGACAGCGTTCTGCCGGCCGCCGCCCTGGAGCGTTTCCAGACGCAACTGATCGTACCCTCGAACATCGAACTGGCTTCCGGCTACGGCATCGGCTTCCAGGTGGAGCGGCGCGACAACTACGTTGCCTTCGGACATGGCGGCGCCGTCGCCGGCTATACCGCGATGCTGCTGATGAATCGCCCGAAGGCCATCGGAGTGGTCGTATTCTCCAATGGCGCCGCCAATCCGACATACATCGCGCAACAGGCCCTCGATATTCTGTCGAAGTAACCTGGCCTTCGAACCGGGAGAAAAATTGTTGCGCGACGCAGCTAACCGCCCGATTCTTCCCTAGTCTAACTATTGTATAGTTAACCTATGGAAAACAGACCCGAGATTCCGCCCGGCACTCTCTATATGCTGGTTCTGAAAACGCTTGCGCGCCTCGGCCCGATGCACGGCTACGGTATCGCGCAGTATATCCAGCAGATTTCCGGCGACGTCCTGCAGGTGGAGGAAGGCTCGCTCTACCCCGCGCTGCAGCGAATGTTGCTCAAAGGCTGGGTGCAGGGGGAGTGGAAACAGTCGGAGAATAACCGCCGCGCCCGCTACTACCGCCTGACCCCTGCGGGACGCCGCCAGATGGCCCGCGAAGTCGGCGAATTCGAACGCGTTATGGCCGCCATCGTGCGCGTCATCGAACCTGCTTGAGACCATGAGTGAGCTGCTGCGCCGTATTCGCTTCCTCTTTCATCGCGCCCAATACGAGCGCGAGCTCGCGGAAGAAATGCGCCACCACCTCGCCATGCTCGAGGAAGATGGCAGACCGGGCGCACAGGCCCGCCGCCAGTTCGGCAACGTGACATTGCTCCAGGAGGAAAGCCGCTCCATGTGGACTTTCGCATTTTTCGATCAGTTCGCCCAGGACCTGCGCTATGCCGCCCGCGCCATGGCCGCCAACCCGCTTTTCACGGCGACCGCGGTGCTTTCCCTGGCACTCGGCATTGGCGCCAACACCGCCATTTACAGCTTCATGGACGCCATTCTGCTGCGCGCCCTGCCGGTACAGCATCCCGAGCAACTGGCCGTGCTGGACTGGCACGCGGCGCGGCGGCCGCCGGTGGTAAGAAGCATCAACGGAACCGCTCATCGCTATGCCCGCCAAGGCATACTCAGCCCCAACTTTCCTTACGCCGCTTACCAGCTTCTGCGTTCCGACAAGCAAGTCTTCTCCACCCTCTTTGCCTACACCTATGCGCAGCCGTTTAACGTCGTCACCGGCGGCCAGGCGGAATCTCTCAGCGGCGGCTTCGTTTCCGGCGATTACTTCAGCGGACTGAATGTCCCGCCGGCCGCCGGCCGCCTGCTCGACGATTCCGACGACCGCACGGGCTCTCCGGCAACAGTGGCGCTCGCGTATTCCTACTGGCAGCGGCGCTTCAACGGCAGCCCGGCGGCCGTCGGCCAGTCCATCCTCATTAATAATCTTCCGTTCACGATTGTGGGCGTCACCGCTCCCGGTTTCTTCGGCGTCGATCCGCAATCCAATCCGGCCTTTTTCCTGCCGATTCACGCCATCCCCGCATTTGCCATCAACCCGGCCGCCGAAGAACGCTCCCGCTTCTTCAACGATCACTTTTACTGGATCGAAATGATCGGCCGCCTGCGGCCCGGCGTTGCCATTGAACAGGCCGAGGCCGCCATGCGGGCGCGGTTTCGGGCGTATGCCGCGGGCACTGCCGCTTCGCCGAAGGATACCGAGGTCTTGCCCCAGTTATCCCTGGAAGAAGCCGGCTCCGGGCTCGATTCTCTGCGCCGCGAATACTCCAAACCGCTCTACGTGCTGATGACCATGGTCGGGCTGATTCTCGCCATCGCCTGTGCCAATCTCGCCAACCTGCTGCTCGCGCGGGCGGCCGCGCGCCGCCGCGAAATCGCGGTTCGCCTCAGCCTGGGAGCCGGCCGCTGGCGGATCGTACGCCAGATGCTTACGGAAAGCGTTCTGCTGGCGGTGACCGGTGGCGTCTTCGGCCTGGCCGTCGCTTTTGCTGGAATCCGCTTCATCACGTGGCTGCTGGCCAACGGCCAGAAGAACTTCACGCTGCGCGCCGCGCTGGATTGGCGGGTCCTCTGCTTCACCTTTGCGCTTTCGGTCGTGGCCGGAGTTTTGTTCGGCCTGGCGCCCGCCCTTCAGGCCACGAACCTCGATTTCACCCCGGCACTCAAAGAGAATCGCCTGCAAGGCACGGCCGTACGCGGGAGGCGCTTCGGCCCGCGCCTGGGGCACGGCCTCATCGTGGTGCAGGTGGCGGTTTCGCTGCTCCTGGTGATCGGCGCCGGACTCTTCGTGCGCACCCTCGCGAACCTGCACGCCATCGACGTGGGGTTCAATCGCGAAAATCTTCTGCTTGTCAGCCTGAACGGCCGCCAGGGCGGCTATCGCGATGCCGCGCTGGCCCGTTTCTACGCGGGCCTGCTGGATCGCTTCCGTGAAATTCCCGGCGTGCGCGCCGCCGGCGCGTCCAACCTTCCCCTGGTGGCCAATTACGTAAACGATGAGTCGGTCTTCATTGCAGGCCGCGCGCCGCAGCACGGAGACCGCGATGTCGACATCCTGAACATCGATCCCGCGTTTTTTGAGACCATGCAGATTCCCATATTGGCGGGCCGCGGCCTGGAGCCGGGAGACCTGGCGTCCCCCAACGTGGCCGTGGTCAGCCAGAAATTCGTTTCCACGTATTTCGGCGGCGAAAACCCCCTGGGCAGGCAGTTTTCACTGGGCACGGCGACGAGCCCGCTGTTTGAAATCGTCGGAATCGCCCGGACGGCGCACTACAATTCCCTGCAGGAAGCCGCCCCGGAAGTGGTGTACCTCCCCTACACGCAAGACCTGACGCATCTCGGCGGGCTTTTCTTCGAAATTCGCACCGCCGGTCCGCCGCTCAGCGCCGCTGCTGCCGTCCGCCGGATCGTCCACGAAGCCAGTACGACCGTGCCCATCCGCGAAATCACCACTCAGGCCCAGCGCATCGATCAGACCATCTCCCAGCAGCACACCTTCGCCGAACTCGGCACCTGCTTCGCCGCGCTGGCGCTGCTCATCGCGTGCGTGGGACTCTATGGCGCCATGGCTTACACGGTGGCGCGCCGCACCGGCGAAATCGGAATCCGCATGGCGCTGGGCGCGCAGCGGCCAGGCATAATCTGGATGGTGCTGCGCCAGGTGCTGGCGATTTCCGCTGCCGGCCTGCTGTTGGGCTATGCCGCCGCCCGTCTCACCACGCGTTTTCTGGCATCGTTCCTGTTCGGTCTGAAACCGAACGACCCGGTGGCCATCGCCGCCGCCGTCGCGATCCTGCTCGCGGCCGCGGTCGCCGCCGGATACCTGCCGGCGTGGAAAGCATCCCGTATCGATCCCGCCGCCGCGCTGCGCAATGAATAGACCGCTATACCCGTCCGCCGGCACTGCTCGTTTGCGCGCTTTAGTCTGACTTGACAGCAGCGCGGGCCTGTCCTACTCTGAATGAAACCCGGCCACGTTCGGCCGGCCCTCCCACGTAGGCATTCAACCAATTTTCCATGGCACGGAGTATGTATGCGACTGCTGGCGGGGATCTGTCTGACGTTGGCTCTGATTGCCGCCGAACGGCCTTCGGCGAAGATGCGGATGGGTCCGAAGGGTGGAATCAAGACGCCCGGAATTCTGATTCCCTTCGAGAACCTCAAGCCCGAACTGGAATTTGCGACCAACTGGAATCCGCAATGGATTGCCATGCCGGATTCGCTCTGGCTGCCCGGCGGCGCGTCGCTGGAGCGCATCGATCCCAAAGGCAAGGAGGCCAAATTCCTCCCGCCGGTGACGGGCCTGAAGAAAGCCTGCGGCGGTGCGATAACGGCTTTCGGCAGCGTCTGGGTCCCGGATTGCGGCAGCGGGGCGGTGGCGCGCATCGACGCCAAATCCGGCAAGACCGTGGTGTCGCTCGCATTCGGAGCGGGAGACGCGGCGGGCTCGATCGCCGCCAACGCCGACAGCATCTGGTTGCTCACCGATAATAGGACCACGCTTTCACGCATCGACCCGGTGCAGAACGTCGTGGTGGACGAGTTGCGCGTGCCGGCAGGCTGCCAGTCGCTCACCTTCGGCGAGAACTCGCTGTGGCTCGCCTGCCCGAACGACGACAAGGTGCTGCGGATCAATCCGGCCACGGAACTGGAAGAGAAATCGATTGAAGGATGCGCGCAGCCGCAGGCGTTGGCCCTCGGGGCCGGCTCCGTCTGGGCGTGGTGCCGCAAAGACGGGAAGGTCGCGCGCATCGATCCCAAAACCAATAAAATCTCGGCGACGGTCGATGTGGGCGTGCCCGGCGCGAGCGGCAGCATGGCCTTCGGGGAAGGGTCGCTGTGGCTTTCGCTGCCGGCGTTCCCGATCACCCGTATCGATCCCGACGCGAATCGCGTGGCGCAGCAGTTCTGGGGCGAAGGCGGCGGCGCCATCGCTGCGGGCGACGGGTTTGTGTGGCTCTCCAACGTGCACCAGGGCACGCTGTGGAAGATCGATCCCCGGCGGATCGCGGCCACCCTGGCGGAGTAACGGAACTTATGAAGAGACTCTGGGTTGCAGCGGTCCTTTCGGCGATTGCCGTCCATGCGCAGGAGGGCCGTCCGCGGCGCCCGCCGAAACCGGGAGTCAGCACACCCGGGGTGAAGCGCGAGATGAGCACCCTCACGCCCGCGGCTGTGTTTGCGATCGAAGGCACTCCCGACTGGCAGGTGCTGACCGAGGACGCCGTCTGGGTGTCCAACGGACCCAAGGGCACAATTCACCGCCTCGATATCGCAACGAATAAAGTTGTGGCCGCGGTCGCGGTGGGACGCCGCCCGTGCTCGGGGCTGGCTGCGGGTTTCGGCAGCATCTGGGTTCCGGTGTGCGGCGACAAGACGGTGGCGCGGGTGGATATCGCCACCAACGCGGTCGTAGCCACGGTTCCCGTGGGACCTGCGGTGAGCGAAGGTGGCATCGCCACCGGCGCGGGCAGCGTCTGGCTGGTCACGGATGCCAAGGGCGTGCTGTCTCGCATCGACCCTGCGACGAACAGAGTAACCGCGGAGATGACGGTCCCGGCCGGTTCCGCGGGATGTATCTTCGCCGAAGGAGCGGTGTGGTTGACCACGCCGGCCGCCAATCTGCTGACCCGTGTGGACCCGGCCACGGGAAAGGCGCAATCGGTAACCGTTGGGCCCGGGCCCCGCTTTCTGACGAGCGGAGCGGGATCCATCTGGACCCTCAACCAGGGTGATGGAACCGTGACGCGCGTCGATGCCGGGACCGCCAAAGTGCTGGCGCAAGTGGAAGTGGGCGTTCCGGGTTCGGGCGGCGAAATCGCATTTGGCGGCGGTCACGTGTGGGCCACCGTCTTTCAGATTCCGCTGTCGGAGATCGACCCGGCCACCAACAGCGTCGTGCGGCAGTGGACCGGCGACGGCGGCGATTCGGTGCGCGTGGGACACGGCTCCGTGTGGCTGTCGAATCTGCGCGCGGGCAACGTCTGGCGCATCGGGCTGAAAGAAATCGGCGAATGAACCGCCGCGGCGAATTCGCTTTCAGTTCTCGCCCGGCTTCTCCACGTGGTCGATGACGAACACTTCTACCGGCGCCTTGCGCTTTTCCACGACAATTCCGAGCTGTTCCTTCATGGCGGCGAACAGGTCCGGGGCCATATCGGAGGGGGACATCATGCGGCGTTGTTCCGGTTCTCCTGGAGCCGGTGGAGGGGCATCCGGAGGAGGCGGCAGTTCGAGCGTGAAATCGTAGTTGCCGTTGAGCCCGGTCTGGTTCACAACCGGCTCATTTAAAAGCTGCGAGATCCACCAGCAGAAGTAGGTCATGGGAACGCGGGTTCCTTTGATCTTGCGCGGACCTGCGGGTTGGATGGGAATGTCCCAGGGCTCCGGCGAATCGTTTGCTTTGAGCTTCGAGCCATGCTTGTCCAGGGTCAGGACGAACGCCGGAAGTTCCTTGGTCTCCTTGTGGAACTTCAACTGGAAGCGGTCGACCAGCATGTTTTGAAACATGATGTGCAGATTGTCGAGCGTGGTGGCGTGCTCCGCCTTGGCTTCGACATCCCAAAGATCTGTGTTCATCCAATCCGGGCCGCCCACAATCTGCTGATCATTGATCTTGTACATCAGCTTGATCATGAGACGCAGCGGCGCGTTTTCCGCACGGTAGGTCTGGCCGCCCGGCAGCGGCTGGATGAAGCCGCCCTGGCGCATATCCGGCTTCGCCGGTTTGATGGAGGCGACTTCGAAGGTGAGGCGGGGGGTGGTTTCCGGGTTGGCGGCCGGCGATTGCGCGGGAGCCGGAGTCACGCAGAGACCCAGCAGAACGGGGGCGACTGATAGCATCCGCATATCTATATATGACTCCACGGGGGACGGAAATATGCCGAAGATTACAGCTTTTTTTTGCGAATTCGCCCTTACGCCGGGGCCGCTTTTGGCTCCACAGAGCTACTTCGCCATTCGTCAATTGGCTGTATACTGATGCTAACCGCGGCCCCCGAGCCGCAGTCTATCAGTTGCGGAGGGTGCGATGAAACGCTTGCTTCTGGCGGTAGCCGGCGCGGCGCTCGCTGCCAACGGCGCTTCTCCCGGCGATATTTCGAGCGGACGCTTCGAAACGAAACTCTCTCCTGAACAGAGGATCCAGCAGGCCATCAACCGCCTTACCTTCGGTGCGCGGCCCGGCGAATATGAGGATGTCCGCAGGATCGGCGTCGAAAAGTGGATCGAGATACAGTTACACCCCGAGCGGATTGCCGAAAACCCTGTGCTCGAAACCAGGCTGCGGCCGCTTGAAACGCTGCGCTTGGATGGCGCGGCGATCCTGAAAGACTACTTCCCCCAGTTCGCCCCTGGGATGATGCGTTTACCGCGCATGAATGAGTTGCTCAACAACGAGCAGATGCGCAAAGTGTACAGCGGCACTGCCGAAGAGCGCCGCGCGGCCATTCTGTCACTGACCCCCGAAAAGCGCCGGCAGGTGCTGTCCATGGTGCCGGATAACGTAGTGGAAGGCCTTCCCGATCTGCAAAAAGAACGTGTCGAGGCGCGCAAACAGCAGCAGGACGAGCGGCAGATGGAAATGCGTCGGCTGCGCCCGCCCCTTTCCGACCTGCTGAGCCCGAAACAGACGGAGATCGCACTACGCGGCACGGCCGAGCAACAGGCAACGTTGTTCGCGTCGCTGGACGCGGGCAAACTGGAAAGAGTCGCGGCTGCCCTGCCCCCGAATGCGCTCGCGGGCCGTCCCGATCTGCGGCGGCTGGGCATGATGGAACGTAATCCGCAGCAGGTGGTGCTCGGCGATCTACGGGAAGCCAAGCTCTACCGGGCGATTTACTCCAACCGGCAGCTGGAAGAGGTGCTGGCCGATTTCTGGTTCAACCACTTTAACGTCTTCGAAGGGAAAGGGCAGCCGGACCGCGCCCTGCTGGCCAGCTATGAACGCGACGCCATTCGCCCGCACGTGCTGGGAAAGTTCAAAGACCTGCTGCTGGCCGTGGCTCGCCACCCGGCGATGCTGTACTACCTGGATAACTGGGAGTCCATGGCGCCGGATGTCTTCGAAGTCGGGCCGTTCGCGCCCGGTCCGTTCGGCGGGCCCCAGTTCCTATCGCGCCAGGCACACGGAATCAACGAAAACTTCGGCCGTGAACTGCTGGAACTGCACACCCTCGGTGTCAACGGCGGCTACACGCAGCAGGACGTCATCGCGGTGGCACGCTGCTTCACCGGTTGGACCATTCGCCAGCCCAACCAGAAGCCGGAGTTCGTTTACGCCTCCTTTATGCACGATACCGGCGAAAAGACGGTGCTGGGGCACAAAGTCCCCGCGGGCGGCCAGGAATCCGACGGTCTCGAGGTGATCGATATCCTGGCCCATCATCCGTCGACCGCTCGCTTTATTTCTACCGAACTGGCGCGGCGTTTCGTGGCGGACGCTCCGCCGCCGGCGCTGGTCGACCACATGGTGCGCACATTCTTGAAAACCGATGGAGACCTGCGCGCAGTGATGGAGACAATGTTCACCTCGCGCGAGTTCTTCTCCGTTGGCGCGTTTCAGGCGAAGATCAAGTCGCCGCTGGAAATGGTGGTCAGCGCGGCGCGCGCGCTGGATGCCGACACGCTCGATGCCTTCATGCTCGCGCAGGATGTATCGGAGATGGGCGAGCCGCTGTATGAGAAAGAGGCGCCCACGGGTTACAAAGATACGGCTGCGGCGTGGTTGAGCACCGCCAATGTAATGGCGCGCATTCGCTTTGCCGATCAGCTCGCCAACCAAAAGGTCCCGGGCGTAAGGGTCGACTTTTCGCGGTTTTCCGGAAAAGATGCCGCCGAGGAAGCGCGCGAGATTCTGGGCCGCGATCCAACGCCACAGACCTCGGCTGCGATCGAAAAAGGCGTGAAACAGATGCAGTCGAATGGCGGCGTGGTGTACTGCCGCGACTGCCAGGCTCCGGCTCTGGTTGCCAACCTGGTGATCAGTTCTCCGGACTTTCAGAGGAGGTAACGGAATGCTGACAAGGCGGGTTTTTCTGCGGGGATCAGCCCTGGTGATGGCGGGAGCCGGGCCCGTCCCGTTCTGGCTGGGGCGCGCCGCCGCTTCCACGCAGGGCCGGCGCAAAGTCCTGGTCGCCATCTTCCAAAGAGGTGCGGCGGACGGGTTGAACGTGGTGGTTCCGTTTGCCGAGAAGCGCTATTACGAGCTGCGTCCCACGATCGGGATTCCCGCACCCTCGTCCGGGCAGGGGCAGACCGCCATCGATCTCGACGGCCGCTTCGGACTCCACCCTGCGCTGCAGCCGCTGAAGGCACTGTGGGACCGGCAGATGCTGGCGATTGTAGAAGCCACCGGCTCGCCGGACCCCTCGCGCTCGCACTTCGATGCGCAGGACTACATGGAATCCGGCACACCCGGGATCAAGCGCGATGGATGGCTGAATCGCGCGCTGCCTACGGCGCGGCCGGATAGTTCGCCCTTACGGGCCGTCGCACTGAGCGCAACCCTTCCACGCACTCTGCAAGGCGACAATGGGGCCATTGCCATCAACGACGTGCAGCAGTTTCGCGCCGGGCAGGACACGGCATCCCTTGTGGAGAGCATGTACGACGCATCGCCGGACCGGCAGCTCGCCGCGGCGGGCAAGGACGCGTTCGCGGCCATGCGCATGCTCGACTCGCTCAGCCGCTCGCAATACAATCCGTCTGGAGGGGCACAGTACCGGCAGGCTGGAGAACTCGGCCGTAGTCTGCAGCAGATCGCGAGGCTGATCAAGGCCGATGCCGGCGTGGAAGCGGCCTTCGCGGAAATCGGCGGCTGGGATCATCACCAGAGCGAGCCGGGCCAGATGTTCAACGTGCTGCGCCAGTTCGGCACGGCGCTGGGAGCCTTCTGCGCGGATATGGGCGACCGCATGGAAGACATCGTCCTGGTGACCATGTCCGAATTTGGTCGCACCGCGCGCGAAAACGGCAACAACGGCACCGATCACGGCCACGGCGACGTGATGTTCGTCCTCGGCGGCGGAGTGCAGGGCGGGAGGATTTACGGCCAGTGGCCGGGCCTCGAAGAGGAACAGCTTTACGAAAACCGCGATCTCGCCGTGACGACCGATTTCCGCGCCGTTCTGAGCGAACTCGTCTCCGGCCAGTTGGGCACAACGGACATGGCCGAGGTGTTTCCCGGTTACCGGGCAGGCAAGCCGTTGGGTCTGCTCAAACGCGGCACCTAGCCGGGCAAGAGCACCGCTCCCTGGGCCGAAGGGAGCGGTGCGTTTCCGCTACCGGATATTGTCAAAGCCTCCGCGTCCGCGTCCGGCCGCAGCCGTGGGCGCCGGCGGAAGGAACTTCGGATCGAGGATCGTCGCGATCTGGTCGCGCGCGCCTTCCAGGTGAGCGCGGGTATCGTGGTCGGCAGCCTTCGGCAGCGCGGCTGCAATCGAGGCGTTCAGCGCGCGCAGTTCCGCGCGGTAAAACGGCTTCTCGTCGTCGCTGCGGGCGGGCGCGCCGCGTCCTCCGAACTGGCCACCTCCGCCGCCTCCCCGGCCGCCGGCGGCGCCCTCGGTTGTGCCGTTAAGCTTCGTGTTGATCAACTCCAGGTAGGCGTTCTGCAGATTCCGCCGGTAGGCATCGATCCAGACCTGTGGACCATCCAGCTCTTTCCAGACGCCGTGCCGAATCGTCGCGAGCATTTCCGCGGCCGTGTACGCCGTCGTGCCATCCAAGGTCTGCTCTTCGATGAGCCTGGCGAAGCGCTGATCGTTGAGGAACGGTGTTCAGCACGCTGTTCTGCGCGTTGCGGATGCGCGTGAGCGCGCCGACCGGCTCGATGCGGCGCAGAATGTCCGGATCGATCATCCAGGTTGGCGTAGCGAACGCATTATCGACCAGAAACTTGACGGCTTCCTCCTGGCGCACTTTCGGGATCAGGGTGAAGATGCGGCCCTCCTGGCCGACCACTTTTTCCTGGCTGTTGAGGCCGCCAACGACCGAATCCACGTGATTCATTTCGAGCTGCCACTGGCTGATCATACGGCCATACAGCTCGTTCAGGTCGTCGTACGTCTCGCCCTCTTTCCAGGTGGTGGCGGGCATCAGAAGCTTCTCCACGCGACGCAGGTTCTTCATTCCCATGGTGGTGGACTTGACGGGGTCGGCATCACCCACGGCTTCGGTCTCTTCGCCGGGATCGGCGCCTTCGGAGTTAGCCGTCGAAAAGCGATACCACGGCGTCTTGTCCTGCTCTCGCGCCCAGGCGTCCAGCGTCGGCTTTTCGTCATTGGGCGTGCTGGCGCCCGCTATTGGTGTATAGCCCCACTTGGTCGCCCAGATATCATAGGGGCCGATCCGCGGTACGAGGTCTTCCACCGCGATTCCATCTTCGGGCTGCGCCAGGCCTTCCTGTTGTGCTGGAAGCCCAGTGTGTGGCCGACTTCGTGGCACACCACGTATTCGAGCAGCCGGCCCATCAGGTCGTCGGGCAGCGGGAGTTTCTGCGCGCGCGGATCGAGCGGTGCCACCTGCACGAAATACCAGTCGCGCGCCAGGTTCATGACGTTGTTGTAGAACTGAATGTCGGCATTGAGAATTTCGCCGGTGCGCGGATCGGAAATGTGCGGCCCGCTGGCATTCTCCACCGTCGAAGGCAGCCAGCGAATCACCGAATGGCGAACGTCTTCGGGGCTCCAGTCGGGATCCTGCTCGGGTGTTGGCGCATCTTTGGCAATGATGGCGTTCTTGAAGCCCGCCGCGGCGAATGCTTCGTTCCAGTCCTCGACGCCTTTCTTGAGCCAGGGCACCCACTTCTTGGGAGTCGCCGAATCGATGTAATACACGATGGGCTTCACGGGCTCGGAAAGGGCTGCGCTGGGGTCTTTCTTTTCGAGGCGCCAACGCGCGATGTAGCGGACCGTCTTGGCGCGGTAGTCATCGGCGCTGAAATCCAACTGCGCCGTAGTGAAGTAGCCCACGCGATCATCGAACAGACGCGGCATCATGGGATGCTCAGGGAGCCGCACCATGCTGTGATGCAGTACCACGGTCGCGCTGTTCCCGCGCATCGCGCTCGCGCCCAGACCGCCGCCGCGCCCTCCGGTAGTTGCCGTGGCGCTGCCGGTGCGCGTGTAGGTGGCGGTCACCTCGGCTTCGACGTTGTCGGGAAACGTCGAGATGTGGTCGATGTAAGAGCGGCTGGCATCGAACGAGGTCGCGCCCAGGTGCTGGCGCGCGCTGAACTCCGGCACGTCGGCGTTGAACAGGCGGCTGACATCGATCACCGGGGCGCCATCGTGGTAAGCGGCGACGTTGAAGGCGACGATAATGGTGTCGTTATTGTTATCGTGCAACTCCCAGGTCACTACGCGGTTGGTAACCTGCCCGCCGCCGTAACCTGCTCCGACCGTCGTTTTGGCGATCTGCGTGTTCCACAGATACTGCTTGCCAAGCTCGGTCTTCGGGATTTCGTAATAGTAGCGCTCACCGACCTGATAGATGGTAAACAGGCCTTTCTTCGGCTTTGCGTCGCGGATGACGCGATCGAATGTCTGCGGATTTGGCTCCGGCAGCGCACCCAACCCGCCACCGCCGCCGTCGCGGCCTCCCCCGCCGAACGGAACCGGCTCTTCCTGCGCAAAGACGACGAAGGCAGCCAGAAACACCAAGGCCGGAGCGCTTCATTTCATGCTTGTTCCCCCTCCCTGAAAGAAAACAGGAATTATGTATCAGAATGTCGCGGTGTGCAAGGGGTAGGCTGCCGAGCGCGGCGGTATCGTCTCCGGTTTCGCCGGCAGCAACGCGGTGGACGCGGGACTGGACTCCACCCCCGGCATTCCCCTGCCTTTCCTTCCCCCGTTTTTCGTTGTACGATTCTTGACACCCTCGGAGGTTTTCATTATGGCCAGTCCGGCTACCGGCTTTAAAACCTGTACCCTGAACGTCAACCTGTTTTCGGGCGCCAGAACAGCCCTTCCCGCAGCCGTCAGAGCCCTGCTGACGGTCCGCGATGGGAATCAGCAGAATATCAACCTGCCGAATAACGGCTTTGTCAACGCGGCGCAGACCAGCATCGCCGGTTTGCCATTTCACGATAACTTCGGCGATAACTACGCCGTGGTGGCATCCGCCGATGGTTACGAGCAGGCCGGCTTTTATCCGATAACAGCAAGCCCGGCGACCCCCGCGGTGGTGGATATTATGTTGTTAGGCAGGTTTGCGAACTTCAATTTTCGCAACGCCACCTGGCCGCGGCTGAATCAAAACTACCCGGCATACGCCGCCCTGCTGCGCGCTGGAGCGGCCGACGACGCCGCGGCTTCCGACCGCTACAGCCAGTTGATGGAACAGCATGCTCCCGTGCTGGCGTGCTACTTCAATCTCGTTACCGCCATGTCGCAGATCCACCTGCCCGTCAAGACTCCGCTCGATTACATCAAGGAGCTGATCTGGGATGACACCATGGCGCAGGACCGTTTCTTCGCCTGGGCAGACCCTGCCGTGATCGACCAGGTAATCCAGGCCGCGGCACAGGGCCTTTTCGCTCCCGAAGTGGGAACGGCGGTTTTCCACGCCGGCGCCACGCGCAGTTGGAAACAGGTACAGTTTGGCGAAGCCAACGTGCAGTTGACCTTCCACGAGAACAACAAGAAGACCATCAACGGCCTGGAGTGCGTAATGATCGAGCCGGACATCGATTATTATAAGGACCTCGCGGCGCACGCCCTCCTCGAAGTAGTTACCAACAAGCTGACTAACTCACTGACCGATCCCCGTCAGGTCTATGTACTCCGCTGGATTGCAGGGCGCCACGCCGGAGTGCCGAACTTCGAACCGCCCTACACGATCGAGTAACCGATGCCAACCATTCCACTCACCGATCAATTCGGACTCACCCTGGACGCCAAGCCCGCCGCGACTTCGGCGCTCCTGAAGTACTTTGAGCAACTGCCATCGCTGCGACTCGATTCCCTGGACCTCAGCAAGGTCGGCGGGCTGACGCTCGACCAGCCCGCCATTCAGTCGCTCAGCACCGGCCTGTCGTTTCAGAATCCGGTAAACCTGGGCCAGGGATTGCCGACCCTCACGGTTGCTGCCGGCGCGTGCGCCTCGCTCAAGCTCATTACGAAACCGGAAGACTTGCCGGGACACGAGGATGCCCCGAAACCGCCGGCCGGAACGTGCCATCTGGCTCTTACTATCGAAGCTACCGCGTCCCCGAGTCTCTCGGAAACGTCGGGGATTCTCTGTTTCGGCCAGTCGCCCTCCACCAAACTGGACCTGGTCAGTTGCTCGCGGTTTTCTCTCAACAGCGGAGTTACTCTGATTCAGGCACTGCAGCAGACCATCGCCGCGTTCGCCATCCCCGCCACTTCCGGCGACCTGGCGGATCTCTCCGCGGGACAGGTCGCGCAAGTCGCGGTGATCGGCAAACTCCAGCTTTCCGGCACCGCCAATCTCCTGGCAGTCACCAATCCCCTGGCTTCGGCGAGCCTGCCCGCGCCGCTTCCTGCCGTATCGGTGAGCGCCGGCGGATCCATAACCGTGGGGCTTGCGTACAATATCGAAACGACCTACGAAGTTACCGCCTGCAAGCTCGATTCAGGCGCCGTGCGGCTCGGCTGGTACCACAAAAAGGGGACCGAAGTTGCAGTAAAGGCCGCGGCCAGCGAAGGAATTACCGCCGGATTCGGCACCACCGACGTCTTTTCCCAGTTGATCGGCGCCGTCAGCGGCAACCCGCAGGCCGATCTGAAAGAGCTCGCCGCCGCCGGCGTGCCGCAAAAGCAGGCGGACGCGATTCAAGCAGCCGTGAAGGCTGCCGCCGCCCGCAAGCTGGAAATCGCGGTCGGAGCCCAAATCTCCCTGGGCGAGTCGCACGGCGCGACATTCCTTTTCGATATCGTTCCCGCCGCGCTGAACGATCAGTCGCGAAAGGCTGTGGACGAGGCGCTGCGTGGCGACCTTACCGGGTTGCACGCTCCCAATCTCGCGGGCGTCACCTGCGTACGGAGCATCTGGGACGAGGTGCGCAAGCAGGGCCTGGAACTGGACGTAAACCTTTTAGGCATTCTCAACTACCGTTCGGTCACATCGCTTGCAGTGGAAGGAAAGGTGATGTTCGAACCGGCCAGCGGCGCCCTGGTGATCACCGATGCGGCGACCGCCGAGCGAATCCAGTCCACACAATTGAACTTCGGCGCCGATACGCAAAAGCTGCGACACGTGCTGGCGGAATCCTTCCTGATCACGGCCGCGTACCGCGGCAGCCGCCAATCGGTCGGACGCGCTTCCTTGCGCTGCAGCCACTCCTTTTTCGAACTGCAGAATGAAACAAGCCGCGCCGACATCGCTCACAAACTGCGCACCGGCGTGGCGCTCGGCCTGCTCTCGCCGGACGAAGGCGAACCCCCGGTGGGCGTTACCGATTTCGGTCGTACCCTGTTTACGGCATCCGCAAGTTACGACGATGCCCTGGTTTCGGCCATGTTTCTCGACTCAAACGATGCGCCTCTGGCCCACGAAGTGTACGAAACGGTGGGACGTGAGGCTATCCAGTTCCTGGTTCAGCCGGGCGACGAAGACGAAGTGCGCCGCAGGCCGGCCATCGACGACATGTTGTGGCGGCAGATGAGCGATGCCGGCCAACCAGGCATTGCGGCCCTGTTCTCCGGCGTTGCCGCGCCCCTGGTAGGCGCCATCACAGCCGATTATTCGACCATCCAGTGGTGGGCCGACGCCATGTTCGGCACGGCGCAGCAGCTTGCCGTGATGCGGGTGTGGCAGAAACGCAACCCCGATGCCGCGCCCAACGATCCCGCTTTTGAGAAATTGCGGCAGCAGCTTGCGGCGCACCTCAAAGACGTCGCGGCCAACACTCGCGCCGAGTTCGGCGAGCCCTGGGGCCTGATCGCGATGATCCAGCTCACCGGCCGCTCCGCCGGCGCAGAGATCCTGATTACCGGACCGCAACTGGTTCGCGAGAAGCGGCGCGCGCTCGCTGCGAGCACGGGCAAATAGCGCTTACGCGGTCTTCGCCTTCGCCGTTGGAAACGCCAGCGGATCGTATTCGCGCTCCACGAATTGCGCCGTAAAAGCTATAAAACGCAGGCGGGCCTGCAACTGCATCGCCGGATCGTTCGTGCCGGTGATCTGAAACGACGCCAGAAAACCCGCGAGATTCGACACCGCCGCCAGATCTTCGAACGTACGAAACTTCATGTATCCGGTGCCGATCTCCTGCCGGCTTCCGTCCGGAAGTTGCCGGTAAATGTGAGTGTAGAGCGTGGTATAGTCGCCCAGCAGATCGCGGACCGCGGTTGTGCCGGAGTCCTTCTGCATATACTTTGTGCCTTCGAGCGTGTACCGCTGGCCCGCGGAATCGGCGAATTCGATGTGGTACCGCATTTCGGCTTCTCCGGTCTGCGTGTCTACCCGGAGATAGTTGAAGATGCTGTTGGCGCTATCGATGGGGAACTTCGCGGGCGCCTGTCCCGCGAACTGCCCGAACGAAATGGTCCCCTGGAGCTGCGCCTCGTGCTCGTAGCCATCGACGAATTCGTTCACGTCGCGCACCGTCATCCGGACATCGAACTGGCAGGTGACCGCGCCGGCAGGCGTGCCTGTCGCCGGAATGCGGGAAGCAATCGTGAGATCGCCGGCGCGGCCGGGCTCGGGCGTGCTCGCGCCCGCGAAATACCAGCCCACCATCTCTTCGTCGAAAGTCATTCCAATGCCGTCCGGCAGTTGTGCGTCCAGGAACGGGCGGAGCAGAGTATTGACGGGCATCTCCTGCCCGGCCATGCGGGTGAGCATGTAATCAAAGCCGAACTGGCCTCCGGTTTCGGTATGAAAAAGGCCCAGCGAAGAGTTACTCACCACTGGGGCCAACACCGCCGGCAGCGCGGCCATGTATGTTCCCACCAGAAAGTCCGCCGTCACGATGCGAATCTCGTCGTGGAACGGAGTGAAGTCGTTCAATTGAAAATGGTCCTGCAAAAACGTGGGCGTGACCAGCCCTTCCATCAGGCCCATCAGTTGATAATTTGCCGTGAAGCGGCCATCCGGCAGGTTTTGAAATTGCAGATACGCGATGCCGCCGGCGTGATTGGCGTTGGAAATCGCGTCCATGCGCCACACGCCATCCAGTTGCGCCGCGGTCGGCGCGGCGCCGGCCGCAAAAAGCGCCCCGTGATCCTGCACTGTCATGTTTCCGAATGTGTAGCGCCGCGACATTGCGAATGTGAACAGCCGCGCGCCGTTCGGATATTCGCCCAGGTAAACCCGGCCGATCAGCAGATCTTGGTTGATTACCTTGAAGACATCGTAGAAGCCCTGCCACGGCGGATCGAGATAGCGCAGCAGAATGTATTTCCCCGGCTCCAGCGTCCCCGTGTTGTGCCCGGCTTCCACTTCCTGCAGGCTGTTGCGCGCCTGAATGCGTCCATCGGTATCGCTCGTGATGCCGGTGTATTTCCCGTTCTGTACGTGAAATTCCTTGCGGAATCCGGTGAAGAGCGCGGAAGACATGGCATTCAGCACGTGGCCCTGCGGGAAGAAGCCTTTCCAGTATTGGTCGTTGCGAATCGTCTGGCTGGCGGTATCGATGACTGGCGCACCGCCCCGGTTCACCAGCGTGTCGATTCCCATGGTGGGGCAGCGCCGGAACAGCGCTTCGAGCTCTCCTTCGTTGTATGTGACTACATCCAGAGGATCGATAGCGGACATGCTGACCAATGGCGCCGGCTTCGGGTACGGATTGCCGCCGAGCTGCTGGATCTTCCGTTCGACGAAACGTTCCGTGAGCGCGGAAATGGTAATCAGGGGATTGACGCCCAAGGCGCTCGCGATCACGGAACCATCGGTCACATAGAGGCCGTCGTGCACGCTGCCATCCCCCGCGAACAGGCGCCCGAAGGGATCGACGGCGCCTTCAAGGTAGTCGTCGCCCATAGGGCAGCCGCCCAGCGGATGCGCGGTGATCAGGTGCCCCAGTTTGAAGACGCTCCAGGTGGGGTTGGAAATGAAGTTGGCCTCGAGCGCGCGGGCGTGCCGCCGCAGTTCCCCGTTCATCCTGGTGAAGATCTGCTGCTGCCCGGCCTGATCCCAGGAGACGCGAATTCTCCCGTCCGGCTCGGTCCATGGTGCTTCGAAGAGAATCGTCCCGCGCGCGTTGTCCTGGCCCATCACCAGGTAAAGCATGGAATGATTCATGGCGCCGTTGGGATCGTGCAGCGGATCGGCGGGATTGAGATCGCGCTGCAGGCGGTCGCTCTGGGCCTTCTCGTTTCCAGTGACGGTATCCTGGCCGCGAATCAGTCCGAAGACGGCTTTGCTGGCTTCGATGTAGGCGCGCGGGAAAGAAAAATCCTCAATGGTGATGCGCTGCGACTCGGGCAGCCCATCGGTGTAGCGCACCACTCCCACAATGTTCGGTCCCGGCTCGGGCGAGTCGGATGCGCCGGGTGTGTCCGCTTTCGCGTACCCCAGAACATTGGTCTGCATTTCGCCGTTATAGGCCAGACCGAAGAAATCGCCGTTGCCGCTGAACCGCGTGCCGAGCGCCGGGGAGACGCTGAGGCCGTGCATTTCGGAGCGCAGCAGAATTTCGGTGGAATTCAGCGAACCTGCGGAAAGGATCACTTCGCCGGCATCCAGCGTGAAGGAGTCGCCGTGGCCATCGTCCTTCACGTGCTTGCCGTGGATGCGCCATCCGCCGGCGGCGAGCTTTTCCAGCCACTCTACTTTCGTCTGCGTGAAGATGGTCGCGCCGGCTTTGGCGGCCATCGGCAGGTAATTCATGTAGAGCGTGTTCTTCGCCCCTACGTTGCAGCCGCTCACGCAGTTACCGCAATCGATGCACGGTTTCTGATTGACGCCGAACGCGTTCGGTCCATCCACCGTGAAGTTGACCACGATATTCAACGCCTCGGCGTGCATGCCGAGTTGCTGCGCGCGCTTGTCCAGCGCCTGAACCTTGGCCAGTTTCAGCGCGCGCGGGTGCGGATTCGCCGCCAGCGCCTTCGATGCCCGCTGGTAATACGGCGCGAGCGCATCATAGGTGATTTCCGTGGGCCAGTGAAACTGCTCGAACACTTCGCGGTCCGGTATGATTGCCACGTTGGCGTTGATCAGCGAAGTGCCGCCCAGCCCCGAGCCCTTGACCACCGAAATATCGGGATAGTTCAGGAGCTCGTAAAGTCCGAGCGGGTTCAGGTCGCTCCGCGTGGCGCCCAATACGTCCGCCGCCGTTTCGGGATAGTCTCCGGGCTGCCACTCTTTGCCGCGCTCCAGGACGCAGATGGAGCGCCGCGGGTTTAAGTCCGCCGTCGCCAGGCGCGCGGCCGAAATCGCTCCGCCATAGCCGGAGCCGATCACAACAAAGTCATAGGCGCTTTTGCGATTCTCCCACGGTGTCGCAAGCATGGTTCCTCCTTCTCTGCGAGCTATGCGCTCAACATGTCCCGGAAGTAAGGGTTCAACAGGCGGCCGCCGGCATCGTACGTACGGCGCGCGGCCGCAAAAGTTTTCAGGCGATCGCCCAGTGCCTTCTGCATCTGAGCGGGGGTGATGGCGTCGGTCTGGTTGAAGAGCGGGATGCCGCCGTGATCCGAGCAGAACTGATTGTACGCCACGAGAAATTGCGGCCAGCCCGGGTTACCCGTCGATACCGGGTCGATGGTCATCACCGGGCCATCATACGAGTAGGAAAGCAGGGAGTTGCGGTCCTGCGCGATCCAGTAACCGACATTCAACATGTTTGTCCGGTAACCCTGCTGCTGGTAATACTGCTTACAGAAGGTAAAGTAGTCGGTAAGTACCTTCGCGTAAGATGCCTCCGGGAACGCCGACAGACTGAAAGTATAGCGGCTGTTATCCGCCACCAGCGGGTAGCGGATAATCTGGTCGGTGGCGATTGTGTAGTCGCCGCATACCAGGTTTTCCAGCTTGAATCGCCACATGGCGCAAAAGCCATTGATGACGCCGTAACGGATGTCCTTATCGGAGATGTTACTCTCGACCTGCGAACAGAACAGAGGACCCGCCGTAGCCCACATATAATTGCGCAGCGGCCAGGAGACGCGATTCGGCGCGCCTTTGGCGCCCGGGTTATAACTGCGGAACTCGACCGTAATGACGTTGTCAAAAGGAAAGATGTAGAACATCATCGACTGGCCGCGCGCTTTCAGGTCCGTCAGTTTTGCGGTGAAGTCCTCGAGCTGGAAGGTCTCATGGTGCACGGCCAGAGGAGTGATCGGCCGGATCCGGAACGTGGCTTCGTAGACGATTCCGAATGTCCCATAACTCGAGCGCGCCTGCTGCATGAGCTCAGGCTGGGCATCAGTTACTTCCAGTAAGTCGCCCGAAGGCAGCACCATTTTGATCGAAGTGACATAGGAATTGACTTGGCCGTATTCTCCCGGCATGGAAGCGTCCTTCGTGCCGCAGCAGGCGGCGCTGCCCACCGAGAGACTTCCGATTTCGGTATTTACGTAGAATTGCAGATTGTGTTTCTCGAGCTCCTGTGCGACATCGATATAAATCGCGCCCGCCTGCGCCGTGACCGTATCGGCGCCGATGTTGACGATGGCGCTCATCTTCGACATTTTGATGAGTGTGCCGCCATCGGCTGTGCCGCACGGCGACGTGGAGTGGTTCGAGCCTACGGCGCGGACGGGCGACGGATACTGGGCCGGATTTCGCAGAATCGCGACAATATCATCGACGGAGGCGGCTTCCACAACGGCCGCCGGGTGAGAGACGATGTTTCCGAACCAGTTCGTGACGGTCTCCGGCATGATTCGGCTATTCTAACGTTCAATTGTCTGTGTTCACCCCGTTGTATTCGACCGGCTTGCAGCGGAGAGTATGAATTCGCACGGAAGATACACTCTGCACAAATTGAGTGGGGCCGGAGTTTGATCCGCCTTGTTACAACTATGTCGGATGTCACCCGATCTTCATGGCACCGGCACGACCTCGTACATCAGGGAAGTACCTTCGTAAATCGGTTGGTAATAAATGTTGCCGCAGTTGTACACGACGCCCCCGTTGTAAGCCGGCACCGTGACACACGCTCCTGGCAGTACAGGGACGACGGTTCCCACTACGGGAGGCGCTACCACCACCGGCGCCGGCGCTATGGCGCCTCCCAGCGCCAGGCCCGCGGCGGCTCCCAGGATGCCGCCGGCGATGACACCGGCCCAACCCGGCCCACGACGCCGATCGATGACGACGTGGTGTTCGCGGTCGCCGTGGAACTCGTGATTTCCCACCCGCGTGTAGCGCTGCGGGCCATAGTCCGGCACGCGCGCCAAAGCCGGACAGGCGAGTGCGGCCATCAGCAGGATTTCGACGCATGCAGTTGCGCGTTTCATTTCGATTTTCCTCCCTGCGGGAATGTTCTCGGTTGCAGCGCACCCCAACTGGCCGATGTCGAACCCGGCGGTTTCAGGAAGACAAATGCGTCGTTGGGGATCTCCGCGTTGAGGTTCCAGTTCGAGAATTCAACGCTGACGCGCGGCTGTCCTTCGATCTTCTTGTACACAATCGCCAGCCGCCGAGGGAGAATCTGGTTCGGTCCGGTCAGCCAAAGCTGCCAGTCGGCGTCCGCTTCCGTGAATGCCAGGTGCAGATACTGCTGGTTGCCTTCGTTGACGATACCCACCTCATTCGCGCTCTGCAGTCCGTCGCTGAAGATGGAGTAGGGGTCGCTGGAAAGGAACGGAATCAGCGGTGTGTGCGCCCGCGCTTTGCTCTTCAAAAGCGCCAGCGTGGCATCGAGATTGGCGCCGGCGGCCAGAGTAGTGTAGATTTTTGCCGATACCGGCATCAGAGTTACATTCCTGCCGTCGCACCAGAGGTTCATGTCGGATGTGTCCGATTGCACTTGCAGCCGCATCTTATCGGGCCGTTGCACCTGCACCTGGATGTTTTTGAAGAAATCCAGCATTTGTCCGTTCGTGCCCGGTTCTTCGCGCATGATGTGCGCGGTGAAACTGAGGCTGGTGGCCGTGCGCAGCCGGTTGCTCATCGCCCGCAGGGCATTCAGTGCGACCGGCTCGAGGTCGGGATTGTTGATTTTGTTGTTGATGGTGGCTGTGCGATTCGCCGAGTTGTGTGCAGTCTGTGCCGCCAGGAGCGGGCACGTAGCGAGCAGGACGGCCAGTGTCGCCGCCCCGCCCCGGAGTTTTCGTGCTTGGATTCGGTTCATTGTCACCTGTCTCCCTGTTACCTCCCGGCGCAGCGATGCTCATGACAAGTCTTATTTCAAAGAACTGTGCACTCGCGCTGCCAACGGCGGTATACAGGCAAAACGCCGGCGCCGTTCGCACGACGCCACCCGGCGGCGCCGCGAGTTACAATGTAGGTGAAGTCCACTCGCTCGCGATGAGTGCTTCCGAATTCGAGCACTCCCACGCCAACCGCTGGCTGATCGCGATCGCGGTAATGTCCAGCGCCGTGATGGAGGTGCTGGATACATCCGTCGTGAATGTCAGCTTGCCGCACATTGCCGGCAGTCTGTCTGCAACTATCGACGAGGCCACCTGGGTCCTCACATCGTACCTGGTCGCCAATGCCGTGATCCTGCCGATCACCGGCTGGCTCGCCAATCTGATTGGCCGCAAACGGCTGCTGCTGATCGTCGTCACCGGGTTCACGGTCTCCAGCATGCTGTGCGGTCTCGCGCCCAACCTGGAAACCCTGATTCTCTCCCGCGTCCTGCAGGGCACCACCGGCGGCGGTTTGCAGCCGCTTTCGCAAGCCGTGCTGCTCGAAGAGTTTCCCGGCCAGGAACGTGGCAAAGCGATGGGATTCTGGGGCATGGGGATCGTCGCCGCGCCAATTCTCGGCCCGACGCTTGGCGGCTGGCTTACCGACACCTATTCCTGGCGCTGGGTGTTTTATATCAACCTTCCGATCGGGCTCGCCAGCCTGATCATGATTTCGATGTTTCTGTACGATCCGCCATATCTCCAGAGCCGCGGCCTGCGCGTCGATTTGTGGGGCCTGGGGATGCTCGCGGTGGGCATGGGCGCGCTGCAGATCATGCTGGATAAAGGCCAGGAAGAGGATTGGGGCGGCTCGCGCCTGATCATCAGCCTGGCTGTGACTGCGATTGTCGGGCTGGGCGCCTTCATCATCCGGCAGTTCTCTACGGACCATCCCATTGTGCGCTTCCGCCTGCTTCGCTACCGGAATTTCGCTTCCGGAATCGTCCTGGTTTTCGTTCTGGGGTTCGTGCTGTACGGAACCCTGGTGCTGCTGCCTTTATTTATGCAGACACTGCTGGGCTGGACGGCGGTAACGGCCGGATTCTGGACCAGCCCGCGCGGCATCGGAACCGCCATCTGCATGCCGCTTGTCGGGGTGCTTCTGGGCCGCGGCTGGGACGGCCGCCGCATGCTGGTGTTCGGCTTCGTCGTTGCCAGCATGGCCTTCTTCGGGTACTCGCGCATGAACCTGCAATCCGGCACCTGGGATATTTTCTGGTACCAGATCACTCAGGGGATGGGCATGGCCTTCATCTTTGTGCCGCTCACGGTGTTGACCATGGCCCCTATCAGCAAGCAGGATACCGGATATGCCACCAGCCTCTATAGCGTGATGCGCAATATCGGTTCCAGCGTCGGGATCTCGTTCATCACCACCTGGGTGGCGCGCCGGTCGCAGATGCATCAATCGGTGCTGGTGGCCCACGTCACCCCTTACGATCTGTGGCCGGAACAGGCGCTCGCGCAAGGACGGGCCATGCTCTTCCACGAGGGGTCGGACTGGGTTACCGCGGGCCGGCAGAGCATGGGCCTGATCTATCGCGCCGTGCAGCAGCAGGCGGCATTGCTCAGTTTCATCGAAGCCTTCCGCGTGATGGGCTTTTTGTTCCTGGCAATCATTCCTTTAGTGCTGATGATGAGAAGGGCAAAGCACTGAATGGACCTTCGAAGCCGCGACCAGAAGGGTGCGGTGCCTTTGCGGGCGAGCCACGTCCGCTCACTTTCGCTTGCGCGAGCGCGCGGCCAGCGGGTCCGCCGGCTTGTGATGAAGAGCCGCGGACAGCACCTCCACCACGCGCGTCAGCACCTTCACTCGCGCCCAGTACTTATCGTTGCCTTCTACCGGACACCACGGAGCCAGCGTGGTGCTGGTCTTCACCAGCATCTCCTCCACCGCTTCTTCGTAGGCCTCCCACTTGGCGCGGTTGCGCCAATCCTCGTCGGTGAGCTTCCACGCCTTGTACCCGATGGCTTTGCGCTCTTCGAACCGGCGAAGCTGCTCCTCTCTCGAGATCTGTACCCAGAACTTCACGAGCACCGTCCCGAACTGGTGAAGCTGCCTTTCGAAGGCATTGATCTCTTTGAACGCGCGGCGCCATTCGTTATCTTTGGCGAATCCTTCGACCCGCTCCACCAGCACGCGGCCGTACCACGACCGGTCGAAAATGGCGATCTGTCCCGGCTCCGGCAATCGCCGCCAGAAGCGGTACAGATAATGGCGCGTTCTGTCTTCGCCCTGCGGCGCGCTGATCGGATACACGACGTAGCCGCGGGGATCGAGTTTCTCGGTGACGCGCTTGATCGCTCCGCCCTTGCCTGCCGCATCCCATCCCTCGAAGGCGATGATCACGGGACGCTTCTGCTGGTACACCTGGTAGCCCAGCTCGCGAAGCTGAATCTGCCGCCGCGCCACTTCCTGCACATAGCGCTCGCGATCCAGCTTTCTGGTGAGATCCACGGTTTCGAGCATGGCTATTTCGATCCTCCAAGGGATTCGATGGCGGCCCGCAGGTCCGCGTCCTTCGCGGTAGCCGCCAGGGACTCGGTGCGCGCCGGAGCGTTCGGCCCTAATCGTTTCTCCATGGCCGCGATGATGGTTTCGAACAGCTTCTTTCGTGCGTACCATTTCGAGGTCGCTTCCACCACGGTCCAGGGCGCGTACTCAGTGTCAGTCTGCTCCAGCATTTCCTCGCTGGCGGCCAGGTACGCGTTGTACTTTTTGTGCCGCGCCCAATCCGCATCGGTCACGCGCCACGCTTCCAGCGGGTCGGCAGCCACGGCCTCGAACCGCTTCTTCTGCTCCTTCTTGCTGATGTGGAAGAAGAACTTGAGGATGGTGGTCTCGTCGTCAGCCAGGGTGCGCTCGAACTCCACGATGTCGCGATACGCCTGGCGCCACTCCTTTTCCAGGATGGTGCCCTCGACCCGCTGCTCCAGCACGCGGCCGTACCAACTGTGATCGAAGATCACCATTTCGCCGCGGTTCGGCACCTTGAGCCAGAACCGCCACAGCCAGGGCCGCTGCTGCTCGTACGTGCGCGGCGCGACGATCGGGTAAAGCTTGAAGCCGCGCGGATCCAGCCGCTGCGTCAGCGCCCCGATGGCCGTTCCCTTTCCCGAGGCGTCCCAGCCTTCAAAAACAATGATGGTCGGCGCCTTCTGATCCCAGCAGGCCTTCTCGAGATCGTAGAGCCGCTCCTGCAGCGCGGGCAGAGAACTCTTAAATTCCTCGCGCGAGATTTTCTTGTCCAGATTGATGTTTTCCAGCATGAGTGTTCAGTTGTGAGCCTCGTGATGCCGTAGTGTTCGCAGCAGCCTGCGCAGCGGGCCGGCGGCGGCCGCCGCGGGCGCAGTCTCGGCCGGGAGCGTCAAATGCCGCCTGGAAAGTTCCTCGGCAAGAATCTGCTGCGCCAGTTCGATGAAGGAACTTCGGTTGGCCGCGATCGCCAGGATCTCCGCATCGCTCTTGGAAGCGTAGTAGGATCGAAACGCCTGCTCCTGGACTCGCATGGAATTACCGCCTTCCTGGGCGCGGCACGCAGTTTCCCACGCTGCCGCGCCTGCCCTGAATATAGGACCGGGCGGTTGGAAATTCAAGTGGCGGCCTGTCCGGCGTCGGGTTCGTCCGCGTTAGCCGCCCTGAGAGTCAATGGCGCCGGTGCCGGCCAGTTCCTCGACTTTCGTCCCGCGGCGATCGATGCGCTGCGGAACCGCGGCCCGCATGTTGACCATGTCCTCGGTCGCGCGGTGGTCCAGGGCGTGCCTCACCAGGTCGGCCACCGCATGCGCGACGTCTCTGGTGGTCGCCCTGCCGCCCAGATCGTATGTCCGCACGGTTCCGCGCTCCACCACGGCGCCCACGGCCCATTCGATGATGCGCGCCAGATCGGTTTCGCCCAGCCATTCCAGCATCATTTTCGCCGCCAGGATCGCCGCGATCGGGTTGACCCTGTTCTGCCCGGCGTACTTCGGCGCCGAGCCGTGGGTGGGTTCGAACACCGCGTACTTCTCGCCGATATTGCCGCTGTAGGCGAACCCCATGCCGCCCACCATCTGCGCGCAGAGGTCCGAAAGAATGTCTCCGAACAGGTTCGTCGTCACGATGACGTCGTAGTTCAGCGGGTTCTTGACGAGCCACATGCACATGGCGTCGATATTGGCGGTATCGAAAGCGATCTGCGGATAGCGCGCGGCCACCTCGCGGGCGGCTTCCAGAAAGACGCCGCAGGTGGCGCGCAGAACATTGGCTTTGTGCACGGCGGTCACTTTGTGCCGCCCATGCTTCACGGCATACTGAAAGGCCGTTTCGACAATGCGCCGCGACGCTTCGGGCGTGACACTGCGGATGGAAATGGCCGCATCCGCCGGCAGCGCCCGCATGGCGGGAACCGCTCGAAATTCCTCCGGTACTTTGGGAAACTCCACCCCGATGTACATGCCTTCGGTGTTCTCGCGGAAAACCACCAGGTCGATGTTCTCGCGGTAGTTCAGCGGATTTCCCCGGAACGCGTGGCAGGGGCGCAGGCACACGGCCAGATCGAGCAGTTGCCGCAGACGAACGATCGGGCTGCGGTAGCTCAGCCCCTGCCCCTGCAGCCGCGGCGCCAGTTCGCGCGCGGCGTCCCCTGCGGGCTTGGAAGTGATGGCGCCGAAGAAGGCGCAATCCGTGCGGGCCAGCAGGTCCAGCGTGCGCTGCGGGAGGGCGTCGCCTTCCGCGCACCAGAAGTCCCAACCGATGTCTCCGTGCAGGTATTCGGCCTCGAATCCGGCGGCATCGAGGACCATTCGAGCGGCACTACTGACTTCGGGGCCAATGCCGTCTCCCGGCAACCAGGCTATGCGAGGCTTGCGCATGGGTCGCTCCTTCGATCGGTGTATTTGCGTTTCAGATAGGGAATCAGGCCGCCGGCGGCGAGCAGTTCAGCGGCCCGCGGATCCAGGGGAGCCGCCCGGAAGGTGAGGCCCTGCGTGAGGTTGCGAATTTCGCCCGCCACCAGGTCGATTTCCAGTTCGTCGCCCTGCCGGCACGACGCGGCCGCTTCCGGCGATACCACCGCCGGCAGGCCCAGGTTAATAGCATTGCGGAAAAAGATGCGCGCAAAAGAGCCCGCGATCACCGCGCCCACGCCCGCGAACTTCAACGCGGCGGCCGCCTGCTCGCGACTCGAGCCGCACCCGAAGTTCTTCCCGGCAACAATGATCTCACCCTGGCGAATCTGCGCCCGCATATCCGGGTATGCCAGTTCGAAGAGATGCTCGGCGGTCTTTTCGCGGTCGGTGACGTTCAGGTAACGGCCGGGATAAATGAGATCCGTGTCCGTGTTGTCACCCAGAACGGCGCGAACGCCGCCGTGAAGTGTCAGGGTTCCGTCAGGCATGGTACGCCTCCTCCGCGATGGACGCCGGATGCACCAGCTTTCCCGCAACGGCCGAAGCCGCCACCACCGCCGGGCTGGCCAGGTACACGAACGAATCCTTGCTGCCCATGCGGCCCAGAAAGTTGCGGTTGGTGGAGGAAACGCAGGTCTCCCCCGCCGCCAGAATGCCCTGATGCACCCCCACGCAGGGGCCGCAGCCGGGCGGGTTGATGATGGCGCCAGCCGCGACCAGAGTCTCCAGGCAACCCATCTGCAGCGCCTGTCGATAAACCTGCTGGGAAGCCGGAATTACGATCAGGCGCGTGCCGGGATGGACAACTTTACCATCCAAAACGCGCGCAGCCACCAGCAGGTCTTCCAGACGACCGTTGGTGCACGAACCGAGCACGCACTGGTCCACCCGCACCTCGCCGCAGGCCGAAAGCGGCTCCACCCGGTCGACGGAGTGCGGGCAGGCGACCTGCGGCTCCCACAGATCCTCTCCGGCGTCGATTTCGACAACGCGCTCGTAGCAGGCATCCGCGTCCGGCGCCACCACCTCGAGCTTTTCCTGGACGCGCGGCCGCAGATAATCCAGAAGGACTTCGTCCACCGGCGTGAACGCCACCTTGGCGCCCATCTCCATCGCCAGGTTGGCGATCACCATGCGCGAAGCCACGCTCATGCGCCGGATCGCGGGACCATCGAATTCCACGGCCTGGTAGTCCGCGCCGGCCGCGCCCAGTTTGCCGATGACATGGAGAATCAGGTCCTTGGCGGAGATCCACGGCCGAAACTCGCCTTGCACATCGACGCGCAGCGTGGAGGGCACCTTGAACCACAGCGAGCCCTCCGTCCAGACGCCCGCCATTTCGGTGGCGCCGATTCCGGTCGCGAACGCGCCGAATGCGCCGTGCGTCGTGGTGTGCGAGTCGGTGCCCACGATCAGCATTCCCGGCCGCACGTGTCCCTGCTCCGGCAGCACCTGGTGACAGATGCCGCCGCGGCCCACATCGTAGAAATGCCGGATGCCCTGCGCGGCGACGAATTCGCGCACCGCTTTGTGCGTGGTGGCCGTCTTCTCCGATTCGGCAGGCACGCGGTGATCGAAAATGATGACGATCTTCGACGGATCCCAGACGCGCTCGACGCCGATTTCGAGAAAGCTCTTGCGGACGAGGTCCGCATTCTCGTGGCTCATGGCGAGGTCCACGCGCGCGATCACGATCTCATCGGGAATCACGCGGTCGCGCCCGGAGGCGCGGGCGAGAATCTTTTCAGCCAGTGTCATGCCCACGGCGATTTCTCCTGCTTAACGCCCTGCCGCGATCAGCGACGGTAGATACTCGTGCTCCATGGCGCGGTACTGCGGCAGGCCTACAAACCCGGTGTAGTCCTTGAAACCGGTCAGCCAATGCGTTTCCCCTGGCAGGACACCGGTGTGCGAAGCGCGCAGCGCGCTGAAGAAGCCGGTCAACGCGTGGTGCATCACCAGAATCGAAGCCACCGGGATGCTGACCCGCGCCACCCCCATGGCCGCCAGATCCGGAATGGGAATGAGCTCGGTTTTGACTCCCGTCACGCCGTCCATGAGGTTCACCGAGAGCAGGCCGTGAATCTCGCGCACGGCGCGCTCGATATCGGCGCGCGTGCCGATGCCGTCTATGAAGACCATGTCCGCGCCGGAATCGATGTAAAGGTTGGCGCGGAAGATGGCTTCATGCAGCCCCGAGACCGCGTAGGCGTCGGTGCGCGCGTTGATCACGATGTCGCTGCCCAACCGCCGCCGCACATCCACCATGGCGCGGATCTTGCCGGCCATCTCATCGGCCGCGATCACCTGCTTGCCTTCCATGTGGCCGCACCGCTTGGGAAACACCTGGTCTTCGATATTCACTCCGCCCAGCCCCATTTCGATCAGGCGCTCGGTGATGGCGGCGGCGTTCAACGCATTCCCGCCGCCGGTATCGATATCCGCCATTACCGGAATCGAAACCGCTCGCGTGATGTGGCCGGTGATGTCGAGGACGTCTTTCATGTCGACCAGCCCCACATCCGGCTTGCCGAGCAGGCTCCCGGCAAGTCCGAAGCCGCTGACCTGGACGGCTTCGAACCCGGCACTTTCGATGACTTTGGCGCTCAACGCATCATGACACCCTGGCACCACCAGGGCTTTTCTGCGCTGCAGTGCAGCACGAAGCACGCCGGCTCGATCGCTCATAGAACAGCTTCTCCTTGGCAGCCGATTTCAGATATAGCAAATTCGGATGTCGATGTCTGCTACTTGCCACGGCGGCTCCGGCGGCATCCCGAAATATAATGACCCCATGACGATGCTGTCGCAGGATCTACGCTACGCCATCCGGATGTTCCGCAAATCGCCCGGCTTTACGGCGATCGCCGTGCTTACCCTGGCGCTCGGCATCGGCGCCAACACCACGCTGTTTTCCGTCGTCAAAGGCGTGCTGCTCAACCCGCTGCCGTATCCTCACTCCGCGCAACTGATGACCGTGTATGCAAGCACCCCGGGAGTGGCTCAGGGACCGGTTGTCTATCTGAATTTTCTTGACTGGCAGCGCCAGACCCGGACCTTTTCCTCCCTGGCCGTTTACCGCAACCAGGATTACAACGTCACCGGCTCCACGGAGGGCCAGCGTCTGACCGGCTACCAGATTTCCGCGGGATTCTTTCCCACGCTCGGCGTGCAGCCGGTTCTCGGGCGCACCTTTGGCGCCGATGACGATCGCCTCGGCGCGGCTCCCGTCGTAGTTCTCGGAGGCGGATTGTGGGCGCGGATGTTCGGCTCGTCGCACGACGTGATCGGAAAACCGCTGGTCCTCAACGGCACGCCTTACACCATCGTCGGCGTGATTCCGGCTGGTTTCACGTTCTACGGCCATGACCGCGACGTCTACACGCCCATCGGCCAGTGGAACGATCCTTCATTTCTCGATCGCCGCATCTCCGTCAGCGCGCATGCCATCGGCAGGCTGCGGCCGGGCGTCACGCCGGCGCAGGCGCAGGCCGACATGGACGTGGTTGCGCGCAACCTCTCCGCCGCTTTCCCGGTCGCCGACAAGGATGCCGGCATCCTGGTCGTTCCAATGAAGGAAGATATGGTCGGCAACGTCGAGCCGTTGCTGCTGGTGCTTCTCGGTGCCGTCGGCTTCCTGCTCCTGATTGCCTGCGCAAACGTGGCGAATCTTCTCCTGGCGCGTTCCATCGCCCGCTCGCGGGAATTTGCCGTTCGCGCGGCATTGGGCGCCGGGTACGCTCGAGTCATCCGGCAGCTTGTCACCGAAAACGTGCTGCTTGCGGGCCTGGGTGGAACGCTCGGCCTGGCGTTGGCTTTCGCCGGCATGAAAGCCGTGCTCAACACCCTGCCCGGCACATTACCGCGCGCCGGCGAAGTCGCGCTCGATCGGCCCGTATTGCTCTTCGCCCTGGCCGTCTCGGTGTTCGCGGCCGTTGTTTTCGGCCTCGCACCCGCGCTGAGAGGCTCGCGGGTCAGCATGATCGAAGTCCTCAGAGAAAGCGGCCGCGGGCCGGTGGGCGCGCGCCACCGCCTGCAAAGAACGTTCGTAGCGGTCCAGGTCGCGCTCGCCCTGATCCTTCTCATCGGTGCGGGACTGATGGTGCGGACCCTCGCGGCGTTGTGGCGCGTGAACCCCGGATACAACCCGAGTCATGCCATCACGTTCAGTTTGTCGTTCCCGGCCTCGCCCACCACCACCTCTGCCGAGACCCGTGCGCGCCTGCGGCAGTTCGATGAAAAAATGAAGTCCATTCCCGGCGTGCGGGCCGTTTCTGTGACCCTCGGCTCGCGCCCGATGATTCACGATTCGTTCCTGCCCTTCTGGATCGAAGGCCGGCCCAGGCCCGCCAGCGATAACGAACTGCCGCAGGCGATGTTTTACCTGGCCGAAGCCGGTTTCGAACAGGCCATGGGGATTACTCTCGAACGTGGCCGCTTCATCTCTCAGCAGGACAACGAGAATGCCCCGCTCGTGATCGATGTCGACGACGTCTTTGCCCGCACCTGGTTTCCGCAGGAAAATCCGGTCGGCAAACACATCCACATATTGCAGTTCAATGTGGATGCGGAAATCGTCGGCGTGGTGGGTCATGTCAAACAGTGGGGACCTGGCGGAGACCAGAAATCGGCCATCGAAGCGCAATTCTACTTTCCGTTCATGCAGCTTCCCGAGAACCTGATGCGGCTTGCCGCCGGGGGCGTTGCCGTCGTCCTGCGCACCGGCGGCGATCCCGCGGCCGTCATGACCCAGGTTCGCCGCGCCGTTGCGGAAATCGACCGCCGCGATGTGATCTACGCCGTCCAGACGCTCGATGAAGTCATCGCCGGCTCCTTCGCCGCGCGCAGAGTTTCCATGATTCTTCTCGGCATCTTCGCCGCGATCGCGCTCCTGCTTTCCTGCGTCGGCATCTACGGCGTGATCTCCTACGTGGTCGGGCAGCGCACGCACGAAATCGGCGTCCGCATGGCACTGGGCGCGCAGCGCGCGGACGTGATGCGCCTGGTCCTCGGGGAAGGCGCAAGAATGGCGCTTGCGGGCGTCGCAGCGGGGCTCGCCGGCGCTCTTGGCCTGACGCGGCTCATGGCCAACCAGCTTTTCGGAGTAACACCGGAGGACCCGTTGACCTTCGCCATCGTCGCTGGAGCGCTGACGCTGGTGGCACTCTTCGCATGCTATCTTCCGGCGCGACGTGCCGTGCGGGTGGACCCGATGACAGCCCTCCGCTATGAATGACCGAACTCCGCTCTGGACGGATTTCGACCAACGTTCCGCGGTCCAAAGCGTCTAACCAGCAGCGATCAAGGAGGGAAGATTGCGACGTGACCTGCGTTTCGCAGTCCGGATGCTGCGCAAACAGCCCGGTTTCACTGCAGCGCCTGGTCCTCTTACCCCCGCGCGCAGCGACGGCCGGCCGCAGCCGCTCTCGCCGGGCTGGTCTGCCGCGCAGTGGATGGATTGGCAACAGCATGTGGCTTCCATCGATTCTGTCGGCGCCTATGGCTGGAGCTTTAACTTCCTGGTGGAGCCCGGTGGCAGCCAATCCATGGAAGGGATGGCGGTCACGAGCGGATATTTCCGCGTCGCGGGCCTGAAACCGATTCTCGGCCGTGCGTTTCTGGAGTCGGAAACCGGGTCCGACCCAGCGCCTGTGATCCTTCTCGGATATGAGTTTTGGCAGCGGAAATACCACGGCGATCCCGGCATTCTCGGAAAGACTCTCCGCATCAGCCGCTGGAATGTTCCGCCCAAAGTGATCGGTGTGATGCCGCCTCACATTCGTTTGCTGCCCTCGCCGGGCGCCTCCCAGCGCGGCCGCCGTGGATCCGATCGAGGCGTTGCGGTACGAATAAACTCGGCGAAAACCTACCGCGCCGTGTCCAGAACTTCGGCCCACACCGCCGGTTCCACAGGCACTCCGAGCGCCAGATTCTCCGCGCGCAGTTCGAGCGTCCGCTGTCCCGGATACCTGCCTATCGATGCTACGATTCCATCGGCGATCTCCGCAGCTCCCCCAAATCCAGCCGGATCGATTGTCAGAAAGAACTGCGAAATGCCGATTTCCCGCTCCGGATCTTTGGGAATCTGGTGTGTCGCCAAGCCGCCCGAAAGCATCGCCGCAATCATATCGAGCACGACTGCGAGCCCCGACCCTTTCCAATAACCCACCGGCAAAGGCCTCTGGGACGCTTCGATCGCCGCCGGGTCGCGCGTCAGGCGCCCTTCCGCATCGAAACCGCCATCCACCGGCAGCATCTCCCCACGCTTGCGATACGCCGCCAGCGCCCCATAGGAAAACTGCGAGAGCGCCATATCGAGAACCACGTGGCCCTGCGGCCGCGGCACCGCCATGACCAGCGGATTATTGCCGAGGAGCGCCTCCTGCGACCCCCACGGCGGCAGATTCGGCAGGGTGTTCGTCCAGCAGATGCCGATGCATCCGGCCTCGGCGGCCTGCCAGCCGAAGCTTCCGCCGCGCATCCAATGCGTCGTGTTGGCAAGCGCCACCGCGCCCATGCCGTGATCCCGCGCCAGTGCCACTGCACGCGCCATGCTGGCGTGAGCGTTCACGTTGCCCGCTCCGCACCTGCCGTCCCAGCGCTCCAGGCAGCCATTCGCCGCCACCAGTTCCGGTTCGGCGCGCGGATCGATGGTTCCAGCGCGAATCATGCGCACAAAACGCGGGAAGCGGTTCACGCCATGCGTGTAGACGCCATCGCGCGTCGTTTCGGCGAACAGGCGGGCACACAATTTCGCGCGCTCCTCCGCGAAACCGAGTTTGCGCAGCACTCCGGCCAGTGTTTGCTCGAGCTCTGCGAAGGGAATCTTCATGAACACAGCCAGCATACCGCGCCCCATTCGCACCGGCGGGTGATATCATAGCCTCCCAGCACCCCGAGGAGGTTCGCATGTCGCTCATCAAGACGGTGCCCTTCTATTGCCTGGCAGCACTCACCCTTGCACAGGCGCAACAGGCCGGCCCCGAACGGTTCAATCAGCTCCGCTACCGCTATATAGGTCCGGTGGGCAACCGCGTGATTTCCGTTGCCGGCATTCCCGGCGAACCGGACGTCTACTACGTGGGAGCCGCTTCCGGCGGCATCTTCAAAACCACCGACGGCGGCACGAACTGGCAGCCGATTTTCGATTCCGAACCGGTCTCCTCCATCGGCGCGCTGGCCATTGCGCCGAACGACCCCAACATCATCTGGGCCGGCACCGGCGAAACCTTCATCCGCAGCCACATCTCGATTGGCGACGGCATCTACAAATCGACCGACGCCGGCAAGACCTGGATTCACACCGGCCTCGATCAAACCGGCCGCATCGGCCGCATCGTCATCGATCCGCGCAATCCCGATATCGTACTCGCCTGCGCTCTCGGCCATGCCTACGGTCCACAGCCCGAGCGGGGCGTCTTCCGCACCGCCGACGCCGGCGCCACCTGGCAGCGCGTGCTCTTCGTCGACGAGAATACCGGGTGCTCGGATATAGTGATGGACCCGAGCAATCCCCGCATCCTCTACGCCGGCATGTGGCAGCTCGAAATTCACACCTGGGGCCGCACCAGCGGCGGGCCGGGAAGCGGTCTCTATAAATCGACCGATGGCGGCCTCACCTGGAAGCATCTCACCGGTCACGGCCTTCCCAATGCGCCGCTCGGCAAAATCGGAGTCGCCATCGCCAGGCGCACCAGCCGGGTCTATGCGCTCATCGAAACCGGCGACGGCGTCCCGATGGATGGCAAGCCCACCGGCCGCGGCCAGCTTTGGCGCAGCGACAACGCCGGCGACTCCTGGGAGGTGGTCAGCTACGATCGCCAGCTTCAGGGCCGCTCCGCCTACTACACGCGCTGCGCAGTCTCGCCCGATAACGAAAACGAAATCTTCTTCCTCTCTTCTTCCTTTTCGCGCTCGCTGGATGGCGGCCGCACCCTCACCCCCATCGCCGCGCCCGGCGGCGACAACCACGATATGTGGATCGATCCCACGAACGGCGACCGCATGACCGTCGCTAACGATGGCGGCATCGGAATCACCATCAACCGCGGCCGCACGTGGCAGCGCGTCCAGTTCCCCATCGCGCAGATGTATCACGTCACGGTCGATAACCAGATTCCGTATTTCGTCTACGGCAACAAGCAGGATGGCTCATCTTACCGTGGACCGAGCAACAGCCTCTCCGGCGGCCGCGGCGGCGGAGGCGCTGGGTTCGCCGCGCCCGATCCCGAATCGCTGCTCCCCGGAACCACGCCTGCTCCCGGCGGCACTCCGGCGAATGAGCAGGCCGCCGTTCCCGCGGCTGGTGGACGAAGCGGTCGTGGAGGCCGCGGCGGCGGAGGATTCCCCAGCGGGGGGACCATCGCACGAAGCGAGTGGCACTCCGTCACCGGCGGCGAGAGCGGTTTTGCTACCCCCGATCCCGAAGACCCCAACATCATCTGGTCCAGCGCCTCCGGTTCCGGCAGCGTCGGCGGAATCGTCACCGTGTTCGACGAGCGCAACCACCAGGCGCGCAATGTAGAAATCTGGCCCGAACTCGTCAGCGGCGCAACCGCTGCCGACGTCAAGTATCGCTTCAACTGGGAATTTCCCATCGAGATTTCGCCGCACGATCACAACAAGGTCTACGCCGGCAGCCAGTTCGTTCACATGACCACCGACCAGGGGCAGACCTGGAAGATCATCAGCCCCGATCTGACCCGCAATGACAAGACCCGGATGCAGTTCTCCGGCGGCCTGACCGGCGACAACATCGGCGTCGAGTATGCCGGCGTGGTCTTTTCGATTGCCGAATCGCCCAAGGACGGGGACGTGATCTGGGCGGGCACGAATGACGGCCTGGTGCAGATCACCCGCGATGCCGGACAGCACTGGACCAATGTCACCGCCAACATTCCCGGTCTTCCGGAGTGGGGAACCGTTTCCAATATCGAAGCCTCGCATTATGACGCGGGCACCGCGTACATCACGGTGGACCTGCACCAGGTCAACAATCGCGATCCCTTCGTGTACCGCACGAGCGATTACGGGAAAACGTGGAAGCTCATCACCAATGGCATTCCGCATTCCATGTTGAGCTATGCCCACTGCATCCGCGAAGATCCCGTACGGCCGAACCTGCTCTTTCTCGGCACGGAGAACGCGGTCTACGTCTCTTTCAATCAGGGCACCGAATGGCAGCCGCTGCAATCCAACCTGCCGCACGTTCCGGTTTACTGGATCGCCATCCAGCCGCACTTCCATGACCTGGTCCTCGCGACCTACGGGCGCGGCTTCTGGATTATGGACGATATCACGCCCCTCGAGCAGATGGCGGGCCAGGCGGCTCCCTCCGACGTGCACCTCTTCGCGCCGCGCGATGCCTACCGCTTCCGCAACGCCACGCAATCGGAGAGCATGCCGAACGATCCCACGGTGGGACAGAACCCGCCCTATGGCGCTTCCATCGATTACTATTTGAATTCCGCACCCGGCCGTGGCGCCGGCGCCGTGCGTCTCTCCATCCTCGATGCGACCGGCCACACCGTACAGACGCTGGCCGGCACCACCCAGCTCGGCCTCAACCGCGTGTGGTGGGATCTGCGCTTTGCACCCACCAAACAGGTCCGCCTGCGCACCGCGCCTTTATACGCGCAAGAAGTGACCCTCAATGCACAGGGCTGGCGCCCCGCGCCGGGTGAACGGCCGTTTTCGTTATTGGCGCCGCCCGGAACGTACACCGTGAAGCTGACCGTGGCCGGCAAAGACTACACGCAGCCGCTGAAGGTGCTCAAGGATCCGCACTCCAACGGCACCGAGGGCGATATCCAGATCCAGACGAAACTGCTCACTTCGCTGACCGGCACCATGGATAACATGGTGGATGCCGTCAACCAGATCGAATCCATGCGCGCCCAGCTTCTGGAGCTGAAATCCGCGCTCTCCCCCGAGGAAACCACCGCCGCGATCCGCGGCGCCGCCGATCAGCTCAGCGCGAAACTCATCGGGATCGAAGACAACCTGATCCAGTTGAAGCTCACCGGCCGCGGCCAGGACGATGTACGCTTCCCGCCAGAACTTATATCCAAGATCGCGTATCTCGCCAACGAGGTGGAAAGCTCCGATTATCAGCCCACCGGCCAGCAGGTGGCCGTCCGCGACGAGTTACAGGAACAGGCCGCCAGCCACCAGCAGCATTTGAAGCTGCTGCTCGAAAAAGATGTGGCCGGTTTCAACACTCTGTTGCGTCAGCGCAATGTGCCGAATGTGATTTCAAACAATTTGCAGTAGAACGAAACGCCCGGTTCGGAGCCGCGACCAGAGGCAGCGGTGCTTTTCACTCCGCGCGCAACGCCGCCATCGGGTCCGCCATCGTAGCCCGCCACGCCGGCACATAACAGGCGATCGCCGCAATCGCGACGGCGCATACCGCCACCAGCACGAACGTCAGCGGATCCGCCGCGCCCACGTGGTACAGCAAACTCCGCAGCAAGCGCCCCAACGCCAGCGCGCCCGCGAGGCCCAGGACAATCCCTACGGCTGCGAGCCGCACGCCCTGTCCCACCACCTGCCGCACCACGTCCGCCGGGCGCGCGCCCAGCGCCATCCGCAAACCGAATTCATGCGTCCGTTGCGTCACCGAATACGAGATCACGCCGTAGATTCCGATGGCCGCCAACAGACCCGCCAGCACCGCGAACAGTCCCACCAGGAACAGCGCGAATCGCGGCGTCGAAAACGTCTTGCCGGCAACCTCGTCCATCTGTTTCAGATCGGCCACGGCTAATTCCGGATCGATCGACTGCACCGCGCCCCGCACCGCCGCGGCGATCTGCGCGGGGTCGCGCGGCGCGCGCACCACAATCGCCATTTCAGGGAACCCGAACGGTGTCTGCAGCAGGGGCCACCAGATTGCGGGCGTGGCCGCCGCGCTATTGGGCCGGTCCTTCACGTCGCCCACCACTCCGACCACCGTAAACCAATCGGCCGGCTTCGGATGGTCCTCGAAAGTGATGCGTCCACCCACCGCGGCGTCTTCGCTCCCCCAGTACATTCTCGCCATGATGCGATTGATGATGATGACGGGAGATGCACTCAGATCATCATGGGGCGTGAAGAAACGTCCGCGCACCAGCGGGATCCCCAGTGCACGAAAATAATCTTCGCTGGCGGCGTGATACCTCGCATGGAATTGCTGCCCCGGAGGCGGCTGCCTGCCCTCGATGGTGAAACCGCTGATGTTATCGTCATAGCCTGTCCAAGGCAAGTCCGAGCCGAGACCTGCGGCGCGGACTCCCGGCAGCGCGCCGAGATGCCGCTTCAGCCGTATATAAAAACCGATCTTATCTTTGGGCTTTTGGTACTTCGCGTCCGGCAGCGAAATCGAAGCCGTCATCACGCGCTCCGGCCGGAAACCCGGATCGGTATGCAGGATGTTGACGAAGCTGCGCAGCATCAACCCCGCGCCGATCGAGAGCACGCAGGCCAGGCTCACCTCGCCGACCAACAGGACGTCGCGCAAATGCAATTGCCGCGCGCCGGCAGTCGAACCGCGGCCGCCCTCCCGCAGTACCTGCTGCAGATCTGTGCGCGCCGCCTGCATCGCAGGCGCAACGCCGAAGAGCAGGCCGGTCGCCAGGGCGATCAGAAACGTGAATGCGAACACCGCTGCGTTCACATGAATATCGGTTGCGCGCGGAAAATCAGCCGGCAGGAGCGCCACGAGCGCGCGAACTCCGCCCACGGCCATCCCCGCGCCCAGCGCTCCGCCCAAAAGCGAGATCAGCAAACTCTCGGCCAGCATCTGCCGCACCAGCCGCGATCGTCCCGCGCCCAGCGCCGCGCGCACCGCAATCTCCCTCTGCCGCGCAGTGGCGCGCGCCAGCAGCAGGTTGGCCGAATTGGCGCATGCAATCAGGAGCACCAGCCCCACCGCGCCCAGCAGCACCAGCAGCATGCGGCGGATCGGGCCCACCAGTTCCTGATAGAGCGGCAGCACAAGCGCGCGCCATCCGCGCGTCGTTCCCGGATGCTCGCGCGCCAATTGCGCCACCTGCGCATCCATGTCCGCCTGCGCCTGAGCCAGGGTAACGCCCGGTTTCAGCCGCGCAAAGACTTCGGCGAAATGCGAGCCCCGCCCGTTGTCCTCGTGAAAGGTGAACGGCGTCCAGACGTCAACCGTATCGCCGTCCGCCACCGCGTGATACTCGTTGCCGGGATGCGCGACCGGCGGCATGACCCCCACCACCGTAAATGGCGCGTCATCCAACAGGATCGTACGGCCGAGGATCTGCCGGTCGGCGCCGAACCGCGTGCGCCATATACGGTCGCTCAAAATCACCTGTTTGCCGCGGGCCGGCAGTTCGTCCTCTGTGGTGAACTCTCGTCCCAGTGCCGGATGGATGCCCAGCATGCGAAAATAGCCGGCGGTGATCGCAAACGCCGTGAGCCGCTCCGGCCGGCCCACTCCCGAAAGTTGATGGTCGTCGCGCGTGATCCCCGCGATCACGCCAAAAGAGCGGTTTCGCGCCCGCACGTCGCGCAAGTCCAGCGGGTTCATCGGAAACTTGGGGAACGTGTGACTGCTGAAGAATATCCGCACGATGCGGTCCGCTTGCGGATACGGCAAGGGCTGCAGCAACACTCCGTCAATCACGCTGAAAATGGCGCTGTTGGCCCCAATGCTCAATGCCAGCGTGAGCACGATCACGAGCGCAAACCCGGGCGTCTTGGCCAGTGTCCGCGCGGCATACCGCAGATCGTGCAGAAAGTTTTCGATATATCCGGTACGTCGCATCTCGCGGCACTCCTCCCCAATCCGCGCCACTCCGCCCAGGCGTCGAATGGCGGCGAGGCGCGCTTCACTCGGCGTCATGCCCGAGCGCAGATTGGCGTCCGTCTCCTGTTCGAGGTGAAAGCGCAGTTCTTTATCGAGTTCCCGTTCCACCTGGCCGCGCCGCACCAGCGAGCGCAGCCGCAGCCGGGCAATGTCCAGCCATCGCTCCGGATGCATGCGGTTACTCCTCCGCCATTCGAATTACCAGGGCTACGGCGCCCGAGAGGCGCTCCCACTGTGCCAGTTCCTTTTCCAACTGCGCCCGCCCGGCCCGCGTCAGCGCGTAGAATTTCGCCTCCCGCCCCGTTTCCGTATTGCGCCACTGCGCGCGCAGCCAACCCTGCTGCTCCAGCCGGTGCAGCGCCGGATACAGCGCGCCCTGCGTAATCTGTAACACTTCATTACTGGCCTGCTGGATGCGGCGGGCGATCGCCCATCCATGCATGGGCTCGAGCGCCAACGTGCGCAGAATCAGGAGATCCAACGTGCCTTGCAGCAAGTCCGACGGTTTGCTCATACCTAATTGACTTATACCAAAGTCAATTACAATAGACGCCCGCCATGGAAATCGGTTAGGGCCGTACTATGGATACATGAGGAGGGGAAGGATGACCCGAAGAACCCTGCTTTCCGCCGCCCTGGCGTCCGTGCCGGCGGTTCTCTCGCGCGGTTCCGCCGCAGCCGCGACCGAGCCTAATCTCTCGCTCGGCGCCGCCCCGACCGGCTTCGGAATTCACCTGCGCGCGGCCCGGGAAGCGCACCAGCCGGCCGACCTCATCGACCTCTGCCATCAGCTTGGCCTGGGCGGTGTAGAAACGCGCCTGCCCGCGGAGGATGCCGCCGCCGTCCGCGCCTTCCGCCGAAAACTGGATGCCTACGGCATGCGCGTCATCCTCAACACGGCGCTGCCGCGTGATGCCGCCGACGTTGAACGCTTCGACGCCTCGGTCAAAGCCTGCAAGGAGGCCGGCGCCTACAGCCTGCACGCCGCCATGACACAGCGCCGCTACGAAGAGTTCGACACCTTCGCGGCATTCAAAGCGAAATTCGAGCAGTGCCAGAAACAGATCGAGCTGGCCGAACCGGTGCTGCGGGAAAACCGCCTGCGCCTGGGGATCGAAAACCACAAGGGATGGCGCTCCGCCGAGCAGGCCGCCTGGATGCGCCGCGTGGACAGCGAATGGGTCGGGGTCCACCTGGACTTCGGCAACAATATCTCGCTCTGTGAAGTGCCCGCCGAAACCCTCGAAAATCTCGCGCCCTACGCCGTCGCCTGCCACCTCAAAGACATGGCGGTGCAGAACTACCAGGACGGCTTCCTGCTCTCCGAGGTCCCTCTGGGCGAAGGCGTGCTGGACCTTCCGCTTTGGGTCCGGACCCTGCGCGCGCGCCATCCGGAAATCGTCTTCGATCTGGAAACCATCACCCGCAACCCGCTGCAGATTCCCGTCTTCACGAAAAAATACTGGGCCACGTTCGACGATTCCTACAGCCCGCTTCCCGGCCGCGACCTCGCGCAGGTGCTGGAAATCGTCCGCGAGAACCCGCCGAAATCGCCGCTACCGCACGTCACCGGCCTGAGCCTCCCGGAGCAAGCCAGACTCGAAGACGAAAACAATCGCAAGAGCATCGAATACGCCCGCGCAAACCTGCGTCTCTAGGCGCCGCTCCGTTTACACCTTCCCCTTGGCCTGTTGCAACAGATGCTCGCACCCGCGCGCCGTAAGCGCCATCATCGTCAATGTCGGATGCTTGTCGCCCGTGCTCACGAAGGCGTTCCCTCCGAACACATACAGGTTCTCTACATCGTGCGTCCGGCAGAAGGAATTTAACACTCCGTCCTTCGGACTGGCGCTCATGCGCGCCGTCCCCACCTCGTGAATCGATCCTCCGAGCGCGCGCCGCGGCTGCGCTCCGGCGGGTGCACGATCCGGCGACCCAGGCCCTCCCGGAAACCCCGCCGGTCCGCCCCGTTCCATCCCGGGAATCACCTCGCCGCCGGCTTTGCGGAACAGCTCTTCCGCCTTCTGCTGAAAATCGGCGATGATCTTGTAATCGTTGTCGCAGTGCCGGAAGCGAATCTTCAGCACCGGAATTCCCCAATGGTCTTTCACCTCCGGGTCCAGCGCGACGCCGTTCTCCTTCTGCGCCAGCATTTCGCCGCCCGCGATCCACACCCGCGCCTGCGCCACGTAGCGGCTCTTCACCTCTTTCTTCCACGCCGAACCGTATCCCGGCAGCGATGCCGCGAACTGCGGATACTCCGTCTGCCCGCCTGTGGCGTTCATCACGTAGCCGCGAATGAAATCCTTGCGCTGGGTTTTGGAATCGAAATTCTGCAGATTCGGAATCGTGATGCCGGAACTTTTGCCATCGTCCAGCCGGCTCGGCCCGCCCAGCAACCTGGGCAGGAATCCGCTCACGCCGCCGCCTCCCACCTGGTCCATCATGTATTGCCCCAGCGTCCCGCTCGAATTCGCCAGCCCGCCCCTGGCCGAAAGCAGCAGCAGGCGCGTATTTTCGAGCGTCGAGGCCGCCAGCACCACGAACCGCGCATCCACGTCCACCGGCCGCATCGTGTATCGTTCGATGTAAGTCACTCCGCGGGCGCGATTCTCTCCGTTCATTCGCACCTGCGCCGCTACGCAGTCCGTGCGCACCTCCAGGTTGCCTGTCTTCAGCGCCGGGGGCAGAGTCACCGCGATGGTGTTGAACATGGCGCCTACGTCGCACCCGTTTACGCAGTTGCCGCAGTAATGGCACGCGGGACGGCCGTTGTGGACGCGCGTCAACTGCGCCAGCCGCCGCGGCGTGGCCGGCCAGCCCAAACTCTTCGCCGCCGCCGTGAAGATGCTCTCCGCGCAGTTCAGCGGCATCGGCGGCAGGAAAATGCCGTCCGGAAACTGCGGCAGCCCTTCCGCGGCCGCGCTCACTCCGATGAAGCTCTCCACGCGGTCGTAATATGGCTTCAAATCCGCATAAGAAATAGGCCAGTCCATGCCATAGCCGTCGCGCGACGCCGCTTTGAATTCATAGTCGGCCATGCGGTCGCTGGCGCGCGCCCAGTGCAGCGAGCGGCCTCCCAGGCATCGCGAGCGGCCCCAGCGATATACCGTGTCGGGCGTCGTGGTGTACGGGTTTTCCTGGTTATCGATCATGATGCGGTAATTCCGCTCGCTGCCCGAATAGCGCCGCAGAAACCCCGGCTTGCCCTGCCCGCGATAATCCATCTGGTAGAGAAAGGTGTGATGGAAATCCTTCGCCTGATCGATATGCGACCCCGCTTCCAGCATCAGCACCTTCATGCCGGCACGGGATAACTCCATCGCCGCCCATCCGCCGCATGCGCCCGAGCCCACCACGATCGCGTCGTACACTGCCGGCATCCTTTGTCCCCTAAACCCTGTGGTGCTCCGGGTGTTCGCACGCCGGGAACGAGAGATTGTACGAATTCCCCCGATAGTCCAATGTTTCGATCATGCCCGCGCGCGATGTATAGAACGCAAAAGTGTTCTGTTGTTTGATCAGCCGGTAGACCGGATACAGCGGATGGCTCGCGCCGCGTTCCCGCTCCGGCCGCGACATGGTTTCCACCATCGCCGCGCGGCCGGCGGCATCGGCTGCATGGAAGCCCGCTTCTTTCAGCGCCGCCAGGGCGCCCCGCCACTGCCTCTGCATCTGCGGAACGGCATCGGCCGAGTGTAGCAGGAAGTCGATGAAGTGGGCGCAATGCGCTTCGCGCGCGCCGGGCGTGTCGTCGGTGGGAATCAGAATCTCGCAGAAGGCGGCCAGCGCCGCGAAGTCCCCGGAGTCGAAGAACCGCGGCTGGTAGTCGCGCAGCAGCGGCGGCTCCGGAGGCGCATCGTTATGAAGGTGGTCGTCGGCCGCCCGCAGCCAGGCCGCGAAAAACTCCGCGGCGCCCGGCAGAGCCGCGGCTCGCGCCGCAAGATCCATCAGGTCCCGGCGGGTAGGCAGCATCGCCCAATACTATACACCCGCGGCGAGATAACGCAGAGCGCGCTCCGTACACTCCTCCAGGCTGGCATCGGTATCCACCACCAGTTTCGGGCAATCGATCGCCTCCCACGCCTCGCGCACCTGCCGGTACAGCTCCGGCGTACGATTCGCCGCGGGATGCGAGCCTTCCGCAACCGCCTTCGCCAGCCTCTGGAGCGCGGTCTCCTCGCGGCACACGCATTCCACCACGGCCCAGTGCACGCCGCGCTCCACGCAGAACTCCGCCACCCGCATTCGCTGGTAGCGCCGCGAAAAGGTGCGGCCGTCCAGGAACACCATCAGCCGCTCGTGCTTGCCCAGGAGATACGCCGCCGTCCGCAGCACCGTCTCCTGGCAGAAATCGTCCTGCTCGAGCGAATACTCCACCAGTTCCGGCGGGAACAGCGCCGCGCGAATCACGTCTTTATCCAGCACCGCGCCGTGCAATCGCCCCGCCAGCGCCCGCGCGAGAGTGCTCTTCCCCGTGCCGGGCAGACCCGCCATCAACACCACCGAGACCAGAAGGTCCATCGAACCGATGATAGCGATGTTTATCGGGCGTCTGCCCATTCGGTAGAGCTGTCCGGATACGGCCGGCGTCCCGTTCCGGCGTCCACCGGCTCGCGCCGGTGAGCGATTGCAGCGGCGAAGACCGCCATCACCAGGCCCGCCGAAGCATCGGCCAGATAGTGATATCGCCCGTACACCGTCGCGATTGCGATCAGTACGGCGATGACGGTCAACAGGCGGAAGGCCCATCTGCGGGAAGGCATCGCCTGCCGCAGCCCGAAGGCGGCGCCGAATGCTCCGGCGACGTGCGCGCTCGGAAAGACGCTCGTGTGAATGCCGCAGCTTCCCAGCATCCACAGGTTGAAGCGCCGGAAAATGGTGTCGTACGCGGGAAAGTCTTGCCCAAAGAACACCACGCGCGGCGGCTGCGAGGGCCAGAAGGGAAACTGCGCGTAACACACAAGCACAGCCAGAACGAAGACGAAGAGAAACTGATCCACGGATTTTCGCCGCCCGTTCAGATACAGCAGCGCAACGGAAAATGGCGCCAGCGTGTATACCAGGCTGTATGCAATCTCCAGCACGGAAGGCAGAAGGGGTCCCAATGCTTCGATCGCCGCCTTCCCGCCGCCGCGCAGAACCACGCGATCCCAAACCACCCAGTGCGATTCCAGCACGGAGCCCGCGTGCGGCGCAGCGAACCAGCCCATTTCGCGGTAAGCGAGAATCACCAGCGCCAGCGGCAGCCAGTCCCGTACTACGCTGAGCGCCGGCCGCGGCTTTTGCGAATCTAAATGCGCCACGAGCGCCACCGCGCAGAAAAGCGGAACGTTCACCCAGCAGAGCTGATATCGCACCCGTGCCGCGACCGGCAACAGAAAACTCACGACCGCGGCATAGGCGAGGAAAGCCAGGATCACCCATTCCGACTTTCGCATCGCAAGCGCGGCGGCGGATCTGTCGCGCACCGTGGGTCGCCCTTCCGCCACCGCAAGCGCTTCCTGCATTGCGAAGTCCCTATTTCTCCCCGCCCGCATGCGCCGCATGCGCCGCGTGCGCCGATTGCAGCCGCTCCGAACACAACGCCAGCGTGTCCGTGCCCGGAGGAAGCGTCGCCACCGCGTCCCGCGTCTCGCGCAGCGTGGAGGTCAGCGAGTTCACCGAGAGGTGGTTCACCACCGGAGTCGCCAGCCACCGCAACGACGCCGGAATGTCGCGCGTGAGCGCCATCGCCTCCAGCTCGAGATACAACCCGCCGTCGCGCTCTTCATAGCGCGCCACGCTGCGCATCCGCCAGATGAAGCCGTCGCCCGTGTCCGGCGGCAGCAGATGCTCGCCGGAGTGCCCGTAATCTTCGAACTCTCGCACCTGCGTCGCGTCGGCGATACTGTATCCGCGGCGCGAATCCAGCATTACATCGTGCGCCTCGTATTTGCCCTGCACGGCGGCGTTCACGAAAAGAACATGCCGCTGCCAGATCATGGAGAATTCCTGCCGCCCGGCGCTGCACGCAAGCGTTTTCGAGTCCGTGACAACCGGTTTGTAGATATCTTTGTAACGATCGTAATCGTGCACCACCCGCAGCAGACTTTCGATCGTCGCACCGGGAATGAACACCGCGCCGATCCAATCGTGAATCAAGCCGTCGGGGACGTTGTGCGTGCCCCGGCCGTCAAACGGCGCGACTACCACTTCGCCGCGCTGCACCCGCATTTTGCGGGCGGGCGATTCATCCACCCAGAGGAACGGCTGCCCACCATCCAGCCGTTCCTGCATCCGTAAATCCGCGCTGCGGACATATTCCTTCCACGCTTCCAGCGTGCCGTGCTGCAACCCGGCCGCTGCAAGCGACCCCGAAACCACCCCCGCCGCCAACGCCGCGCCGGCTACCAGATTGATTAGCTTCATCGCTTGGCTCCTGCTCACCACTTCACTGCGGTAAAAGCAGTTGGAATGCCACAGCGTGTTACGGGCAGAGGGATGAAAACAAAGGCGGACACCACGAGTGTCGATGACCATGCCGAAACGTCGGTGTCGTGTTTTGGGCAGATACCGATGGACCGGCAGGCGCTGTTATCGGGCTCGCGCAGTCTCCGCTGTGCGTGCGCGGCGGATGCCCAGCTTTTCCATGCGCGCCTGCAGCGTGCTGCGCTTCAAGCCGAGCGCCGCGGCGGCTCCCTTGGGTCCGCTGATCACCCAGCCCGCCGAGTCCAGTGCTTCCAGAATGAGCCGCCGCTCCGATTCCTCGAGCGTCTCACCCTTCTTCGCCGGCGCCGGGGCGGCGGGAATCTGCAGATCGTTGAGCGGTACCTTGAGCGCCGGACCCGAGGAAAGAATCACCGCGCGCTCCATGAGGTTCTGCAGCTCGCGAATGTTCCCCGGCCAGTGATAGCGCACCAGCGCGTTCATGGTCTCGGTGGGAATCGTGTCCACGGTCTTTCCCATGCGCCGCGCAAACTGCTGCACGAAGTGCCGCACCAGCAGCGGAATATCGTCCTGGCGCTCGCGCAGCGGAGGAATCTGGATCGGAAACACATTCAGCCGGTAGAAGAGATCGGCGCGAAACTTCTGTTCCTCCACCATCGCACCGAGGTCGCGGTTGGTAGCCGCAATCAGCCGCGCGTCGGTGCGCAGCGTGCGCGAGCTTCCCAGCCGCTCGAATTCGCGTTCCTGCAATACGCGCAGCAGCTTGGGCTGCAATTCCAGCGGGATCTCGCCGATCTCGTCCAGAAACACCGTCCCGTGATTGGCCAGTTCGAAGCGCCCGATGCGCTGCGCCACGGCTCCCGTAAACGCTCCCTTTTCGTGGCCGAACATCTCGCTTTCGAGCAGCCCCGTGGGAATCGCAGCGCAGTTCAGCTTCACGAAGGCCCTGCCGCCGCGCGCGCTCAGATTGTGAATCGCGCGCGCGATCAATTCCTTCCCCGTCCCGGTTTCGCCGCAGATCAGGACCGTCGAATCGGTAGGCGCAACGGTTTCGATCTCCTGCAGCACCTTGCGCAGCGCCGCGCTCCGCCCAACAATCTCTTCGAAGTTCAGCTCGCTGCGAATCTCGTCTTCCAGATAGACTTTTTCCTGCGCCAACCGATCCTTCAACTCGGCGATTTCACGGTACGCCACCGCGTTTTCCACCGCGATCGCCACCTGGTTCCCCACCAGCGACAGGAATTCGATATCGCGCTTTGAAAACGGAATCGGCGCCAGCCGCGCCAGGCTCATCAGCCCCACCGTCCGGTTGCGCGCGATCAAAGGGATGTGACAGATCGACTGCACCCCTTCAGCTTCCGCCACCGGATCGATGCGATCCGGCCCGCAGCAGACCACGCTCTCCGGCGTGCCGTTCCGGAACGCACGGCCGCCCGGCGAATCCTCGCCGGCAGGGAACAAAATCTCCTCGCGCGAGATCCCTTTGCTCTTGGGAAAATCCAGCGCGTACAGCCGCAACTGCGGGAGTTCACGGTCGGGCAGCGCGATTCCCACTCCGTCGCACTGCATCACCGGACGCAGGCTGGCCGAAACCGCGCGCAGAACGTCGCGCAGCTCCAGGCTGGAAACAATCGCATTATTCACTTCCAGCAGCAGTTTCAGCCGCTCGTTCTTGTGCTCGAGAGCGTGGCGCGCCGCTTGCGAGGCCTGGAAGTTCAGCGCATCGTCAACCGCCAGCGCCATCTGCCCCGCCACCAGCGACAGGAACCGCACTTCCTCCTCGCAATATGCGTCGGCCTGTTTGCTCGCCAAAGCGAAACTGCCGATGCGCCGGTGCACCGTGGTCAAGGGCAGCGCGCACACCGAGCGAAAGCCCTTTCCGCGCAGAAATCCCACCGTGCGCGGAAAGCGCGCCTCCGTTTCGAGCGACTGAACCACCAGCGGCTCCTGCCGCTCATAGACCCATTTGGTAATGGTTGCGTCCGCCGGCGCGTCCGGCACGGCGATGGGGCCGCGCTCGCTGCAAACCTCGCAGGCGCTCCACAGAATCTCGTTCGAAGCCTCGTCATATTGCGCAATGACGATCCCATCGAACTGCACCACCCGATGCAGCTCTCCCGCCATCACCCGAAACAGCTCCTTGGGATCGCGATACGCCGCAATCGCTTGCGAAACCCGCATCAATGCTTCATAGCGGTCGCCCGACAGATACTCGGAAGGAATCCCCGAAGGTGAAGTCATACGAATGCTCTGAGTAGCTACCATTATCGCCTCCCTGGCGGTTTCCCGTCTTGGGGGCATTCCAGCGGCCACTCGCAGAGCATGGAATTGACTGAATCTGAAAAGCCGGCAGTCGCACGCGGTGCCGGTATTTTGGCAAAGGCCCGAATACCGTCATTGGCGCTGAGATTCCGTAACAGGTATTGCGCTCACCGGCTTCCGTCGGCGGAGCCCCCGGTATCGCTTTTCTGGAGCGGCTGCTCCTGAATCACCAGTTCGGCCCGGCCGACGAGCCGGAGATCGACGGAAACGTGCGTGACCCGCGCCTCGGCCACACCGCAGCCCAGCGAGGTATCGCGCGTCACTTCGATCCGCTTCACGAAAATGGACGGGCTCTTGACCAGAAACCCGCTTTCCCGCACCACCACTCCGGTTTCACCGTCCAGCCATAGCTCGCCTTTGATCAGCCCCTGGCGCTTCTTGCGCGGAACAATCTGGAACGCGTACGCCGTGCCGTTTCCTTCGCTGACGACGCCTTTGTAGCGGAACCGGTAGTTCGCCGGGGTAATCGCCACGCTGGCCGCCGGAATCTCCGCGGCCCTCTCCTCCGCTGTGAGATAACGCACGATCACCTGCTGCTTCACGGTCTGGTCGCCATCCATTTCGAGCACCTGATATTGCGGACGGCCAAAGGGCAACAATCTGCGAATTGCCCGGAACCTGCCCTCTTTCGCCAGCTTGGGGAGCGACGCCTCAATATCGATCGTTTCCGCGCCCCACGGCCGCGCATCCTGCTGGTTGGCGAGATAGCGTGCAAACGCCATCGCGGCTCCGTCGGAGTCGGCCGTCGAAGCGCCCGCCGGAAACGCCGACCCCGCAAACATCACCATCACCGCGCTCCACTGCACGAAACGGAAGTTCATAGCCGCCTCGCCGAATCGCCCCGGGGAGCGAGCTCATCGAGAATATCCTGCGTCGCCATCCCGGCATGAAGGAAGACGACCGCGGCGTCGTGCATGGCCTGCAACAACTCGCGGCCCTGCGCGTCCACATAGGTGACGTTTTTGAGATCGATCGCGATCTGCCCTTCGGGCTGTTCCGCGCGTGCGGATTCCCAGCACCGCCGCAATTCGGGAACGCATGCCCCCGCCAGGCGGCCTTGCACCTGGAGAATCAATTGGCCCGCAGCGTTTTTCGTTTCAATCTTCAACATTGCTTTTAGCGGCTCCGTCGCCGGACCCGCCTCGCAATCGTGAAGTGCAGTTACCGCGCCAACCGCTTTACCGCGAAAGCTATTGAAATCGCAGGGCTTTTCGAAATATCCGCGCGCTTCCTCTGCCGTCCGGATGGCACTTGTCGAACCGTCGGCACCGCCCGCGAACTTCCGCCCGAGGACGTCACACCAGGTTTTGCGGATGCCCTTCCAGGAACGCCCAGATGTTTTCCACTGCCATGCGCAGACCCGCTTCGGTGACCTCCGGCGTGATTCCCGCGCAGTGCGGCGTCAGCACCACTTCCGGCACGCCGGCGAAGCGGTGCCCGGGCGGCAGCGGTTCGCTGGCGAACACATCGAGAGCCGCCGCGCGTAGCCGCCCCTGTGCCAGCGCCTCCGCCAGCGCCGCTTCGTCTACAATGCCGCCGCGCGCTGTATTCACCAGAATCGCGCCCGGCTTCATGGCAGCGAATTGCGCGGCGCCCAGGAATCCGCGCGTCTCCTCCGTGAGGCGCAAGTGCAGACTGATGGCGTCGCTCGAAGCGTAGAGCTGCTCGATGGGCACCATCTTCACGCCCGGCACCGCCCGTGCGTGCGCCGTCCATCCGACTACCCGCATCCCGATGCCCGCCGCCAGCCTCGCGAACTCCCGTCCGATGGCGCCCAGCCCGATGACGCCGCACGTCTTCCCGCGCAGTTCCATCGATTGCCCGCGCGGCCATTCGCCGCGCCGCACCGCCGCATCCATTTGCGGAATCCGCCGCGCCGCCGCCAGGAGAAGCGCCAGTGCGTGCTCCGCAACCGAAGCCGCCGCGACCCCGGGCGTATTCGCCACCGCCACCTCGTGACGCGCTGCCGCGGCCAGGTCGATGTGGTCCGTGCCGGTGCCCCACACCGAAATCATCCGCAGTCCCGGGCACGCCGCCAGCACCCGTTCCGTGAATTTCACCGACGAACGAATATTGAGCGCCACTTCGGCCTGCCCGAGCCGCTCGATGAGACGTTCCTCGCCGCCCGGAAGCGTGTCGTGATACAGCACCGTGGCGCGCCCGCTCAGCTCCTGCCACACCTCGCTCGAGGCGAGCACCGGAGGAGCATCGTCCGGCACGCAGATCATGGGCACCAGCGATGTGTGTCGCAAGCGTCTACTGGAACCCGCCGCGTCCCGCCCGCACTGGAGCCGGCGGCGCACCCGTGGTCTTGAGAGGCTCGAGGCCGCTGGATGAGATCGACTGGTTATAAGCCGGCACGTCCTTATCCATCACTCCGGCGTATTGCCCCTTGACCGCCTGTAGCTGCCGTTCGAGATCCAGCACCAGCGCCGTGTCCGTTTCCGTAGGCCCGTAATCGCCCGTACCCGCGACGTCGCCCGCGCCTGTCCCGATCTCGCCATTCAGCCACACCAGGTTCATATAAAGCTGATACTGCTCGGGGTAATACTTGTCGTCGCTCATCATGTCGGATTCGGTCAGCAGCTTCAACTCGACATTCTTCAGCTTGCGGTCGATGCCGGTGATCGCCGTGAGCAGGTTTTCCTTCCCCTGCACGGTCTTCTTCTCATCCTCGAGCTGCCGGCGCATCCACTCGAGCTGATTGGCCATGTCGGAAACGCTGCTGATATCGTCGCGCACTTTGAGCTGCAGCCGCACCGCCGCCTGCTGGTCCGCTTCGGTTCCGTCCGAGCCCGGCGGCACCGCGATGTGCAGCGGCTTGGTGAACGTCTGCCCTTCTATCGTCATCTTCAACGTGTACGCACCCGGCGCGGCGATGGGTCCCACTTCCGCCTGCCCGATTCCCCAGTGCGTCACCGGCCGCGTCTGCTGCCCCTGGAAGCGCGGCTCCTCCCAGATGTGCGGATTCTCCGGCGGCGTCGTGCGCAGCGCCACCAGCCGCGGCGGCGCATAGCGGATCTCCGCCGCAATGCGGTTCAGCCCCGCGTGGCCCGTCACCGGCGGCAGTTTCGTCACCTCCGCGCCTTTCGCGTCGAGCACCTCGAACTCGACCGGCGATTTCGGCACCGAAGCCAGCTTGAAGCTGATCTCCGCCTGCGCGCCGCGCGTTTCGCGGAACACCGTGCGCGGAGCCACCAGCGAAATGGGAGCCGTGTAGGACGATTCCATCATGCCCTGCTCCAGCGGCGTGATGTCGTGCATGATGTAGATGCCGCGCCCGTAGGTGGAAACCACCAGGTCGTGCGCCTCCTTCTGCACCACGATCCAGCTCACCGCGGCGTGCGGCATGTTCTCCTGCAGCGAACGCCACTCTTTGCCGTCATCCATCGAGTAAAACAGGTTGTTGCCGGTTCCTACGAACAGCATCCCCTTGCGATTCGGGTTCTCGGCAATCACGCGCGCGTAATCCAGCGGATGCCCGGTCGGCAGGTTGCCGTTGATTTTCGTCCAGGTCCGCCCGAAATCGGTGGTCTTGTAGACCCACGGATCACGGTTGTCCATCAGGTGCAAATCGGCGCAGATATAGGCCGTCCCCGGGTCGAAGTGCGAGGGCTCGATCTTCGAAATTACCGACCACGGCGGCAGCCCGGTGATGTTCTTGGTCACATCGACCCAGTGTGGGGAAGCCGCCAGCGCATCGCGCGAATACCATACCTTGCCGTCGTTGGTGCCCGCCCAGACCAGCCCGCGCTGGATCTCCGAAGGCGCAATCGAAAACACCACTTCGCCGTAAAACTGCCCCAGGTTGTCGCCCACCAGGCCGCCCGACGACACGATGTACTTCGGGTCGCGCGTCGAAAGATCTTCGCTGATCACGCTCCAGCTCTCGCCGCCGTTGGTCGTCCGAAAGACCACCTGGCAGCCGTAATACACTGCGTTGTGGTTGAACGGATCCACCGCTAATGGCGGCGTCCAGTGGCAGCGGTACTTCGCCTTATCCGGCTGCGAGTCGAGAGTATGCAGCCACGGGCTTACCGAGCGCGCAATGTGCGTCTTCGCGTCGTAGCGCGTCACCTCATTGCCGTAACAGGATGCCCAGATGATATCGGTGTTGGTGAGATCGGGGAGCGTGAAGCCCGATTCGCACCCGCCCAGACCGTGCTCCCAGGTTCCCACGCCGGCGCCGCCAAACCCGCCCCGTCCGCCAAATCCGCCGCGTCCGCCGCGCCCGCCGCGGCCGCCTGCATTCTGGCCCGGCACGTTCGCGCCCTCTTCCTGCACCGTGCTCAGGCCGCGCATCGTGCCGTCGTCCTGCATGTTGCTGTAGATGTGGTACGGCACATCGTTATCCACGGCCACGTGGTACATCTGCCCGATCGGAAGGGTCACGCGGTGCGACGTGCGGCCATGATCGGTGGTCAGGAACATGCCGCCGTCGTGAGTCATCATGATACGGTTCGGGTCCGTCGGATCGATCCAGATATCGTGCGTGTCGCCCCCCCACGGCAGGGTGCGGAAGCTCTTTCCGGCATCCTCGGATACCCAGAAGCTGCTGTTGGCCACGAACACTTCATCCGCGTTCTTGG